>Ga0070684_100004179_pt1 | contig 10941 bp, 7 predicted proteins | sample KBSC723LmetaG_FD_65653 | JGI IMG/M metagenome (GOLD analysis project Ga0070684, IMG submission 65653) | Corn rhizosphere microbial communities from Kellogg Biological Station, Michigan, USA - KBS C7.2-3L metaG | ecosystem: Host-associated > Plants > Roots > Rhizosphere ...
GGAGACCTGGTCAATGCACGGGTGACTTACGCGGCGCCCCATCACCTGGTCGCCGACGATGTGATGTCGGTGCGGCGTACGCGCGGTGGTGACGCGTGGCAGGCACGGCAGGGGGCACCGGTCTCGACAGCAGTGCCGCTGGGGATGCCGTCGTTCGCGCCGGCCGGCTGACGCGTGCTTGTTGCTGCTGCGGTCTGCCCGCATCCGCCGTTGCTCGTGCCAGAGGTCGGCGTGGGCTTGGGTGCGGAGATCGAGGAGCTGCGCCGGCTTTGCACTCGAGCCGTCGACGAGTTGTGCGCGGTCGAGGCCGATCAGCTTTGCGTCATCGGCGCCGGGATCGGTGACCCGGCGCGGTCGTTTGCGCCGTGGGCTCCCGGGTCTGGAGCAGCGACGGTCGACGTACCGGAGCCGTTGCCGCTACCGCACCTGGTGGGGGCCCATCTCACGGGCGGGCGGTCGCGTTCCTTTGTGGTCGTCGACCCGTCGATGGACCCGGAGGAGTGCGCAGAGCTCGGCAGCGAGCTCGCGGCTTCGGCTGACCGCATCGCGCTGCTGGTGATGGGTGACGGGTCGGCCCGCCACGATGTGAAAGCGCCGGGCTACCTCGACCCGCGTGCGCGCGAATGGGACGAAACCGTTCGCAATGCCTTTGCCCAGGCCGATTTCGACGCCCTGATGGCTCTGGACCCGGCTGTCGCCGACGAGCTCCTGTGCACCGGGCGGGCCCCATGGCAGGTGCTCGCCGGAGCTGCAACCGGCGTTGCGCTACGCGTGAACGACGTGTCTTTCCACGTTCCGTTCGGCGTGGGTTACTTCGTGGCTCGATGGTCGTTAGAGGCAGGAGACGGGGCGACCTCGGCGAATTCCTAGGCGGTTGCCCCCTTGCTCCCGGAGGATCAATGTCCCGCCTTACGGCCGCTCTCGGCCTGGCCGCCGTCGCCGTCATCTCGACCGGCACCGTCGTCGCTGCCCAGACCGCACCGACCAGCGTCTCCCACCGCACTGCTTCCGGCAGCGGGTCGGCGCTGAAGTTCTCCCACGAGGTCGTCGTCGACCAGCAGCGTTCAGGCTTCGAGCCTGACATCGCCATCGACAACAGCGACCGCTGGTACACGACCGTTCCCAACGGCTCGTCGACCGGCCACAGCTTCATCTGGCAGTCGCTCGACCACGGCAAGAGCTTCCAGATGATCCCCGGCCAGTTCGGGCTCGGTAAGCCGCTGACGTGCCCGCAGGGCGGTGGCGACACCGAGATGCAGATGGACAAGAAGGGTGACCTCTTCTTCTCCGACCTGCAGAACCTCACCAACCTCTCCAACAGCGTCAGCACCGACCACGGCGCCACGTTCAGCACGAGCTGTGCCTCGGCGCCGAACTCGCCGGTCGACCGCATGTGGTACGCCGTGCACGGCAACCTCGGTGATCCCGACTTCGCGATCTATGAGGAGTACGACGCGGTCGTCTCCGGCACCAACGTCTACGACAACTACCCGAGCAACCAGCTTGTCGAGACCGTCAGCCACGACGGCATCAACTTCACACCCGTCGTCAACGGACGGCTCGCCGCCGGGCATGTCGACAACGACTGCCTCGGTGGTGGCATGGTCAACTGCGTCACCGACAACGAGGGCATCCCCGGCAACCAGGTGCTGGCCAAGAACGGCGACCTGATGATCGCCCACACCAGTGCCGACAGCAACCAGGTCATCGTCAGCCGCGGTCACCTCAAGGAACTGGGTGGCGGACTCACCCAGGCGACGTGGAAGCACACGGTGCTCAACGCTTCGCTCTGCCCGGACAAGCCGCACGCCGCTCCCGGCATTTGTGGCGCCGCCAACTTCGCGACCATCGCTGAGGACAGCGCCGGGCACTTCTACGTCGCGTTCTCCTCGCAGAAGACCGACGCCGGCGGTCGCGCCGCCGGTCCCTACAAGACCTATGTCGTCTCTTCCAAGGACGGCGTGACCTGGGGCAAGCCGGTGCTGGTCAGCCGCGGCGGCTCCAACGCGTTCTCGTGGGTGACGGCCGGCTCGTCAGGCCGCGCCGCTGTTGCCTGGTACCACGCCAACGAGACCAGCGAGAACGGCGGTTACCTGCTCGACGATCTCGCGCACGCCGAGATCAGCGTGCAGGTCGGCCAGAGCCTCGACGCTCTGTCGGCGCATCCGCACTGGAGCGTGACAACCGTCTCCGAGCATCCGATCAAGTACGGCCCCATCTGCACGGCCGGCACCACGTGCACGGTGTCGATGGGCGACCGCAGTCTGGGTGACTACCTCGAGGTCAACCACGATGCCCAAGGCGCGCTCGTCCTGTCCTACGTCGACGACACGTCCAACACCTTCACGGTCGGCCCGACCGGCGCGGTTGCCGAGAACGGCCCCGTCGTCATCGTCAAGCAGATCGGTGGTCCGAGCCTCGTCAAGGGCACCATCAAGGGTCCGGGCAAGGGACCGGGCGCACCGTGGGACTCCGTGACCGACGCCACCGGTGACGACTTCTACAACGCCAACGGTCTTCATACAGCCGCCGGTGACAATCTCGACCTGACCGGCACCTCGATTCGCACGGACAGCAAGGGCCTCGTCATCACGATGCGCGCGAAGTCGCTGTCGAACCTGCAGGTCGCGCCGACCGCTGGTGGGACGACCGGCGAGTGGATCACGCGGTTCACGACCTACAACGCGCACACGCAGGGCAACGGCCACATTTACTACGCCGGCATGGAGTCGGTGGCAGGTGGCGCGCCACGCTTCTTCGTCGGTGACACCAAGGCGGTGCCCGTCGGCCAGGAGCAGATCAGCATGCTCTTCGACTCGGCCACGTCGGTGCCAGGTCAGGTGCAGGGCAACACCATCACCATCAAGGTGCCCTATAGCGCCATACCGGCTGCCAAGCAGAGCGGCACGCTCTACAGCGCAACGGGCTTCACCGCGACTGCTGCAGGCACGCTGGCCAACAACCCGGCGGGCGAGTTCAACCTCACCGACTCGACGGTCCCGTTCGACGTGGCGATCGGTGGTAAGGCCGGGTCGGCGGCGATCCTGCCGGTGCCGACCAACTGGTTGCACCTCCCGCTCGGTGTTGCCGCGCTTGTGCTGCTTGCATGGACGGCGTGGCGCACCCCGAGCCCGTTCATGGTCCCCGTCCGTCGCCGCCTGCGGATCGCCTGAGCCGTCGTGTCGTCGCGGTCGTGGGAGCGACCGCGACCGGCAAGTCCGACCTCGCCATCGCGGTTGCGCGTGCCCTGACCGAGTCAGGGCACGCGGCCGAGGTGGTCAACGCCGACTCGATGCAGCTCTATCGCGGCATGGACATCGGCACGGCCAAGCTCTCCGCAGCTGAGCGCCAAGGTGTGCCGCACCACCTGCTGGACATCTGGCCCGTGCGGCATCCCGCATCGGTCGCCGAATATCAGCAGCGTTCCCGTGCCGTGATCGACGCAATGCTGTCGGATGATCGAGTGCCGATCCTCGTCGGCGGCAGCGGACTTTATGTCCGGGCGGCGCTGGACCGCTTGGAGTTCCCGGGTACCGACGACGCGTTGCGCGCAGAGCTGGAGGCGCGACTCGAGGCGGAGGGTTCGCAGCGGCTGCACAGCGAGCTGGCCGGTCTCGATCCTGCGGCGGCCACTGCGATCCTTCCGACCAACGGCCGCCGCATCGTCCGTGCGCTGGAGGTCATCCGGCTCACCGGAGCACCGTTCACCGCGTCTCTGCCGGCGTTCGAGAGTGTGTACGACGTCACGTTCATCGGGCTCGACGGCCCCAACGACTGGCTCGACCGCCGGGTCGACGACCGGGTCGATCGCATGTTCGCCGCTGGCCTTGTCGATGAGGTTGTCCGGCTCGTCGAGGTCGGACTGCGGGAGGGTCGCACCGCATCACGGGCGCTCGGCTATCAGCAGGTGCTCGCGCACCTCGACGGTCTGCTCACGATCGACGAGGCCCGTGCCGAAACCGCGCGCGCGACCCGCCGATTCGTACGGCGACAACGATCGTGGTTCCGACGCGACCCCCGCATCCATTGGCTGGAGACTGGTCCGGAACTTCGTGACCGCGCGCGTCAGCTCTGCGTTGCCAACTCCACCGTGACGTGAGGTATGCCTGACAGCAGGTCTTGGGCTTGGAACAGGGCGGGCCTCGCGCCGAGTCGATCAAACGTCGCGGCGGCAGCCGTGAGGAGCGGCTCCGCATCTGCGGGCCGGTCCTGCGCGACCAACCACGTCGCGTGGTCCAACTGAGTGGTCGCGAGGAAGTAGGGATACCCGAGCTCGCGGAACCTCGAGTCTGCCTCCAGGAAGTGGGCGGCCACCTGGTCATGTCGGCCCCGAGCCGCATCGAGACGTCCGCGGTAGCGCGCCAACATCGCACGCAGGTGAAGCGGCACGTTTCCCAGTGGTCGGTCCGCGACCATGGCCAGCAACCGCTCGGCTCGGTCCAGCTCGCCCATCGAGACTGCAGCCTCCATCGCATCCGGCCATGCGGTGCGGAACATGTCGTTACGCAGGCCCATGGCATCCGCGGCCTCGCTCGCGACGACTTCGGCCAACGCCAAGGCCTCCGACAGGTCGCCTGCAGCGAGTGCGACGGCTGCCGCGACGAAGCCGTGGATCTGCCGGTTCTGCACATCCTGCGAGCCGGCCCAGTCGGCAAGGTGTGCTTTCGCCTCGTCGGCGAGAGCGACCTGCCCACGCAGCGCGTGCAACAAGGCGAGGCGAGCGTGCAGGTTCTGGTCTCCCGGGCGGTCCGAGCCATCCAGCAACGGACGGCACAGCTGTTCCGCGTCATCCCATCGACCGGTGAGCAGATAGCGATGTGCCAGGTTTCCCGCCGCCAGGGTCTCGGTCTCCCGGTCTCCACGGCGACGTGCCAGCTCCATTGCGGCGTCGCAGTGTTCCTCGGCTCCGGGCTGGTCGCTGTTGAGGGTCAGGTCGCTGGCGTTGGCATGTGCGGTCATCGCCTCTTTGCCGAGACCGTGTTCCTCGGAAAGCGCGATGGCCCATTGCATCTCGACCAGCGCCTCCTGCGGGCGGTTCGCGAACTGCAAGAGAGTCGACCGGCGGACCGCGGCGCTCGAGAGCACGTCGGGAAGCTCGAGGGCCTCGCCGAGCTCCAGTGCGGACTCCACGTGCGGCGCGGCGTCGCTGCGACGGCCGCCGAACAGCAGCGCACCGCCGAGTCGGCCGTGCGTGTAGGCCAGCGCCGCCGACGGCCCGGCCGGTTCGAGCTCGGCGAGTGCCCGCTCCAACCGACGGACCGCCTCGTCGATGCGCCCGAGCCCCATCAAGGCAACGCCGATGAGATGGCCGAGCCCGGCCGCTGCCAGCGCTTGACCGGCCTCGACATGCGCCGCCGCGGCTGCCTCGAAGCGGTCCAATGCCTCTGCGTGCAGGCTTGACTGTAGGGCCGCTTGACCGGCTTGCTCGACCAGGCTCGGGCGCGCGCTGTCGTCCGTCGTGAGCTCGGCTGCGGTGTCGAACGCGGTCAGTGCGGCCCGCGGTGCGCCGACTCCGAGTGCACGGTGCCCCGCACGCGCGAACGCGGTCGACGCCTGCGCGCGAACCTCGTCGGCATCCGTGTCGTCCGGTACGGCGTTGTAGGCATCGAGGTAATGCTGGGCGATGACCTCGGACACCTCGTCGCCGTCGTCCGCGAACGTCCGTCGCAGATGTTCCGCCACCGCGAGATGGCGGGTCTTACGGTCGCGACGAGACAGCGTGTCGTAGGCCACCTGTCGGAGCAGCGTCTGGGTGAAGGCGTACTGCCCTCGTTCGGGCGAAAGGCGGTCGGTGCGTACGCGAAGGATCTCCCGGCGGATCAGGTCCGCGAGGAGCCCGTCGAGATCGTCGGCCGGCAGGTCGCTCACCGCCGCGATCGCCGGCCGCGGGAAGGTGCCACCGAGAACCGCGAGTCCCTGCACCAACGCCCGCTCTTCGGGCGGCAGCGTGTCGATGCGAGCGGCCACCAACGACGTCAACGAGGCCGGGACCTCGAGCGCTTCGACCGCGCCCACCAGCCGGTAGACCCCGTCGATCGGCTGGACGAGGTCCCGGTCGATCAACGACCGCACCAGCTCTACTGCGTACAGCGGAATGCCGTCCGCTTGGCCGACGATGCGGTCACGGACCTCCGCGGGCAGGCCTGGCACCAGCTCGTCCAGCAGCTGGCACATCGTCGGGTCCGGCAGCCGGTCGAGCATGACGGCGACGGCGTTGCGGCGACCGGTTCCCCACGTCGGCCGCCGCGCCAACAGCTCCGGACGGGACAGCGTGAGGACGAAGATCGCAGTCTCGGCCGACCAGTCGATCAGCTGGTCGAGAAAGTCGAGCAGGCCGTCGTCCGCCCACTGCAGGTCTTCGATGACGAGGAGCACCGGTGCGTCCTCGGCCAGCCGCTCGAACCACAGGCGCCAACCGGCGAACAGCTCCTCGCGGCTCAGGCCCGGCTCCCCGACGCCGAGGAGTGCACCCAGCCGCGGCCGAACGAAGTCGCGGTCGGCCGCGTCGGCCACCCAGCGCCGCAAACCGTCGTCGAGCTTTGCCGCTGTCTCCTCGGCCGACTCCTCCTCGGTGATGCCCAAGCGGGCGCGGACCATCTCGGCAAGGGCCCAGTAGGCCACGCCTTCGCCGTACGGGAGGCAGCGCCCGGAGTGGTAGAGGAAGTCCAGAGCGAGGCCGTCGCCGTACTTGAAGAACTCCCAGCGCAGCCTGGACTTGCCGATGCCGGCGTCACCCACCACGGAGACCTGCCGCGCTCGGCCGTTCTCCAGCACCTCGTGCAGCGCATCCTTGACCTGGCGCATCTCGCGATCGCGGCCGAGGAAGCTCGCCTCCAGGCCGTCGACGCGTTCCGACCCGCCAACCGCGGCGACGACGCGTGTGACCTGCCATAGGCGTATCGCGTCTGCCTTGCCCTTCAGCAGATGCGGGCCGGTGTCGACGTATCCGATGGCTGCCGCTGTGGCGCCGCGGGTCACGTCGTCGACGAGCACGCCACCGGGTTCGGCCTCCGCCTGCACACGGGCGGCGGTGTTCACCGCATCGCCCGCGACCATGCCTTCGCCGATGACACCCAGCGACACCGCGACCTCACCGGTAACGACACCGGCCCGCGCGGCCAGCCCGGCGGCGCCGTTGGTCGCGCCGTACTCCGCGACGGCGTCGACGAGATCGAGCGCCGCGCGCACGCAGCGTTCGGCGTCGTCCTCATGCGTGGTCGGTGCTCCCCACACTGCCATCACGGCGTCACCGATGAACTTCTCGATCGTGCCGCCGTAGCGTGCGATCACAGTGCGCGCCGTGCGGAAGTAGCCCGACAGCAGCTCGCGCACTGCCTCTGGGTCGCGTGACTCCGACAGTGGTGTGAATCCGACCAGGTCGACGAACAGCACCGAGACGACTCGCCGCTCAGCGACCGGCACCGGTTGTTGTGGAATCTCAACGCGTGGTTCAGCGCTGCCGGATTCCGATGCTGGCGCGAGCGGCGCGGCACATTCGTCGCAGAACCGCTGGCCGGGCACGGCGTTGACGCCGCAATTGGGACAGACCGCGACGAGCCGGCAGGCGCATTCGCCACAGAACTTGGCGGTCTCGCGGTTGTCGGCATCGCAGGCAGGACAGCGCACGGCGTACCTCCCCACCAACCACTCACGCGCACGGTAGCGCTGCAGCGACCAGCGCGGGTGATGGTTCGAAATTTCACCGGAATCTGCTCGCGCGATGGCTAGATCTTTCGTGCCATTCCAGCCGCGGACATTCCCCCGCACACTTCGCGCAGGAGCCGGCGCCCACCCGGCCTGCGGAGGAAGCATGCCCAGCCTCGACCTCGACCTCGTCCCGGCGCTCGAACACGCGCTGGAAGACGAGGCCCTCGTCCTGCACTTCCAGCCGGAGGTCGACCTCGCCAGCGGCGCGGTCGTCGGCATGGAGGCGCTCCTGCGGTGGCAGCACCCGCAGCGCGGCCTGCTGTGGCCGAGTGACTTTCTCGCTGTCGCCGACGGCGCCGGTCTGCTTCCGGACCTTGGCTGGTGGGTCCTCGAACGCTGCGCGTCCGAGCTCGAGTCCTGGCGACCTCTGCCGACCACCGTCGACGGCGCACGCCGTCAGCTCTGGGTCAACGTGGCCGGCTCGCAGCTGTTGCAGCCCGGCTTTGTCGACCGGGTGCGCCAGCTCGTCCTCAACAGCGCACTGCCCCCGGGTGCCCTCGGGCTCGAGGTAACCGAGGAAGCGCTGGCCATCGGCAGCCGATCCACGCCGGCGCTGCTCGACTCCCTGCGCGACGCGGGCGTCGCGCTCGCCGTCGATGACTTCGGCACTTGGTACTCCTCGCTCGGCACTCTCGGTGAGCTGCCGATCGAAGCCGTCAAGCTCGACCAGTCCTTCGTCCGCGGCGTGGGCTCCGACCTCGAGGGCGACGGCATCGTGTCGTCCGTCATCGAGCTCGCCCATGCGCACGGCGTGCGAGTCGTCGCCGAGGGTGTCGAGTCGTGGTCGGAGGGTGCCCGGCTTTGCGAGCTCGGCTGTGACCGGGCGCTCGGCTATCTGTTCTCCGGGCCCCAGCGCGCCGAGCAGGCCCGATTGATGCTTGCGCACGGGACCGGCTGGGAGGGCAGCGGCCGCGTTCCCGCCCCACGGGAGCGCCGTACCCTGCACCGCTTGTAATCCCGCCGTACCCTTTTCACGTGCATTTCGTGAAGGGGCACGGCACGGAGAACGACTTCGTGCTGCTCCCGCCGGGTGAGGTCGACGAGCTCTCGGCCGACGTCGTGCGCGCGCTTTGCGATCGGCGTCGAGGTGTCGGAGCCGACGGCGTTCTTCGCGTCGTTCGTGCAGACAGCGGTGAGCCGGACGTGCGCTGGTTCATGGACTACCGCAACGCGGATGGCTCCGAGGCCGAGATGTGCGGCAACGGCATTCGTGTGTTCGCCCGCTTCCTGGTCACCGCCGGGCTCGAGGAAGCTGGCCGGTTGCGCATCGACACGCGCGACGGTGTCAAGGAGGTCGACGCCTCCGCGACCGGGGACATCACCGTCGACATGGGTCCGGCCGAGGTGCTCGACGACGCCAAAGTGCAGATCGGCAACACCTGGTACGACGCCGTCGGCTGGTCGATGGGCAATCCCCACCTCGTCGTGCTCGACTTCGGCCGTCTCGCCGGCGCCGATCTCACCAAGACCCCGACGATCGACCCGGCGTCGGCATATCCCGATGGCGTCAACGTCGAGATCGTCGACCGTGCCGGTCCCTGTCACATCCGCATGCGCGTGCACGAACGCGGGTCCGGCGAGACCCGATCCTGCGGCACCGGTGCATGCGCGGCTGCGGTCGCGGCGATGGAAGCTGCGGGGGAGCGGACCACTTATGTCGTGGACGTGCCCGGTGGTCGGCTGATGGTGGAGTGGCGAGCCGATGGCACGGTCCATCTCACCGGACCGGCAGTTCTCACCGCGCGAGGAGAGACCGACGTCGCTATCTCTTCATGAACCCCAGTTGGCCACGGGTGATGCGGTGCATCCACCCCGCGAGGCCGAGGATGATCAAGCCGTCGAGCGCATGCAGGCCGCCGAGCCAATGATGGTCCTCACCGCCACTGGCGAGCAGAGCTTGAACGAGCTCGATGAGCACGACCAGGCTGAGGCTCACCCAGATCTTGGCCTTGCCGGTCCGGGCGACGAGCGCCGCGATGAACATCAGAATCGCCACCAGCGCGAGGATGTGAGCGAGCGCCCGGTGTGGATCGAGCTGGCCCACCTTTTCCAGGTCGTTGTGACCGGTGATGTCGAACACCCCGAACCCGGCGAGGAAGAACTGCACGACGATGCCGAGGACCAGCAGTGCGGTCAGATAGGCGAAGACCTTGTCGGCTGCCGCTCGGGCGCCGCTCACGTCAGTGCTAGCCGCGGATTCGCTCATGCCGCGATTATCCGCGCGACGGGGCGGTATTCGGCGTGTCACCATCTCGGCGAGTCGCCATCCGGGATGACTGCGTTCAATGGGATGACTGGGACGTTCGACGGTGTTGAGGTAGTTGATGACGTTTCCCGCTGACGACTTCAACGACGGCGCAGTCGAGCTGTCCGGCTCGTTCGACGACCCGGCCTCGGACGAGCGCGTCGAGATCGAGCTGGAGGCGCGCCGTGGCCTGCGACGCGTGCCCGGCATCACGACTGAGCTCGAGGACGTCTCCGAGGTCGAATACCGGCAGCTGCGACTCGAACGCGTCGTTCTCATCGGCGTCTGGACCAGCGGCACGCTCGATGAGGCGGAGACATCCCTCCAGGAGCTCAAGGCGCTCGCCGAGACGGCGGGGTCACAGGTGCTCGAGGGCCTCGTCCAACGCCGAGACCGTCCGGACCCCGCCACCTACGTGGGTTCGGGCAAGGCGCGCGAGCTGCGCGACATCGTCGTGGCGACGGGAGCCGACACGGTCGTCTGCGACGGCGAGCTCACGCCCGGCCAGCTTCGACAGCTCGAGGACGTGGTCAAGGTCAAGGTCATCGACCGGACTGCGTTGATCCTCGACATCTTTGCCCAGCACGCGCGCAGCCGCGAAGGCAAGGCGCAGGTCGCACTTGCCCAGATGGAATACATGCTGCCGCGGTTGCGCGGTTGGGGTGAGTCGATGTCCCGGCAGGCCGGTGGCCGGGTGGCCGGTGGTGGCGGCATCGGTACGCGCGGACCTGGTGAGACGAAGATCGAGACCGACCGACGACGCATCCGCACCAAGATGGCAAAGCTGCGGCGTGACATCGCCGGCATGGGCAAGGCGCGTGACGTCAAGCGGCAAGAGCGCAAGCGGCATCTCGTCCCGAGCGTTGTGATCGCGGGTTACACCAACGCGGGAAAGTCGTCACTGCTCAACCGGTTGACGGGGGCAGGCGTGCTCGTCGAGAACGCGCTGTTCGCCACGCTCGACCCGACCGTGCGCCGGGCCGAGACCG
>Ga0070684_100004183_pt1 | contig 10934 bp, 20 predicted proteins | sample KBSC723LmetaG_FD_65653 | JGI IMG/M metagenome (GOLD analysis project Ga0070684, IMG submission 65653) | Corn rhizosphere microbial communities from Kellogg Biological Station, Michigan, USA - KBS C7.2-3L metaG | ecosystem: Host-associated > Plants > Roots > Rhizosphere ...
ATGCATGGCTTTGGAAATCTCGGCGGTGATTTCGTCGCAAAGGTCCCGGCGCTGTTTGTTGGTCATGTCTCTCTCCTGTGAATATCAATATCACGGAGACCCCAAAAAGTATCAACTTAAAAATGTATCATTTTATGTCGTTGTTGATACCTTTATGGGCGAGGATAACATTCCTATTCACCTACTTGACATTCTGTAATTCCCCAGCTGTCCGGATGGGTCTGGGTGCACCTGATGGCATTCTTGACATATTGCTCGGCCTCCGCATGGGTCAAGAAACAGCATTCAACTGTTTCATACCCAGACCAGACTAAGTAGACGGTGGACGCTGCTCGCATGCCCTTGGTCGCCAGCCCCAGCGCGTAACCGAGCGCACCAATGAATATCACAATGAGCGCCAGCCCAAGCGAATTGACCCGAAGAATTGTTTCGATCATGGCGCCAATCCTCCGTTAGCCCATAGGCAAAGAAAACCAAAACCCATAAAAGCAAAACCAAGTCGCGGGTCGAGCACCCCGAAAGCGGCGCTGACCATGAGAAAAGTTATTAGCTGAGGGATGCTGTAGATCATGGATGATCATCCGGCTTTGTTCTTACCATTAGGTCATAAGCTCTTTCACCAGCCTCCTGACTTAGCAAACTGCGCTCGATGGCCTCGACCCAAGCCTTGGCGCGCAGTTTCACAATCTGATTAACCATGGCCTGTTCACCGCGGCGATCGATGCGACCCATACGGTAGGCCATGCCAGCGACGCAAAGGGTCAGCAATGCCCAGCCGAGAAAACTTAGCATTTAAATTCCTCCACCTCTTGGTCGAGCGCAACATCAGCCGCTCGCAGGCGCGCGTCGGCATCATCCCTTTGTTCGGCTGACCCATGCCACCGAAGAGGACTGCCTGAAGCACAAGCGGCCTCGTACGCCAATTCATTTGCCCGACGATAGGCGTCAATCAGCTGGCGGTATGTTATGGTCATTTTGCTATCTCAATTTTCCACGTGCGCGAATCGGTCTTCTTGCCGAGTTTCAAGCCGACCACGGCCAACTCGTCACGAGCGACATTTAAAGTCTCAAACGAAAGCCAGCCATTGACACTAGTAAAAGTGTCAGCAAAGCGCGGCTGATAAACGTTGGCGACCCAGTTGTATTCAAGAAACATGGTAGCATCCTCCTGTGGAAGGAAAAGTTAAGAGTAACTCTATTCGACGGCGCTGATCTCCGCAGCCTCTTCGATGGCATCCCAAAGTTTGGCAAAGCCGGGAATGCGCTTGAGGCTTTGGTAAGTCCGGAAATACTTTTCCCGGTAGTCCTGCATGGCGGTCAGCAGCTCGCGCGCGTCGCCAATTTCGAATGAGGCATCGGTGGCGACTTTTTCGGCGATCAGGTCGAGTGCGGTCATGGTCATGTTCCTTTTGAAGGGGGAAGGGGAAGAGGCGAGGGCGCTTAGCCCTCCGCCCTCACGGTCTTGAGAATGTGGTAGACGTGCATGGTGTCCGTGATACGGGCGCCAACCTTGCCGTCTTTGCGGATGCGATAGACTTGGCAATACGAGGCCAGCATTTCGTTTTTCAGGGCTTCATCGGTAATCACCTGATATTGGCGGCCGTCGTGGGTGGTGGTGCGGACTTGCTTGGTCATTTCTCTCTCCCGTTTCAATATGGATATCATATATCATGGGGTAAAAGTATCAACGGCAAAATGTATCATAAAATGTCTTTTTGATATATTGTTCAAAACGACATAATATGATAAAAGTGCAAGGCGGTGCAAAGCCCCTTTGAACCGGCTTGTCTGGTGCAAGGCGGAGCAGGCCACGACATAAAATGATAAGTCGGAGCAAGGCGGAGCTGGTTGGAGCCGGTTGGAGCTTGCACCTGCTTGCACCTGACAGGCCAGAGCAAGGCGGAGCAGGCTGGTGCAAGGCAGAGCCGGTCGGAGCTTGCACTCGCTTGCACCTAGGTGCTCCTGACAAGGCGGAGCAAGGCAGTACGGCACCGACCTTGCACCTCTTGCACCGGCTTGTCGCAGAGCAAGGCAGTTCAATGCCCCTTTGCACCGCCGTGCTCCACGACATAATATGATAAAGTATCAAAAAGACATAATATGATACATTTTATAGTTGATACTTTTGTGGGGGCCTATATGATATTGATATTGAAACGGGAGCGGGCCATGGAAACCAAAATGGAAACCAAAATTGAAGTCCGACAAGAAGGCAACGAGTTTGCTATCTTCATCAACGGAGAAATCCGTCGCAGCAAAAAATTCACCTGCATTTGGTATAAAACCCAAGAAGCAGCTGAAAAAATGGCCCGCAAGCTCCGCAAAGAACTCAACCTACGTTTGGGAAGTTGACGGCGTGCTCAAGGCGGACTTTTAATGACCAACCGAGCGCACCCATCCTTCAAGACCGCAAAGCGCGTCTGTGTCATCTGTGGCAAGGCCTTGCGCCGGCTGCCCAATGGGCAAAACGAAACGACCTACGGCTTTCGCGGTGTGCTGCAATGGAATGGCTACCCAAGGGATGCCGACAAAGCGCATCCGACATGTGTAAAAGAGCTAGGCAGCAAACCAAAACGCGAGTAGACTTTTCGGGCATAAGTTGGAGCTTAACACTTGGAGGGAATCCCATGACCCCGGACGCGTAAAGCGGGGAGCATCAAAGGACTAGAAATCCGTTCTGAAGACGGCGCTCACTCAACGGGGCGCCGTCTTTTTATGTCAATGAATATCTCCAGCTCGGGGCGCCACCGCCCTGATGAACCAGCTTCTCAGCCTTGATTGCGCCGCCTTCAATCATTTGACCAATGACGTCGTTCAATTCCTTGGTCTTGTATTTGTATTTGAGCGATTGCAAGACCGCTGACTTCTTTACATTCTTGCTGCCCTTTTGTTTGATGATGCGGCGGACTTCATTGGCTATGGTCTGGTTTTCAGAATCGGAAATATACATGCCGGCACTCTCTGCCAGCCGGGATGATGACCATGCGGACAAATCCCTTGCCCAAATCATTGCATCTGATTCGATGCAATCTACCTCGCGCCCTATAGTGACAATGGTCGCCAAGCGCAAAGCATTCTCCGCCGTGCGGGCTAGGAAGCCTTCGGTCTCTTCGTTGTTGTCGCCTTTGTCCTGCAGTTCCTTGACAAAGTCTTTGCGGATCTTTTCCGCATCTGGAGAAATGGACAACTTACGGTATTGCGGCATCATGGTGGACTGGCATAGCTGGGAAAGCGGGCCTGAACTTTCATAGATGCGTTTGATGCCTTCGGAAATTGGCTCGGGGATTACGTCGGGGTCGACCACCGGCACTCGCTCTGGCGGTCGCTGGTTGGTTTCAATAATTAGAAAACGATTAAGCACACCATTGATAATGTCAGCGCCCTCGAGCGAATTGTAAAATTCCCGATTGGTCGAAACTCCATATATGGACAACGCCGGCGAATAGACAATTTCACTTTGCTTCTGTGCCCATTCCGGGGTCGCCATAGCGGTAAACGAAGCGCCCCATGCGGTGCGTAGCATGCCGGAGACGGCGCCTTCAAAGCCGGATGCTTTCTTGGAATTGATCCGCTTAAGGAATGACCCGAACTCATCCATGGCGCAGACTGCGAGCGGCGATCGAACCAAGAAATTGATAACCGATGGCATGGATATAAATTGGCTGGGACCGATATGCTGGCGCATCCCGGCTGCCGTCAAAAGCTCGCCTATCTTGGTCAGGGGGTGGTTCTTGCCGGTGCCCGTAGGGGCTAGTCCTACCACATACAAATGGGTACCACTGCGATTAGGCCCGGCTATATGACGACCTGCGGCGGTCCCCACCACAGTCAATGCAGCCCCCAGTGCAAGGCCACGTTGAGGGTAAAGGGCTGTGTCGGTAATCCAATCCGTAATGGCACCGACCAAGCCGGGGGGATTTAAAAGCTCAGGCGGCATTTCCTTGGCTGGCGGTGTCGGCACCGGCAGCTCGACACCATTAGCTTCATGTACATGGCCATTGACGCTAGCAGTTATATTCTGGACGATTGAAGCGCCCAAGCTATCCTTTACCGGATCTTCCCGCCAAGATGGATCATTTTCCTGAGCCAAGTAAAAGATGGTAGCGGCTGATAATTCTGTCGGCTTTGACTTTGTGTATGATGCCCATCTGGCTTTAGTATTCTTTGCATCATAACCCGGCCACTTCTGTGACCAGCTATCAAATAGATCGAATCCCTTGCCGCCCGACCCTGCCCATAAGGCCATGCCAATGCGATTCCAAGTCGCCCAGCTGTCGTCGGTGTGCGGGATTGCTTCCATTGCCAAGGCAAGTTCATCTAGGTCCGCCACATCATCGTTGAAATTTTGATTGGTCTGAGCACTTTGAATATGGGCGGCATCGAGCAGCCATTGCGGCGCATCGCATACCGGGTTGTTATTTAGCCAGCTGTAGACCCCGGAGCCGGGACGGATGGACGGCACGCCAATGACCATGCCGCCTTCACCGCGCACGTCAAGACCTTTGCCGACCAATGAAGTCGAGTTCTTTATTTCAGCTTCGGGGTAGTTGAAAAAGTAATGTCTAGATCCGGATGGACTTTCAGCAATAAGGGTTGGTGGGAGATCACCGTGATGTTCTTCGAGGGTACGAAGACTGGCGAACCCATCAACCCCGTGTCCTTTTGGCGTGTCAACTTCCAATACGAAGATCCGGGACAGGAGGCCAGTAGCGATGCCAATGTTCGCATTCGGCCAGCGCGACCAATACATTTCAATTTCGGTTGGGTCATTAGTGCATCCCCATCGACGGCCATTACTATTTTCAGCTGAGGTGAGACCGGACTTTTCACCGCCCGGGGGCGAGGGAAAAACATACCAGCCGCGCTTGGCATACGTCAACGCATGGTCTTTAATTGATAGTTTTGTGCCGCCGTGCCACGGTCTTATTATTTTGGGGGTCATTCGACCCCGCAGGCTATGTTATTCATTTAAACCCCCTACAAAGGTTTGTTTGATTGTGGCGCGGTGGGTAATCCCTTCCGTTGTAGGCGAAAGAAAAACAGGGTAGCGGACCTGCTGTCCCCAGCGCGCGGTAGTCAGCCTATAATATTTTTGGTTTTGAGGTCAAGCTACTTCATCGGGCACCTCATGTCGCGTGCCGACAATGCGGAAGTACCGCCCGTCAGGTTGCACGCAAACCTGCTTGGGCGGGTCGATCTCATCTACTCTCTCTAAAGCCTCTTCGACTGTTCTTGGGATAGGCGTTCCCGCCATTCGCTTCCACCACTGGGCGGCTCGCCATTGCGCTTGCCCGGTATGCTGCAGGCAGACCCATTCCTTGTGGACGGTGAAGCCGCATTGGTATTCGACGCGGAGACTGTTTTGCGACCCGATCTTTTCATGGCGATAATATTTGACATCATCGACATCAACCCATTTTTCTTTGCCCTTAGATATGATGGTAGTCGTCGCATCAGCTGTAGCCTCATGCTTAGGGGTCATGTCGCGCGGGAATTCATACCCGCAATAAGTGCAGCAGGTGCAGGCGAGCGCCAGCAACGAATCACAAGCCGGGCATCGCTTAGCCAGCGCCGCTTCCTTTTTGCGGTCAAGCTTTTCCTGAACCGAGCTGCCGGTGATTGTATCTATTGGACCATGGCGCATGGTATTGCCGGCAAAGTCCAACACCAGACAATTCTCTTTTCCATTAGCCATACGAAGGCCGCGGCCGACCTGCTGGACGAAGAGCCCGGCTGACTGGGTCGGGCGCAGCAAGGCAATTAAGTCAACTTGAGGAACGTTGAATCCGGTACCGAGCACGCCCACGCTTGTAAGGCAGCGGGTTTTTCCCATTCGGAACGCACCGATGATACGGTCTCGATCGACTTTGGACATTTCACCATTAACGGTTTCGCACACGATGCCGTTTTCCTTGAGCGCGTCACGCATGTGTTCCGCATGGGCGATGCCGGTGCAAAAGGCCAACCAGCTTTTCCTCTCACGCCCGAGGATTGCAAGTTCTTGCGCCGCCGCTTTGGTGACCCATTCCTTGTCAACAGCCGCTTCAAGTTGGCCGGGAATAAATTCACCACCTCGTTTTTGGACCCCAGATACATCAAATTCTGTAAGGGTCGCTTTGGAAACGAGATTGCAAAGGTATCCCTGTTCGATAAGATCTGTAACTTTTGCCTCGTAAACAACTTTGTCGAAGAGGCGCCCTTGCCCATAGTCCAGACGGCCACTATCAAGGCGAAAGGCAGTAGCAGTGAGGCCGACAAGCCGCATATCAGGCGTTGCTGTAATGACCCCTTCAAGAAATTTTCCATACATTGACTCCGCATGTCTTGAGATCAGGTGGCACTCGTCAATCAAGACGAGGTCGAATGCTCCCAGCCGGTCAGTCTTGTTGTAGACGGATTGAATGCCACAAAACAAAATCTGCGTGTGAGTATCTCTACGACCAATGCCAGCAGAAAAGATTCCGGCTGGCGCATTGGGCCATAGCCTCATCAACTCTTGATAATTCTGGGCGATCAATTCCCGGACATGGGTGACGATCGCAATACGCATGGTTGGGTAGCTGGCTAGGATTTCCTGACACAGCTTGGCTATCACCAACGACTTGCCGGCGCCGGTCGGCAGGACAATCAATGCCCGCTCGCCCATGTTGCCCCAGTAAGTATAGAGCGCCGTAATTGAATCTTGCTGATAGGGTCTAAGAGCGAACATAGTAGCAGCCCTGCGGATACCCAAACCTATGACAGTCATCCCTGTCTGGCATTTCACAATCGCAGATAGCGGCTTCAACAAAACCTTCTATGCTTCGCCAAAATTCAATTGGTCGGTCTTCGCTGTAAATGGCTACCTCGCGATTTGATTCGCCATTTTCAAAACCGCTCATTGTCTCGATACGGACATCAGCATAAAAATCTTCATTTGAAACAGGCTCTGGAACTCGCAACAAATTCATAGGCGCTAATAAAGCTGACTGGCGCCTTTTCATTAATCGGACATGCCCTCGCCTAGCTCTATCGACTGGCAGCTTAATGAAGCCAAGAACCTTGGTTGGCTTACAGCAGCAACGCACGGCAATCCAAACGACATCCTGTGGCATGTCATTCTCCTATGCTTTTTCCAAAGCCTTCTTGTTAGGCGTCAGCAACTTTTTGAAAACCTCAATACTGGTCTCTTGTGGCTTCTCATTCAATGGACGGAATGACCGGCTGGAGTAGCCACCATCCCACCCAGCTAATCTGAGAGCAACTATTGGCGAGCCGTCAGGGTAGCAAAAGTTGGATGGCATTATTTCAACAATCTTACAAATGTCATCCTTCTTTGGCCCGGGCACTTGCGGTCCACCACCTAGTGGAAACCAGCCGGTCTCATTTATTGCGACCACTCGCTGCCCGACTTCAAAACGACAATTCATCTGACCCTCACCCAGCTTAGTCCGACCCCGACCAAAACTCCAACCAATATACTAGCCAGAGCCCAATACGGGTCAAGCCCTAAAATCTGCTCGACCACAACGGCAATAGCTCCGCCAATCAAACCGGCCAATATAATTTCAATTTCGATCATTTGTCATTCCGGCGGTTCGGAAAAACTAGACATGACTTTTTTCAAAGTCAAAGCATAGGTTACATTATCCAGCTGCTCGACACATAGCTTGTATTTAGCCGACCCATTTTCGACACTGATAAGAATTAAACCACTGATGGTAATTTTTACCATTGTATTCTTTTTGGTAATCATCTCCGGCGCCATGTAAATATATTCTGGCCAGTCATGGAGAATATAAACCAAATACTTATCATCACGCTTTACGGAACGCAGTGCGATGGCACGAGCTTCAATCGGCATTGGTTCCTCCTGTGATAAAATGGGCGGGACTTTACGCCCCGCCCTATCCACAACAAAACGTCGTGGGAAGTTCAGGTTGGATTGGCTGTAATAGCCCCTGCGAGCTGACCATCGTTTTCAACCAATGCGTCGCCATTCGCCTTCAGGGTAGCTGCGACCGCATCGATTTCTTCCTGCGTCACCGTGCCGGCCTTGAGAGCCGCCACTTGGTTAGCAAGTTCAGTCAGAGTGTTTGCCTGCCCGGCGATGAAAGTCTTCACCGACGCGACAACACCTTTCTGAGCTTGGATTTCGGCAGTTTGTCTTGCCAGCTCATCCATAATTGCCTGTTTGTCAGCCATGTTTTTGATCTCCATTTTGTAGATGCCCCTCACTAACGCCATCAGGTCAGGGCTTAACTGATGGGTAATGGTAATTTGCAAGTTGATATCCATGGTCATCTCCTACATAGGGCCAAAGGTTAACGCGCCGATGACGGCTGCGCAGACAGCAAGTAAGAACCAAACTTTCATTTGTCGTCTTTTATTTTCTGATAGATGGCACGCAAATCCTTAGCCAACAATTCAGGGTCTCCACGCTCACCACTTTCCAGCTGCTCGGCCATTTGAATAAGAGGCTTAATCACCAAGGCATCGACCGCTTCCAAAGCCAGAACATGAGCCAACGCATCGGCCAATGCTGCCTTGGCAATCTTCATTTCGTCGCCCCGTGGTCGGACGGATAACTTGCTATTGTCACCATCGACCAAAAGCGCGAAGAAAGTTTCGCCGTTGTCTTTTTCAATTGTAACGTATGTGCTCATCGGGGTGCCGGTTTTGAGTTATCTGGGCCTGTGTAATCGCTGCGAACCTTTGCCGCAGATGGCTCATTACGGGACGGTGCAACAAAGGGAAATTCAGGCAGCGGAATGATGCGCTCGTCGGTCTGAAGCTCGAGGCGATTGCAGTCGAACCAATGACTGGCGCCAAACTCCTGCTTGCCGGTTTTTTCTTCGATGACAATGTCGGCGGTAATCGCCGCCTGCACACAGCCATACAAATCAAATGACATACTTGTGATAGTTCCCTTGAACCCAGTAACACGGTCGCGCGCCCTGTATCCAAGATACCCTTGACAATATTCCCGTTCGACAGTCATTGTGGCTTCTCCTTTTGGTTAGTCACCTGAGTATGCAAACACTGGTTGCCCTGTGTTACGATCATTAACCGTTATATAGTCACCCGGACGCAAGTCATGAATTCCCCAAATGTTGAATGTAACACAGTCCATAAGCTTTGGATCTTCAGGTTCTGCGCAGGAAATTTTGCTCATCAGTGGTCTGTCGGTACGGACTTCCCAAGCAACAGTTGTGATGCGCAGCCTGCGTGACCGTGGCACAATTACTTTCGGCGGCATGATAAGTTTTTCGCCGCGCAATGGCATGAGCGACGCAGCCTTGACAATTGCTGGTGCTGCCACCAAGCCAATCAGTCCGCCAACAAAGCTGCGTCGCTCTATAATCATTGAAGCTCTGCCTTATCAATCCATTCTGAACCATCCGGCATGCGATACTTGACCCATCGCTCGGTTTCAGATGCGTCAGTCTGCTCGCCGGGAACAAGACTGGGCAGATACAGATGTTGATTGCAACCTCTCTGCTGCTCGTCATACTCCAATTCCTTGTCGAACACCAGACATTTCACTACGGCACCCGACTCAAATGAAGCAGAAAGACAAGTCCGACAATTGCGCCGGGCAAATTCTCCTTCATGACATTGCGGACGCGCATCGCACCAGTTACAAACATAGGCAGCTTTTGAAGTTGGATCTTCAACCAGCTTCGGTGGCGCTGCATTCGCCCGCACAATGCGCTCGACCTTTGCTTCCATACGCAAGCAGAAAGTACGATCGTAACGCACGCGCTCGACATAAAGTTCATCGGTGTTTTTATTGACGGCTATATACAGGCACCGATCGAGACCCTCTGAATGCATATAAGCCTGACACTGGGCAAAATGGTCCGGCTTGCCGACCTCTAATTTCTTTTTGACAAGCTCTTTGAAACTTTTTTCGCCGTGACTTTTACATTCAACGACGTGGACTTTCTTGGATTCTGGGAGCCCTTGGACTTTACCATCCATCTTCCCCCGCAACCAACCATCGCCAAGCGAAACGCGGAACTGCTGTCCGGTAGCCGGGTCTAAACGCTCGACTTCAAAGCCAGCTGCCTCAAGGTCATCCAGCAACCGTTCCTCTTCAATGTTGCCGGTATCGAAGCGCCGTTGCTTTTGACCATTAATGGTCTCGGGCTGGGATGCCCAATGCAATTTATACCAGATCGCCCGCTCGCATTCGTTAGCGACCTGCGACATGGGGATGCCACGGCTATCGCCCATGTAAGATTTCTTTTCATACGCTGTCCAGATAGCCAACAGCGTCGGCGGTATCATGGCTTGTGAAATGTCAACCAACTAGACCTCCTGTGAAGGTTACGCCCCGGCTGCCACGCCCAAAGGCTGAGGGGCTGATGAAACGAAGCAGCCGGGGTCGTTTAGGGAACGCTTTACCGGTCCCTAAACCTTAGAACGGAGCCTTGTTGGCTTGTGCACCAGCGCCCCAAGGGCGAGTAGGCGCCGCAGCCCCACCGCCTTTAGCTTGCTGTGGTTGCTTATTGCCAGCCGCCTGTTGTGTCTGAGGCTGACCTTGCGGTGCCCCTTTGCCGACGGTATAGCGCACGCGATTTTGTGGCGCATACTGCCCGGTCTTATCCGGCTGGATGGTGACGCGCGCCGTGAATGGTTTGAAATGAAGCTCTTCAGTATCTTTGATAGAGTTCAAACCACAAGCCAGACACAGGTCTGCCAAAGCGCGCTGGGCAATCTGCTGCGCAGTCTGGTTCTTGTTGATGATGTTCAGCCGGTCCCAAATCTTACGATTCTGGTAGGGGCCGTCGAGCACCTCGAGCGTCAGAGTCAGGATCTGATTGCCTTCGCCGCTTCTGGCTTCTTCAAGCTTCGACTCAGTGACTTGCAGCTTGTAAGTGCCAGCCGGAATTGGATCGAAGTTACGATCGTCTTCCGGAATTTCGTTCGGATTGAACGTCTGTGGTAGC
>Ga0070684_100004186_pt1 | contig 10930 bp, 6 predicted proteins | sample KBSC723LmetaG_FD_65653 | JGI IMG/M metagenome (GOLD analysis project Ga0070684, IMG submission 65653) | Corn rhizosphere microbial communities from Kellogg Biological Station, Michigan, USA - KBS C7.2-3L metaG | ecosystem: Host-associated > Plants > Roots > Rhizosphere ...
GTCCTGCGCCTGAATGGCACGGTTGCTTATAACAGCTTCCTCACCACGCCGGTGATCTCACAGGTGAGTGGGCCGGTAAGCCGCATTCTGGTTTCACCGGGACAGCAGGTGAAAAAAGGGCAGCCCATTTTGTATGTCAGCAGCCCGGACTATTCCCAGCTCAGAGCAAATTACCTGAAAGCGCGCGACGCACATTCACTGGCGCACAAGAATTACCTGCGCGCGCAAGATCTCTTTGCCCACCATGCAATTGCCGAGCGCGACTTGCAGGCGGCAGAGTCAGCGGAGATACAGGCGCAGGCCGATCAGCAGGCGGCAGAGCAATCGCTGAAAATTCTGGGCATCCCGCGTCCTGACACTCTGATCGAAAATCCCACTTCGCCTGAGGTTCCGGTTCTCGCTCCCATTCCGGGCGAGGCAGTTGAGCGTCTGGTGGCGCCGGGGCAGGTTTTGCAAGCAGGGCAAACACAGTGCTTCACCATCTCCAATATGTCAACGGTTTGGGTACTGGCCAATGTTTATGAAAATCAACTCGCTTACGTGCACGTGGGCGATCCGGTAACCATCAAGACGGACGCGTATCCCGACACTTTTCACGGACGGATCTCTTTTATGGGCGCCGCGCTGGATCCAACTTCTCGGACGTTGCAAGCCAGAATCGACACCAAAAATCCTGAAGGCCGATTGAAGAAAGACATGTACGTAACAGCCACAGTGGTTGCTGGCAAGATCGATAACGCGTTGCTGGTTCCGGATGCGGCAGTGCTGCGCGATGCCGAGAATGAGCCGTTTGTTTATGTAGCTGTGGCGCAAGATCAGTTCTCGCGACGGCCGGTAAAGCTGGGCCAGAGCAGTGACGGCAAAACGCAGATTGTTAGCGGTCTGCAACCCGGAGAACATGTCGCCGGGGACGGCAGCTTGTTCCTGCAGTTTGCGAGTTCTCAATGAAGATGATAGCCGCGAGGGCTGGATCGCCCGAGCGGCATGATGACGGGCGGAAACAAGCTCAAGTGGAAGGAATCTATAAGCGGTTTGGAGCGTAGCGACAAAAACAAATGATCCATAAATTAGTCCAAATGGCATTGCGGCAGCGCTTTCTGGTGCTAATGCTCACCGTGTTGCTGATCATCGCCGGCGTGATTTCCTTCAAGCGCATGCCGGTGGACGCATACCCTGACCTTGCTCCGCCCACCGTTGAACTCATCACCCAGTGGCCGGGACACGCCGCGGAAGAAGTCGAGCGTCTCATCACGCTTCCGCTGGAAGTAGAAATGTCCGGTGCGCCCAAGATGGTCGTAATGCGCTCCATCTCGCTCTATGGACTTTCCGATATCCGGCTGACGTTTGAGGAAGGCACTGACAATTACTTTGCACGGCAACAGATATTCCAAAGGATTGCAGATGCCGAGCTGCCTTCCGGCATAACGCCCAGCATGGCGCCGCTGTTCAGTCCCAGCGGCCTTGTCTATCGCTACGTGCTTGAAAGCCCTGATCGCACGCCGCAGGAACTTAAGACCATTGAAGATTGGGTGGTTGAGCGCGCTTACAGAGCTGTTCCCGGCGTGGCCGACGATTCCGGCCTGGGCGGCACGGTCATGCAGTACCAGGTGCTGCTCGATCCATCTCGCCTCTATGCGTATCACCTCACAGTCCCGCAGGTCGTGCAGGCGCTTTCGGTGAACAACTCCAACGCCGGTGGAGGTTTTTACTCGCAGGGCGGGCAGTTTTATTACGTTCGCGGCCTGGGCCTGGTGCAGAACTCTAGCGACATCGGCAACATCGTGATTGCCAGCAATAAAGGCACACCGATTCGTATTCGCGACGTTGGCGATGTAACGATTGGCAATGCTCCGCGCCTGGGTAGCTTTGGCTTCCAGACGCATAACGAGAACCATGATGATGCGGTAGAAGGTGTGATCCTCATGCGTCGCGATGAGCAGACGCAGACCGTGCTGAAGGCCGTCCAGAAGAAGACGGATGAGTTAAATAGCTCCATTCTGCCTCGTGACGTAAAGGTGCGGCCTTTTTATGACCGCAGTGATCTCGTGCAGGTCACCACGCGGACTGTTGAAGGAAATCTTTTCCGTGGGATGGTTCTTGTTCTGCTAGTGCTGCTGTTTTTCCTGGTCAGCTGGCGCGCCGCGATTATTGTGGCGCTTACGATTCCCCTGGGATTGCTGTTCGCCTTCATCGTGCTGCACGCGCATGACGTTTCCGCCAACCTGCTTTCCATTGGCGCCATAGATTTCGGCATCATCATTGACGGTACTGTCGTGATGGTGGAAAACATCTATCGTGAACTGGCGCTGCGGCAAGGGCAGCCTTACAAGCTCAATGAAGTGATTCTGGCGGCGGCGAAGGACGTTGATCGCCCTATCTTTTATTCAGTCGCTGTCATCATTGCCGGTTATCTTCCTATTTATGCGCTGAGCGGACCTTCCGGCAAGTTGTTCCATCCCATGGCGGACACCATGTCGTTCGCCCTGATCGGCGCTTTGATTCTCACGCTCACGCTGGTTCCGGTGCTGGCTTCTTATATGTTCACCAAGGGCGTCAAGGAACCCAAAAACCGGGCGTTCGATTGGATCAAGAAAATCTATACGCGGCAGCTTGACTGGTGCCTTGAGAATCGCGGGCTCACGCTGCTGATTGCGGTTTTGATTTTTGCCGCGACGCTCTGCCTCGTTCCTTTTATCGGCGGCGAATTCATGCCTCACCTCGACGAAGGCGCGCTGTGGGTCCGCGCGACCATGCCGTACACGATCTCGTTTGAGGAGTCGAGCAAGATCGTGCCGCAAATTCGCAACATCCTGATTTCTTATCCGCAGGTCACCGTTGTAGGATCTGAGCATGGACGTCCGGACGATGGCACCGATCCCACAGGATTCTTTAACGCGGAATTCTATGTTGGGCTGAAACCGTACGACGACTCGTCATGGAAGGGGAAGCTCGACACCAAGGAAAAGCTGATTGCCGTAATCGATAAAAGGCTTGAAGCTTTCCCCGGAATCATCTTCAACTACACTCAGCCGGCTGAAGATGCCGTGGACGAAGCCCTTACCGGCTTGAAAAGTTCTCTGGCGGTAAAGATCTACGGCCCCGATCTTGATGTGCTGGAAAAGAAAGCGGTGGAAATCAAGAAGACGCTGGAGAATGTGCGCGGTTTTTCTGACTTGACCGTAGTCCATGAGCTGGGCCAGCCAAGCCTGAACATCAATGTTGATCGCGAGAAGATTGCGCGTTACGGCATCAACGTGGCGGATGTGGAAGCCGTGATTCAGGCCGCAGTCGGCGGGCAGGCCGCGACGCAGGTGGTGCAGGGAGAAAAGCTTTTTGATCTGGTTGTCCGCATGCAGCCGCAGTTCCGCAGCAGCGCGCAGGAAATCGGCAACCTGCTGGTCGGCACTCCCGATGGCCAGCAAATTCCCATCAGTCAGATGGCGGAAATCAAACAGGGTAATGGCGCGTCATTTATTTACCGTGAAAATAACCGGCGCTACATCGGCGTGCAGTACAGCATTGAGAACCGCGATCTACAACGCGCCGTGGAAGATGGCCAGGCAGCGGTCAAAAAGAATGTTTCGATTCCCGGGGGATACCAGATTGCGTGGGGCGGCGAATACGATCAGTTCATCGCCGCCAAAGAACAGCTCTCAGTCATTGGCCCGCTGGCGGTCCTGTTGATCTTCTTTATCCTGTTTGCGCTTTACGGCAACTTCAAATTCCCTATGATCATTGCGCTGGATGTGATCATGACCGAGCCTGTGGGGGCGCTCATTGCGCTTAAGCTCACAAATACGCCATTCAGCGTTTCGTCTGTGCTGGGACTGCTGGCTTTGATGGGAGTTTCAGTCGAGACGGGCGTGATCCTGATTTCCTATATCAATAAACTCCGCTTGGAGGGAATGGACATACGCACCGCAACGCGTGAAGCGGCGCTGCTGCGGTTGCGTCCGATCATGATGACCGCCCTTGTGGCCTGCCTGGGCCTGCTGCCGGCGGCGCTCTCTACTGGAATCGGCTCAGACACGCAGAAGCCTTTTGCCATTGTGATTGTGGCAGGACTTCTTTCGCGGCTGCTCCTTGGCTTCTTTATCAATCCGGTGCTTTACCGCACGGTCGCGCGCGAAGGCGACGTGTTGCAGGTTTGATCTGATAACTTGCCTCGAAAGAAAGTCTGCTTTAGGCCAAGGCGGTCCGCTGGCCTTCTGTTCCGGCATTTGAGTTGATGTTTCGACTAAAATTGATAGGTGATTAAAGGAGCCAGTTCAGAGATCATCCAGGCTTTTGCCGCGTTGGTGCGCTCAGAAATTGAAGACGAGCGTATCGACCTCCTGCGTTCCGCGCTTACGTTTGCCCGGATTGAAGACCCGCAGCTCGACATCGAACACTACGTGCGGCACGTGGACGAGCTGGCGGCGCGCGTGGCAGAAAAGATCCAGGATCCGGACGATCCCCCACAGATCATTGCTGCGCTGAACGACGTGCTTTTTCAGGAAGAAATGTTTCGCGGCAACACGGTGGACTATTACAGTCCGCGCAATTCTTTTCTCCACGATGTACTGGACCGACGCCTTGGCATTCCCATCACGCTGGCCGTGGTCTATATGGAGGTGGCGCGTCGCGTGAGCTTTCAGTTGTTTGGCGTCGGCATGCCAGGACATTTCCTGCTGAAGCACTATGACGTTGACGGGCATTCCATTCTCATTGATGCGTTTGAGCGCGGGTCAATCGTTACCGAAGACGACTGCCGCCAGAAACTCGACAGCATTTACTCCGGACAGGTAGCACTGCAGCCGGAATTTCTGCTGCCCGTTACGCGCCGCCAGATGCTGACTCGCATGCTTAACAATCTGCGCTCTATTTATCTCTCCCAGCGCGATTTTCGCCGCGCGGTGCAGGTAGTGGACCTGATTCTGGTCATCTATCCTCGTTCGCCTGAAGACATGAAACAGCGCGCCGTGCTGCGCTACAACCTCAACGATTTTCGCGGCGCTCTGAGCGACTTTGACGAATACGTAAAGATGTCTCCTGACGCCTCGGATGTGGAAGAAATCAAGCAGACTGCGCTGTCATTGAGAAGATCGATGGCGATGATGAACTAGGTTTTTTCTACGTCCCGAGCGGAGCAAGGGATCCCTTTGGGTTAATCAATCTTTAAGAATACTCAAGCTGACGTTCTCCCTTTGATCTTCAGCGCCTTCAGAACCGAAGGAATAACGACGTTATCGGGTTCCCTCCCCTTCGCAAGCTCAGGATCGGGATAAAACAAAATTATTTCGGCTGCGGGCTTTGCGCTGTTCCAGCTGCTTGCGGATTCAGCTCTACCAACTGGCTGATGAGCTTCTGTTCCTGATCAGAGAACGTGCTGCGGAAACGGTCAGACTGGATCACCTGCTGGCGCTCCGCTGGAGGCATCTGGCGCAGGTGTCGCAATGCCGTATGAACAGCGACCTGCCTTTCTGGCGGCAAGCCTTTCAACTGCTCGTTGGCGCTCCTCAGCTCCTGCCGCTGTTGCGGCGTGAGCTTCGACAGAAATTGCATGCGTTGCAGCGCCTGATCGCGCTTGTCGGGCGGCAGGCTATTGAATTTCTTCAGCCGCTCGCGCAATGCGGCCTGGCGATCAGGAGTGAGGTTCTTGAAGCTGGGTTCGCTTTCCAGGATCTTGATTTGCTGGTCGAGAGGAAGGTCTTTGTGGGCCTGGAGCCAGTCGCCCATCTTGCGCCCGCCTTTTTGTACGGGATGGTTAGCGCTATTGGGACTCTTCTGCGGCGTAGCTTGAAGCAGGACAACCGGAGCCGTTTTGCGCGTAGTTGTGACACGCGAGGGTATATTCAGGGTCATCAACCCTGAGAGTAAAACCGCTGAAACAACTTTGGCCCCAATCACCATCGCTCCCCCGAGCATAAAGTTTAAGGCTCAGCTACATCGTCGGACGGCGCTCCGGTAAGTTCGTTCACCAGGTCCGTATCGATAATCAAGTCGTGGTTCTTGTCCAGAGATTCAATATCGGCCACCGCGCCATTATCGGGCGGCGGAGTTGCCACTGTGAGCCGGTATATCACGCCTCCCGCGGCCAATACTGTAGCCAGAGCGGCAGCCAGCATCGGACGGCGCAGCCATCCAAACATGCTGACCGGAGCCTTCTGCCGTTCTTCCTTCACGTGCGCCCGCAGGCGGGTAAGAAAGTAGGGAGAAGGCTCCGGCGATTCCCATTCATCCAGCAGAGCCATGGTCTTGCGCAGGGAGCCAAGCTCCTCTGTACAGGCGCTGCACTGGCTTACGTGAGCCTTCACTTGCGGGTCGGCCGGACCGTTGGTGAGCAGCTCAATCAGATTTTCCCGAACATCATTGCAGTTCATACAAATTCCTTCAGCCGGTCTCGCAACACTTCATAGGCGCGGAACAGCAGAGACTTGGTGGCGGACTCGCTTAATTTCAAAACTCCCGCAATTTCCTTGTAATCCATTCCTTGATATTTATGCATCAGCACGGCGGCGCGCTGTTTTTCCGGCAACGCCATCACGTGCTTTTTAATGGCCTGGAGCCGTTCTCGCCGCAGAATGTTTTGTTCCGCATTCAGCGTAGAGTCGGCAACATCCATCGTCGTCCCGGATTCTTCATCCGGCTCATCCAGGCTTACTACTTTTCCGCTGCGCTCAACCTTGTGGTCGCGCGCATGGTTTACCGCCAGGTTGGTGGCGATGCGGTAGAGCCACGTGGTGAACTTGGCTTCCGCCGCATACGTCTTGCGTGACCGATATACCCGCAGAAAAACTTCCTGCGCCAGCTCTTCCGCCAGTGCCTGGTTGTGGCACATGCGGTACATGAAGGCGATCATGGGCCGGTGATATTTGGTCACGAGATATTCGTAGGCCGCATCATCATCGGTCCCGGCGCGGAGCATCACTTCCGCATCGGTCAGCGAATCATAAGGAACGTGGCTTGCTGCCATCTCCGCAATACCCTGCATCCTGCCGGTAACTGTGGGCATGAACAAACCCGACTTTAAGGCCACGCTGCTCACATCCCTGTAAACCCTTTGGCAACCAGAAAGTTGCAGGTTTAGAGAGAGCGCGGGACCCCGACACCTGAGTTTATTCCATCCGGCAGCTTTCGTGCATCTTGAAGTTTTACAAAGATTTTACGGGTAATGGGAGGGGCGGCGCGTGCTGGGACGGAATAGCGATGTACCCGGAAGCTCCGGGTGCTGGTTAGGACGAGGGTTTCTGATAAAATAAAATGTATTCGAAGCAGCAAACACATAAGCGCAATGGGCGCTTAACTCAGCGGTAGAGTGCCATCTTCACACGGTGGAAGTCATAGGTTCGAATCCTATAGCGCCCACCACTCCAGAAATGCCAGAGGGAAACTAGGTACTGTTGTGGAATTTCAGGGGTGGAAATTTACAAGTTTTTGCTTGCTTCAGGACACGTTCGTGGTAACATCACGGAGTCTTCAGTAGCCGCCCGTTCCGGTGCGACGATTCGCGCAAAGTGATTTTAGAATAGCGCAGATATAACGAAGATTTTCCGAAACTTAGCCGATTGACTTCCAGCCAAGATCCTGAGGATTTCGCTCACAGCGGGTCACCACATTTGGAAGTCCGGCAGATAGATCAAAGCTCACAGGTATACGAATGAATGAAGGATTGAACCAACCGCAGAATTCGCAGGGTCAGCGTAATCGCAAGTCCCGGCGACGCAGACGGAACTTTGGCTCGCAAAATCAGGGTCAAAACAACCAGAATAGCCAAAATGGATCCAGCAACCAGGGACGTCCCGGCGGCCAGAACCGCCAGAACCGCAACAATCGCGGGGGTGGACAGCGTCGCGGCGGGTCGGGTTTTGTCGGCCCTATGGACCACAGCTATCGCAATCAGGGAAATGGCAACAGCATGCAGGGAGCGCGTTTCCACAATGGCGCGCAAGCCAGCCCCAACATGGAGCCGCTCACCCAGCGCGTGGACGCTCCAACAAAGATTTTTGCCTTCGTCGACGATCTTTTCTTTGTGGCCAAGATTCAGGAAGTTTCCCGCAAGATCAATGTGAAGGTTGAGTTTGTCAAGACCGACAAAGACATCGCGGAAAAGACTGAGGGTTCGGAAGAAAAGCCGTCACTGATTATCGTTGATCTGAACAGCAATGGCATTAAGCCACTGCCGGTCATCACCAAGATGCGCTCAAAGTACAAGAAAGCCACATCAATTGTGGGCTTTGTCTCCCACGTCCAGGGAGACCTGAAAGTAAAAGCGCAGGAAGCGGGTTGCGATGTTGTGATGCCGCGCTCAGCGTTTTCGCAGAACTTGGTGAGCATTCTCCGCCGCCATGGCGCCGACGACGATATCGACGACAACTTCAACCGCGCCTAGTACATTCGGAGCCGGCCTGAGTAAAAGAGCCTTGGAACCTGAAAAACGTTTGAAGAGATTGAATTTGCAATCGGGTAATTGAGTATCTTTAAAGAGATTTTGAGCACAATTACCAAATTTCAAATTACCCGATTACAAATCTTGCCCCGGCAGCTATTCCTGCCGCAGAGCTTTCATCGGATCCACTCGACTGGCGCGACGGGCCGGTATAAAGCTCGCGAACAATGCCGCTATTATCAGCACCAAAACCATGGTCGCAAAGGCCAGCGGATCTGTTGCCCGCACGCCCGGAACCAGGTGTTCCAACAATCGCGACGCTGCAAACGCTGCCGCTATTCCGGCACCTGCGCCTACGGCTATCATTCCAACACTCTGCCGTAGAACCAGTCCCATCACGTTGTGAGCGGTTGCGCCCAGTGCCATACGTATCCCGAATTCCGGTATGCGCTGGCTGGTTAGATAAGCCAGTACGCCATAAATCCCCACACAGGCCAGCAGCAAAGCCAATCCGGCGAAGATGCCGAACAGCAGCAGCAGGAACCGTTGGCGCGCAAGAGTGGATGCCGCTAACTGCTCCATCGTGCGAACCTGGTAAAGGACCTGGTCACCGCTGGCGCCTCGCACCTCCCGCCGCAAAGGTTCCACAACATTCAAAGGCGCAATATTGGTTCGGACGGCAAGTGACATCAGTTGCGACCACCGAGGCAACAGTGGGTCCGCAACTTGAGCAAACGGGTAATAAAATTGCGCCCGTAACCCAGACTCATCATCATTGGCGAGTCCCCAATGCCGCACATGGCCCACTACGCCCACAATCAGCACGGCATCGGCCGTATCCGTCTTGGATGGATAAGGGCTGACGTTATGCGGAATCCAAAGCTGTTTTCCTACAGGATCTTCTTTGCCGAAAGCTTGCTGCGCCAGCACATCATCAATGACTGCCACGAGTTCATTCCCTGTGCGGTCCTGGTCAGTGAAGAATCGTCCTTTGAGCAGAGGGATACCCATCACCTGCAGGTAGTCTGGCGTCACGCTGGTTGCCAGCCCCAGCGGCATCTGGGTAGGCGGCGGCATTGCCGGAGTTCGCCAATAGCTGATCTGGTTGAAACCCGCTCGCATTGGGACGGTATCCACCACAGCAGCAGATTGCACTCCCGGCACAGAGCGGGCACGGTCCAGCGCGTCCTGCCAGGCGGAGCGTATGCGATCGGGCTTTTCCAGTGTGGCCGCCGAAAGGGCCATCCGGGAAACCAGCACGTTGTGGATGTTCAACCCGGGATCCAATGATGAAAGCCGCAGCAGAGTTCGCCCGAGGATTCCGGCCGAAATCAGCAACACAACTGCCAGCGCGATTTCTGATACAACAAAACTCGCGTGCAAACGGCGCGATGCTCCGGCGATGGTCTTGGCCCCGGCGCGGAGTGTGTTTTCCAGAGAACGCGTGGGAATACGCAGGGCCGGCGCCAGCCCAAAAAGAACTCCGCAGCACAGCGCAACTGCAATCGCAAACAAAAGCACATGCCAGTCAAGCTGGACTTCTTCAGCGCGGGGCAAGCTGCCGGGCCAGAACTTCACAAACGGACGTATGCCGATAGCGGCCAGCGCAACTCCGAGTAGCCCGCCGATGAGTCCTAACATCGCGCTCTCAGTGAGACACTGGCGCACTACGCGACCGCGGCTCGCGCCCAGCGCCACGCGCATGGCAAACTCACGCTCGCGTGAGACCGCGCGCGCCAGCAGCAGGTTTGCCACATTGGCGCACGCGATGAGCAGCACCAGGCTCACCGCGCCCAACAGCAACCATAATGTCGAGCTAACATCGCCAACCGCCGCCCGCAGCGGCTCTGCCACAAACGTGCGGCCGGCATTGGATTTTGGATACTCGGCCGCCAGATGCAGACCGATGAGTGCCAGCTCGTTTCGCGCCTGGGAGATCGTCGTCCCTGGCTGAAGGCGCGCTAAAACATTGATCCCCGCATGTCGCTCGCGATTCTGCAGCACCGGTGACGCATCCTGGCCGAGTGGCGTAAATACATCGGCCTCATCCCCGTTCAGCCGAAAACCCGGAGGCATTATGCCGACAATCGAGTAAGTCTTTTCGTCGTAAACAAGCGGCTTGCCGATCGCATCTGCACGGCCTGAAAAGCGCCGTTGCCAAAGGCTGTCACTGATAATCGCCACGGGCGCTGCTCCAAGCTTGTCTTCTTGCGGCAGGAACGCGCGGCCATGAGCGAGTCCAATGCCCAAAACAGAGAACAGCTCTGAAGAAACCTGAAAACCGTCACCGTATTCAGGATCGCCGGGGGCGGCGATAGTGCCTCCACTGTAGCGCCATGCCGCCATGGCCAGAGAATGAGACTGGCTCTTGCAATCGAGATAATTCAGATACGCAGGCGACCATAGATTGCCGAACTGAGTCGCTTTTTCTGTTTTTTCCTGTACCGTTACAAGCCTGTCCGGCTGGGCGTAGGGCAACGGTTTGAGCAGCACGCCATTGATAACGGTGAACATTACGGTAGTAGCGCCGCTGCCCAGGGCAAGAGTCAATAATGCGACCAC
>Ga0070684_100004190_pt1 | contig 10924 bp, 9 predicted proteins | sample KBSC723LmetaG_FD_65653 | JGI IMG/M metagenome (GOLD analysis project Ga0070684, IMG submission 65653) | Corn rhizosphere microbial communities from Kellogg Biological Station, Michigan, USA - KBS C7.2-3L metaG | ecosystem: Host-associated > Plants > Roots > Rhizosphere ...
GTCCACCATGTCCGTAACCGCCTGCCAGCCAGAAGGGGACGCCCAGGGCGCGCAGGTCGGCCAAATTCACCGCGTCGCGCTCGCCGTAGACGGGTTCGCCGGCAGCGGTAAGCTGCAGCTTGCCGCGCGGAGGCGCATTGTGGCCGCCGGCAGTGGGGCCTTCAATCACCAGGCCGTCCACACGGCCGCTGGCGCGCCGCAGCATCGTAACCGCCAGCGTGTTTGAGGAAACAATGGCCAGAAACTTCGGGCGCTCAAGCTGCGGCAGCGGGCCTTCCGCATAGTCAGACGGGTCGAACCGCATCACAATTTCCGCGTCGTTCGCCGCCCCGATCACATGTGGCTTATACACCGAGGGATGCTGTGCGGCGAATGCATCGAGAACCGCCGGAATCTGCAGCGGAATGCCCGCGCCCATCAGAACATATCCCACGCCCGCCAGCATCGCGCCGTAAATAGATGCAAGATGCGGCAGTTGTACCTTCTCAAGGAAGTTGATTCCGACCGGATTCTTGTGTCCTTCGCGCGCCAGAAACACTTCTACGAAGTTTGCAACCATGCAAAGCTCGGCACGCTTGCGCGATTGCACATGCTGGTGCATCGGAAGGTTGGGATAAGGGCTGCGGCTCGGCTTGCCCCCGGGAACAAAGTACTCCTCCCAGATGCGGCGGGCCATTGCGGGGAAGGGAAAAGCATCGAGACCGCGGCGCATGTCCCCGCCCATATCGCCATCAACGAGGCGGCGCACGAAGACCGTATCGAGCGCGGTTCCAGACACGACGCCGAGCTGCCCAAGGCTGGAAACAGCGTGTGCCAGCCGCCAGTTGGACACGCCGACACCCATGCCGCCCTGAATGATTCTGGGATAAGACATTCGAAGATTGTTACACACCCGCTTCCGATGCGTATGTGACGTACGACCGTCATAAGAGGCCGGCAGCGTTGTCTCTGAAAACAACAGCTACCGGTCAGCCCACATCCAACCGTGAGGGCCCCTGGGACGCCGCCGAGGCGACTGAGCAGATACGCACGAACTGATTCGGTTCTCTCCAGCGCGTTCTGTTCGTATTGAATCCCTTCCGGAGTCCAGTATGCTGATTCGCACTGCTTCCCCGCTCGCAGCAGCCCTGCTGCTGTCTGCAGTTGCCACTTCCGCCCAGACCTTCACCACCCACACCTATTCCAATAACAATCTGTGGAGCATCGACCAGGGGCCCAACGACCACATTCGCGCCGACATCAACGGCGACGGCCGCGAAGACTTTATCAGCACAGCTCCGTTTAACGCCGGGTGCAATGGCTCGTTTGCCGTTGCCCTTTCAAACAGCGACGGAACCTACGGGTCGTGGACTTGTGCCACGTTTTCTTACAACGGAAATGGGCCGCGGTATGTTGCGGCAGGCGATTTCAACGGCGATGGCGCGCTGGATATCGCTCTTTCATGGGGAAACCTGATTTATATCGCGCTGAACAACGGCGCTGGCGGTTTCAATCCGGGGAACCCGGTTAGCCTGGATGCGGACGCGTCGGGCCTCGTGGCCGCCGACGTCAACCGCGACGGACACATCGACCTGGTGTATGACACGACGAATTCGAGCGGAACGGGCGCCAGTACGCTGAACGTTTTGTTTGGAGACGGCCGTGGCGGTTTCACTCCCGGCCCCGTGACGAGTTTCACGATGAGCCCGCCGGCCGAGGCCCTGCAGGTGGGCGACGTCGATGCGGACGGCCACGCCGACATTCTGGTGACGGACGCGTCGCAGGACCAGAGTGAGATTTTCTATGGGGACGGGCAGGGCGACTTCACGGCAGGCCCCACGGTCGGTGGAACGACAACTCAGTATCAGCTTTTCGATATCGACGGTAACGGCACCTCGGATCTGATCGGCGCGCCTTTCTTTTCCAACGGCCCTTTTGCTTATTACAACTACCTCGATATCGAATGGAGTCACGCGAACCGAACGCTCACCAGCCAGCACGTGCAGTTGAAGAATTGCACCGGCGACGGCTGGCCGCCGCAGGTGGCGGATTTCGATGGCGACGGGATACAGGACATTGTGGTGGCCGAAGCCGCAGACTGCCAGGGCAACAGTCCTTATACGTTGAACTTCATGAAGGGGAACGGAAATGGAACGTTCCAGCCGGAGAAGGTGTTTTACTCCACCAACGACTGGATCCGCGAATGGCACGTAATGCGCGCCAGTCACTCGAGCAAGCCCGATCTCACGCTGTGGCAGGCACAGGCGATATTCACGACCGCTCATGACAGGCGTTTCTTATCGAATTTGGAACAACTGGTTCTGGTCAACACGAGTTCGGGCAATTTCCCTGCGTGCACTCCGCCCAATTTCAGTGCCACCGGGATCAACAACTGCGGGCCTACCTCGTCGGTCGGAGCGACATCGCCCGTGACGTTCAGGTTCGCGGGAGCCAACCCGACCCCCGGGCGTGACATGGAGTTGTGGATCGATGGGAAAAAGGTCGCGCAGAATTTCACGCACGCCTTCAGTCATTACGACTTCCTGCAGCAGACGGTATCGCTCGCGGATGGACAACACAAGGTGAGCGTTTTCTCCGTGGGAGTGGACTACTCGCTGCGCCGCGATACCTTCGACCTCGAGGTGGGGAACAGCGTGTGCCCGCTGCCAGGCGGCTCAGGGCTCAACGTCTGCAGCCCACTGCAGAACTCGACCCTGCCCGCGTCTCAACCGGTCACCGCGTACGTGCGGGGCCGCGTCCCGAGCGGAAAAGCGATTGTCCGGATGGAACTGTGGGTGGATGGCGCGAAGAAATTCACCACCGACGGATCGAACTCGCTGAAGACCAGCGTGAGTCTCGCGCCCGGCAGGCATAAAGTGTCGTACGTGCTGGTCGATAACGCCGGTTCGACGTGGAAAGACGTATACGATATCGCAGTGCAGTAGCTTCCGACCGGGGGCTTTTGCATGCGATGGCGTGAATGATTGGAAGCTATTCTATCGAGGTGAACACGAGACTGGACGTCCGGGACGAGTTGCTCGTATGCAGGATGGAAACGGGGAGTCATTCAGCCGAATGGCAGCTTCGGATAAAAGATCTGGTTCTAATAGCTGAGTACACGACGAGCGAAGGACCTTACTGCGACGACTATTTCCTAGTCTTCTGGGTCAAGGAAGACGGAAAACTCCTGAAAGTGGAGTGCTCATTCTATGCCGAAGGAATGGAGGATGCCCTTGTTGCCATAAGACAATGGTTCGGAACTGCGATCGAACTGGGACTGTGTGCCTCGACTGAATGGAAGTCACGAATAGTCTGGCCCGAACAGCTTCAAGGCAGACCCTACTTTGAGTTCTCGAAAGTTGAACCGGCTGGGCTGTTGCCAAAGCTCAGGAGTCTCGTGATCGGAGGTCAGCTTGAGTACAGACCGACGATCGAAGTTCAGGATTACTTATCGAGACTGACATGAACCTGCCCTACAGGTTCACAAGAAATACTCAAAATCCGTTTCGACTTTCATGCGCCGGTGGATGCACAGAATGTGCCCTCCGCGAAGGGCCGGATTCAGCTCGACGTAGTTGCGCGCACCGCGCCACATATAGCGCTCGCCACTGAGCAGGTCTTCGGCCTCGAAGGCGCGATCGGCGGGTATCTCGAGGTCCGCGAGCGGCAGGGTGACGAACCCGCTTTGCGTGAAATGCGGATCGAGATTGACGACGGTCAGAATAAGGTCGGCGCGGTCTTCCGATTCCTTGCTGTAGCAAAGGATCTGCGGATTGTCTGTTGCGTGGAATTGCAGCGAGATGTCGTTCCGCAGCGCAGAATGCGTGTTGCGGATGTGGTTGACGCGCGTGATGAGCGGGCGCAGCGTGCCGGGCGCATCGAGATCGCGCTGACGGATTTCGTACTTTTCTGAATCAAGATATTCCTCGCTGCCATGGCGCAGGGGCTTGTTTTCCTGCACCTCGAAAGCGGGTCCGTAAATGCCATAGTTGGCGCCGAGCGTGGCCGCAAGCAGCAGGCGGATCACAAATGCCGGACGGCCGCCCATCTGCAGGAATTCGGTAAGAATGTCGGGCGTGTTGGGCCACTGGTTGGGGCGGAAGAAGTCCGTGATCGGCGGCTTCGTGATCTCAGTCAGATACGCAGCGATCTCCTCCTTGCCGTTACGCCATGGAAAGTACGTGTAGGACTGGCTGAAGCCGACCTTGGCCAGGCGATACATGATTCGAGGCCGCGTGAAGGCTTCCGACAGGAAGAGGACCTCGGGGTGTTCGCGCTTGATCTCCGTAATGCACCATTCCCAGAAGGGAAAGGCCTTGGTGTGCGGATTGTCGACGCGAAAGATGGTGACGCCTTGCTCGATCCAGTAATCAAAGACGGACTTGAGCTCGGTCCACATCCCATTCCAGTCTTCCGATTCAAAGTCGAACGGGTAAATGTCCTGATATTTCTTTGGAGGATTTTCCGCGTATTGGATGGTTCCGTCAGGGCGTTCCTTGAACCAGTTCTTGTGTTCCTTGACGTAAGGGTGATCAGGCGCGGCCTGGAAGGCGATGTCGAGTGCGACGTCGAGGTTCAGGGCTTTGGCAGCAGCCACAAAGCTGCGGAAGTCTGCGGGCGTGCCGAGCTTGGGAAGGATGGACTTGTGCCCGCCTTCCTCCGCGCCGATGGCCCAGGGACTGCCCTCATCGCCAGCCTGGCTCTGCGGATTGTTGTTGGGACCTTTGCGGAACTGCCGTCCAATGGGATGGATCGGCGGCAGGTAAACGACGTTGAATCCCATGTCGGCAATGCGCGGCAGCATGCGCTCAGCATCCGAAAAAGTCCCGTGCGCGCCGGGCGTCTGCGCCGTAGAGCGTGGGAAGAACTCATACCACGAGCTGAAGCGCGCCCTGACAGGATCGACGACGATGGCGAGTTCGTGCGAGTCGGTGGCGAAGCGTTTGTCAGGATAACGCAGGGCGAGCTCGTGCAGCATTGCGTCGGTGGCGTGGATCCGCTGGCTTTTCGGATCACCCTTGGCGCGCAGTGCTACGGCGCGCGCGTTGAGCCATGCGGCGTCTCCACCGGTCGCGCGGGACGCGGCGGCTTCGACGAGGTCGGCGCCAATGAGGTAGTCGAGCGCGGTATCGGTTTCAGCCTTGATGCGCTTGAGCAAATCGCGATGCCACGTTTCAAAATGATCCACCCAGCCCTGCACCTTGAAGCCGTAGCGGCCGAGTTCGCCCACGCGAAACACCGCGAACCACCGGTCGTTGACCAGCGGCTGCATGGGGATTTCGATCCAGTGACCGGCTCCCTCGCGGTGGGCAAGCACGCTGGCGGAAATCGCATCATGGCCATCCGTGAAGATGTCGGCTTCGACGCGGACGAGATCGCCCACGCTCCTTTTGGCTGGGAAGCGGCCGCAGTCAACCTGCGGCGTGATGCTCTCGATGATGACGCGGCGGCGGCCTTCGGTGGGTGAGTTCATAGTTGGCAGTTCATGGTTCGTAGTTCGTAGTTCACAGTTTTCGGTCGTCAGTTTTCAGTTGTCAGTTTTCAGTTGTCGGCGAAAGCTGACGGCTGACGGCTCTGTTCGACTGCGATGCGCGCCTAGTGCTTCGTCGCTGCTTTGCGTTGATCGATTAACTTCCTGTACAGCTCGATGGTTTGCTGCGCGATAGCCCTCCAACTGAACACATTTTCGACGCGCTTGCGGCCGGCTTCGCCAAATCGACGGCAGCGTTCCGGATCCTTGAGCAAAGCGGTGAGGCGCACGGCGAGGTCGCGGGCGAAAATTTCCGGGTGCACGGGAAATCCGGTGACGGCGTCGGCCTGGAAGGGCACCAAATACCCCGTCTCGCCTTCCACGACCACTTCCTTGATGCCGCCGGTGGCGCTGGCGACGACCGGGGCGCGGCACGCCATCGCTTCGAGGTTGATGATGCCGAAGGGCTCGTACACCGAAGGGCAGCAGAAAACGCGGCAGTTGGAATAGAGCTGGATGACCTCGGGCTTGGTGATCATCTTCTCGATCCACACAATCCGCGGATGCTTCTGCCGCGCGTGCTCCACCTTGGCTCTCAGTTCGTCGGCAATCTCCGGCGTGTCGGGCGCGCCGGCGCAGAGCACGAGCTGCGTTTCCGGCGGCAGGAACTCCATCGCATCCACCAGGTGCGTGACGCCCTTCTGACGCGTAATGCGGCCGACGAACAGCACATACGGTATCGACGGATCGACGCCATACTCGACCAGCGCACTGGTGTCTGCCGTCTTTTGATACTCGGCGAGGTCGATTCCGTTATAGATCACGTGAATGCGCGCCGGGTCGACGCGGGGGTAGGCGCGCAGAATGTCGGCCCGCGTGCCCTTCGAGACAGCCACGATGGCGTCGGCGTCGTGGATCGCCGTCGACTCCATCCAGGAGCTCATGGCGTAGCCTGAGCCGAGTTGCTCCGCCTTCCATGCACGCAGGGGCTCGAGCGAATGGGTCGTAAGCACGAACGGCATGCCGTAGAGCTTTTTCGCCAGATAGCCGGCCATCGAGACGTACCACGTGTGCGTGTGAACCACGTCGATGTTTTCGAGCGCCTTAATCTGCGTAAGGTTCAGGCTCAGGGCTTCCAGTGCACCCTTGAACTTGCCGTCGGTGCCGTCGGTAATTTCAGGCCACGGTTCGGCTCCGCGCACCTGCAGGTTGCCCTCATCGGAGTTTTGCGGCCCCCAGCAGTGGACTTCAACCTCGATATTCCTGGCCAATTCGCGGCTGAGGTACTCGACGTGGACGCCGGCGCCGCCGTATACCTGCGGCGGATATTCGCGGGTGAAAATGCCAACTCGCAAGGTCCTTGTCCTCGATTCTGTAGCCGTCTCTCGCTACGATGCGGGCGGCGTTGATGGAGGCGGGCGCGTGGTGCGAAGCGGCGGAAACCACGCATCTTTCTGCTGCCATTGAGTTTACTTTTGCGGGGTTCGGGGGTGCAACACCAAGGCGAAAATGCAATTTATCTTGACTTTGTCCTGAAACTGCGGTGAAATCTCCACAATCACCGGCTCACGAAGCCGCATCCGGGCCCCAAGACCGGCGACTTATCCAGTTGCTGGCTGAAAGATTGCACACTTTCCTCGGTTCCCGCATTTGCAATGTTTCACTGATGGATTGGAGTCTTGTACCCATGCAGGCCATTTATGCGCGTTACCGGTTTGAACGCCGTCTCCTGATTGACGGAGTGCTATGGTCGCTCGCCGCGGCAGGAGCTTACCTGCTGGCGCGCCAGGCCGGGGTCGGGATGCTCCTGCCCACCACGGTTCAACTTCGCCTTTCGCAGGTTCCCGTCCAGCAATTCTCTGACGCATTTCCCACCTTCGCCGGGGTCATCGCGCTTTCAATGCTCTGCGTCTGGGGCCTCCGCTGCGGCAAGGGCGGCGCGGCCTTCATCTGTGCCGGTTGGATGCTGCTCGGAGTTGGTTTCCAATACGTGCAGCGGTCCGACGTCGCGTCGTGGGTCCTGCCGCAGCTTCCTTCGTTTTTCCACACCGTCTGGCCGTTCAACCGGTTCGAAGAATTCGTGGGCCGCGGTGGATTCAGCATGAACGATGTGCTGGCGACGGTGCTGGCAGGAATCATCGCCTACGTGATGGTGCTGAATTCGATCCCGAACCGCTGCAGAGCGTGAAGCACACCGGATAATGCGCCCAGTTATACCCCTGTGGCCGGCGGTTTCTCAATCCTTCTCACCAACATAAGCACGGGCAGACCGAGCAGGATGAGCCCTGTGCCGATCAGCGAACCTTTCAGGTTGCTGCCGTAGCTTGAGACCAACACTGCCCCCGCGCTGACAACGAACACCGCGGGTAGAACCGGATATCCCCACAACCGGTACGGACGTGGCGCATCGGGCTGACGCCTGCGATACACGAAGACCGTGGTCGCCGTCAGCATGTAGAAAAGCCACTCCGCGAATACGGCCAGCTCAAAGTGCTGCTGAAACTGCGACAGGAAGAGCAGCAGGACGGTCGAGAGCAATCCCTGCACAACCAGAGAGGTAGACGGCGATTGAAAGCGCGGATGGATGTGCGCAAACTGCCGGAAGAAGAGCCGGTCGCGCGCCGCGGCGAACGGAATGCGCGCGCCCGACATCACGGTTCCATTCAAGGTGACGAAGATGCTCAGGGCCATGGCGGCGGCCACGAATCCGGCGCCGCGCGGGCCGGCGACCACCGAGAGAGCGGAAACGGCCGGCTGCTCGCTCGCTGCGATTCCGGCCGCGGGCAAAATGTATTGAATGGCCGCATTGGTGGCCATGAAGAGCACGCCCACAATGAGCAATCCGCCGATCAGCGCGAACGGCAGCGAGCGTTCGGGGCGGCGGACTTCGCCGGCGACCATGGTGAGGTCGTTCCAGCCGCCGTAGGCCCACAGCGTGGCGATCAGCGCCGCCATGAACCCGTTGATTCCGCCGACGGCATGCGGCAGAGACGTCCCGAAATTGGACCACGATCCCGAAGCGGACGCGAAGCAGAACGCCGCCACGATGAGGATCAGAATTGCTTTCAACACGGTGAAGACAAGCTGGAAGTCTCCGGCCTTCTTGATGCCGAGATAGTTGAGGCCGGTAATGAGCCACGTCACAGCGATCGCGAAGATCTGCGACCAGTAAAGCGGCAGGCCGGGAATGGAGGCGCCCAGCCAGTGAAATGCGGGGAAGACCTCGAGCGTGCGAGCCAGGCCGCTCGTGACAGCGGCGATGGAGGCCGGTTTGGCGACGGCGAACCATGTCCACATGTAGAGGAACGCCGTGGTGTCTCCGTAAGCTCCGCGCAGGTACACGTACTCGCCCCCGGCGTAAGGCATCATGGCGCCGAGTTCCGCATAAGTCATCGCGCCGAATAGTGAGAGCAGGCCGCCCACAATCCAGGCAAGGTAGACCAGCGCAGACGAGCCCACCTCCTGCATCATTTCGCGCGGAACCAGGAAGATGCCGCTGCCGATAATCGTGCCGACCACGATGGCGGTGGCCTGGCTGGCGCCCAACACACGAGGGAGGTCGCGGGGAAGGTCGGCGGCGACGGCATTGGGTTTCGCGGGCTCGGGCTGGCTCATGCGGTGATTGGAGGGTAGCACGGCTCGCACCTCAGCCGGCCACGGGCACCGCTGCCGATTGAGGGGCCGAGCGTGCTATGCGATGGCGGTCAAACCACCACGCCCACACGAGCAGGATGGGCTCGGCGATCAAGCTCATCCAGACGATGGCGGAGACGCTGGGTGGCGGCGCGCCAAAGGGGCTGGATATTTCAACGTAGACAATCAACGCCACGAACGCGCCCAGGGCATAAAGGCCGATGCGATCGCGCGCGGGTGGCGCGGAGGTAGATCCACAAACCGGCGGCGAGCATGGCGAGTTCCAGCGTCATGGTGCCGGCGATGGAGTTCCAAAGCCCGAGGCCGTGGAGGCTGCTGCCGGGCCAGAGCGGCATGTCGGGACGGTGGGAGATCCAGTCGAGAACCCAGTGGCTGATGACGCCGAAAAAAAGGATGTCAGCGCCTTGCTTATCCCGCGTGAGCAGACCGTAAATGTGGGAGAAGAGGATGGCCCAGATCGTCAGGTAAGTGAAGCTGTGCGACCAGGGGTAGCTCAGAAAGTCGAGATGTGACCATTTCGCCGTGGGGTCAATGCGGACCTGTTCGGCCCCGAGGAGCAGCAGCACGGGCCAGAGCAGGTCAGCGAACATGGCGGCTGCGATCAGCAAACCAAGCGAGGTGCGCGGCGCGAACCGTTTTGCGGCGAAGCCTACAGCAATGTGGCCGATGAACATAGGGTTCAGCGGCCACTATACCATTCGCTTGCGCCGAAATTACTTTTTCGGCTTTGCCGTCACTACCGCGCTCGCCGTCTTGTTATCCGACGGATTCGGCGTATCGGCAGCCGGCGTGCTCGGCGCGTTCAGCACGCTGGACTGGTCCACCTTCAATTGGTTGTCGATGGTGTATCCAGGAGCCGCCTGCTGCGCAAGCTGCTGCGCGTGGTCCTTGCGACTCTGGCTGCCCACAATGCCGCTCAGCTTGATCACGCCATTCCCGCGATCCTGCTCGACAATCACGCTGGCCAGGTCGTTCTGGTCCAGTGCGCTGTAGACCGCCTGCTTATCGTCGGGATGCGATGCAGAGTGGCATGCCGCCGTGAATCCGCATGCCAGAACAGTAGCGGCGACCATCACTACCAGGTCGCGGAATAGCGATGCGTGCCTCATCTTGGGTGTTTTAACCTCGCCACGGCAATCGATGCGGAGGCGGGCGGTGGTGGTTGTTCTGCGATGTGGGATTCCCCCGGGAATCAGGCGGCGTGAGGTCTGAGCTTGATGCCAACCGCCTTTATCACGCCGAGAAACGTGGAGAGGCGAGGATCGCCATTCGGGGAGAGCGCTTTGTAAAGAGCTTCGCGGGTGACGCCCGCCTGGGGGGCAAGTTCAGTCATTCCCTTTGCGCTAGGCGATGTCGCCCAGAGCGGCAGCGATGAGTGCGGGATCGCCGTCTTCAAAGGTGGCATCGAGGCAGGCAGCAATGCGACCAGGGGTGGTGAGATATTCAGCCGGATCCCAGGGTGCAGTTTCAAGCATTTTTAACCTCCTTTGCCAGCGCCTTTGCGCGTTCGATGTCCTTCTGCTATGTCTTCTTTGTTCTACCGATGAGCAGAAGCTCTCATGTTCTCGGCTGCAACTCGTGGAAATGCCGCCAGATCGACTCCGCGGTCTTCTTCGGTACCACTGCGGCCAGTGATTCGGCTGTCGCCTGCTGCACGTCGCGCAAGCTGCCAAAATGAGCCAGCAGGCGCTGCCGCGTGAGCGCTCCCACGCCAGGGATATCCAGCAGCTCACTGGAACGGTCGCGCATCGCCCTGCGCTGACGATGATATCCCACCGCAAACCGGTGGCTCTCGTCGCGGATCATCTGCACCAGGTGCAG
>Ga0070684_100004191_pt1 | contig 10922 bp, 12 predicted proteins | sample KBSC723LmetaG_FD_65653 | JGI IMG/M metagenome (GOLD analysis project Ga0070684, IMG submission 65653) | Corn rhizosphere microbial communities from Kellogg Biological Station, Michigan, USA - KBS C7.2-3L metaG | ecosystem: Host-associated > Plants > Roots > Rhizosphere ...
ATCTTCTACACCAAGATCTACAACCGGCTCCTCGTCCCGCTCACCGCCGCCAATCAGTCACAAGCACCCACCGATCTACGAGCAGCACTGTCCACAATCGACAGGCACGTCCAGGACTACACAGCCCACGCCCGCCTACCACAAGCCGCACAAAACTTGCCTCAAATGTGAAGCTGCCAGCGACCAAAGATCCCTAGACGGAGCTGCGAGCCACGGGATTGAACGAGTCGGGGTAGCACGGGACCGCGCGCGTCCTCGGTTAGCTGTACGAGGAATTCGGGCCGAATGTAGATCCAGTCCGGTCGCCGGCCGGGCGCCGTGGCTCCGCGACGGCCACCGGTTTCCCACAGCTGCTGCATGCTGGCCTTGACGACCGTGGACAGCGGCCGATCGGGCGCGTCGGCCGCCTTACGCAGCCGGTCATTGATGACCGACCGGCTCGTTCGAGTCGAGGTCGGGGTCGCCGCGGCCGTCGTCATCGCCGCGCCAGATGATCCCGATGCACCGGATCACATCCGCTAGAACGCTGAGCTGAGGACGTCGGGTCCGCGAGCTGCGGGCGCCGAGGGCGGCGATGACCGTCGCGCCGAAGATGACCATGACAATCGCGACAGGTAGGCCGGCGACGATGAGCGCCGCCGATCAGACCGGTTCGTCGATGATGCTTGGCATACACGTCTCCGAGCCATCGAGCCCGCCGCGTGCCGCGGGCGAATCCTTCGTGACAGCCGGCCAGCCAACCCCCGGCTGACGTAAGGATGCCGCCCATCGATCCAGCTGTCGCGCAAACAATCATGGGCTGCTGCGGCCCCTCAGCGACACCTACCTCACCGCGCCCAGCAAGGACTTCACCGCTACTACGAACCGGTCCGCCGGCGCACCCCGCCTCGGTACTCAGGCCCTCACAGGTAATGCTGCTGGGGCCGCTCCCTCTGCCCACCAGCGTGGACGTATCGGGCACGCCTTCCCACGTTCCGCGTAAGGGCCGCAGATCAGGTTCACGTCGCCTCCATGCCGGACACCGCCTGGCCAGTACACGGGTTCCCGCCAGCCTCATCCCGGCCGCACATGAACGCCCGGTTTCGATGTCACCTGACTTAAATAACGACACGTCAACAGCGACCCCGACCACAACCGCCTCGGGGCTGCGCCCCGTCTCCCTGATCCCTACCTGACACCCTCCAGGGGCGCCTTTTCCGTATCGCTCACCACAACGGTCTTCGGCTAATGCGGCATACGGCGGTTTGATGCCCTCCCCCGCAGGACGACACCGAAGGGCCACAATCCTTCATCCCTTACGCAGCACTGCTTCCAGAACTCCCCTACATAGAGCTCCTTCCACATTCGTGGCACACCTTGATCTTTAGCCTGTGCGTCGCGGGCGGGGATTGACGGACTTCTTCGTGGCTGGCTTCTTCGTGTTGGTTTTCGCGCTGGTCGCTGTGGTCACGATGTGTACGTCGTGGCGTGGGGTCGGCTTGGTGTTGCGGCGGCCGGGTGGCCGTCCGGGGCCTGGTTGACAGGGTTTCGGCGCGCTGGCGGGGCAGGGTGCCTTCGTGCATAGGTGTCGAAACCCGCGACGGACCCGGGCGGGTGATAGGCGTTCGGGCGGTGCGGGTTTCTCCCATGGGCGGCGTAGGTCGGCGGCCAGGTGCCGGGCGAGACGTAGTTGGGTTTAGACCGCGAGGATCATCCAGGTCCACCGCGGCGGCAGCACCTGCCCAGGGCGGGAGAGAGTCACCGAGCAATCTTGCCTTGACCGAGATCAGCAGATGCATCGGCGCCGCCTCAACGGGTTCACCATTTCCGACGCGAGGAATACGCAACAGCGCCATGCTGGGGGCCGCGGCCGTTCAGGCGGCAGGGCGTGGTTTGTCGGCGCCTTCAGCCGGCTTTCGAGAACCTCCACATCTGCGCTGAGTCTGGCAGGTGCTGGGGGAGCGGGCCCCTAACCTGTCGCTGGATGAGTTCATTGGGTGAGGATGATCGTGAGGAGGCCGGCCAGCGCGATGGTCTGGAAAATGGCGCGGGCCCAGATGACGCTGTCCCAGCGTTGCTGGAGTTCCCTGGTGTCTGCCGGGACGGTGTGGTTGGCCGCGGCTGCGCGGAGCCTTTTGTTGATGGGTGCGCTGATGCGTAGGTAGATGGCGAGCCACAGGAGGAGGGCGGCCAGAGCGAGGGCTCCGCCGATACGCGCCGGGGCGCTGTCATTGGTGGCGCTGGCAAGTGCCGTGGCGATGATGGAGAGGACGCCCGGTAGGGGCAGACGGCGGTCTCCGTATTCGTGGACCCTGCCGAGCAGGTCGGCCACGGAGGCGTCGCTCGCACCGCTCGCGGCTGGGCGCAGGATGAGTGCGCAGAACAGATCGGTGCCGTAGATGATCGCGGTGCTGAAGATGGCGACGAGCACGGCAATGTCAGCGAGGGTGTTCATGGCGACTGCGGTGTCCCTTGTGTGGGATTGGCGATTCTTCTGGGTGTTTCCGCTCTGGGCAGGACGCGGGTGAGGCAGTCGGTCAGCGCATCCTCGAACAGGGTGTGCAATCCGTCGACGTCGACGCGGCCTACGACCTGCAGCGCGATCAGCCCGTGGGCCGTTGCCCACAGCTGCAGCACGTGCCGCTCGGGCTGGGTGTCCCCTGCGGTGGTGAGAAGGCCGGTCAGGAGATCGCCGACGGCTTGCCCTTCGTCCCAGGTGTCGGTGGCAGGTACCCGCACCCCGCCTAGGCCGTACATGAGCTGATACAGATCGGGCTCGGCCAGGGCGAAGTCGAGGTAGGCATGCCCCGCTCGCCGCACAGCCGCAGCGGCCGTGCCCGAAGCGCCCGCGGTGGATCCACCGACAGGGCCGGGCCCTGCATGCGCGCCGGCGGTGGCCATGGCGTCCCGGAGCCGGGTGAACCCCTCACGTACCAGGGCGAGCAGGATGTCGTCGCGGCCGGCGAAGTACCGATAGGCGAAGTTTGCGGAGTACTCGATCTCATCGGCGAGCCGACGCATGGTCACCGCGTCCCACCCGTCACGTTGGGCCACATCACGGGCCGCGGACAGGATCGACTCCCGCGCGTCGGCCCGTTCCCGTTCCCTGCGTCGCTGCGCCGGCGTCGGCTCGGGCCGGTCCTGTTCGTCGCGTGTCACTGGCCGGCGTCTTCGCCGGACAGTTGCGCGAAGAACGCCTGCCCGTCGAGTTGGTCCCAGTGCTCGACGGCCATCCCGTCGACGACGCGCCAGATGTCGATCGAGTGCATCACTACCGGGCGGCCGGTAGGCGGCATCCCCATGAACGGACCCTGAAAAGTCGCCTGATAGGTGAATCGGCCCGCGACCCGGTCGCCGTCGACCAGCACATCGTCCAGGCTCACCTCCGTGTCAGGAAACGCCGCGAACCATTGCGCCCAAAACGCCCTGTTCGCCTCGCGGCCGTCGTCGACGTAGGCGTTGTGGTTGACGTAGTCCTCGGCGACGAAACCGTCGACCGCGTCGGGGTCGTGCCCGTTCATCAGGTTCGCGAACGCGTGGGCGACAGTCTCTGTGCTGCGCTGCGTGGTGCTCATGCCCATGACCTACCTTCCATCCGGTTACACCGTAACCATCGTGTACTGCGTAACCAAAGAAGTCAAGCGATCAGTAGCCGACTGTCCGGCGAACGGCACGACCGACTGCGCCGGGAAAGCGGGGACGGTCCCAAGGCCGGAGCCGAGTCATCTCTGCACGAGCACGCCGCCGCAGCGCATCGGTGCCTGGCCCCTGATCATCGGGAGCAGGGGCGAAGCGGGCCCGGCAGCGGCACCGACCGCGAGCTGACGGAACGGCTCACCCGGCAGGTCCTCGGTGGCACGAACGAGGAGATCCTGGGGCTGCTGACCAGGCGTGCCCAAGGCGAGCGGGGCGCTCCGTACGGCCGCTGAAATGATCACGCGAACAGCTGGAGGAGCCGCGTGAAGTTGCGGCACAGTCCGCCGTCGCAGAATGAGGATGTCGGGCTCGCTCTCGCGCGTCCAGCAGGACAGGCACAAGCCGCTCCAGGGGCGTCGCGCAGCGACGCACCGAGCCGCGCGGGTGGCAGCGAAGCGCCCGTTAGGGCAGCTTCACGCCGACGACGCCGTTGCGCGTCGGTGGTGTCGTCGACCTGATGGCGGCGCTGCTGCCAGGTCTCAACGCTCGACTGCCGGCCGGGCGGTGACGGCCTGGCACGATCCTCGCGGGCCGCAGCACCCTGGACGGATTCCCGGGCGCGGGCCGTGCGCTGCTTCTTGTCCTGCTGGGTGGGCCAGGCCCGCACCGGATTCACCTCGGCCAGCAGATCCACAGCACGGGCAGCAGTTCCTCGTCGGTGCGTGGCCGAATATCTCCACCCCGGTTCGGTCCCACCCAGGGCCACCTCGCCGCATCCGGCATCTGACTCCCACCCGCCACCGGCCGGTCGGACCATTTGCCCGCCGCGAACCCCAACGGGTCGCACCCAACCACCCCGGCGCGTACGCAGCGCCGGACCGCACTCCCGTCAGCCTCCGCTAACACCCGCAACACTCCACGACACGATCCCGCGTCGGTCCCGCGCCCCACGGCGCACCCGCATGTCGCGCGTCAGAATTCTTGAGATCTGGGGCTTGATGCGCGCCGACGGCCATGCCGTGTCCATGTCCACCGTGGAACGTGCGATGCGCCGCCGCGGGCTGCTGCAACCGATCGACTACCAGGGCGAGCGGCGCGAGCACGCGAAGGCGCGCAAGGCGGCGTTCGCCGAGGCGCCTGAGGGACCGAACCAGGTGTGGCAGCTGGACTTCTCCGAATACGAGACCACCAGCGGCGGGATCTGGCGGCTGGCCGGGGTGTGCGACTACTTCTCCAAGTACGAGTACGGCTGGCACCTGGCGCCGGGCTGCACCGGTGCCGACGCGATCGCCGCGGTGCGCCTCGCTATCGCTGAGGCCGAACGCCTCGCCGGCGTGGCACTTTCCGACCAGCTTGTCGACCCGGGCACTGGCCAGATCCGGCGCATCAAGCTGGTCACCGACAACGGCAGCGCGTTCAAGGGCGCCGCGTTCGCCGCGTTCATCGCCTCCCGGCCCGAGTTGCTGCACATCCGCACCCGGCGCAGAAGCCCCGGTCAGAACGGCGTACGCGAACGGGCCTCATCTGGCACCAGGCCGGACGCCTCGCGTGAGGTCGCCTGCCGGCGCCCGGCAGGCGGTCCTGCACGTTGGCGGCTTGACGTCGCGGAAGGGCTCCTGGCGTCGCTGATTTTGCTCCATGAGACGTTGGAGACGTGCTCTCATGTAGCCGACGTCCGGAAGTTAATCAGGTTGTCCGTTGAGGGAACGGGTGACAGGACAACTTCATGGCCTGCGATCTCTTGTTGACGCGGTTCTGTGTTCGGACGGTCTTTGAGCAGCGAGGCCCGGTGAATTGATCTTACCCTGGGGCGGGCCTTCAGCCGCTGCCAGGCGGTGACCAGGCGGGCGCCGTTGTCGCGCATGGCCACCCCCAACCGGGTGGCTGGCACCATGAGCGTCGCGGCGGCGGTGAAGCCGTTCTGCTTGGGCGCGATCAGCTTGCGGTGCTCGTACTCGTAGGCCCTCAGGCCCTGCCCGAGGTCGTCGCGGTGTTCGGCCAGCGTTCGCCCGAGCGTGTACGCCCCGGCCATCGCCAGGCTCGACCCGTCACCGAACAGCGACACCGAGGACGCGGCGTCACCGAGTAGGCCGATGCGCCCCCGGGACCAGGTGTCGAGGCGTACCTGGCTGACGGCGTCGAAGTAGAGGTCTGCGGCGTCGCGTACGCGCTCGATCAGCGTGGGCACGATCCAGCCGGCACCCGCGTACGCCTGCTCGACGATGCGCTTGTGCTGGACGGTGTCGCGGTAGTCGAGGCCGGGGACCGGTTTGCCGCGCCAGATGAATGCCGCGATGCCGCCGTCGCCGTGTACCGGATGAACCGAGGCGAGCCGGCCAGGCAGGCCGTAGAGCAGCACGTCGGTTGTCGGGTTGAGTTCGCGCTCGACGGGCAGGGTGGCGACGTAGAGCCCGCGGTGCGTGACGAACTCCGTCTCCGGCCCCCAGGCGAGCCTCCGGACCGTCGAATGCTGTCCGTCGGTGCCGATGACCAGGTCGAACCGGCGCGGCGCGGCCCGTTCGAAGGTGGCGTCGATACCGCCACCGTCCTGGCTGAGGGCCGAGATGGAATCGCCGTAGATGAACTCCGCGCTGTCGGCCACGGCGTCGGCGATGATCGCGGCCAGGTCGGCGCGGGGCACCTCGACCTCGGTGGCCCGGCTGACCGACGTGTCGACGCGACTCTTGCGCCGTCCCCGGGCATTGACGAAAGCGATGCCGGTCGTCGCCGTCGCGGCCTCACGCAGCCTGGGGAGCAGGCCCATCTTCTCGGCGAGGCGGAATGCCGGTCCGCGTATGTCGACGGGGTTGCCGCTGGAGCGCTGGCCGGCGGCCCGCTCGACGATCGTCGGCGCGAACCCGCCGCGGGCCAGCCAGTACGCGAGGGTCGGGCCGGCCACGCCGGCGCCGGAGATGAGTACGGTCTTCGCGGTCACGCCTCTGACTGTATGACCAGATTTGAAATCTGGTCAAGTGTTAAGATCCCGGTGTGACTGCACGCACCGATCGCGAGACGAAGATCCTCGATGTCGCCGGCGACATGCTGCTCCGGCACGGCTACCGCCGCGTCACCATCGATGACGTCGCCGGTGCCGCGGGCATCGGCAAAGGCACCGTCTACCTGCACTGGAAGACGCGAGAGGAGCTGTTCGGCGCCGTGTTCGCCCGCGAGGTACGCGCCGCGATCGCCGACATGGTGACCGCCCTGCGCGCCGACCCCGCCGTCGTGCTGCTGCACCGCTTCGCCGCGGAGTTCTTCCTGACGATCCTGCGCCGCCCGCTGCTGTACGGAATGGTGATCGGTGATGTACAGATGTGGGGCAAGCTCCTCGGCTCCGAGGCCGGCTACGACGGCGATCGGCACAACATTGTGATGGCGTCCTATGTAGACGTTCTGGCCGCGCGAGGCTTGGTGCGTACGGATCTGGCGACGCCGGAGCTGACCTACGCCTTCCAGTCCGTGTTCGAGGGCTTCATCTACGCCGAGCGCGGGGTCGGCTTACCAGGTACGCGTGACGAGCGGGCGCGGTTGCTTTCGATCACGGTCGAATCGGCGTTCTCTCGGCTGGGTACTCCCGACGCCGCGCTCGCCGATGAGGTTGCCGCGCTGCTATCCGGCCTGATACGGCAGGCTGGTTCCACCAACGTGCACACCTGAGCCGGGCTGCGCCCTGGTCAGCTGGCAATTTGGCGGCTGCCGTATTAGGGAGTCGATCATGTGTTTTGCGGCCGATGCCAGTCCGCCGGGAATACCTCAAGAGCGCGTCCGAGCAGTCCGGGGCGACACATTGCAAGCCGATCGTTTCGAGTTGATCTCGGCTGACGGGACCCAGGTTTCCGCCGGGCTGGCCCAAGCACCCCGACTCTGCGGGCCGGGTGTGGTCATCCTGCCCGATGTGCGTGGCCTCTATCTGTTCTACGAGCAACTCGCGGAGCGCATCGCTCAAGCAGGTCACGATGCGATCGTCGTGGACTACTTCGGCCGCACCGCGGGTCTCGCGCCGCGCGACGAAGACTTCGATTTCCAGCCCCACCTTTCCGCCGCCACGCTTGAGCAGGTGCAGGCTGACATCGCCGCCGCGGTCGCGGTGTTACCAGCCGTACCGGTGTGCGGGTGGTAGCGGCGATCGGGTTCTGCTTTGGCGGCACCCATGGGTTCCTCGCCGGGGCGAACCGTGGGCTCGACCTTGACGCGGTGGTCGGCTTCTACGGCAGGCTCAGCCCCGGCCGGCTGCCCAGGCCAGCCGAGCAGGCACACAGTTTGGGTGTCCCGCTGCTTGGTCTATTCCACGGCGATGACCTCTCGATCCCAGCCGAGGAGATCCAGGAGTTCGACACCGCTCTCGGCCGGGCAGGAGTACGCCACGAGTTGATTACCTACCTCGGCGCGCCGCACTCGTTCTTCGACCGCTCCTTCGTCGAGCATGAGGAAGCATGCAGCGACGCGTGGAATCGGGTTCTCGACTTTCTTGACCAGCTGGCAGTTACAGCCACATGAGACGAGCCCTGCTGTCAGCACCAAACGGGCTCGCAGGCATCCCACAACGTTGACTCCGAGCGCAGCGCGCGAGCACGCACAGCGAACCACTCCTCGCGGCGCCGGCGACGCTGAGCTAACCCGTCGGAGATGCCGCTGAGCAACGGTCAAGGGGCGGTACCGGGAAACGCCAAGTGTGCGGTGTCGCATGCGCCGAAGCAATTCGACGACCGGCGCCGAACATTCACATCGGGGCGGGATCGTCGCACACCTTTCTGCGTTCGATCACCCAAAGGCGGTTGACCACCGGGAACACTTTCTCGCCGTATGCCTTTCTGAGGCCGGTGGCGCAAACCGCTGTACATTTGTGCGGTTGGTCAGTATGTTCATGCCACGCATGCTCGAACCCTGACCCAGAGTCAGGGTTAAGCCCTTGTCGGGACTTTCTGGCCGAGGCCGGGGTCGCACTTGGACGCCTACCGGGCAGGCTGCCGGCTGTCGTCTAATGGCCGCGAGTCAGCGGCGCTCCGCACCAACCCGCCTCGATCGCCAGTCGGCGCGGCAGTCGTGGTTCGGCGGGCAGCTGCTGCGGCGGTCGCCGAACACACGCCACCGAGCGGGCCGCCATTGCAAGCCGCCGGCCTACCGACAGGCGCCGGCTGCACTGGGGCGGCGACCGAGGCTGTAACCACGCCGTGCACACCATCGCCTTGTGCCGACAGCGCTGCTGTTCGCGGATGGCCTCGATGAGCTTCCTGGTGCCGGCGCGCACCACCTCCACGAGCCGGTCGGAGTTGTCCTCCAGCAGTGAGATCTCCACGCCGGGATGCGCCAGGTGGAACGTGGCGAGGGCGTCGAACAGCGACGCATGGTGCAGCCAATGACCATCCGACTGTGAGCCGGCCTCGGATCAGGTCGGTGACGTCGCCGACTGTCTGGCGGAGAGCCCGAGTGGCGGCAAGCGCGGCGCGGGCGTGTTCGAGCGCGGCCTTTCGGCGACGGTGAGGGTGGCGGTGCGCGCCGACCGGTCGAACAGCTCGGTACCGAGTTCACGTTCCAGCTGGCGGATCGGGGCGCTGACGCCGGACTGGCTGATGTGCACCCGTTCGGCCGCGCGGGTGAAGTTCTGCTCATCGGCGACCGCGACGGTATTCTAGCTGCCTCAGATCCATGACTAGGGATTCTAGCTTTTAGTAGATCTATCTGTTGGACTTCTGATCGATCAGCTATCACGCTGGAAACCGCCGAAGCTCAATGCCAGGAGGCATCCATGCCGGAGTACGAAAAGGCCATGCGGCCCGAAGACCTCACCCGCTTGTTCGTCGAGCGCTGCAACGCCGGTGATGCGGCCGGGGTCGCCGCACTATACGAAGAGGACGCGGTCATGGCCTATCCGCCCGGCGGCCAGAGGTAAGCCGGGAAGCGATCCGCGCGCTTTGGGAAAGGCGCTGGCCAACCGTCCCCGCTTCGAGCCGGAACAACCGCTGCCGACGCTGATAAGCGGCGACATCGCCCTCACCTCGACCCCAACGAAAGACGAGGCCGGCGCACGGGCGCAGGTCGCCCGGCGTCAACCTCACGGAAGCTGGCTACGCCTGCTCGACCAGCCCGAGTTCGTCCTGCCCCACCCGCTGAACTACCTGGCCACCGCCAGCTGGCAAGGAAATCACCTCGGGGAACTCGACGTCAGCGGCTGTGACGTGTCCGCCGACGCAGGCTTCGCCGAGCTAAAGCCACCCCAGCCTCCGCCGCGTCGTCATACGCATCGACGTCCGAAGGTTCCGGCAACCATCCGCTCGTAGCTTCCCGTCAACCCTGGTTGCCCACGGCCTGCTGACAAACGTATGCTATTCCGGTGAATCGGGCGGTCATGCCAATGACGGGTTGATGCCTGGTGTCATTGTCCGGCTGGGACGGTCCAGGTGGATTCGAGGTCAACCAGGCGGCCTGTGATGCAGTCGAGATCGCCTTCCGCACGGGACTGCCATCCGCTCATCCGCTCATTCGCGATGCGCACGCGGCAGGGCACGTCCGCTCGTGCCGAGATGAGGATGCGTGTCGGCGCCGGTCGAGCTTGCGGCTCCACCGTGATCATTATTGAATAGTGGAAGCATCGCGTGTCGGTGGCGGGCTGCGCCAGGCATGGAGGTGCGGAACCGAAGGGCCGCCATCAGTGGCTTCGCACGACGGTGACCGTGCAGTCGCCCTCAGCCTGCGCCTCGGGCAGGCACATCAAGAACTGCGCCGCGAGATCAACGAACTCCAAGCGAATCTGGGGCAGCACCGACCGGACGACGACGTACTCACAACCCATTGCCTGGCGTTCTGCGCCGCGTTGACGTCGCATCATCAGGGCGAGGACACGGGGATGTTCGCCGAACTACTGCGGGAACGCCCCGACCTTGCGGGGACCGTCGCGAACCTCGTCCAGGACCACGAGATGATCGCATCGATCCTGTCGCGAGTAGCCGAACTCGCTGACCACGCCGCCAGATCCCACGGTCCGACGTTGGAAGCGATCGGCCGTGAGCTCGACGGACTGGCGGCGATCATGGAGTCGCATTTCAACTATGAGGAACGAACAATCCGCGAGGCGCTCGACGGTGGGATACCTGACACAGGCTGGTCCGAAATGGTGTTCAGGTTCCGCGATGGCGTGCACTGATCTGCCGCTGGTACCGCGACTTTGGCTCCCTCTGTGTCATCCCAGCGTGTGACGCGTCGTTTTCGTTGAGGACGTAGGCGTCATTGACGGTGAGGATGTGCGGGTTGTGGAAAGCCCCGCCGGGCGGGGCCGGGCGGGGCTGTGGTCACCGTGGTGATGTGGTGCT
>Ga0070684_100004193_pt1 | contig 10921 bp, 10 predicted proteins | sample KBSC723LmetaG_FD_65653 | JGI IMG/M metagenome (GOLD analysis project Ga0070684, IMG submission 65653) | Corn rhizosphere microbial communities from Kellogg Biological Station, Michigan, USA - KBS C7.2-3L metaG | ecosystem: Host-associated > Plants > Roots > Rhizosphere ...
GGCGACGGCGCGGCGGAGAAGTACGTGAATCCGGGCTCGGTCGGCACGGCGTCGATCGTCTCGGCGCGCATCTGGCTGCTCATCCGCTCGAGCGACGACGAGCAGGGGTTCAAGAACAGCACCAACTATCAGTACGCCAACGCGAACATCGCGGCCGCCAACGACAAGCGTCGGCGCATCCTCATGAGCAAGACGATTCAGATCCGGAACGCGCAGTCATGATGACCAAAACGAAATTCGCAGGCTCTGCCTTGGGCAGCCGTCGTCAAGGTGGCGCAGCACTCGTGGTCGGCCTGGTGCTGCTGATGATCCTGACGCTGCTGGCGATCTCGGGCATGAACACTTCGACGCTCGAGCTGCAGATGGCGGGTAACTTCCAGTTCTCGCAGAACGCGTTCCAGGCGGCGGAGATCGGCCTGCAGCGCGCGATGTCCGGCGGCGTGTTCAAGACGAACGAAGCGGTCGCGACGCCGGCGACGCTGATCACGGGATCGGCGACCGAAACGCCTGACACGTATCAGACGAAGATCACTTTCGACTGCGCGAAGAATGGCGAGACCGTGCCGCCGCCGCGGCCAGGCGGTCCGTCGTACAGCATCGGCGAGAACATGGGGTTCTCCGCCTATCACTTCGAAGTGGAAAGCACCGGCCGCTCCCAGCGTGGAGCGCGAGCAGTGAACGTCCAGGACTTCTATCTCGTGAGACAGGAAGGTGGCTGCCCCGGCATCTGATGCCGCGCGCGCGCCCTTGACTGAACAGAATTCAATCGGAGCAAACGTATGATGCGCACTCCCAAGTTCTTCCTCGCCGCGACTGCCGCCGCGCTCACCCTGATGAGCTCTGGCGCATTGCGCGCGGACGACACTGAGATCTTCGTCAGCGAGCCGAAGGACACTGCCGCGGCACGCCCGAACATCCTGCTGATCATCGATACCTCGGGCAGCATGGTGAGCAACAACGTCACCCAGCCGATGGACTACGATCCGATCACCAAGTACACCGGCGGCTCTTGCACCGCGGACAAGATCTACTGGAAGACGGGCAATGGCTCTGTCAGCTGCAGCAGCGGCAGCAGCACCAAGAATCAGTACATCGACGCGGCCGCCATGGCCTGCAAAACGGCGAAGGACGTCATCGACTCGCTCGGCACCTACGTCAGCGCATCCACGGCGCAGTGGCGCGCCGGCTCCAACGTTCGCTGGGAAGCGCTGCGCGACGACCAGCACACCACGACCAATCCGGTCGAGTGTCTGGCTGACGCTGCCATCAAGCACGGCCTGGCCGACAATGACGGCAAGCTCCCGCGCAACGGCTCGCAAGGCCCGTTCACGACCGATGCAACGCAAGCTGTTTCTCTCGCTGGCCAGAACACCTATACGTTCTACAGCGGCAACTACCTGAACTATCTCAGCAACCTCGGCAACGATAACCAGGTGACGCTGACGCGACTGGAGGTCGTGAAGAGCGTTGGCCGTCGCTTCCTCGATTCGCTCAGCGGCGTAAACGTCGGTCTGATGCGCTTCCAACAAAAGAGTTTCAGCGGACCCAACAACTCCGTCGGCGATGCGCAGGGCGGCTACGTGATCCATGAATTCGCCCCGATCGAGACCGCGCGGCAGACGCTGAAGGACCAGATCACTGCGCTCGACGCCAACAGCACGACTCCGCTCAGCGAGACGCTGTACGAAGCCTATCTCTACTGGAAGGGGCTGACGCCTCGCTACGGCAACAACAAGACTGCGGGCGAATATGCCTACAGTGTCGACGCGGCGCGCGTGTCGGGTGGCGGGGCTTACAAGAGCCCGCTGACGAACTCCTGCTCGTCCAATTTCAACGTGTTCCTCACCGACGGTGATCCGACGCGCGACCAGGACGCGGATACCGAAATCGCCGGGCTCAAGGGCGAGATGAGCACAGCCGACCCGCCGGCAGCCAACACCTGCTCGGATAACGGCGGCGACGGCTCAGCGTCGCTGCAGGTGAAGGGTGATGGACGCTGCCTCGATGACGTCGCGAAGTACATGTACGACCAGGACCTGCTGGTCGATACCACGATCACGGATCGCACCAAGGATCCGAAGAACAACGTGCGCACCTATACGATCGGCTTCGGCACGGGCATCTCGGATGCGAGCATCCTGGGCAGCACTGCCAAGGCCGGCGGCGGCAAAGCGTACGTCGCAACCGACGCCATCTCGCTGACCGAAGCATTCCAGGACATCTCACGCGATGTGTCGGAATCGCCGGTCTCGTTCTCCGCGCCGACCGTCGCCGTGAACGCGTTCAATCGCACGCAGAACCTCAACGACCTGTTCATGACCGTCTTCGAGCCGTCCGACCAGTATCACTGGCCGGGTAACCTGAAGAAGTACCGCCTGATGGCCGACGGCACGATCAAGGACAACAGCGCTCCGGCGCAGAATGCCGTGAACGCCACAACCGGCTTCTTCGCCGACGGCACGAAGAGTTTCTGGTCCGCCGTGGACGACGGTCCGAAAGTCACCCTCGGCGGCGCCGCGAACGTGCTGCCGGATCCCGCCAATCGCACGGTCTACACCGATCTGACGAGCGGAACGTTGAATGTCGCCGGGAACAAGGTCCTGGACGGCAACAGCGCGATCACAGCCACCATGGTCGGGCTGCCTGCCACGGCGACTGCCGCCGAACGCACGGCGCAGATCAACTGGATTCGGGGTGCCGATGCCGACGACTCCGATGGCGACAACGATCGCGACGAAGCACGCTTCGAGATGGGCGATCCGCTGCACGCGCGTCCGGTCTCGGTGATCTACCGTGGTACCACCACGTCGCCGGTAGGCGTGATCTATACGGCGACCAACGACGGCTACCTGCACGCCATCAATCCCGCGACGGGCGTGGAGAAGTGGGCATACATCCCGAACGAGCTCCTGGCCCGTACGGCTGCTCTGCGCCAGAACGACACTTCAGCGGTCAAGCGCTACGGCCTGGACGGCAACATTCGTGCGTTCAAGCTCGATCGCAACGGCAACGGTATCGTCGACGGCGACGGCACCGGTGCAACCGACGATAAGGTGCTGCTGTTCTTTGGCCAGGGCCGCGGCGGTAGCAACTACTACGCGCTCGACGTAACCGACGAGAACAACCCGAAGCTGATGTGGAAGCATGGCGGCAGCAGTGGCGACAATACGTTCGTGGGTCTGGGCCAGAGCTGGTCGACGCCAGTCGTCACCCGCGTCAACGTCACGGACAAGACCCAGAATGCCGACAAGCTGGTGCTGATCTTCGGTGGCGGCTACGACGTCACTCAAGACAACGTCGGCTACAACACCGACGACGTCGGCAACCGCATCTTCATGGTGGATGCGATCAACGGCGACGTGCTGTGGCACGCCGGACCGACGAATGTCACCGGCCTCGGCTACGACTCGACCGCGAACTTCACCCATCCGAAGATGGCGAACTCGATTCCCGCGGACATCCGCGTCATCGACATGAGCGGTGACGGCTACGCCGACCGCATGTACGTATCGGATACGGGCGGGCGCATCTGGCGCTTCGACATCTGGAACGGCCGCGGGTCAGGGACCAGTAACGGCATGAGCTCGACGCCGTGGGGCACCAACAGCACCACGCCGCTCGTGACGGGCGGGCCGCTGGCATCGCTGGGATTCGCCGAAGGCGTCGGCAGCACGCCTGCGGACGCGCGCAAGTTCTACGTTGCGCCGGATGCTTCCCTCGTGACGACGGCCAGCAATGTCACCTTCGTCAATCTGGCCATCGGCTCGGGCATGCGCGGTTCGCCGAAGAATACGGACGTGACCGACAAGATCTACAGCATCCGCGACCAAACGCCGTTCGCGCAGATGACGCAGCAGAACTACGCGGACTTCACCGTCATCGCCGACACCACCACGAGCTTGATCGACATCACCAGCACGCTGTCGCCGACGATCGCGGACAACGGCGCGGGCTGGAAGATCACGCTGGGTAAGGGCGAGAAGGTGCTCTCCGAGGCGCGCACGTTCCAGGGCGCCATCCTGGTCTCGAGCTACGATGCGGACGCAGATACAGTGACCAACAAGGGCGGGTGCACTACGTCCTCGGGTCGCAACGGTCTGTGGATCGTCAAGGCGCTGAATGGCGACCCGTTCGCGGATCGCGACCACGATGCGACGCTGGACACCGAGGATCGCCGCGGCGACCTGTCTCAGGAAGGCCTCGCACCGGAAGCGGTGATCATCTTCCCGAGCCCCGATGACCCGAACAACTGCCAGGGCAAGGCCTGTTCGCCGCCGCCAGTGTGTCTGGTCGGTCTCGAGAACTGCGGCGTGAAGTTCGGCGATGCACCGGTGAAGACGTTCTGGTCGCAGAAAGACGTGGACTAGGATCTAGGGAACAGGTATTCGAGGTATTGAAGTGAAGAGAAATCAAACCGGCGTGACCCTGTTGGAGCTGATGACCGTGGTGCTGGTCATCGGCATCCTGTCGGCGATCGCGATACCGAGCTATCGCCAATACACGATGCGCGCGCAGCGCTCGGACGCCACCGCGGCGCTGCTGCGCATCGCTTCCGCACAGGAGAAGTTCTATCTCCAGAACAACACCTATACGACAACGGTGGGCGCCGGCGGCTTGAATCTCGGCACTGGGAACAGCGAGCGCGGGTGGTACACAATTTCGGTCGCTGCACCGGCGGGCTTCACGATCGCTACGGCGTATGTCGCAACGGCAACCGCCGCCTCAGGCCAGCCGCAGATTACCGATCTGAAGTGCCGGACCTTCACCATCAGAGAAACCGGCGAGCGCGGAGCAGCGGACTCCGGCGGAACGACCAATACAGCAAACTGCTGGCGCTGACGCGTCTGCATGCACTGTTCATGGCGCGTTTGCAGCGTGTCTGCATCTGCAGACGCGCAATGACATAAGCTTTATCGCACCGCTTCAATCTTGTATCCTCCGCGCTCGGCTCGCGCCGGAAGCTTTTACAAAGAATGAGCTTTTGAGGCGAAATCCGAGGGAACCCGCCATAACTCCCGCGGATTAAGAGGCGTGAAATTCAGTCGCTCCGGTCCATTTTTGTCCGACCCAGAAGAAGGGGAAAGAAGTCATGAAGAAAAGCATCTCCACCACGCTGAAGGCAGGCGTTGCTGCCCTGGTGCTCGTCGCTGCCAGCGGCTGCGTCTCGCAGAAGCAAGTCGACGAGATCAAGGCAACTGCCGATAAGGCAGTGCAGGACGCTGCAGCTGCGAAGGCCGCTGCGGACTCTGCAGCCAGCGCAGCCGCTTCGGCGCGGTCCGCCGCTGACAGCGCGCAGAGCGCTGCCAACCAGGCACTGCAGGCCGCTCAGGCCAGCCAGGCCTGCTGCGACGCGACCAACGAGAAGATCGATCGCGCGTTCAAGAAGGCCGTGTCGAAGTAATCGATTCGGTCGTTTGAATGAAAAACGCCGCGGCCAATGCCGCGGCGTTTTTTTGTATCTACGAAAGCCGGGCGCCGCGGCCAATGCCGCGGCGTTTTTGTATCTACGAAAGCCGGGCGCCGCGGCCAATGCCGCGGCGTTTTTTTGGACTACCCACTTCGTGGTAACGGCGGGCCCCACAGCCTCCGCCATGGACTAACTCGAAGGATAGATGACTTCGGCCGCAGGACCCGCGGGCGAAGTGTAGCTGACTAACGCAGCGCGCCCGGTGTCTCGCTGGTGGCCTGTACCGTCGTCGGCGCCAATATCACCGACTCCGGCACGCCGGTCGCCTGGATGAACGCCCGCTCCGCCTTCGCCCAATCGATCACCACTGGCCGATTCTGCGTGGCCGAGACCAGTAGTCGCGTGATGTTCGTCAGGCTGCGGTTCTCGAGAGGATCCTGTCCCTCGAGCGGTGCATGCACTTCGATGTATAGCTCCTCACCGTGCCAGCCCATGCGATACGGCTGATCGATCAGCCGCACCTGCGTGTTGACGGCAACGAGCTTGTACAGCTCCTCGATGTCTTCCGGATACATGCGAATGCAGCCGTGCGTCACCTGCATGCCGACGCCGGCCGGCAGATTCGTGCCGTGGATCAGGTATGCGCCACCAGGAATACCGAGGCGCATTGCGTACTGCCCTAGTGGATTGTCCGGACCCGCGGGCACGGCTTTCGGCAGCGGCCGACCGTCAGCTTCGTGCTCCTTGCGTACCGACTCTGGCGGATACCAGATCGGCTTCTCACGCTTGTTGACGATGCGCGTCATGCCAAGCGGCGTCTTCCAGTCCATCTTGCCGATGCTGATTGGATACGTCATGACGACGGGCGCCGCGCCCGCCTTGGCGCGCGGGAAGTAATACAGGCGATGTTCGGCCAGGCTGACGACCAGGCCTTCGCGCTCTTCCGGCAGGATGTAGCGCGAGGGAATGAGCACGCGCGTGCCTTCGCCCGGCAACCACGGATCGACGCCAGGATTGGCAGCGACGATCTCTTCGTAACCGACGCTGAAGCGACGTCCGAGATCGAGCAACGTGTCTTCGTGCTGTGCGACGACGTACTGAACCTCGCCGATCACCGTGTCTTCGCCGGTCGGCAGCGGGTACGTGACGGCGTGCGCCTGCGCGACGAGTGCGCACCCGGCGATCCAGCCGGCCAGGCGCAGTCCGTTCGATCGAATCCAGGTCTTCATCGCGGCGTCTTCTCGAGTGGGGAAAGTCTACGCCAACTGCGCGCCGAGCAGGTTGGCGATCTGCGTCGGCACGCCCTTGCGCGCCTCGATCAGCCCCACGCGGATGGCATTGCGGAACGACAGCACGTCCGCGCTGCCGTGGCTCTTGATGACGATACCACTGAGTCCGACCATGCTGGCGCCGTTATAGGTGCGCGGATCGAACTCGCGGCGCAGTGAGCGCAGCACCGGCCAGGATGCCGCCGCGCCCACATAGCGCAGTGGATTGCGCGTGTATTCCGTCTTGAGCGCGCCCACCAGCATGTTCGCGAGCCCTTCCATGGTCTTCAGCGCGACGTTGCCGGTGAAGCCGTCGGTCACGACGACGTCGACGTCGCCGGAAAATATATCGTCGCCCTCGACGAAGCCCACGTAGTTCAGCCTGCTCGCCGAGACCAGCTTGGCCGCGTCCTGCACGACGCTGTCGCCCTTCATCTCTTCCGAGCCGATGTTGAGAATCCCGACGCGCGGTTTCGCGATGCCGTGCATGTCCGACGCAACCACCGTGCCCATCACTGCGAACTGCAACAGATGCTCGGCGCTGCATTCGGAGTTCGCGCCGAGGTCGAGCATGTGAGTGTGGCCGTGACGCGCGCGGATGCGAGAGATGATCGCGGGGCGGTCGATGCCTTCGATGGTCTTGAGCACGAAGCGACCGGTCGCCATCAGCGCGCCGGTGTTGCCTGCGCTGACGCATGCAGCGGCCTCGCCGGCTTTGACGAGGTCGATCGCCACGCGCATCGACGAATCTTTCTTCTTGCGCAGAGCATCCTGCGGCTTCTCGTCCATCGTGACGACCTGCGTCGCCTCCTGCACGCGAACGCGCGCGCGCAGCTGTGCCGGCGCATCGCGCAGCAGCTGCTCGATCGGCTCACGCAGGCCGACGAGCACGACATGCAGATCGGACTCGGCCTGCAGAGCAGCGACGACGCCGGGCACAGTGACGCCCGGGCCGTGATCGCCGCCCATGGCGTCCACCGCGATAGTGATCGGCCGGGGACTGTTCAAGGAAATGTCAGTTGCGCAGCGTCGCGAGCGGCGCTGCGTATCCGCGCTTATTCGCTCTCGGTCTTGTCGCGGCTCTCGATGACCTTCTTGCCGCGATAGAAACCATCCGGCGAAATCCGGTGGCGCGAGTGCGTCTCACCCGAGGTCGCGTCGACCGACAGCGCCGGACGACCGAGGTGATCGTGCGAGCGGTGCATGCCGCGCTTGGAAGGGGTCTTTCTGCTCTTCTGAACTGCCATGGCTCATTTCTCCAACAAATCTCGCAAATTCGAAAACGGCTTCTGGATGCCGGGGCTCGCGCCCGCCTCATCCTGCGGCTCTGCCTCGTCGCATTCACCGACCGGGTGCAGCGACACCAGCGGCAGCGCCAGCAGCGTCTGTTCCTCCGCCAGCCAGCGCACGTCGAAGCGCGCTGGATCGGCGATCACCGGCTCGTAGCCGCCGGGCTCGTCCGCACTCTCCTGCTCGACCAGGATCACCTGGAAGCGCTCGTCGATCGGCACCGCTACTGCCTCCGTGCAACGCTGGCAGCTCAAGTGCACCGTGCCGCTCAACTTCCCATCGATCGCTGGCCGTGCGTCGAACAGCGAAAACTGCAGTCGCAGGTCGATCTTCGTCCCTTCCCGCGCGCCCGCCTCCTGGAGACGCGGCAGCTGCTCCAAGGAAAACTGACGCTCGATAGTGCTGCCAGCCCTCGCACAGACGTCTGCGTCCACTAGCAGATCGGCGGGGTCGGCCGGGGGTCGCGGCATGGGGCGCGTATACTAGCGGCCACCCCGTACAGTGTCAAAAAAATAAGGGCGTAAATGATTGTTTTCCTGATTGTTTCTTGGGGGCTCGTTCCATGACCGCCGCCAAAGGTGCCGGTAAGCTGCGGTTGGTGCTCGCTTCGACCTCCGTATATCGCAAACAACTGCTCGAACGGCTTGGCATCCCGTTCACGGTGGCGGCCCCGAACGTCGACGAATCGCCGCTCCCGGGCGAGTCCGCCAGCGACCTGGTCGGCCGTCTGGCACGCAGCAAGGCAGAGGTCGTGGCCCGGCGCCACACCAATGCCCTGGTGATCGGCTCAGACCAGCTCGCGATGTGCGGACGAGATGTACTCGGCAAACCCGGCTCGGGCGACCGCGCCATCGCGCAGCTCAAGTCGCTGAGCGGCCACCGCGTCGTGTTCAACACCGCCGTTCACATCATGCTGTCGGACAGCGGCACGAACGAAGGCCACCTGGACGTGACGACGGTGCACTTCCGCCGCCTCAGCGACGAGGAGATCCGTCGCTACGTGACGCGCGATAAGCCCTATGACAGTGCCGGCGGCTTCAAAGTCGAAGCACTCGGCATCTCGCTGTTCGACAAAGTGGACACGCACGACCCGACCGCTCTGGTCGGCTTGCCGCTGATCTGGCTCGCCGCCGCCCTGCGCAAGCACGGCTTCAACGTGCCGTAGCTCGCCGCCGCAACTCGTCGATAACTGCCTGCAATTCCGCGGGCAGAGGCGCCGTGACCGTGAACGGCTCCTCGCCGCGGCGAAACGTGAGTGACGCCGCGTGCAGAAACATGCGCGCCAGCCCGTACTCCTTCAGCTTGGCATCCTTGTCGCGATCGCCATATTTCTCGTCACCTGCCACCGGATAGCCGGCGTGTGCTGCGTGCACGCGAATCTGGTGCGTGCGGCCGGTGCCGAGGTCGACATCCAGCAGCGTCGCGACCTTCCCAAACTGCTCGATTGGCTTGAACGTCGTAACCGCGTGCTGACCCTCGCTGTGCACGCGGACTACCCGCTCGCCACCCTGCTTCAAGTTGGTCTTGAGCGGCAGATCGATCGTCTTGGCACCGAACGGCCATTTCCCGGCGACCAGCGTCAGGTAACGCTTCTCCACCTCGCGCTCGCGCAGCTGGGCGTGCAGATCGCGCAGGACAGCGCGCCGCTTGGCAATCAGCAGGCAACCGCTGGTCTCGCGATCGAGCCGGTGAACGAGCTCGAGCTCCTGCAACTCCGGATGCACGGCCCGCAGCGCCTCGATGACACCGAAGCTGACCCCGCTGCCGCCGTGCACGGCGACGCCGGCCGGCTTGTTGACCACGATGAGATCGCGATCCTCGTGGACCACGGCGGCGGTGACGAAGTCGCGCAGCGACTTGGAGGGAGCTTTCGACGCGTCGGCATCCTGCTTACGCCCGGCGTCCTGAAGCGGCGGCAACCTGACCTTGTCGCCTGCAACCAACCGATAGGCCGGCTTGGCGCGTCGCCCGTTTACCCGGACTTCGCCGGTTCGCAGGATGCGGTAGACGAGGCTTCGGGGTACGCCGCCGAGCGTACGCAACAGGAAGTTGTCGAGACGCTGCCCGTCATCCCCTTCCTGCGCGTCGACGTAACTGACTGGCAAATGCGCGTAACCTATTGATCGATCATTGATTGGCGGCACACGCCCTGTTATATTCCGCGGCGATTTCCACGCGGCACTCGAAGCCTCGCGCAGCGGGCGCCGCATATTAGTTGGTTCTGTTCGAATCTGTCTCACCTGGGCTTCGTCAGTCGCGCCGCTTCGGCACGCCGGGCCAGGGTCACGGGGATTGCGCAGACCATCGTCCGGCCGCGCAAAAGCGCCTACGGGCGGGCCAAAAAGTGAATGGAAAAAGAGCGACGGACCCACCGTCCGCGCCAGGCACCAATCGGATGAATTCGTTTCCCGATCGCACCTCTAGTCCAGCGCTTCCGCCCGCCGTGCGTGAGCTCGCGGCCCTTTGCGAATACTTAGAAGGGTCTCATGAAGCGAATGCTCGTCAACGCAACTCAGGAAGAGGAGTTGCGCGTCGCACTGGTTGATGGACAAAAAATCTACGACCTCGACATCGAAGTACCGTCACGCGAACAGAAGAAAGCGAACGTCTATAAAGGCCGCCTCACGCGCATCGAGCCCAGTCTCGAGGCGTGCTTCGTCGATTACGGCGCGGAACGTCACGGCTTCCTGCCGCTGAAGGAAATTTCCAAGGAATACTTCAAGGGCGGCCAGGCTCCCGGCGGCCGCAACATCCGCGAGCTCCTGGACGAAGGCCAGGAGGTCATCGTCCAGGTGGAAAAAGAAGAGCGCGGCAACAAGGGCGCCGCCCTCACCACCTTCATCAGTCTCGCTGGTCGCTTCCTGGTGCTGATGCCGAACAACGCCCGCGCGGGCGGGGTTTCGCGCCGCATCGAAGGCGAAGACCGCGAGCAGCTGCGCGAAGCGCTCGACCAGGT
>Ga0070684_100004196_pt1 | contig 10919 bp, 8 predicted proteins | sample KBSC723LmetaG_FD_65653 | JGI IMG/M metagenome (GOLD analysis project Ga0070684, IMG submission 65653) | Corn rhizosphere microbial communities from Kellogg Biological Station, Michigan, USA - KBS C7.2-3L metaG | ecosystem: Host-associated > Plants > Roots > Rhizosphere ...
GTCTTATATTACATCGAATGATCGATTTAGTTTTCCAGGATATACGAGAACATCAGCGGTGCACAGATGGTGGCATCACTTTCAACGATAAATTTCGGTGTGGTGATATCCAGTTTACCCCAGGTAATTTTCTCATTAGGAACAGCTCCGGAATATGATCCGTAAGATGTCGTAGAATCTGAGATCTGGCAGAAATAAGACCAGAACGGAATGTCATGCATCTCCATATCCTGATACAGCATCGGTACCACACAGATTGGGAAATCCCCTGCAATACCTCCTCCGATCTGGAAGAAACCTACTCCTTTTCCTGCTGAATTCTTAGTATACCAATCGGCCAGGTAGGTCATGTATTCGATTCCTGATTTCATCGTTGACGGTTGAAGCTCACCTTTGATGCAGTATGAAGCGAAGATATTCCCCATCGTGGAATCCTCCCATCCAGGAACTACAATCGGAAGGTTTTTCTCAGCTGCAGCAATCATCCAGGAGTTTTCTCTCGGGATTTCATAATACTGCTCCAAAACTCCCGAAAGGATCATTTTGTACATGTATTCATGCGGGAAATAACGTTCTCCTTTGGCCTCGGCATCTTTCCATATCTCAACGATATGTTTCTGCAGCCTTCTGAATGCCTCTTCTTCAGGAATACAGGTATCGGTAACCCTGTTCAGGCCTCTTTCCAGAAGATCCCATTCTTCCTGCGGCGTCAGGTCCCGGTAATGAGGTACTCTTTCATAGTGGGAATGCGCCACCAGGTTCATCAGGTCTTCTTCCAGGTTGGCTCCTGTACAGGAAATGAAATCCACTTTTCCCTGACGGATCATCTCTGCGAATATTTTCCCCAATTCTGCTGTAGACATGGCTCCGGCAAGGGTAACCATCATTTTCCCCCCGTCTTTAAGGTGGGCAACATAGCCTTTGGAAGCATCCACCAATGCTGCTGCATTGAAGTGCAGGTAATATTTTTCTATAAATTCGGTAATCGGTTTGCTCATTGTTTTGATTTTTGCAAAGATAAAACTTAAAAACGGAATGTAGCCGCTGCACTCAGAGAAACTCGGTGTAAACCTTCCCTTTCTTTCTCCCCGAATTCATAAGAGACCCCGTTAACAGTCATCTTCTTCAGGGTTCCTGCTGTTAACCCGAGTTTAGGGCCGATCAGGAAGTTTTTGTGGATCATATACTGGTATCCTATCCCGGCATCCACTCCGAGATTATTCCCTTTTCCTTTGGCATTGACCGGCGTATTATTAGCGGTAGTTTTCGTGGTGTAGGTAATGACACCCAACGCCAGGTCAACAAACAGTTTATGCCTAGAAGGCTCATTATAATTGGAAACAAAAATAGACGGTCCGAAGAAGGTAATCTTATCCTTGGTAGTAACAGGAATAGAATACAGGGTTCCGTTATTATCAGAAGCTGTCATAAACCCGCTGCTGGAAGCACTGAAATCGGAATACTTTACCCCTATAGCAATATTGGCACTTCCCTTAGGATGATAATACGCTGCAACATCAAAATTGACTCCATGTTTCAGGCCTTTTACATATTCTTTTTCATCCCTGGTCAATCCGGAAGCCGTTTCCGCAGTTCTCCAGGCATATCCTACCGAAGGGATAATGGAAAATTTCTGTTGTGCAAAGGCAAGGAAGGAAAGGGAAAAAATCCCTAATGTTATCAGTTTTTTTATCATGCTCAAATTTTCCGGCAAAAATAACTTTTTTACAGGAATATCAAAATTTAAAACGCCGGTTTTCTTTCTTGTCAGAGAGCTTCTTTTTGGTATCCAGTCTCTTTTGCTTCTGGCCTTTGGACGGTTTTGTAGCCCATCTTTTCTTAGGAATAACAAGCGCTTTGTCCACGAGCTCTATGATTTTTTCTATCGCTTTATTTTTATTCATCAGCTGGGTCCTGCTTTCAGATACGGTAAGGAACAGCATCCCTTCTGCATTGATCCGGTTTTTGAGCTTATCCGAAATCAAAGCCTTTTGAGCATCATTGAAAAACAGGGATCCGGAAACATTCCACAACACGGTAACGGAAGTTTCCACCTTATTGACATTCTGGCCACCGGCACCGCTGCTGCGTGACGTTTTAAACTGAAGCTCCCGTGAAAAATCTTTCATACCATTCATATAATTTGAAATCTATTGATGTTTCTTTTCCTGACTGATTTTCTCTTTGAGTTGTATCCGGCTGACTTTCCCGTTTGGAGTACGTGGAATCTCACTGACGAATAGTACTTGTTTAGGATGGTGGAAGTTTTTTTCAAAAGGAATGCTTTTAATCCTTTCCCGGATTTCATCCGAATCATCACTTTCTATCACCAGTATCAATTTCTGACCCAAATGTTCATCTTCCAGCCCTAAGAATACCGCTTCAGAAGGAATTTCTTTTTTCACTAAAGCTTCCAGCTGTTCAGGAAATATTTTCGCACCACCTGAATTAATCACATGATCTGCCCTTCCCAGGAACCTGAACTGCTTTGCGTTAATAATCTCCACGAGATCATTGGTCTGCAGAACTTCTTCATTCAGCTCCGGAGCACAGATCTTAAGGCATCCCCTGTCATCTGTAGAAATGGAAATATGATCAAAAACCGTGAAATAATCCTCGCTTACCGGAGCAAGCTGCTTTAAGGCAATATGAGAAAGGGTTTCGGACATGCCATAGGTTTCATAGATGTGGTTTTCAGAACCGGATATTTTCTGCTTCAGGGTTTCTGAAACTGCCGCCCCACCTATAATGAGATTCCTGATCAAGGGCAGCTTATCCAGAGAATGTTCTACCTGTAAAGGTGTCATGGCACAGAAGTCAACTGCATATTTCAGGTTTTCCAGAGGCTTTACTGACGGTTCGGAAATGAAAAGCTCAAGATGCCTTATTATTGACCTTACCAGCATCATTTTTCCGGAAATATATTCTACCGGAAGGCACAGCAAAGACGTATCCCCTTCTTTCAGCCCCAGAAAGTCACAGGTCATTTGTGCAGAGTTTATCATGCGTTTTTTTTCAATCCTGAAAATTTTGGGAACTCCGGTTGATCCTGAAGTCTGCACCTCTACTGTACCTGAATCCGAAAACCAATCTTCTAAAAATTTTTCGATTTTTTTTTCAAATTCAGCTCCCGCGCCTAAATTATTAATTCTGAGATTATTGAATTTACTTACCATATTCTTCCGTCCTAAAAAGTGAAGTAAATTTAAAAAAAAGTTTGCGAACCCCTTGCATGTAAAGAAAAAAGCTGTAAATTTGCACCACTGAAACAAACAAACACAGACCCATGGTGTAGCGGTAACACTACTGATTTTGGTTCAGTCATCTGGGGTTCGAATCCCTGTGGGTCTACCGAGAGGCAAATCTTTGAGATTTGTCTCTTTTTTGTTTTTAGAGGAATCAATACTTTTAGAAGATTAGGATAAAAATTTGAAGCCGGACTCCACAAAAAGCTGAAGTCAGGATCAGGCAGAATAAAATAAGGATTTGCTTATTGGCCTTCAAGTAGGCATGTCAAAATCCATTTGTTTAAAAACAAAATGGAGAACAACAATGTCCTCCATTTCAAATCCGATATAATAGTCATTAGTGCTTTAAAAGTCATAATCTTTTGTAAAATCAGCCCCATTCCCGGATAAGGTTTTATTGGTCTCATTTACTACCACCTCGCCATTGACTTCTGCCTTAAAACTGAACTTTAAATCTGAGTTGTAATTGATCACCTGGATTCCTGATGTAGCCATTTTAAATGGCTTTACCGATTCTATCACATACGTTGTCGTTCCGCCGGTAAAATCATTGTCGCCAAGAGAAACAGCAGCTTCATTGTTTTTTGTTACCCCGTTTACCTTCCAGAATGTTTTCTGATTGGTGTCATAGCTTGCTCCTACAATGACGAAAGAAATATAGTCCGCATCATCAACGGCAGAATTGACGCTGATCGTGAACTTGTAGTTTTTGTCCCCGTCCGCCGGTGTTGCCTGGTCATCATCGCTGCTGCATGAACTGATGGAAATGCATCCAAAGATCAGCAGTAAAACGACGGTGAAGTTTTTAATACTTAGGTAATTTTTCATGTGAATTTATTTTAGTGTTGTTGTAATTTCCTTGATCAAATTTTCTGTTCCTGTTAATAAAAAAGGATTTAGTTACTCTGAAAATTTGCAGTGAAACTGCTGAATTCTTGCTTACTCTCCTCCTTGTAACAGGAAAAAAGATGCTGTACGAATGTTTTCTGTAAGCAACAGAATTTTCAAGCAAGCTATTCACAGGCTAACATCCAACAAAATTATCCTGAAAATAATTGCCGGTCAATCCACAAAAAACAGTATTTTTTTCTACTGGAAAACAGGTATAAGTTCTAAAGTATTGGGATTTTTGGTAAGATTTAATTTTATCAAATCACTCGAAGGACTTCCTATCATTTTACATGCTTATTTTTTAGATAATATCTTTACAATAATTATTTATATTTGCAGCTATAATAAATCTTTTCTAATAAATCATGAGAATATATTCGGTATTATTTTTATTCCTTTTTTTAAGTTGTGATTTCATAAAAACATATCGTGAGAATGTTACATCAGACAAGGAAGATGCAGAAAAAGTAACTGAAAAATTCTATTTGCTTCTAAAACAAAATAAAAAAGAAGAAATATTTAAGTTATTTAATAATGAATTTTATAGGGCAACGAGTAAAAAAGATTTAGATCAAATTATTACATGGGCAATTGAAGAAGGAAAAATATCTTCTAAACATGTTTTAGTGGATTGGAAAACCCATGTTGAAAAGGGAACTAATGCTAAATCTGAATACCTATTAACCTATAATGTTCAGAGAGGAAAGATAAAAACTGAAGAGATTTTTACGCTCACCAAAGGTCAGGATGATAATATAAAAATTAAAGGATATAGATTGAACCTTGAAAATACCGAATGATATAAATAGTTGTATGTTTATCTTTAATAGCCATTAAATAACTTGTCTAAAATAAATTGACAATTTATCAATTACGATATTAATCCGGAAGATGTTAATTTTCCGGATTTTTTATGCTCTGCTTCCGGGGTTTTCATCTTCAAACTCAGATGTGGCCTTTTGTTGTTGTAATTACAGATACTCTCTTTAACCATGTGTTTTAAATCATGAATATTTATTCATTTTGTTTTACATAAGTTATATTATTTACAAACACCTGTCCTTTCTTTAGAGATGAGTTGTTTCAAAAGATTGGGATATTTTTTTAGCCAAACAAAACCGTACTTCTGCCTCGGATTCCATAATGTTTCAGCGTCTGCCGGCAAATAAACTCGTCTTTTTCTATTCGATTGACCAGTCCTGATTTAAAAGATGTTGTGTAATTGCATTTTGTGCGTTTTTCTTTTGTTTTTTCTCGGGGGTTCCATGATAGGTCTATTTTGTATCAACTTATTTCAGGACGGGGCAAAGATGATAAAAAAAGGCTGCCTCGTTTGAGGCAGCCTTTGCTTTTAGATCATAATAATTTATTAAATTCTTTATCTAATAATACCACGTCCTTATCACCTATAGTTCTTAAAGTTAGATCATATTGAGTTAACTCTGTTTTTGTTGATATTTCCAGAATCATTTCATTCTGAGATAACTTATTAATTTTTTTGATATAAAAGTCATTTTCCGAAGCTTTTTCTTTCTCCTTTAAAATTAAAGGGCCATTATATATTTTCAAAAAACTTCTGTAGTACATGTAAATACAGTCATTACTAAAATAAAATTTAACAAAAGAAATATCTGTTCCCTGATTAATAAAACCTCTAAAAGCTACTGTTGGAGTCCTGATATCACTTGTCGAAATCAGATTACGCAAATCTACTCCTTTAGGCATATTGATAGTCTTAAAATAATTTATAATACCAATAATCATTACCAATATAGCAATTTGTGAAAATTCTTTGCTATATCTAAAATTGATTATCCCTCTAAAACCTAGTTGGCTCACTATCATTAGTATTATTATTATACCAATAATAATATAGGGTAAGATATCTTTTCCGTTAATCTTTAATCTAACTTGTTTTAATCTCATTAATTATTCCTTATGTTTTATTTTATCTATTATTTTTAGCCATTTTAAAGGAACGGTAACATTTCCGCCAAGCTTTGCTCCAACATCTAGTCCCACACTTCCAAACCCCTGAACTGTAACTTCTCCTTTTTTCATGTCATAAATTGCTCCCAGCCTATAACTGACACCTCCACATTGAAAACATGCTCCTTCTGTAAATCCTAGTTTAGCTCCAAAAGTTGTTATCCCATAGCTAACTTCTCCTTTTGCCGCTCCAGCTTCTGCTCCGCCTCCTGCAATAAATCCAATTTTATCATCTTCTCCTAAATATACTCCATTATTTAACTCAGCACTAGCATATATATATTGACCTTCTCCGGAAGCATAAATATTAAAGTCATTATTACCTAAGTAATTTTCAGATTGTGCACTTGCAACAGCTCCTTTTATATTTACATCAATAACAGCTCCTTTCTTTCCATATGCAGATTTATTTTCTCCTTCAATATTAAATAATTTAATATTACTTTTTGTGGAAAAACCTTTTCCTTCTTTATTATAGCCTAGTACCAAACCTGCAAAACCATATTTTTTGTCATTTTTATATAGTCCATTTCCTCCAAAGGCACCACTTTTTGTAGATATATCAGGAGCTTTATCAAACATATGCACAAGCCTTTGCCAAAGGCTCCTTACTGCTTTTTTCGTAAATGTAATGCCTTCAATCGCTTGCTCTCTTAGTATCTCTCCGTAACCATCTGGTTTATCTTTATCTTTATCACCCGGCCCACCGTCAGGATACATTCCTGTAGGATCAGTGTAGCGTACAGGATTTGAGAAAGCATACTCGTAGGGAGATTTAATTGGTGTAGCTCCTGTCATTGGATCAACACTATACCAAATACTTAATTTAGGATTGTAATATCTTGCACCATAATAATACAAGCCCGTTTCTGCATCCAGCTCTTGAGCATTAAATTTATAAGGGTTTTCATAAGCAGACATCCATTGCTGTTCCGCCATAGTTTCACCATAAGGTAAGCTGATAAAAAATTGCGTAGTAACTGAATTTTCATCTGTAACATAAGCTGCATTACTTAAATGATCACTATGCAGATAATATAATCCGGATTGAGCATTATTTACGCTAAATTCATTTTGAATATTTTCAATATCAATATCAGCTTTTTTCAAATAGTTGTTAAAATCTATTTGTGGATTTGTCCCCTGCTCGTCTTTAGCTTTATTAAAACTGGAAGAATTTTTACTAAAACTCGCCTGGCCATTTAAAAGCCTGCTTGCAATCCTCTGACCTCCAAAATAGTAATGCTTAGTATAGGTATCATCCGAACTGACTACCACATATGGATTTGGATAAATTTTATACCCTTCTAAGACCAAATTTCCTGTATCTACAACTGCGCCATTCTGATAAAGCTGAGTCTGTTGACTAAGCATATATTTTATCGTTCTTTCACCCTTGTTATCATACATATAGTATTGGAAAACTCCATAATTAGGATCTGAGATAGCCTTCATTCTATCTAATTCATCCCAGAATATCCTTTTTGTACCATTACTATCAGTATGTTCTGATATGTTACCGTTATTATCATAGGTAAAAGTATCAAAATTACCTGTATTTGAATCGAATATATTTTTTATCTTATGAGTTCCAGGTTGATATTCGTAATTGTTCTCATAAGTATTAGCGCTAACAACATTACTATTTTGATCATGGGCTTGAACTTTCTGCACGATACCTCCCGAGCCATTGTATTTTAAATCTACATTATATGCTGAGTTTGAAACAGCATACGGTGAAGACGATCCACTCCCCGGCTGACCAAAAATACCTGAAGAATTGACAAGCCTGTTAAGCTGGTCATAATGATAGGTATAGTTATATCCATTACCCATACCGTTAGGTGAAACTCCCGCAGTATTATTCATACTGGTAATATTTCCTACAAAGTCATACACATAATTATTATTCAAAAGTGTATTTGAACTGGCATCATTAAGCAAATGATTACTTAATTTTCTATTGGTTGGCAGATATGAGAATGACTCTATTGCCCCATTACCATATTTAATTAATTTCTTTTGACTATACTCATCATACAGTACATCTACATAATAATAATTATCATTATTCCAGATTTGTTTTAGGTTACCGCCTAAATTATAAGAATATTTTAAGGTTTCTCCATCCGGATATGTTAAAGTTACCGGACGATTCCAGCTGTCATATTCATATTTAGTGGCAAATCCTAATGACGGAATATTATAACCAATTACTTTTCTATTCTCAAAAGTAATTTCACCCATATTTCCGTAATCATACTCAGTTACCCCCGTTCCATCTTCTTTAAATATAAGTCTTCCGGTAGTGTTTCCTGATCCTTGGTCTCCATACTTATACGTTACGTTATTTGGATTATCGCTTCCATCAGGAAGTTTTGGAAGAATAATATTTATCAATCTGTTATGATCATATAAATATCTGATACCTGAGCTGCCATTTGGATCATTAATTATGTTGGCAGATCTATAATCGATAAGCTGACCAGCAAAGTCATATCTATATTTTGATGCTCCCTTATCAGGATGCTGTTCCATAATTTTCCTTCCTGCCATATCATATCTGTAACTGGTTACAATACCTTCGGCATCTGTTACATCTGTAACATTTCCTGCTATATCATAATTAAAGCTACTTGATAAAACCTGGCCTGAGGCTGCTAAATATTGCTTTGAATTCAAGGTTCTTCCTTCTGCATCATTAAGTATTTCAGATTTTAACTGACTCAATGAATTCTGCATTTGCCATAATGTAACTTTATACAGACCTCCACTTATGCCATAAGAACTTTGTGCAATATTTCCATCTTCATTGGTCGCTTTTATTATTCGATCTAAAGTGTCATACTCATTAGTATTAAAATAATTGGACAGTGATAATTTCAGTACTTTATTCACAGTAGCATTTTTAGGCTCTACCGTAGGATGGTAATTCTTGACAGGTCTTCCGTGCACATCATATATTACCATACCCGATACAGACATTTTCTCTACTCCATCAATATCAATATCTTTTTTTACCTGTACTGTCCTTCCCAAGAAATCTGCGAAGCTAATGGTTTCTATATCATTCCCCTGATTGAACTGATCATAATTCTGAGCATTTACCCCATATAGATTTACCACATAACCACCACCGTTCTGAACTGTGTAAGGGGACATAAAATAATCATATTTAGTAGTATAAGGTAATCCCTGAGCAGCTTCTTTAGGTGATAAGACAGATATGAGCCTACCTCTTGAATCATATTCATATTTTATACTGTTTCCTGAAACATCAGTTGTTTGTGTTACAACATCAAATAATGGATCATAAATTTTATATGATTCTAATCCAAAGCTATCATCTCTAACTGCTGTAACATATTTATTCAACTCAACATCATAGCTGTAGGTCAATGAATATCTCTGACCGGCTTCATTAGGAGGATATTGTACCGATACCATATTTCCATAGGCATCATAATTAAAATCAGTATCCGCTGTTTCACTGCTGTTCAATCTTATACTCACTTGCGCGATGTCACCATATGCATTGGTAGAAGAGCTCCTCTCTCTTAGTACATTTCCACTACCATCAACTAGCTTAACATTATTGGGTATATTTAAAATATTTAACGATAATAATGCTGGGTCTGTGTTGTATTCTATTAATGAAGTAGAATTATTATTAGAATTATTACTAATATAATCAGATTGAATCAATTGTTGACGGTCATTATAAGTATACCTGCTTTTGGTTTCTATATTCTGATTTCCAGCATAGTTTATTTTTCTGGATTCAGCTAATAGGGCAACCGCCATTTTTCTTCCTTCTTTTCCGCCTGTATCAAAATTCAGAGGTAAAGCATTGTTAAGATCAAGCTGTGTATTATTATTAATTAGCTTATAAAGCTTATATTCATTGTCAGTCTTATACATTAAAGTTCCTCCAGTGCTGGAACCTGCAAAAAATTCTGATTTTACCAGTAGTCCCTTCAAAAAATAGCTTCGGTTAAAATAAGTGTCTTTAACTGTTCTATAGATATTTTGGCCCTCCATATCTTTAGTATAAACGACACTAAAACCAAAAAACTCTCTTTCTCTTCGATCATATTTTCCATCTTCATATTCAAATTTTGTCGTATAGTTTTTATTTGGATCACTCCCCCAATAAGAATAATCTGGAGTGTTTACATCCGGATTATTGGTACTCACTTCCGTCATGACCAATTTTGCATATGGATTATCGTAACTAGCCTTAGAATACGCATAATCAATGGTAAATCTTCCTCTGGTTGAAGTATTAGTAACTACGCTTAATTTATTAGTTCTTCCGATCCTAGAATGGTTGACAACAAATCCATCATTTTTAGAAATTACTAAATCAGGAAGTCCATCACCATTCATATCTTTAAAAGTCTTGTCAACTTCAGCAATTGAAATTCCCACGTTAGCTGTAGCTCCTCCTCCAATTTTCATGTAAATAAGCGGAAACGGCGGGAATGGCCACCAAACGATAGGCCAATTATAAAAATAGCTGGCTCCAACAGAAATTGATCCGTTATAAGTTTTCGACTCATTATTATAGTCTATCTTATTCTGTATTTCACCCTGCTTTTTGAATATTTCTACGGCATCAGAAAATTTGTTACCAAGATTATATTTTACATACGTTGCATTGCTTCCAACATTTAAAATATCCACCAATCCATCTCCGTTAATGTCTTCAAAAGTAGCGTCTGATGTTCCTAAGGAAAATGTAGCACCAACACTTCCTGTAAATCCTACATTTGCAATTGAGCCTAAGTT
>Ga0070684_100004198_pt1 | contig 10916 bp, 8 predicted proteins | sample KBSC723LmetaG_FD_65653 | JGI IMG/M metagenome (GOLD analysis project Ga0070684, IMG submission 65653) | Corn rhizosphere microbial communities from Kellogg Biological Station, Michigan, USA - KBS C7.2-3L metaG | ecosystem: Host-associated > Plants > Roots > Rhizosphere ...
TGAAGAAGTAGGCTATCCCCCCATGCTCCTTCTTATATAAGTTAGACCACAACTACGACTGTTGGTTGTTTGGGGGGAACCATGGAGCGCTTGATCTCGCTTACTGATAGCGTTTGGGAACTATTTTTGACGTTGCCACCGATTACTCAGTTTGCCGTTGCAATGCTTTTTGTGTGCGCCTTGATTGCGCACTTCTTCAAGTACAACGAGCACACAGTACACGAAGGACCGTCTATCTTCACCACCGCAGGAATTTTCTTTACCTTCCTAGGAATCGCGGAAGGACTGCACGAATTCAATCCGCAGAAGATCGACGCGAGCATCCCGACTCTACTTGACGGACTCAAAACGGCATTCATCGCTTCCGTGGTCGGCGTTGGCGCGGCACTGTCACTGAAACTCAGGTATGCGACAGTCGGCGTGAAAAATCCCAATCCCGGCGCGAAGCCAACGGGTGCCACTGTTGACGATCTCTACGAACAACTCGTGAATGTTCAACAATCTCTCGTCGGCTCGGACGACTCTACTCTGATCTCGCAGCTAAAGCTTAACCGACAGGATACTAACGACCGTCTCGACGCGTTGAGCCGATCCCAAACTGCTTTCTTACAGAGATTGGCTGAGAACAACTCAAAAGCTCTCATCATTGCCCTGCAAGAGGTGATCCGAGACTTCAATACGAAGATCACGGAGCAGTTTGGAGACAATTTCAAGCAACTCAATGAAGCCGTCGGAGCCATGCTTGAATGGCAAGCAAAGTATCGCGAACAAATCGACGAAATGGTCGGCCAGCAAGCACGCGCTGCCCAAAACATGGAAATTGCGGCTTCACGCTACGACAAGATGATCGTCAACTCGGAAGATTTTGTCCGAACGGCCGACGCGCTTCGTGGACTGTTGAGCGGGCTGGACCAGCAACGCAATCAAATATCCGGCTCTTTGGAGCAACTCGGCAAGCTTCTGGAAAAAACCTCGGACGGATTGCCAAAGATCGAAAACAAGGTTGTGCAGCTTACCGAGCAGATCACTTTCGGTGTGAAGCACAACCAAAACGAGATGACAAATGCATTGCGCGATAGCACAGCAGCGCTTCAGGCCTCCGTCGCGAGCATTCACAGTTCCTTGTTGGAAACGATCCAATCAGCCAATAGTCTAATCAACAATCACGTCCGCATGCTGACGGACAAGACAAGCGAGCAACTGGAACAAGTCACGCTTGGTGTGAAGCAAAACCAGGATTCGATGACAAAGGTGCTGCGCGACAGCACGGTAGCTCTTCAGTCATCTGTCAGCGACATTCGCAATCTACTCTTGGAAGTCATCCAATCAGCAAACACTCAGATCAACGACCATGTCCGCTCACTAGCTGATAAGACGACCGAGCAATTTTCAAAGCTTGATGCGGCGCTTGAAACTGAGCTGTCCAAGTCGATCGCCTCGTTGGGCCGACAACTCACCGCGCTTTCAAAGCAATTTGTCGATGACTACTCGCCGCTCACTGATCGTCTCCGCGCCATGGTGCAAATGAGCCGAGGATAACAGCATGTCTTTAAACCGAACAGTTCGGTCGAGACCACAAGAGGATCACTGGGTGCCACTTAGCGACCTCATGACTGGCCTCATGATGATTTTCTTACTTGTCGCTATCGTCTTCATGCTACAAGTTAAACGCGATGAGGCCAAAATCGTCGAGGCACGAGACAGAGTCCGAGAAATCGCCACCCACTACGTCGATTTGAGGGGGCAGCTCTATCAAGAACTATCGATCGAATTCAAAGACGACCTCCCGAAGTGGCGCGCTTCGATCAAGCCGGACCTAACGGTCCGGTTCGAGGAGCCGTCAGTTCAGTTCGATACCGGCGCATCGGTCGTAAAGGATAGCTTCAAGGTAATACTGAACAGCTTTTTCCCACGATACATCAAAATACTACGTTCTCCGAAATACGCCGAAGCCATCGACGAGGTTCGCATAGAGGGACACACGTCAGCAATCTGGAAAAATTTGGCGCCAGAGCAAGCGTATTATGAAAATATGAGGCTATCACAGGATCGGGCGCGATCCGTGCTGATGCACGTGTTCTCGATCCCTGCAATCCGCGACGACGACTCGCTCCGTTGGATATTGGCTAGGGTAACTGCAAATGGCCTATCTTCAGCGCGTAGACTGTTTCTTTCAGATGGGACCGAAGACTTCGTCGGATCGCAACGAGTCGAATTCCGCGTTAGAACGACTGCCGAAGATCAACTGTCAAAAATTTTAGCAGCCCTCAACCAATGAAGCTTCCAGACTTCGAGAGCGATCCGGATCTCAATTCATTGCGAAGAGCGATGGGCGCTGAGTTACGCGACTATTCTCCTCCTCCACCGATCGGAGCTCTAACTAATGAGGAGATCGAACTCCTAGCAAGCGAGGGAATCGAAATTCCACTGGATGAGGTGGGTGTTCTTAACGACGGAACACATGTCTACAAGGGAAGACGTGTAATTGTTTATATTCGAGATGTAGCTGAATATGGCGCTCGGGTCTCAATGCCAAAATATCATCTGGCGATGTGCAGCACCCTCAACACCATGATTGATGAGGGGCGATATCAGAAGAGATATGTGGTCGCGACCAGGGAGGACGGCAAATTTAGCATCCAGAGAGTACGCGGCGAGACCGTCATTAAGACGGTCGAAGCATTAGATGTGTGTCAGCAATGCCTAGACGAACTCAAGTACAAATCATTTTCCCTGCGCATGGATCGAGCGCACCGCGCAGAGGCTGTGAGAAGCTTTTCTGTTAAATCCTTCTTTGAGGAATTCGGGAAGAGCTGTGTGTGGGCGACACCCAGATTCGATGCGGTAAATGCTCCGTCAAACGTTTACAGCCATCAATTCTATCGGATCGCCCAGGCTCTAAAGGATAAGCGTGGATATCGCTGTGAGCAGATCGATTGCAGGATCGACCTATCCGCTCCAGAAAATCGTCGCTTTCTGCACGCCCACCATTTGAACGCCGATAAGTCGGACAATCATTCAACTAACATAAGGCTGCTCTGCATTGGATGCCATGCGAGCGAGTTTCAGCATTCACACATGAAAATCCATCCCGATTACGCTGTTTTTCGTGCAAAATTTGGCGAACGCGAGAGTCGGAAGCGGAACAGTCGATCCCGCCTTACTTGAAGTTTCCGGGTCGCTTCGCCCTAATCCTGCTTAACAAATCCTCATCGCCCCCTTAACCCCGCCTTGAGAGCCCGGCCGCGACATCACGCCCACGCAAGCCCTGTTCGACTTCATCCGCGCCAATCCCTGGCTCCTCGCAGGCATAGGCCTTCCTTGCGTCTGCATCTTCATCATCGAATTCTTCGAGCTTCGCAAAAAGTATCCCGATCCCGACTGGGATTCTTAGCGCGTAATCGCGGAGAGATGGTGGGCACGGCGCTCGCGCGCCTTTGCCCACCCTACCCTGCTATCACTTCATCCCCGCCACCACCGCCGCCGCCTTCGCCATCGCGTCGGCCTTCGCCGACGCATTGGCCGGCACGGCCTGCCGCTTCTCGCCGGGGTCATCGAAATCGTGGGTGGCGCCCGCGTAGAGGGTGACGGAGAGGGGGGTAGCAGCGTCGATCGAGCGCGTAGCGACATGCTGGCAGATGGCGGGCGAGACTTCCTCGTCGTCGCTGGCGAGGAACATCGTGATCGGCGCAGTCGTCCTGACCGCGTTCTCGAGCAGCGCGGCGATGCCGCAGCCGGGATAGAAGGCGAGCGCGGCGGCAAAGCCGCCCTCTTGCGCGCCTTGCCGGATCATCACGTTCAGCGTGGTCGAGCCGCCGTTCGACCAGCCCTGCAGGAAGATCTTGCCAGGTGCGACGTCGTTGCGGCCACGCAGGTACGCGAGCGCGCCCTCGGCATCGAGCGGGCGCACCGTCTTCTCGTTGACGGAATCGCGCTCGGGATCGCCGTGGGTGAAGCGGCCGAAGCCATGCGCCTTGCCGCGCGGCCCAAAACTGTCGGGCAGCAGCGCGAGCACGCCGCGCGAGGCGTAGAACTCGCCCCACATGCTGTGGCGCCTGGTCAGGGTGGCAGCGTTGCAGGGCGAAGTCACGCCGCGCGCCACCGTGGTGCAATCGGCGTTCGCGTTGGCGGAGTACAGCCCGGCGCGGCCATGCAGCAGCACGATCGCGGGATGCAGGCCTGAGCCTGCCGGCTTGAAGAGATAGCCGACGATCTCGGTCTGACCATCGGCGCTCTTGAAGTACACGGTCTCGGGCTCGGCGCGCGCGGCGGCGGCGAGGAAAGGCAGCGCAAGAGCGAGAAGGCGAATGCGAGAAATGATCATGTGACGATCTCGATATCAGCGAGACTATCACGACATGATGGCCCTCACCGCTGCCGTTGGTGTGGGAGAAGCGCATTTCGATGCGGCTGCGGTAGCCAGTGAGGCAATGCGCGCCGACCGATCGCACGTCTCAACCGGCTTGCCGGCATCGACGAATTTCAACCCCCGGTAGCTGATCCAGCCGCGACATGGTGCGACAGTATTTCGATCGCGGATGTGGGTTACGGGGATTGACGAAATGCCAAAAGGTGCTTTGCTGTTTCTCATCAACGCTATTTCTGAGCCTCGGCGGGCGCTCGAATTGTACTGACATTCGATCTCGAATTGTACTGACATTCGATAGAGGGCCTTTCGATGGCAGTCGAACTGGTCACCGCGCGAACGATCCCGACGGCGATTGGCCCGGGCGCGGCGCAGCGTCGGCGATTGATGGCCGTCATGCTGGCCGATGTTGTCGGCTACAGCCGCATGATGAGCCGCAGCGAGGACGAGACCCACGCGCGCTTTGCGAGCCATGCGCGCGAATTGATCGAGCCTACGATCCATAAATACGACGGACATCTCCTGCGCAGCATGGGCGACGGGTTGCTCGTCGAGTTTTCGAGCGCGGTCGACGCGGTCCGCTGTGCGCTTGATATCCAGCGCGGACTTGCCGCGCGCCAGACGAATGAGAACCAGAAGGACCGTATCCAGCTGCGGATCGGGATCAACACGGGCGACGTCCTGGTCGATCAACACGACATCTACGGAAACAGCGTCAATATCGCGGCCCGGCTCGAGGCTCTCGCATCGCCCGGAACGGTCTGCGTCAGCCAGAGCATCTACGACCAGACGCGCGCGCTGCCGCAGTTCTTTTTCGCGGACCGCGGGGAGCGCCGTGTCAAGAACATCCCATATCCGGTCCACGTCTACGAGGTCGCGTACGAACGAATACGCGTGTCGTTCCTCAGCTGGCTTGTTGCCCGCTGGAGCCGGGCGGCGATCGCCACCGGCATCGCCGCGATCGCTGTCGCAAGCCTCGCATCAGCGCTGATGTTCCGCGAGCTGCATGGGACCGTTGCCCGGACGAACAGGATCGTCGTGCTGCCGTTCAAGAACTTTGACACGGCAGACGCCTATCTCGCCGACGCGATCACCGATGATTTGACGACCGAGCTTTCCCAGCTACGACGCGCCTGGGTGATCGCCTCCGGCACTGCTTTCACCTACAAGGACAGGCCGAACGACCCTCGTCAGATTGGCCGGGAACTGAAGGTCCGTTACGCGCTGGAAGGCAGCATCAGGCGCGCAGGACCGCTGGTCCAGGTGAACGCGCAGCTGATCGACACCGAAAGCGGCACCAACCTCTGGGCCAATTCCTTCGCCTATGAAAGCAGCAGCCTGCTCGACCTGCAGGACAGCCTGATGAGCCGAATAGCCATCTCGCTGAATGATGAGGTGATCAAGGCTGGCGTGCGACACGAGGTCGGCACCCTGGCAGCGGATCATAACCCCCTGGATGAAAGGATGAGAGCAATGGCGGCAAGCACCGGTATTCCGACGCCTGAATCGATCCTTGAAACGCGCAAGCACGCGGAGGCTGGCCTCATGGCAGATCCGGACAATGCGCGCCTGTTGGGTCTGCTCGCCTACTGGCTGGCTTCGGACGTCCTCAATGGCTGGAATGGCGCAGGCAAGGCTGAAGTGGAACGCGCGGAGACGGCCGCCCGGAAAGCGATCAAGCTCGACCCTACCGTGCCGCGCGCGCATATGGGTCTGGGGTGGGTCCATCGATTACGCGGCGACCATCAAGCCGCGCTCGACGCCTTCAAGGAAGCCATCAAGGTCGATCCCAACTTCGCGGCAGCCTATGCCCAGGCCGCCAACGAGATGGTGTTCCTGGGCGACGCGAAGGGCGCGATTTCGTTGTCCGACAAGGCAATTGAACTCAGTCCAAGGGACCTGTCGATCGACGTATTCCGTTGGACCAAGGGACGCGCTCTGTTCGCTGCCGGTGATTTCGCGAACGCGTCTGACGTGCTCGCCGAATCGGTTCGCGGGCGGCGGAACCTCTGGTTCAGCCAGGCCTGGCTGGTGGCGGCCCTTGCCTTGTCCGGTCGGGAAAAGGAGGCAAAGGAGGCGCTCGACAGATTCAAGTACGATCACCCTGCGCGAGCAGACCTCGCCGCGGTCACCCGATATTACGGCGAAGGCCAATACCAGAATCCCCCGACACAACGGGCTGTGGCTGAGCTGCTGAAAGGCCTGCAGGCGGCCGGTTTGAAGTAAGGGGATCACTGTGTCCTCTCCTATCGCAAGTTGGGCCTGCCCGACTTGCGATAGGGAATGAAGCTGACGCGGCTGCCGCCCTGAAGAGATTTGTCGCGTTCTGCCCGGTAATACCTCGGCGCCCATCATGTTTCAGATCTCACCTCGGCAACGTCACGCTTGGGCGTCTATGGTCGCCTTGTCGACGGTCGTGCTCTCGGCCGCGCCAGGGTTTTCCTCCCCGGCGCGCGTGAAGACCCTCACGGCGGTGATGCATTCCGATCTGCGCATCCTCGATCCAGTCTTTACCGGAGCGTATATCACGCGCGATCACGGCTACATGGTCTACGACACCTTGCTGGCCACAGATTCCAGCTTCAGGATCCGCCCTCAGATGGCGGATTGGAAAGTCTCCGACGACAAGCTCACCTACACCTTCACGCTGCGCGAAGGGCTGAAATGGCATGACGGCAGCCCGGTAACCGCGGAGGATTGCGTCGCCTCGCTCAAGCGCTGGAGCCAGAACGAGACCATGGGCCAGACGCTCATGGGCTTCACCGCCAGCCTGGAAGCGACTGACGCCAGGACGATTACGCTGAAGTTGAAAGAGCCCTATGGCCTGGTGCTGGAGTCGATCGGAAAACCTTCGTCGAAAGTTCCTTTCATGATGCCCAGGCGTCTGGCCGAAACGCCGGCCAACCAGCAGATTCCGGAGCAGATCGGCTCCGGCCCGTTCAAATTCGTCAAGGCTGAATTCCAGCCGGGCGTGAAGGCGGTCTATGAAAAGAACAAGGACTACGTGCCGCGCAACGAGCCGCCGAGCTGGACCGCGGGCGGCAAGGTGGTGAAGGTCGACCGCGTCGAATGGATCACCATGCCGGACGCGCAGACCGCCGTGAACGCGCTTCAATCCGGCGACATCGACTTCATGGAGAATGTGCCCTTCGATCTCGTGAAGACGCTGGCCGCCAACAAGGACCTGAAGGTCGAGACGCTGGACAGGCTCGGCTTCCAGACCATCGGGCGAATGAATTTCCTTTATCCACCTTTCGACAACATCAAGGTCCGCCGCGCGGCGTTCCTGGCGCTGAATCAGAAGGACGTGCTGGACGCGCTGGTTGGCAATCCGGAGTACTATCAGCTATGCGGCGCAGTCTTCGGCTGCAACACACCGCTGGCCACCGACATCGGCTCCGAATCGCTGGTCAAAGGTAACGGCATGGCGGAGGCAAAGAAGCTGCTCGCCGAATCCGGTTACGACGGCACACCCGTCGTGATCATGGCACCCGGCGATGCCCTGGTGTTCAAGCCGCAGCCGATCGTCGCGGCGCAGCTGCTACGTGAGGCCGGTTTCACCGTAGACCTGCAATCTACCGATTGGCAGACCGTGGTTTCGCGCCGCGCCAGCAGGAAGCCGCCGAAGGAAGGCGGCTGGAACATGCTGTTCACCAATTTCGTCATTGCCGACGTGCTGGATCCCGTTGTCAACATTTTGCTCAACGCCAAGGGCACGAACGGCGCCTGGTTTGGCTGGCCGGAAGACATCAGGATGGAAGCGATGCGTGATGCCTTCGTTCGTTCGTCCTCGCGTGAGGAGCAAAAGAAGATCGCCGCAGAAATCCAGCGCGAAGTCTACGACCAGGTGATCTACATTCCGCTCGGGCAATGGCGCGGGGTGGGCGCGTGGCGGAAGTCGCTGTCGGGCATACTCGACGGCCCCGCCACGCCGGTGTTCTGGAACATCGACAAGTCGGAGTGAACAAAAAGCTTACCTCGCCCGGCCGCGCATCGCGGCGTGAGCGCCATAAAACGTGTAGGGACCGCGCCGCTGCGCAAGCCCGGTGGCCACCATGTTGCATTCGCCGAGCCCCCCGGAGGCCGTCGCTTCGCATTGGGCGAGGCTGGTGAAGCTGCAATCCACTCCGTTTTCGCTGGAGGAGAGACAATAGTTGCCGCCGCCGGCCGCGGCGGCGGGCGTGGTCGAGAGGAAGGCGCCTGCGCCAAGAACAAGCGCGACAATCATCGCGGAAGAAAAGGAGATGCTGCGGGTCATGATCTGCTCCATGGTGAGGTGTTGTGCGGAGTAGACGGGCGCGCGGCTGTCATTATTCCTTCGACGATCCGACATTGCCGATGTTTAATAGAGCATCACGCGCGCGTGCTTGCGATGTCAGGTTCATCTCAAGTAATGGTGATGCGTAAGATCGATCGCGATCTCTTCCCTTCTCCCCTTGCGGGAGAAGGTGGCGTAGGCGGCCTTCGGCCGCCGTTCTTAGCGCTAAGAACGCCGATGCTTCGCATCGGCTACAGCGCCGGATGAGGGGTTCTCTCAACAAGCTCACTCGCGGAGAGAGACCCCTCACCCGCCTCGCTTCGCTCGGCACCCTCTCCCGCAAGGGGAGAGGGTGCATTGTCGCTTGTGGATACAGCTTCCCTCACTTCGGCCCAACGCGCAGCGCGGCGGGCCAGGCGGCGGGCAGCTTGCCGGCGCCCTGCAATGCAGCCTGCATCGCGACGATGTAACCGTAGGGGCCGAGGCCCGCGATCACGGCTTTCACCGCGGCGGAGAGTTTCGAGTGCCGGTGCAACTCGTCGCGGGCATGGATGTTGGAGATGTGCACCTCGAAGATCGGGCCCTCGAAGATCTTCAGCGCATCGAACAGCGCGATCGAGGTGAAGGAATAGGCGGCGGGATTGATGATGATGGCGTCGGCCTCGGTGCGCGCCTGCTGGATCAGATCGACCAGCACGCCCTCTTGGTTCGACTGGTGGAACGCGAGCTCTGCGTCGGCAAAGGCGGCGAATTCCTCGCAGGCGGATTTGATCGCGTCCAGCGTCGTCGAGCCATAGATGTGCGGCTCGCGGATGCCGAGCATGTTGAGGTTCGGTCCGTTGATAATCATGATGCGCATGGCGAGCCTCCCGGTGTGGTTATCGTTGTGTGGCGCGCAGCAGATTAAGGGGCGCGGTGGATGGATCAATCAGCCGTAGGCCGTAGGGTGGGCAAAGCGCCAGCGTGCCCACCATTCACAGGCGACGACGCCAAAGCATGGTGGGCACGGCGCTTTGCGCCTTTGCCCACCCTACGATTCCTCGTCTGATTTTGCCCGACGGGCAAATCAGGTGCGCGATTTTGGCTTGCGCCGCGCGTGAATGCGCCGCTGCGAGCAGCCAAAACACCTGCGCGGAAAAAGTTCATTTCGCTCGGCGCATCAAGCCGTTCGCGCGGCCCAGCCCTTCCGGCCGCAAAATTTTTATTTACAGAAACCAGAAGTCATGTCTATCTTGCCGTCATCCCGCCTCGATTGCAGAGGGGCGTACGCGTCGTCACGAACGCGAGGCGGGGAGCGGTGGACGCGGAGGTCGGCGCCAGACGAGCGGTGACGGACGCGGACGGCCAAGTCGTGTGGTCCCGATATCCCGACGCTGATATCAAGCCTGCGGAGCGATGACATCGCAGGCGATGGTGGCCAAAAAGCCCGGCGCACCAGGGAGAGCACGAAGCAGCCGTTAACACCATCGCGCGGGGAATGCCGGTTGTCCCGGCTGAACCTGTGGTGACTGCCGCCTGCGTTCTTTGTTGCAGGCGGGCCATGGGTGCGGCCAGCACCCGGCATTCTCCGCGCCCTCCGAATTTCCGGGGGGACAAGATGATGCAAGACCCGGGCGGATCACGCCGCGGGAATGCTGTGTCACGTCCTCTCCGCTGTCATGCCCCGGCTTGTCCGGGGCATCCAGTATTCCAGAGGCCTCTCGGCTCAAGCACGGGCGTCTCTGACACCGAGTTGCTGTTTGAAAATCGAATCTGGCAGGCGCGATGGGTCCGCGAGTCCCCTCACCTCTCCCGCTTGCGGGGGAGGTCGCCGCGCGATAGCGCGGCGGGTGGGGGCTCTCTCCACGAGTGAGTTGCGCGGAGAGAGCCCCCACCCCGCCCTCCCCCGCACACGGGGGAGGGAGCGCACTTCCCGTGGGGAGGAAGCGATCACGCCGCCTTGTCTAACCCCGCGTCGAGATGCTTCAGCCGCGGCAGCACCTCGTGCTTCAAGAGCGACAGCGAGTGACGCCAGGCTTCACTCTTGTGCTTGTAGTCGAAGCCGAACACCAGCAGCACGCCGAAGCCACCGACCTCGTGCCAGATCTGCTCGATCTTCTCGGCGGCCGTCTTCGGCGAGCCGACGATCCAGTTGTGGCGCGCGCAGTATTCGGCGGTGACGTCGCTGTCGGGCACCTCTGGCGAAGCCTTGAGATAGTCCTTGAAGCCGAAATGGCCGAGCAGCGGCAGGAAATACTCGGTCATCATCCGGCCCATCATGTCGCCGGTCGAAAGCTTCCACGCTTCCTCGTC
>Ga0070684_100004199_pt1 | contig 10915 bp, 10 predicted proteins | sample KBSC723LmetaG_FD_65653 | JGI IMG/M metagenome (GOLD analysis project Ga0070684, IMG submission 65653) | Corn rhizosphere microbial communities from Kellogg Biological Station, Michigan, USA - KBS C7.2-3L metaG | ecosystem: Host-associated > Plants > Roots > Rhizosphere ...
CGCATCCGGCGCGCTCGTCGTCGGCACGCCGTCGCTCGAGTCGCAGGCCTACGCGTCGCCACAGAGCAAGGCCGGGCACGTCAACTGCAAGACCGGCGCGGCGCTGGCGCGGCTGCTCGGCGCGCACTTCTCGAACGTCTTCCTGTTCTCGATGAACGACGAGGTGGTGCACACCGGCTTCGCGCCGCTGGCGCATTACCTGCTCGCCATCTGCACCGGGCCGCCGCCTCGGACCGGCGAGCGATGACCGGCGGCCCGCCGGGACGCCGGCCGGCCGTCGTCTTTCTGCTTCCCGTCTGGGGCGACCGATTCGTCAGCCAGTTCCTCGACCTCAGCCTGCGCACGCTGCTCGCGCCCGGCAACGTCCCCGCCGTCGCGGGCGAATGCCACTGCATCTTCCGAATCCTGACCGCGTCGGACGGCCAGGCGCACTTCCTCGGGCATCCGATGTTCGAGCTGCTGTCGCGCCAGTGTGAGATCGAGTTCGTGGACATCGACGACCTCGTCTGTCCGGGCGTCCATTCGCTGACGATCACGCTCGCCTATGTCCGCGGCATGCGCGCGAGCGGCGCGGCGATGACGCGGACGCATTTCGTGTTTCTGGTCGCCGACTACGTGATGGCCGACGGCTCGCTCGCCCACGTGCTGGGCCACATCCGCGACGGCGCCAGCGGCGTGACGGCAGGCAACTTCCAGATCGTGAAGGAGGAGGCGGATCCGATCGTGCGTGGACTGGTGCGCGACGCGTGGTCGCCGCTGAGCGTGACACCGCGCGCACTTGTGCGGCTCGCGTTCGAGCACCTGCACCCCGTGGTGCTCGCCAGCATGCCGCAAGGGGCGGAGCACACGATGATCTGCAATCGCCTGTTCTGGCGGGCCGGGCCGGGGACGCTCGTGGCACGATTCTATCTGCGTCACATGCTGTGCATCCGGCCGGAGACCGGCAGCTTCGAGGTCGGATCGTCCTGCGACTACTCGTTCATCCCGGAGATGTGCCCCTCCGGCCGTGTCGTCGCCCTTGCGGACTCCGACGACTACTGCGTGGTCGAGATGCAGCCGCGGCTGCACGAGCGTGAGTTCATCGTCCCTGGAGCGCTGACGCCGAGACGACTCGCCGGGTATCTCGGCGACTGGACGACGGCGGATCATCGGGCCAACGCGCACACGCCCGTCGTGTTTCACGGCGGCGAGATCTCGAGTGACGTGGCGTCGGTGGTCACCGAGAGCGAAGCCTATATCCGAAAGGTCGCGCGTCACCTGCCGGCGGTGCCGCAGCCCCACCGCGGTCATCCCTATTGGCACGCCGCGCGCAGCGCTGCGGCGGACTTCGCCGAGCGGCAGCGACGCTTCGGCGTGCGGGCGTCGTTCACCCTCACTCTGCCGGAGGATCCTGCCGTGGCGGGAGACGCCGGCGGCGTCCGCGTGGCGCGGGCGCGGCGCCTGTACGCACGCGCGGTCCGGCGGGGCCTCGTCAAGTTTCCGTGGCATCCCCTGTGGCTCGACAGCCGGCGCGAAGCGCCGTTCGTGCTCGACGCGCTGCGTCAGCCGACCGGCCTCGTCATCGCCGAACACCCTACGGCAGGCACGGACTGGATCGCCAGGCGCGCGGGAGCCGGCTGGCGTTTTCTGACGCCGGCCGCGCTCGGTGCCGGGGCCGCCGACGGCGACCGCGTTGGCGTGTGTTTGATCTATCTGAAGAGCGTTGAGCTATCCTCCTTGCCGCAGATGCTGCAGCGCGTTCGACCCTGGCTTGCGACCGGTGCGCGGACGCTCGTGTTCGTGGATGGCGCGTGGCCGACCGATCTCTCGACCGGCAGCGTGGGTGAGCTCGCCGGGTTTGTCGTCGAGCGCAGCGACGTCGCCGGCAGTCTCGCGCACACGTTCATCGGACGCCGGTGGACACGGATCGTGAGACGCGCTTCGATGACGGTCTCGCGCGCGCGATGGGCCTCGGCGGCCTTCCGCCTGTCCGTGCTGGCAGCCGCGGCCCTGCCATCGAACGTCACGCGGCTGATCGCTGGCGGCCGATCCGCGTCGCCGACCAGCGCGATCGTCACGCTGCGCGACGGCGTCGTGCAGGAAGCGAGAGACGCGCGTGTCTGACGCTCAGCGTCCGTGGCGGTTCGACCGCGAGGAGGCGTCGGAGCTGGGCGACGCGTTCCTGCGCACGGGCATCGTCAAGGCATCCGTCGAGGACCGCGCTGCGCTCGACGCGATCCGGGAAACCGTGGCGCGGGCCGCCGCCGGTTGGCTGGGCGTGGCGCCGCCGGCGGATCTGGCCGGGTTCCTGAACACCGCGCATGAGCGCATTGCGGTCGAGCGGCTGAACGAGTGCCGTCTGCACGTGATCGGGGCGATGAACGGCGAGGCATGGCTGCGGCCCGCGTATGCGGCACTGGCGCGGCGCACGCTGGAGGCGCTGGTCGGCAACGAGCTGGCGATGCAGCGGCAGATCAACCTGAGCATCCAGCTGCCGCACGACGCCGGCTCGCTGCTGCCGGTACACTCGGACGTGTGGGCGGGCGACTCGCCGTACGAAGTCGTGTTGTGGGTGCCGTACGTCGACTGCGCGCGAACCAAGTCGATGTTCTTCTGCGAGGCGGCGGCCGATGCGGCGGCGCAGGCGCAACTCGGCGATCTCCGCGGCGGCACCGTCGAAGATCTCTACGCGCGGATCGAGCCTCACGTGCATTTCCTCGACGTGGCCTACGGCGAGATGCTGGTCTTCACGCAGAACATCCTGCACGGCAACCGCGTCAACCTCGAGCCGGAAACGCGCTGGTCGAGCAACTGCCGCTTCAAGAGCCTGCTGTCTCCGTACGCGGACAAGAAGCTGGGCGAGTTCTTCGAGCCGATCGCCATCCGCCCGGCGACGCGGCTGGGCGTGCGCTACCGCCTGCCGGAGCTGCCGCGTGGCTGAACCGGGCGCGACGCCGAGGGGCTATCGCGGCTACATGGCCTTCCGCCCAGGGATCGGCCGCAGCGTGCCGCAGAGCGTGCAGCAGCTCGTCATGCGCGATTACTGCGCGGCGCGAGGGTTGGCCTACCTGTTGGCCGCCACCGAGTACTGCATGCCGGGGAGCCGGCTGGTGCTCGATGGCGTGCTTGGCGAGCTGGATCGGCTCGAAGGGATCGTCTGCTTCAGCATGTTCGCGCTGCCCGAATCGCGGCGGCACCGCGCCGCCGTCTACCGGCGCGTCATCGACCTCGGCCGCACGCTGCACATGGCCGTCGAGCGCTTCGTCGTCCGCACGGACGCGGACGCCGAGCGCCTCGAGGACATCTGGCTCGTCAAGGACGTCGTCGCCGCGCAGCGCGGCGAGGACCTGGATCGGCTCATTCGCTGGGACCGGCAGGATGCAGGAGATCAACTTTCTCGAGCGGTATCAGAAGCAGACCGCGCGCAACTATCTCGCGCGCGTGATCGAGCATGACAAGGCGGAGTCGGCGGCCACGGCCAAGCGGTGGGGCGCCGACTACTGGGACGGCGACCGCCGATACGGCTACGGCGGCTACCGCTACGACGGCCGCTGGCGGCCGGTGGCGGTCGAGATCGCGCGGCACTACCGCCTCGCGGCCGGCCAGCGTGTGCTCGACGTCGGCTGCGGCAAGGGGTTTCTGCTGTTCGAGCTGACGCAGGTGGTCCCCGGTCTGCACGTCGCCGGCATCGACATCTCGGCCTACGCGCTGGCACACGCCAAGCCGGAGGTACGGCGCACGCTGGTCAGGGGGGACTGCGCCGCGCTGCCGTGGGCGGATCGATCGTTCGATCTCGTCATCTCCCTCAACACGCTTCACAACCTCACCCCGCCGCGGCTGAAGGCGGCACTCCAGGACGTGCAGCGCGTCAGCCGCGGCGCCAGCTGGATCTGCGTGGAGTCGTTCAGAAGCGAGCGGGAGAAAGCCAACCTGCTCTACTGGCAGCTCACCTGCGAGTCGTTCTTCCGCCCGGATGGATGGAAGTTCCTCTTCGACGAGTGGGGGTATCGCGGCGACTACGGCTTCATCTACTTCGAGTGACCCGGTGACGACGCGACGCGCCGTCGTTGTCGGTGCGAGCGGTGCCATCGGCGGACGTCTGGCCGGGCGCCTCGTCGCCGAGGGATGGGCGGTCGTGCGCGCGTGCCGCACCCCGCGCTCGGCGGCCGACCTCCGTCTCGATCTCTCGGCGGCGGCCGTGACGTGGCCGTTCTGGCCGCGGGCGGACGTCACCTACATCTGCGCGGGAGCGGGAGGCCTCGAGGAATGCGAGCGCGACCCCGCCGCCACGCGACGGGTGAATGTCGAAGGCGTCGGCGCGATCGCGCGGCATGCCGCCGGCACGGGGAGCCGTGTGGTCTTCGTGTCCACCTCCCATGTCTTCGAAGGCGAGCAACGCATCGCGCGTGCGTCCGATCCGCGCCGGCCGCGTACCGAGTACGGGCGTCAGAAAGCCGAGGCGGAACTGGCTGTCCTCGAGCTGCCGGGCGCGGCCGTGCTGAGATGTTCGAAGGTCATCGGGCCAGGCGACGCGCGCCTGCTCGGCTGGCATCGTGCCCTGCTGGCCGGCCGATCGGTGGAAGCGTTCGACGACCTTCGTGTCGCGCCGCTCTCGATGGAAGACGCCGTCGCTGCCTTGATCGCCGTTGGTGACGCCGCAGAAGAAGGCGTGTTCCAGCTGTCGGCCACAGACGACGTTTCCTACTTCTCCATGGCCCTCGCCCTGGCGGGCTTTGTCGGCGCGCCGTCGTCGCTGGTCGTGCGCGCCAGCGCGCAGGCGGCAGGCGTGCCGGCTGCCTGGCGGCCGCGTGGAGTGCTTCTCGAGCAGAAACTCCCGCGGCCGATCGATCCGGCGCCGTACGACGTCGTGATCGCGCGGGCCCTGAACCTCACCCGCGATCTCACACCTTGATCACCAGTCCCTGCCCCGTCGGCAGCTCGAGCACCTCGAGACCGCGCGAGGCGAAGAACCTGTCGGCGACGTCCTTCTGCGGGCGAAACTGCCGCCAGCCGTAGTCGTCGAGCACGATTGCGGCGCCAGGGGCCACACGGTCGAACAGCGCGTGCAGCGCCGCGCCTTCGGCGCCCGGTGAATTCAGGTCCAGATGCAGGAACGCGATGCGCTGCGGCGCCTCGGCGGCAAGGCTCTCCGGGACCGGCCCCTCGACGACGCGTACGTTCGGATATGGCGCAAAACGTGAGGCGACCGACGCGTAGCTCGCGCCCTCCTTGTATAGGCGATCGGCCGCCTCGAGGAAGCCGGGATCGTCAGGAAAGTCTGTCGATTTGACGTGCTGCGGCGGAAATCCCGCGAACGTGTCGTAGAGGTAGAAGGTCTTGCCCGTGCGGTTGAAGTTCAGCGCATTGACGAGCACCCAGGACATGTCGCCCTTGAACACGCCGCACTCGACGAAATCTCCATCCAGGCCAAGCCCGCGTCGCGCCGCCCACAGCAGCGTGTGGAGGCGCCAGGAAATGGTGTCGGTCCCGCCGTACTGGTCGTAGCGGACGGATCCCCCAATGGAGGCGAACGCGGCGGCAGCCACGGCGTCGGCGCGAAAACCGGCGGTCTTGTCCAGCGTCAGCATGCGGTCGCCCCAGAACACGGCGCGGTGGCGGCGCGCCAGCGGCCCCGCCAGGAACCTCGTCGTGAAGGCCGCGAACGACGATTCGTCGAGCGCGTCGATCTTGCGAAGCAGCGTGTCGAGGCCACGCCCGAACCGCTTGAACACGATTGCCCTCCCGGGTTGCGCTGCGGTGTCCCGCCGCCACAAGATAGCGCCCGATGTTGCGGCGAATGCTGAAACGGCTCTTCCGCCCGTCGCGCGGCCCCGTGCTGATCGCGCCGCGCACCTACGATACGCAGCATCCGGACTACGACGCGCGCCTGGCGCGAAACGAGCCGGGACGGATCATCAACGCGGAAGCCGGCCGCCACCCGATTCTGGCGGAAATCGCCGCGATGGGAAACGGCACACGCGTGCCCGCCGCGCGCTGGCAGCCCACGCTGGCCGCGATGCGCGTCGAGCTCGACGCCGATCCGGACGCGGCGCGGCTCTTCGAAGAGCGGCGAGCACTGGAACGGCACCTCGACGCGCTGGGCCGAACCTTCGGCGCGCAGTACGTGGCCGGCTGGGTCAACGTGGAGGACGGGCTCGTGCTCTACTGGCTTGCCAGACGCCTTCGCCCGCGCACGATCGTGCAGACGGGCGTCTGCAACGGCTTCTCGTCCGCGATGCTGGCGCTGGCCCTGGCCAGAAACGGCGACGGCGGCGAGCTTCATGCGATCGATCTGCCGCAGGTGTTCGATCCTCGCGACGCGGCGTGGACGCGGCCGGGCGCCGTCTACGGCGTGATGATACCGGAGGGGAAGGCGTCGGGCTGGCTCGTGCCCGCATCCTGCCGCGAGCGCGTGCACGTTCAGCACGGCGACGCCGCCGTCCTGTTGCCGCCGCTGCTGGCCCGGCTGGGGACGATCGACTTCTTCTTTCACGATTCCGATCACAGCTACGATCACATGGCGTTCGAGTTCCGCGAGGCCAGGCGCGTGCTCAGGCCGGGCGGACTCGTGGTGGCCGACGACATCGCCTGGAACGCATCGCTGTGGGACGCCGCCGACCAATGGCGCGTTCCCGCCTACAACTACGCCGGTTCGATGGGGATCGCCTTCCTGTGACGCCGGTGCACGCGTGACCTAGCTGCGAAGCAGCGCGCGCAGGCGCAGGACGAGGCCTCGCGGCACGCGATGCCTCAGCCAGTAGCCCAGGCTGTGAATCAGCAGCCGCCAGGCGAGCAGCGGCGTCAGCATCCAGCGCAGGTCACGATCGCGGAGGAGCCAGAGCGCGCGCAGGTCGTAGCGGGGCAGCAGCGCGCCGCGCCGGAAGCCGTCCGCGGCTGCGGGCAGCGTGTTCAGCCGGCGCACGAGCGCGTCGAGCACCACTCGCTCCTGACGCCAGTCGACCGCGCCGTCCGAGTACCTCGGCCCCGCCGCCATCGTCATCGTGGCGAACGCCTCCGGCACGAAGCCATAACCGTGCGCGAGCGCGATCGCGGCGAAGAGGAACCAGTCGCTGTGCCAGCGGAGCGCGGGATCGAGCCCGCCCAGCGCCAGCGCGGCGTCGCGCCGGATCGCGTACCCCGCGGCGACGAATTGGGGAGAACGCCGCCAGGCGCGGACCAGATCGTCGGGCGACAGCGCGATCGGCGACGGCCACATGGGCCTCAGACCGGGCGCGGCGGTCTGCCGCGCCTCGTTCGAGACGATGGCGTTGCCGCTGATGGCGCCGAGCGCCGGATGCTGCGCGAGCAGCCGGCGGCAGTGCTCGACGAGCCGCGCGTCGTAGCGGTCGTTCGCCGAGCAGAGCAGCACGAAATCGCCCCGCGACTGGCTCAAGCCGGTATTGAGAGCGGCGACGACGCCGCGGTTGTCGGGCAGGCGAATGAGGCGGGCGCGCGGCGTCGCCGTGACGATCGCGTCGAGCGCGTCACCGCCGCCATCCGTCGAACCGTCGTCCACCACCAGGATTTCGTCGATGGACTCGGTCTGCGCCGCCAGCGTCGCCAGCGCCAGTCCGATCACCGCGGTGTCGTTGAAGGTGGGGACGATGGCCGAGAAGGTCGGAGGGACGCTCACGAAGATCGACCGGTCGTGACGGGGCCGGTCACCACCTCCACGATGCGATCGGCGGAGAGGCCGTGCGCCCCGAGCAGGTCGTCATGGGAGCCGTAGTTGTGGACGAAGGCGTCCTGCAGCGTGAGCGCGTCGATTCTGGTGCGGACCCCGGCGTCCCACGCCAGCGCCTTCACCTGCGCCGTCAGGCCGCCGTACGGGCCGTGCTCCTCGAGCACGATGGCCTGCCGATGCCGGTTCAGGGCGTCGACAATGCCGGCGCGGTCGAGCGGCTTCAACGTGTGGACGGAGACGACCGAGACGGACAGGCCGCGCGCGCGAAGACGCTCGGCCGCCGCCACCGCCAGCCGGGTGATGACGCCGTAGGTGAAGATCACGACGTCGGCGCCGCGCGCGAGGTAGCGCAGCCTGCCGAACACCCACGGCTCGGCGCCGACGGTCAGGATCGGCTCTCCGGCCTTGCCGAGCCGGAGATAGAGCGGACCCGCGTTGTCCTCGACGCACCAGCGTGTGGCCTCCGCGCATTCGGCCGGATCGCACGGCGCGACGATCTGCATTCCGGGCACCGCGCTCGCCACCCCGACGTCTTCCTGCGCGTAGTGCGTCGCCCCCAGGGTCGAGTAGACGACGCCGCCACCGATGCCGACGATCGTCACCGGCAGGCGCTGGTAGCAGACGTCGTCGCGAATCATCTCGAACGGGCGGTACAACGCAAAGGTCGCGATGGTGTAGCAGAACGGACGGCAGCCTTTGAGCGCCAGCCCCGCCGCGATCCCGACCATGCATTGCTCCGCGACGCCCACGTTGACGAACCGATCGGGGAACTCCGTGCTGAACGCGGACATGGCTCCGGCGGGTGAGATGTCGGCGACGACGACGTAGACGTCCTGGCGCGCGCGGCTGCAGCGGTAGAGCGTCTCGGCGAAGGTGTTCCTCACGCGGGCTGCTCCAATTCGGCGAGCGCCTGGGCGTACTCCGCGGGACTCGGCGATCGATAGTGCCAGATCGGTACGCCTTCCATGAAGCTGACGCCCTTGCCCTTGGTCGTCCGCGCGACGGCGGCGAAGGGGGCCGACCCGGATCGCGCGCCCGCGGCGCGGACGATCGCCGCGCTGTCGTGGCCGGCCACCTCCACGGCTTCCCAGCCGAAGGCACGCAGCTTGTCCACGAGCGGGTAGAACGACGGATGCGTCACCGAGGTCCGGCCGAGGCTCTGGAGATCGTTGTTGTCCACGAAGACGACGACATTGGTCAAGCGGAGCGACGACAGCATCATCAGCGCCTCCCAGGTCGAGCCTTCCTGCATTTCGCCGTCGCTCAGCACGACGTAGATGAGGCCGCCGTCGCCGCGGCCGCGATGGGCGAGCGCCATTCCGGCCGCCATCGCCAGCCCATGGCCGAGCGAGCCGGTCGAGGCCTCGATCCCGGGATTGCCGTAGTCGGGATGGACGCCGAGGCGCCCCTGCGGCGTGCAGTAGGCGTCGAGATCCGCTGGCGACAGCACGCCGAGCGACTCGAGGGCCACGTACTGCGCGAGGCAGCCGTGTCCCTTGGACATGAGAAAGGTGTCCGGCGATCCGCCGTCGGCGCCGCGCCGCATCAGGTCGTGGTAAATCGCGTCGACAATCTCCATGCAGGAGAATGCGGCGCCGATGTGGAGCGCCGGCACCCGCTGGGAGATGTCGAGAATGCGCCGGCGGAAACGCCGGCAGCGTTCCGCCGCGATCACCGGCGCCACACCCTATCGCACTCCCTGCGCCTTCAGCGTGCGCACGTTGTAGTACGCATCGTCGTCAAAGCTGTTCGGCAGCAGGCCGCGGTGAAAGGCTCGCGTCAGCTCCGTCACGGCGTCCACGATGGTTCGCCGCGGCGAAAAGCTCAGGATCCGGCGAACCTTGTCGGCGTTGACGTGGTACGAGCGGCGGTCGTCGGAGGGTGTCGTGACGATCCGGATGGGCGCTTCGCCGGCGGCTTCCGCTTCGACGGTGGCTTTGACGAGCCTGGCGAGATCCGCCATCGCGTGATTCTGGAAGCCGATGTTGAAGATCTGCCCCTGCACCAGCTCGTGCGGCGCCGACAGCATCAGCAGATAGGCGTCCACCATGTCGTCGATGTGGAGGTTGGGCCGCATCTGCGTGCCGCCGAAGACGAGGATCTCGCCGCGGTTGACGGCGTGGTTGGTCAGGATGTTGACCGACAGGTCGAGGCGCATGCGCGGGCTGTAGCCGCAGACGGTCGCCGGCCGCAAGACGACGGTGGTGAAGTCATCGGCCTGGCGCGCGAGCAGGATCAGCTCGCACAGTCCTTTGAACCGGTTGTACAGCGTGATCGGGAGGAGCGGATGCTCTTCGGTCACGTCGGGGGAGTCGCTGACGCCGTAGACGGAGCTCGACGAGCAGTAGACGAAGCGGCGCACGCCGGCCCGGCGCGCGGCGTCGACCAGGGGCTCGAAGCAGTCGTAGTTGATGGAGGTCGAGAGGCGCTCGTCGAGCTCGAAGCTGGCGTCGTTGGAGATGCAGGCCAGGTGCAGGACGGCATCGTGCCCGGCGCACGCATCGGCGAAGGCGCGCGCCTGGCGAATGTCGCCGCGAATCACGCGAAGCCGCGGGTGCGGCGGCAGCCGGCAGCCGAAGAACATCGCGTCGTAGACCGTGACGGCGTAGCCGGCGTCCAGCAGCCGCGGCGTCAGCACGTGCCCGACGTAGCCGGCGCCGCCGGTGACGAGCACACGCCGCAATTGACCGCTGGCCACGCGGGAGATTCTATAGCTAGAATCCCCGCGGTGAAGCGAGTGCTGCTCGTCAAGACCGGCGAGACGGAGACGTTCGCCGACGGCGTGTCGATCGTCCCGAGCCTTGGCGACGTGCTGCGGGCGACCGTCCTGCTGCATGCTTTTGCCGGTGACGAGGTGACCTGGGTGACGTCGCGCAGCGCCGCGCCGCTGCTGCACGGCAACCCGCGCGTCGCGCGAGCCCTCGTGGACGACGACATCTCCGAGGCCGAACTGGCGGGCTTCGACGTCCTCGTGAACCTCGAACGGGGTGACCGCTGGATCGCATGGGCGACGCGAGCGGCAATCCCCGTCAAGTTCGGGTTCACGTCGTCGTCGGCGGCACGTCTGGAGCGGGGTGCCGGCTGGCAGCAAGGGCTCTACTCGTTGATCGACCGCCCGTGGCGCGGCGAGGAGTACGTCATGGGCGAGGTCACGCCGTCGCACAGGAGCGCCGTCGGATTGAACTGGCAGGTGGGCGGGCGATGGCCGACGAAGGCGTGGCCGCTCGAGCGCTGGCAGCGCCTCGCGGCGGC
>Ga0070684_100004200_pt1 | contig 10911 bp, 11 predicted proteins | sample KBSC723LmetaG_FD_65653 | JGI IMG/M metagenome (GOLD analysis project Ga0070684, IMG submission 65653) | Corn rhizosphere microbial communities from Kellogg Biological Station, Michigan, USA - KBS C7.2-3L metaG | ecosystem: Host-associated > Plants > Roots > Rhizosphere ...
CGACCACGTCCTGGTGCTCGGCGGCCTGCGGGTGTCCGGCGTGCACGTCGGGACGACGACGGCCTCGGATCACGCGCCGGTGGCGGCGACGCTGCTGCCGACGGGCTAGGGCGACGGGGCGCGGAAGGACGCCAGCTGGGTGGCCTGGGCCACCAAGCGGTCCTTGCTGTCCCACACGTCGCAGACCTGGTCGGTGAGGTTGCCGGAGACCAGCCGTGCCCGCTGGCGCAGCCGGAGCGGCCCGGGCTCGGGGATCGCCCGGATGTACGCGGTCAGCTCCAGCGTCGGCGTCCACCCGGCGATCCCGAGCGCGAACGTCGCCGGTGGCAGGCAGTCGACCACGAAGAGCAGGCTCACCGGGTCGAACGCCGCGCCGTCGGCCAGCCGCGCCCAGCCGCGGAACTCGCCGGCCGTGCCGAACCCGGCCGGGTCGAGCCGCTGGTCGACCACCTCGAGCATGTCGATGTGCAGGCCCGAGCCGGGCGGCTCGACCGGGCTGCGCGGGCAGTCGTCAAACGGGGTGAACTCGGGCGGCGGCGCGTCGACCCACCGGACATCGGCCGCGGACTCGAGATCACCGGTCACGAACAGGGCCTCGATGCAGACCGCGCCGTCCTGGACCAGCCGGGCCCGCAGCTGGTCGGCGGTCCGGCCGTGGCGCAGCAGCTCGGTCTCCACGGTCGCCGGGCCGACCTCGGGCGAGGCGAGATAGATCGCGCTGGACGACTGGGGATGCGGCAGTGCTTCGCGGTCCAACGCCGTACGGGCCCGAACGGCCCGGTCGAGCGCCGCCTGGGCGAGCACGGCCAGGAGGTAGCCGCCGTTGGGCCGGCCGCCAACGGTCCACTGTGGATCAAGATCGATCTCGTAGGCGTCCTCGCCCGATCGCCGCGGCGTGGTCGCGGCCTGGAACCCGGCCAACCGTCTCCCCCCTTCTCATGCGTGCCCCGGCCGTCGACTCTACGCTGGCACCATGGCGCGTACCCGCCTCTATCGCAACGGCCAGCTCGAGGCCGAGGACTTCCCGGTTGACGACATCTCCGAGCACATCGCGGACGAGTCGGCCGTCGTCTGGCTCGACGTCTGCCGCCCGACCGTCGAGGACTTCCAGAAGATCGGGGAGGAGCTCGGCCTGCACGCCCTCGCGATCGAGGACGCGACCTCGCCGCACGAGCGGGCCAAGCTCAACCATTACCAGACGCACCTGTTCATGACCGCGTACTCGACGACGTTCGATCCGAAGTCGCTCGGCATCTTCATGCACGAGGTGTCCGCGTTCATCACGAAGCGGGCCCTGATCACGGTGCGGATGGACGAGGACTTCGACATCCAGAAGGTCGTCGACCGCTGGGACGGGCAGGCCGACCTGGCCCGCTTCGGGGTCGGTTTCCTGCTCTACGGCCTGCTCGACGAGCTCGTCGACGGGCACTTCGACGCGCTGCAGGCCCTCGACACGGCCCTGGAGGAGGTCGAGGAGGTTCTCTTCGACGAGGCCCCGGCCAGCATCCGGCAGGTCCAGCGCCGCTCGTTCGTCCTGCGCAAGAGCCTCGGCCATCTGCGCAAGGTGGCCGTGCCGATGCGGGAGATCGTCAACGAACTGATCCGCTCCAACGCGAAGCTGGTCACCGAGGACCTCATGCCCTACTACCAGGACGTCTACGACCATGTCCTGCGGGTCGGGGAGTGGGTCGAGGGCCAGCGCGACTACGTGTCCACGGTGCTGGACACCAATGTGAGCGTCCAGGGCAACCGGTCCAACACCGTGATGAAGAAGGTCACGAGCTGGGCGGCGATCATCGCGGTGCCGACCGCGATCACCGGCTTCTACGGACAGAACATCCCATTTCCCGGGTACGAGCACCACTGGGGTTTCATCGTGTCCTCGGTGCTCATCGCGGTGCTGTCCGTCACCCTCTACGTCACGTTCAAGCGCAACGACTGGCTGTAAGAAACACTACTGTTGACGTATGACTGAGCACTTCAACGTCGTGGTGCTGGGCGCGGGCCCGGGCGGCTACACCGCCGCGGTCCGGTCTGCGCAGCTCGGCCAGACCACGGCCATCATCGAGGACCGCTACTGGGGCGGCGTCTGCCTCAACGTCGGTTGCATCCCGTCGAAGGCGCTGCTGCGCAACGCAGAGCTCGCGCACATCTTCAACCACGAGGCGAAGACCTTCGGCATCCAGGGCTCGGTCACCTTCGACTACGGCGCGGCGTTCCAACGCAGCCGGAAGGTCGCCGACGGGCGCGTCAAGGGCGTCCACTTCCTGATGAAGAAGAACAGCATCCGCCAGTACAACGGCCGCGGCGTCTTCGTCGATGACCACACGCTGCGGGTCGGCGAGGACACGGTGACGTTCGACCACTGCATCATCGCCACCGGGGCGACCACGAAGCTGCTTCCCGGCACCCAGGTGACCGACCGCGTGGTGACCTACGAGGAGCAGATCCTGAGCGAGGACCTGCCCGGCAGCATCGTCATCGCCGGGGCCGGCGCGATCGGCGTCGAGTTCGCCTACGTGCTGCACAACTATGGGGTCAAGGTCACCATCGTCGAGTTCCTGGACCGGATGGTGCCGCTGGAGGACGAGGAGGTCTCGACCGAGCTGGCCAAGCGCTACAAGCGCCTGGGCATCGACGTGCTGACCTCGACCAAGGTGTCGAAGATCGAGGAGTCCGGGGCCGGCGTGCGGGTCACCGTCTCCCGTGACGGCAAGGACCAGGTGCTCGAGGCCGACAAGGTGCTGCAGGCGATCGGCTTCCAGCCGCGCGTCGAGGGCTACGGCCTGGACAAGACCGGCGTCAAGCTCACCGACAGGGGCGCGATCGAGGTCGACGGGCGCCTGCGCACCAACGTGCCGCACATCTTCGCGATCGGCGATGTGACGGCCAAGCTGATGCTCGCTCACGCGGCCGAGTCGATGGGCATCGTCGCCGCCGAGACGATCGCCGGGGCCGAGACGATGGAGCTCGACTACGTGATGATCCCCCGGGCGACCTACTGCCAGCCGCAGGTCGCCTCGTTCGGGTGGACCGAGGCGCAGGCCCGTGAACGCGGCTTCGACGTGAAGGTCGCCAAGTTCCCGTTCACCGCCAACGGCAAGGCCCACGGCCTGGGCGACGCGGTCGGGTTCGTGAAGATCATCAGCGACAACAAGCACGGTGAGCTGCTCGGCGCCCATCTCATCGGGCCGGAGGTGACCGAGTTGCTGCCCGAGCTGACCCTCGCCCAGCAGTGGGACCTCACCGTGCACGAGGCGGCGCGCAACGTCCACGCCCACCCGACGCTCGGCGAGGCGGTCAAGGAGGCGCTGCACGGCCTGGCCGGGCACATGATCAACATGTAGGACCGCTCCGGGCCTTCCGGGGAATCGGCTCGACCGGGTCGTTACGCTGGTTGCCATGCCGCAGGAATGGCACCACTTCCGGTTCCCCGGACCCGAGATCGCCCGCGTCGCCGTGCAAGGCAACAGCGACGACGACCGCTTCGGGCTGGACCGCTGGCGCACGATGCCGCGTGCGCAGACCCCGCCGTGGCCGGACCAGCAGGCTGTCGACGACGTCGGTGACCTGCTTTCGACGGTCCCGCCGATCGTCGCGCCGTATGAGGTCGACCAGCTCCGCGACCGGCTCGCGCTGGTCGCCGACGGCAAGGCGTTCTTCCTGCAGGGCGGCGACTGCGCCGAGACGTTCGCCGACAACACCGACTCGCACCTGCTGGCCAACGCGCGGACGCTGCTGCAGATGGCGGTCGTGCTCACCTACGGCGCGTCGCTGCCGGTGATCAAGGTCGGCCGCGTCGCCGGGCAATACACCAAGCCCCGCTCGTCGGCGCTCGACGCGCTCGGGCTGCCGGCCTACCGCGGCGACTTGGTCAACTCACTCGACGCCGACCCGGCCGCGCGGGTGGCCGACCCGCAGCGGATGGTCCGTGCCTACGCCAACGCGTCCAGCGCGATGAACATGCTTCGGGCCTACCTCGGCGGCGGGATGGCCGACCTGCACGCGGTCCACGACTGGAACAAGGGCTTCGTTCGTACGTCGCCGGCCGGTCAGCGCTACGAGGCGATCGCCCGCGAGATCGACCGGGCGCTGCGCTTCATGCAGGCCTGCGGGCTCACCGACGACGAGGCGCTGCGCACGGTCACGCTGTTCTGCTCGCACGAGGCGCTCGCGCTCGAATACGAGCGGCCGCTGGCGCGGATCGTCGGCGACACGCCGTACGGGCTGTCCGGGCACTACCTGTGGATCGGCGAGCGTACGCGGCAGATCGACGGCGCCCACGTGGACTTCATGTCCCGCATCGCCAACCCGATCGGGGTCAAGCTCGGCCCCACGACCAGCCCGGAGCAGGCGATTGAGCTGGCCGAGCGGCTCAACCCGCAGAACATCCCGGGCCGGCTGACGCTTGTCGCGCGGATGGGCAACCACAAGGTGCGCGACTCGCTGCCGCCGATCGTGGAGAAGGTCACCGCGGCCGGCTGCCGGGTCGTCTGGCAATGCGACCCGATGCACGGCAACACGGTCGAGTCGTCCAATGGCTACAAGACGCGCCACTTCGACCGGATCGTCGACGAGGTGCTGGGCTACTTCGAGGTGCACCGGGAGCTCGGCACCCACCCGGGTGGGCTGCACGTCGAGCTGACCGGCGAGGACGTGACCGAGTGCCTCGGCGGCGCCCAGGCGATCGAGGACGCCGACCTGCCCGACCGCTACGAGACGGCGTGCGACCCGCGGCTCAACACCCAGCAGTCGCTCGAGCTGGCCTTCCTGGTCGCGGAGATGCTACGCGGGTAAGGCTGCCAGGCCGCTCAGGAGCTCGATGTCGGCCGCGTGGCCGGACGAGTCGGGTGGGCTGGGCGTCTCGACGATGAGCGGCACCCCGCGGACCGCGGGGTGCCGGACCAGCTCGGCGAAGGCGGCCTTGCCGATCGTGCCGGCGCCGAGGTTCTCGTGGCGGTCGCGGGTCGAGCCGCAGCCGTCCTTGGAGTCGTTCGCGTGCACCAGCCGGAGCCGGTGCGGGCCGACCGCGGCGACCAGCGCGTCCAGCGTCGCCGTCATCCCGCCCGGGGTGGCCAGGTCGTGCCCGGCTGCCCAGGCGTGGCAGGTGTCGAAGCAGACGCCGAGGTGCGGGTGAGCGTCGACGGCGGCGAGGTATTCCTCGAGGTCCCCCACCCGGGAGGCCAGCGAGCGCCCGCCTCCGGCGCTCGGCTCGACCAGCAGCTCAGGGAGCCCTTCGGCGGCGGCGCGGTCGAGGAGGGGACCGAGCTCCTCCCGTACCCGGTGAAATGCTTTGAGGGCATGGTCGGGGTCGACGGCGCTGCCGGCGTGGAAGACCACGCCCCGAGCCCCGATCGCCTTCCCGCGGCGCAGGGCGTGCTCGAGGGTCGCGAGCGAGCGCTCGACCGTCAGCTCGGTCGGTGAACCGACGTTGACCAGCAGCGACGCGTGGATGTAGGCGGCGACGTCGCGATCGGCGCAGCCGGCCAGGAAGGCCGCGTCCTGCTTGGGATCGCCGTCGGTCAGCGCCCAGCCACGCGGGTTGGACACGTAGACCTGCACGGCGCTCGCATGGGTCTGCTCGAGGTACTTGAGCGCCGCCCTGGCAGGCGCATGACCGCCGACCCGCATTCCGGAGACCACCGCTTCCTAGAACGCGGCGAACAGCTGGACGGTCGTCCCCGGCGGCACCTGCGTGTTGGGGCCGGGATTCTGGTTGCGGACGGTGCCGAAGCCGAATACCTGGACCTGCAGGCCCTTGCTCTGCAGGTCGGCCCGCGCCGCGTCGACCTGCTGCCCGGTGTAGTCGGGCAAGGTCACGAGCGGTGGTCCGTTGGAGATCGACAGCTTGATGACCATGCCGTCCTGCACGCTGCCGCCGGACGGGTCCTGCTGGACGACCTCGCCCTGCGGCTTCTGGCTGTCGATCTGGGTGATCTGGATGTGGTCGGCCTGGATGCCGACCTGGGCCAGCTGGTTCTTCGCGTCTTCGATGTTCTTGCCGATGACGTTGGGCACCTGGATCGGGTTGGGACCCTTGCTCACGAAGACCTGCAGGGTCGAATTCGGCCGGATCGGCTGGCCGACCTTGGGGTTGGTGTCGACGACACTGCCGGCCGGGATGGTGTCGTCGTACTTGTCGGTGCGCGTCCACTTCACGCGGATCGTCTGCAGGTCCTGGGTGGCCAGGTCGAATGCCTTGCCGACGATGTCCGGCACCGGGTAGACCTCGGGGCCCCGCGAGACGGTCAACGTGATGGTGCCGCCCTTGAGGACCCGCTCGTTGGCGCCCGGGTCCTGCCCGATGATCTTGTCCTTCGGCTGGGTGTCGCTGAATTTCTCGGTGAACTTGAGCTTGAAGCCGAGCAGCTTCGCCCGCTGCGTCGCGGTCGCCTTGTCGTAGGGCAGCAGGTCGGGCGCCGAGGTGTAGCGGCCGATCCCGAACCAGTAGCCGCCGACGGCGATGAGCAGGCCGAGCGTCAGCAGCGCGGCGATCAGCGTCACCCGGCCGCGCGGGTTGGCGCTGACCCGCCGGAAGTAGTCGACGATGCCGCCGGTCCGGCTGGGCGCCTCGCGCCGGCGGCGGGGCCGCGGCGGCGGGTTGAGCCGCGACCAGTTCGGCCGGGTGTCGGCCGTCTGGTAGACCTGCGGCACCGACTCGATCTGCGGCACGATCACGGTCGGCTGGGCGATCGGGCCGCGGCGCTGGGCCATGGCGACGCCGATATCCTCGCGGGCCGCTGCGACCTCGGCCATCATCGCGCCGGCGTCGGTCGGCCGGCCGCCGGGATCGCGGCGGGTCGCGCGGGCGACGAGGTCGTCGAGGACGCCGGGCAGGCCGGGCGTGAAGTGCGAGGGCGGCGGGACATCGCGGTCGACATGCTGCCAGGCCACCTCGACCGGGCGCGCGCCCTCGTAGGGGACCCGGCCGGTGAGCATCTCGAAGAGCACGATGCCGGCCGAGTAGACGTCGGTCCGCGGGTCGGCATGCCCTTCGGTGACGAGCTCGGGGGCCACGTAGGCAACCGTCGCCATCAGGTGGGCACCGTTCTCGTCGGCGCTCGCCTCGACGGCCCGGGCCAGCCCGAAGTCGGCGACCTTGACGACACCGTCGATCAGGTTGTGCCCGCCCCCGGGCGCCTCGGCGACGAGGACGTTCTCCGGCTTGACGTCGCGGTGCACGAGCCCGGCCCGGTGGGCAGCGGCGATCGCGGCGAGCATCTGCTCCATGATCGCCAGGGCCTCTATCGGCTGCAGCCGGCGCCGCTCGGCGAGCAGCTCGCGCAGGGTGCGGCCGCGTACGTACTCCATCACGAGATAGGGCAGACCCTCATGGGTGCCCTGGTCGTAGACGGCGACCACATTGGGGTGGGTCAGCCGCGCGATGGTCTTGGCCTCGTCGTTGAAGCGCTCGACGAAGAACGCGTCGTGTGACTGCGACGGATGGATGATCTTCAGCGCGACGGTGCGCTCGAGGCGCTCGTCCAGCGCGCTGTAAACGGTCGCCATCCCACCGCGGGCGACGCGCGAGCGCACGCGGTAACGCCCATCGACGAGCGCACCGAGGAGAGGATCGGCGACGGTGGTGTCCATTGGCTGCGAGTGTACGGCTGACCGGCGCCGAAGCTCAGCGTCCGTCGCGAGTTTGGCCCCGGTGCCGCCACCGGTGCCCGCTTGTGAGCTGGTCGTCAGTCCCATCAGTAGTGGTGGGTGAGACGGAGGGTGATGGGGTCGGGGTTTCACTCGGGCTGCTCGTCGGGGTCGGTGTCGTTTCGATGCTTTTCGTTGGCGTCGGCGCCGCAGCCGTGGGCGGGGGCACGACCGGACGGATGTCCGCCGGCTTCGCGGGGGCGGCCGCCGCGCGGCGGTGGCTGCGCTTGGGAGGGGCGGCGGGGGTACCCGCTGTGCTTGGCGATTCGTTCGCGGCGGCCATCGGTGGGGTGATCGGGTCCGACCCGTTGGCGTTGGCGTTCACCCCGGCGAGTGAACCGGCGACGGCGAGGTACGTGCCGGCGGCGCCGCCGGCGACGAGGAGGGCGACACCGGTGGCCGCGACGGCGCCGCGGCGAGGTTCTGCTCTGCGGGCGACGGGCGCTTTCTGAAACGCGTTCTGGAAACCGCCCGCTTTTTGGAGCATGGCCGCTTGGTGGGGCCCGGCCGGTTGTTGGGGCCTAGCCGCTTTTTGGAGCCCAGCCGCTTGGGGGGACCCGGCCGCTTCGTGGGGCCCGGCCGCTTTTTGGAGCCCAGCCGGTTTTTGGAGCCCAGCTGGGGCGGGTCGACGGCCGGCCCACGGCAGATCGGGGGACCGGTGGTGGCGGCCGGGCGACGGCCGGCGCTGCCAGACGATCTCGCGAACCACGATCTCGGCGGTTTCGGCGCGCTGGAGCTTGACGGCCCGGTGGTGGCCGACGTGCCGGTCGACGTCGTACCGCGCGGAGCGCCAAGCACCGGCGACCTCGCGGCGAACAGTCTTCCAGAGCCCCACGGGTATTCCCTTTCGTCGGCGTTTTCCTGCATGGCAATGTGATGGGGTGACCGAAACCCATGGGCCGGCCGAGTGGTGCACCCTTCCCGACGTCGCCGAGCAGTTGGACGTGCCGGTGAACAAGGTGCACCAGCTCATTCGCGAGAAGGCACTGATCGCCGTCCGGCGTGACGGCGTCCTTCAGATCCCGGCCGAGCTGGTTGCCGGAAAACTGGTGATCAAGCACCTTCCCGGCGTTTTGACCCTCTTGTACGACGCTGGGTATAACGACGAGGAAGCCCTCCGGTGGCTCTACACCCCGGACGATTCGCTCCCCGGCTCGCCGGCCGTTGCGCTGAACACCAACCGCGCCACGGAGGTCAAGCGCCGGGCGCAGGCGCTCGGTTTCTGATCTTGCTGGTGCATCTGACCTATCTCCTCGTGCTGGCCGGCTGCCTCGTCGGAGCCCTCTGGCTCGAGCCGGTCCTGCGCGTCGGCGTCTTGCGCCAGGTCCGCCGCCTGGTGCTGACGATCGTGCCGGTCGCCGCCGTGTTCGTGGTCTGGGACCTGCTGGCGATCGCGGCCGGCCACTGGCACTTCGACCGGCGACAGCTCGTGGGCGTGTTCCTGCCCGGTGGGCTGCCGCTGGAGGAGGTGCTGTTCTTTTTCGTCGTACCGGTGTGCGCGATCCTCGGATACGAGGCGGTGCGGCTGACGCTGGCGCGGATCTCCCGCCGGTGACCTATACCGTCGCGGCCTTTCTTGGCGTCGTCGCCGCCCTCGTATTGGACGTGGTTGTCCTGCGGACGCGGCTGGTGCTGGGCCGGGTGTTCTGGTGCCTGTACCCGATCGTGTTCGGCTTTCAGCTCGCGAGCAACGGCGTCCTGACCGGCCGCGGCGTGGTGCTGTACAACCCGGATGACATCCTCGGGATAAGGCTGATCCACGCGCCGGTGGAGGATCTGGCGTTCGGGTTTGCGCTGGTACTGGCAACGCTGTCGGTGTGGGTCTGGCTGGGCCGTTCGTCGCGTCGTCGTTAGCGCGTCGGTGCTGGGTCCTTCTGCCGGCGTGGTCTTTGTGCCGGCGTGGTCTTTGTGCCGGCGTGGTCTTTGTGCCGGCGTGGTCCTTGTGCCGACGCGGTCCTTCACAGGGTTGGCGGTATCGGTGGTCGATCCCCCGCGGCCCGCTTAGCCGGAACGGCGCGTCGCGACCGCTGCCAGGCCGGTCAGTACGTCGGCGGCCTCGGGGTCCAGGTCCACGTCCGCGAGTGCGGCGATCGCGGTGCGCGTCAGCTCGTCGATGCGCGTCTCGGTGCGCGCAAGTGCGCCGCTGGCCACGATCACGTCGCGCAACGCCTCCACGCCGTCGGCCTCGAGTTGCGGGTCGCCCAACCGGCGCTCGACCAGCGCCCGGCCGGCTGCGTCGGTCTGCTCGACGGCGGCGGCGATCAGGAAGGTCCGCTTGCCTTCGCGCAGGTCGTCGCCGGCTGGCTTGCCGGTCACGGCCGGGTCGCCGAACACCCCCAGCACGTCGTCGCGCAGCTGGAACGCCTCGCCGAGCGGCAGCCCGTAGGTCGAATAGGCCTTGACAACCGGCGCCGCCGCGCCGGCGATCGCGGCGCCGAGCAGGAGCGGCTGCTCGACCGTGTACTTGCCGGACTTGAAACGCGCAACCAGTCCGGCCCGGGCCAGCGAGGTGTTGCCGGTCGCCTGCGTCTGCACGTCAAGGTATTGCCCGACGGTCACCTCCATCCGCATCTCGTCGAAGACCGGCCGGCACCGGGCGAGCGTCTCGGCGTCGAGGCCGCCGGTGTGCAGGAGTGCGTCGGACCACACCAGGCACAGGTCGCCGAGCAGGATCGCCGCCGCAGTGCCAAACGCCTCCGGATCGCCGTGCCAGCCGGACGCGCCGTGCAGGCTCGCGAACCGCTTGTGGGCGGCCGGCTCACCCCGGCGGGTGGCCGAGCCGTCCATCACGTCGTCGTGGATCAGCGCGCTCGCCTGGACCAGTTCCAGCGCCGAAGCCGTGGTGACCACCGCGTCGGAGTCGGCCCCACCGGCGCCCCGGTAACCCCAGTAGGCGAACGCCGGGCGGAGCCGCTTGCCGCCCTGCAGCACCAGCGCCTCGATCGCGTCGGCGACCGGGAACAGCGCCTCCGGCTCGATCTCGGCGAGCCTCCTCCGCTCGCGGGCGAGGAAGGTGTCGAGCGCTCGATGCACCCGTGTGCGCAGGTCGGCGCGGTCCAACCAGGGCGTGGTCACAGCCACGACGCTAGCCTGGCCGGACGCCGCCCGCCCGGCGGGGCTCCCGTCGTGCATCTTGCAAGATCGATGTGCGTCGATCCTGGTCGGCGGGTGCATGGGAGGCGACACGCAACGGGATCGGACCGGCACGCATCGTGGGCAGGTAGGGCGCAGCCTCGCCGGCCAGCCGCGCGTAGTCCCGGA
>Ga0070684_100004201_pt1 | contig 10911 bp, 9 predicted proteins | sample KBSC723LmetaG_FD_65653 | JGI IMG/M metagenome (GOLD analysis project Ga0070684, IMG submission 65653) | Corn rhizosphere microbial communities from Kellogg Biological Station, Michigan, USA - KBS C7.2-3L metaG | ecosystem: Host-associated > Plants > Roots > Rhizosphere ...
GGAAACTTTACGATCTTGTCTTCAATCGATGGGCAGTAGCGCGGCCCCACCCCTTCAATCTTTCCCGAATACATAGCCGAGCGGTGCACGTTTTCGCGGATCAGGCGCAGCGTCTCGGGCGTTGTGAATGCGATGTGGCACGCGACCTGCCGCTGCACGATCTTCTTCGTGCGAAAGCTGAACGGCGTCGGGTCAGCATCACCCGGCTGTTCTTCGAACATGTCCCACTTGATCGTGCGCCCGTCGAGCCGCGGAGGAGTGCCCGTCTTCAGCCGGCACGTGCGCAGCCCAAGACGTCGCAGCGCCTCCCCAAGAAGAACCGACGCAGGCTCCCCGCTGCGCCCCGCCGGATACCGCTCTTCCCCGCAATGAATCAGGCCATTCAGAAACGTCCCCGTAGTGATGATCGTGGCCCCAGCCATCAACTGCCGCCCATCGCGCAGCTTCAGCCCAAGCACGCGGCGTCTCTCCCTTGGTCCCTCTGTCCCTTGGTCCCTGGATTCCTGTTCCCTGCTCCCTGTTCCCTCGTCGAAGACGAGATCCACGACCTCCGCCTGCCGGATGTGCAGCCCCGGCTGGCCCTCGAGCACCTCGCGCATCTTCACACGGTACAGCGCCTTGTCGCACTGCGCCCGCGGGCTCCACACCGCGGGACCGCGCGACGTATTGAGCAGGCGAAACTGGATGCCGACGGCGTCGGCCACTTCGCCCATGATGCCGCCCAGCGCATCCACCTCGCGGACCAGGTGGCCCTTCGCCACGCCGCCCACAGCGGGATTGCAGCTCATCTGCGCGATCAGGTCCATGTTCATCGTGATCAGCGCGGTCTTGAGTCCCATGCGCGCCGCGGCCATGGCGGCCTCGCAGCCTGCGTGCCCGGCGCCCACCACCGCAACATCATATTGTTCTGAAAATGCCATCCGTTTCTATTGTACGGACTCGCGGATTTAGCCTGGCCGCCCTCAGTCAGGCCAGCGCCAGCTTGTGCTTCCTGCCGGCATAAGCAACACAGACCAGCAGCAACGCCGCCGCCGCGTATCCTGCGGCAGTGCTTGACCCAGCCGTGGTGCCCATGAAGTCAACTCCGCGGATATGATGCAGCGGGCCCACATACCACCACGCCGTATACAACGCCTCAAAGGCCTTGCCGCCGCCCGACCACGCTCCTAGTACAAGAGCCAGCGCAGGAATAAAGAGAACGGCCGCAGCCCACGCGCCCAGCCCGGCAAGGTCGGCCGCAACAAGCATCCGGATGGCAACTCCCCCTCCCGTCGCCGCCGCCACGATCACGCCCGCCGCGTAACTGGCGATCAACTGGCGCGGAACTGCATTGGGTGCGGAGAAAACCAGCGCTCCGGTTGTGAACTGGTTCTCGCGCGTTCCCATCGCGGACCAGAGCAGCAGCGGCCAGATCCACGCGAACGGCAGCACGCCCGCTCGCGCAACCTCCAGCGGAGAAGCAGCGCACCCAACCCAGAGCCCCGCCGCAATCACGTACCACCACATTCGCTTGCCCTTCAGCATCAGTCGAACTTCGGCGGCGATCAGCGCCGGCAGACGATTTCGGCCTTCCGATTTCGCGAGTGGGGTAAGGTGCGCTGCGGACGCAATGGCAAGTTGCGCCGCGCCGTTCAAGGGCAACCCATCCGCCACAACGCTCTTTGACTTCGCAGCTTTCTTTGCGCCTCGCAGCTTACCTCGCGCTGGATCGAAACGGTCGAAGAATAATGCGGCCAGCAGGGCGAGCAACAGTGCCGCGACAACAGGCGCCACCCGACCCAGCAGCGTGGCCGCATTCCAGTCGAGGCCGTTCCATAGAAATGTCTTTGTGGGCGGATTCAACCCGCCCACGCTTAAGCTTGATCCGCCCTTGTACAGCGGATCGATTGCATGCAACTGCCGCTGCATCTGGCCCATGAGCGTTCCAATGCCCGTGTAGTCGACGATCGGCGCCCAATAGGGTGATTGCGCTTTGGGGAGTGCCGGGGGCACGCCAAGCAGAATCAGCGCCATCCAGACAAAGAAATAGACGACGTTGCCGACGCCACCGCGCAGCCCGGGCACCGTTTCAAACAAGACCGCTAGCGCGGCCGAGAGCGCCACCGCGCTCATGCCGAAGAGAAGAATCGGCGTGAGCAGAGTCAATAGATCCATCCCACGGCTGTCTCGGCCGAAAAGCTGGATGACCACCGCGGCCAATGCAAGCACCAGCACCATCGCGCCCAGCACGACGAAGTTGCTCAGCGCCTTGCCCAGCGTGTAGAACGCCTTGGACAGCGGCGTGGAGGCGAGTATCTGGCCCACGCGCGTCTGCCTGTCGCGCTCCACAGCGTTCTTGACAATGTAAAACCCAATAAGCGAAACCCACACGCTGGCTACAAGTCCAATCACCGAGCCTAGCCAGGCCGAGTTGGCGACGCCGCGGTAGTCGTCGAGTTGCAGCGCAACTTCGCCGGTGTAGACCGCGTAGGCCAGGAACAGCGAAAACCCGAGCGCGAGCAAAAAGCTGGTACGGCGCACGCGCTCGAGGAAGTCGGCGCGAACCATCTGGTAGAGAACGCGGGCGTGCGTCATACGCCCGCCTCCATCGCCAACGGCTGCCTCTGTTGCCTGAGGCAATAGAAGTACGCGTCTTCCAGCGCGGCGAGCGCCTTGATTGCGCCGCGCGGCGGCTCCTCGCCCAGCACGCGCACATGCACCCCGTCGCTGCGCCTGGTTGTGCTTGAAATCAAATACCGCTCCCTGGCTGCATTGAGCTCCGCGCTGGGAACCACCCATTCCCATACACGGCCTTCCACCTGCGCCACCAACTCTTCCGGCGATGCATGCGCCACCAGCTCACCCTTGGCGATGAGCGCAATGTCCGTCGCTGTCGCTTCCACGTCAGACACGATGTGCGTGGAGAGAATCACAATGCGCTCGCCTGAAAGATCGCTGAGCAGGTTACGGAATCGCACGCGCTCTTCCGGATCGAGTCCCGCCGTCGGCTCGTCCACGATCAGCAACTCAGGATCGTTCAGCAGTGCCTGTGCGATGCCTATCCGCTGGCGCATGCCGCCCGAAAATCCGCCCAGGGGACGCTTGCGCGCATCCGTCAGGTTCACCAGTTCGAGTAGCTCCTCGATGCGCCGCCGCGCCGTTGCGCCGTCAAGACCCTTTACCGCAGCCAGGTATTCCAGAAACTCCACCGCGTTCAAATTGGGATACACGCCGAAATCCTGCGGCAGATAGCCAAGCACGCGGCGTAGCGCATCGGGGTCGCATGCGATATCTACTCCGTTCCACACCACAGCTCCGCCGCTGGGGCGGGTGATCGTGGCCAGGATGCTCATCAGCGTGGTCTTGCCGGCGCCGTTATGCCCCAGCAGGCCCAGCACGCCGGGCTTCAATTCCAGGCTGAAATTGCGCAGCGCCACCACGCCGCGTCCATACTTTTTCGTAACATCCCGAATGGATAGCTGCACTTGCGGTCTCCCTGACTGTGATCCTGCAGGTAACTACGCAGCATCCTCGCCGAAGTTCCGGCATCCCATAACAAATGCTCTGGATAAATCGCCGCCAGGCGCATACGATGCAGAGCAATTCCCTATTCCCCTCGGCAGGAGGCGTTTCCCCATGGGCTCCATAGATTACAACCCCGAGGCACAATCAGCAGCATCGACTGGAGCAACGGCCTCAAACGAGCCGGTCCGGCAATCTCCGGAAGAACTCGAAGCGGAAAGCCGCAAGATCCGCCGGCTGCAGATCGTGGTCAACATGGTCATGCAGGTCATCGCCCAGGATCCCAACATCAGCCTCGAAGAAGCGTCGGAGATGGTGGCCGATACCCGTCGCCTGGCGCTGGGCATGTTTCCCGACAAGGAATTGGCGTTCAACCTGATCTTCTGGCCGCGGCTGCAGCGGCTCATGCGCGAGCGGTTCCGCATGCAGTAACCTCAGGCACCACGCGCGTCGCAGCCCGGCTCCGCCAGGGCGGAGAGCACGGCTTCAGACGGTCCGGCGGCGAAGCCGCGCTTGGCCGCAACGCAGCCGGGGTCCCCGAGCGCGCCCTTCGCGAACGGGGTGGAAAGCAGTTGCTTTATCCTGATGTTTACGCATGACGAACGAACCCATTCCCAATCTGACGGCCTTTGACCCTGCCGCGCTCGATCAGGCATTCGCCGAACTCGAGCGGCAGGCGCACGCCGATGCTGCCGCCATCGACGGCGAAGACGCCCTCGAAGCGTACCGTCTGCAGTGGCTCGGCCGTAAGCAGGGCCGCCTGAACGACGTCTCCAGCCGTTGGCTGAAAGCTGCGCCGCCTGAAGCCAAGAAGTCTCTGGGGCAGCGATTCAACGCCCTCAAGACGGTCGTGGAGCAGCTACTCGATCAGGCCGCGGGGTCAGGGCCGAGCGACGCGGCGCTTGCGGCCGAAGCCATCGACATTACCCTGCCCGGAACCAGGCGCCTTCTCGGCGCCGAGCACCCCATCACCCGCACCATGAACGAAATCGTTTCGGTGTTCGCCGCCCTTGGGTACTCGGTGGGCGTGGGCCCCGAAGTCGAGACCGACTTCTACAACTTCGAGAGCATGAACTTCCCGCCGGGACATCCGGCGCGCGACACGCAGGACACCCTGGTGATCGCAAACCAGGAGCGCAAGCCGTTGCGCGAGCGCCTGCTGCTGCGCACCCATACCTCGCCCGTACAGATGCGCACCATGCAGAGCCAGCCGCCGCCAGTGCGCATCGTCATCCCCGGCAAGGTGCATCGCAATGACGCGCAGGACGCGACCCACTCGCCCATCTTTCACCAGGTAGAAGGACTCTGCGTCGATACCAACATCACCTTCAGCCATCTCAAGGGCACGCTCGATCACGCCATGAAAGCGCTCTTCGGCTCGAGCGTGAAAACGCGCTTCTTCCCTTCGTTCTTTCCTTTCACCGAGCCCTCGGCCGATGTGCAGATCAGTTGCATCTTCTGCGGCGGCAAAGGCTGCCGTAAGTGCAAACAGTCCGGCTGGATTGAACTGTTGGGCTGCGGCATGGTCGACCCCGCGGTGTTCGCCTTCGCTGCGGAAAAGCAGCCAGCCTACGACCCGAAGAAGATCTCGGGCTTCGCGTTCGGCATGGGCGTGGAGCGCATCGCCATGATGAAGTACGGCATCAGCGAAATCGGGAGCCTGTTCGCCGGCGACATGCGCTTCCTGGGGCAATTCGCATGAAAATTCTTACCAACTGGCTTCGGGCCTATCTGCCCGCTCTCCCCGTCGACGACGCGACCCTCGCCGAAGACTTGACCCTGCGCGGCATCGCCGTCGAAGGCATCTACTCGCTCGGTCCCGGCAACGGCTCGCTCTACGAAATGGACATCACCACCAACCGCGTCGACGCCATGAACCACTACGGCGTTGCCCGCGAAGCGGCAGCCATCTACGGCCTGCCTCTCCCCGAACTCGCCTTCCCGCTTCCCGAATCAAAGCCCGCGACAAAACCCTTCTCCGTTACCATCGAAGCCGAAGACGCCTGCGGCCGCTTCACCGCCCGCGTGCTGCGCGGCGTCACCATCGGCGAATCGCGCGACCTGGCCGCTATTCCCGTCGTCACGTATTTCAACCTTCTGGAGCAGAAAAGAATCTCGAATGCCGTCGACGCCACCAACTTTGCGTGGCTCGCCATGGGTCAGCCCACACACGCTTTCGACCTCGACAAGATCGAGGGCGGAATCGTCGTGCGCCGCGCGCGCAAGGGCGAAAAGCTGAAGACGCTCGACGGCGTGGACCGCATCCTCGATCCGGAAGATCTCGTCGTAGCCGACCACGTCAAGCCGCTTGGCCTCGCCGGCGTCATGGGCGGTTGGGACACCATGATTACGCCCGAGACAAAGAACGTGCTCGTCGAAGCCGCATGGTTCGATCCGATGGCAGTGCGCCGCACCGCGCGCCGTCACGGCCTGCACACCGACGCCAGCCATCGCTTCGAGCGCGGCGCCGACATCAACGCCGCGCCCGTCGCCTCCGCGCTCGTCTGCGGCATCCTGCTCGAAAACGGCGGCTGCCTCGAAGGCGAAATCGTTGACGTGCGCGTTCCAGCAATCGAAGCGCGCACTGCGCATCGCCATCCCGTCGAGCTCTCGCTTTCAGAGGTGCATCGCATCCTCGGCGCCACGGTCGATCCGGAAGGCATCACGGCAGCAACGGTTCAGAACGTCCTCGCGGCGCTCGGCTGCGAATTGGAAACCCAGCGCGGCAGCGAATCGGCGTCCTGGCTGGTCACGCTGCCCAGTTGGCGCCTCGATCTCGATCGCGAGATCGATCTCATCGAGGAAGTCGCCCGCGTCTACGGTTACAACCGTTTCGCCAACACGCTGCCGGCATTCGGCGAAGGAGTTAAAGCTCTCCCCTGGGCCACGGCCGACACCGCGTTGCGCCAGACCATGCTCGCCGTAGGATTCCACGAGTCCATCGGCAGCACCTTCTGCTCGGCCGCCGACGCGGCGCTTACCGCGCCTCAGCCCGGTCTCGTCATTCCACTCGGCAATCCCCTCAGCGAAGAAGCGGGCGTCATGCGCCCGTCGCTCGTGCCTGGAATGCTCACAATGCTCGCCGGCAATCTCAACCGCGACGTGAGCGATGTGCGCCTCTTCGAATTGGGCACCGTCTTCAGCGGATCCACGGAGAAAGTGGAAGAAAGGCCCGCCCTGGCCTTCGGCGCAGCGGGACTCGCGCCCGACCAAGGCGCCTTGCATGCCGCCCGTGACCTCGAATTCCACGACCTCAAGGGTGTCGTCGAACAACTCGCATCGCGGTTCGAGGCCCATTCCATTTACTTCGACCGATTCCCCGCCGAAGCCGGCCTGACTCCCGCGTGGCTGCATCCCTACCGCTCCGCTCGTGTTGCCGTGGAAGGCGAAACCGTGGGATGGTTCGGCCAGTTGCATCCGCGCGAGGCCGCGGCGCGCAAAATCAAGGACACCGTCTTCCTCGGCGAGCTCTTCGTCGATCGCCTTTACCGGTTGCCGGTGCGCAAGCCCGCGGCGCGCGAAATCTCCCGCTTCCAGTCCGTGCGGCGCGATTTTTCGCTGGTGCTCAACCAAGCCATCCCCTGGCAACGCATCGCGGATGCGGTGGCCGGCCTCAACATTCCTGAACTCGTCGACTGGCGCGCGCGCGAGGTCTTCCGCGACAAAAAAATCGGCGGCAACGATTACTCGCTGCTGCTCGGCGTCACGTTTCAGGCGACCGACCGCACCCTGCGCGACGAGGAATTGCAGGACTTCCAGGCGCGTGTTCTCGATGCCGTTAACAAAGCTGGTGCCCGTCTCCGCAGCTAGACAATCCACAAGCGGGCCCGGCGCTATACTCGAAACTAATTCATAAAGCGCGCAAGCGCGGAGGTTCTTAGATGTCGGAATTGTCCTTTGATACCGCAGTTGCAGAAGAGGTTCGCCCCGACCAGGATGCGGGCACGCTGGCCATGTCTGCCGGCGAGTTTGCGGCCCTGGAAGAGCGGGTGTTGCGCGCCATCAACCTGGTGAAGCGCGAGCGCATGGCCCGGGCCGAAGCGGATGAACGCGCTGCCACGGCTGAAGCATTGATGAACGAGCAAGGCAGCACCATCGATAACCTGCAAAAGGAAATTGCATCTCTGCGCGCCGAGCGCGAGGCTATCAAGGAACGTGTCGACCGCATCGTCGCGCAACTCGACACACTGGAGGTCTGATTCGGCATGGACCAGCCTGCTGCCCAGCACGTCACGGTTGAGATCTACGACCAGACCTACCATCTTTCCGGGCAGGATCCTGAACACGTGCGGCAGCTTGCCGCGCAGGTAGACGCGAAAATGCGGGCGGTCGCCTCACAGGGCCGCACCGTCGATTCCCTGCGCGTCGCCGTCCTCGCCGCTCTCAATCTCGCGGACGAGCTTTCCGAAAAGACTGAAGGCGGATCCTCCTCGCGCGTCGGCCAGGCGCGCGCCATCAGCCTCAGCGCCATGCTCGATGAAGTGCTGCTCGACGATCGCAAAACCGGATCCTGATTCCCTGCGACATCTGGCAAGCGTCAAGCGAAATGTTGGTCTCGCGCGCAATCCAACTGAAGCGAAATGCATACCGAGTCCGCACACGGCGGCATTCCCGGGTTGGGCCTAGCACAACCTGCATACCACGCACAAGACTTGCAATTCCGCGCAAGCCTCCATACACTCCGCAATAGAAACCGGCCTGCAAAGCAGGTGTGGTGATCAACGCTGGTTGAACCTACATTCATTGAACAGGAGCTCGACTCGACAATCGGTTCTGTGTGCCGTGTCCGCCAGTCCGGAATGCCTAATGAACCGCGGGGAGCTCCACCGTCTTAGGACGGGTTCACCGGCGCATTGCCCACGGCCCAGCGGGTCGGTTTCTTTTGTTTTTTCGGAGCATCATTTGCTCGAGCTGCGTCCCAATTGCGAATGCTGCGATAAGGACCTTCCACCCGAATCGGCGGGAGCGATGATCTGCACGTTCGAGTGCACGTTCTGCGAGGGCTGCGCAATCAGGCGATTGCACGGCATCTGCCCGAACTGTGGCGGAAACCTGCAGCCCAGACCGATCCGGCCCGCACAGCACCTGGCAATCCACCCTGCTTCGACGCGGCGTGTTTTGAAGCCAGATGGCTGCGCGGCCTCAGCCCAATAACCCCGCTCCATACCGTATTCTTCCCTAAAGTGCATCCTGTCCTCTTCCACATCGGACCGCTGCTTATTCCCAGCTATGGCGCCATGGCCGCCATCGGCCTGCTGCTTGCGCTGGTGCTTGCGCAGCGCACAGCACGCGGCGTCGGCGTGGCTCCGGCGCATGTGTGGAACCTCTGCGTCGTCGGCCTCTTTGCCGCGCTCCTCGGGTCGCGCCTGCTGCTCATCGGGCTGAACTGGCGCGACGTCGTCAGGCATCCGCTGTGGATGTTCGGATTGGCCACCATCCATCACCCGCTGCTCATCGTCGCCGGGGCCATTCTCGGGGGCCTCGCCGCATGGGTCTACGCGCTCTCCCAGCATCTGCGCGTTCTGGATACGGCCGACGCTCTTGCGGCTCCCATCGCTCTCGGCCTCGCCTGCGAACAGTTCGGCGCTCTGCTCGCCGGGTCGAGTTTCGGCACGGAGGCGCACGTGCGGTGGGCCGTGGTGTATACGAGTCCGCTTGCCCTGCGCTGGAGCGGAGCTCCCATCGGCGTTCCTCTCCATCCGGTACAAGCCTACGCGGCGATCTTTTTGCTCACCCTGTCCATTCTGCTTCTCGTTTTGCAGCCATCTCGCCGCCAGCCGGGCGACCTGGCCGGCATCGCCTTGATGGGCGCGGGAGTCATCGTCTACATCACCGAAATCTGGCGCAACTGGGAAGGCCGCGGCACTCTCTTCCATGGCGCGATGGACGGCCCGCAGCTTGGCGCAGCCCTTCTCGTGCTCGCTGGTGCGCTTCTGCTGCGCGAACGCCGCAATGCGTCGTTGGTGGAGGTTCGCAATGCCTGACCCGCGCACCGTGCTCGTACCCGCGGAAGCTGCCGGTCAGCGCATCGACCAGTTCCTCGCCGCCCAGCTCGACATCAGCCGTTCCCGTGCGCAGCTCCTGCTCGAGCAGGGCAGCGCGCAGATCGATGGTGCGCAACCGAGGGCCTCGCTCAAGCTGCGCGGCGGGGAAACCATTGTGGTCACCGGCGAGCCGCAGCCCGCGCCGCTGAAAGCCGCACCGGAGGACATTCCTCTCAACGTGGTTTACGAAGACGACGATCTCGCGGTTATCGACAAGCCTGCCGGAATGATGGTCCACGCCGGCTCCGGCGCCACGGATGACGCGCGCAACCGGGGGACCCTGGTCAACGCTCTGCTGCACCGGTTCCAGTCGCTCAGCGCCACCGGAGGCGAGATGCGGCCCGGCATCGTGCATCGCCTGGACAAAGACACGAGCGGCCTCATCATCGTGGTCAAGAATGATCGCGCCCACGCGAAGCTCGCGGCCATGTTCTCCGGCCGCGCCATCCGCAAGACCTATATCGCGCTTGTGCACGGCGAGCTCGAGCGCCCCCGCGGCACCATCAATTCTTCCATTGCGCGCGACCCCGTCCGCCGCACGCGCATGACCACGCGCCCGCAGGAAAATGCTCGCACCGCGGTGTCGCACTACGAGAGCGTTCGCGCGCTCAACACGCGATTCGGCAAATTCACGCTCGTCAAAGTGCGCATCGAAACGGGCCGTACCCACCAGATCCGTGTGCACATGGCCTCGATCGGTCACCCCGTGGTGGGCGACACCCTTTACGGCGCTTCAAGCCAGCTCACCGATCAGCGTGCCGCGAATGCCGCCCCTTCCCGCGCCGCGCGGCGCAACGCGGAACCGGAACGGCTGCGCCTGGGCCGCAACTTTCTCCACGCCGCGGAGCTTGAATTTACCCACCCGGTCACCGGGAAACCATTGAAGTTGAGCGCCGCCCTGCCCGAGGAACTCGCCCAGTTTCTCAACAAGCTGGAGGGTGACCCGGCCGCTGCCCCCGCGTCCAAGAAGAGCGGGAATCCCGTCATTGGTAGAATCAAATAGACATGGACATTCAGGATTTTTCCGTGGTGGGAGACCGCCTTCGGGCGTGCCGCCTGACCGGCCTTTTTCTGGCCGCATTGCTCGCAACTTCGCTGTTGCACGCACAAGCCCCAGCTCAATCGGCGCCGGCCCAGCAGCCTGCGCGCCCGACATCGACTGCACCGCGGGCTGCCCCCGGACAGCAGCCTGCCCCAGCGGGGCAGCAGCAAAACCAGGCGGAACCACCCGAAACGGTGCTCCACCTGGGCGTCAACGAAGTTAACCTGATCTTCACGGTCACTGACCGCCACGGCCATTACATCCCCAACCTGCAGCAGAGCGACTTCGCTCTGCTCGACGACGGAAAGTCGCCGGCGCGGGTTA
>Ga0070684_100004209_pt1 | contig 10905 bp, 9 predicted proteins | sample KBSC723LmetaG_FD_65653 | JGI IMG/M metagenome (GOLD analysis project Ga0070684, IMG submission 65653) | Corn rhizosphere microbial communities from Kellogg Biological Station, Michigan, USA - KBS C7.2-3L metaG | ecosystem: Host-associated > Plants > Roots > Rhizosphere ...
CCCCTGATTCCCGCGGAGCTCCGACAGAAAAAGATGAAGTATCACGTCAATCCAACAGGGCGATTCGTGATCGGTGGCCCGCAAGGCGATGCGGGATTGACCGGTCGCAAGATCATCGTCGACACATATGGCGGCATGGGCCGTCATGGCGGCGGCGCCTTCAGCGGCAAAGATCCGTCGAAGGTCGATCGCTCTGCGTGTTACGCGGCCCGATGGGTGGCGAAGAACATCGTCGCCGCGAAATTGGCGCGTCGCTGCGAGGTTCAGCTCGCATACGCGATCGGCGTCGCCGAGCCGGTTTCCGTAATGGTCGACACGTTCGGGACGTCCGTCGTTCCGGAGGCTAAGATCATGGATGCGGTGCGTGAGGAGTTCGATCTGACGCCGAAGGGAATCATTGCGGCACTCGATCTTCGCAAGCCGATCTACAGCGCGACGTCGGCGTACGGGCACTTTGGACGCATGCCGAGGAAAGTTGGAAAAGGCCGTTCGTCGATGACTGAATTCACATGGGAGAGAACGGACCGCGCGGCCGCACTGGCGCGTGCGGTTCGCTGATGGCGGTGATGCATGATTGAAGTCGTCGTATCGCGGCTGGGCATGGACCCCGGCACGCAAACCTACGTCGTCGTGCTCCAAGAAAAGGGAGGAGCACGCCTACTGCCAATTTGGATCGGACAGGCCGAGGCGGAGTCGATCGTCGTGCAGATGCAAAGCATCAAGCGCGAACGTCCGATGACGCACGACCTGTGTAAGAACATGATCATCGGACTCTCGGCGACGCTTCGGCGCGTGCAGATCACGCGCGTCGAGAACAACACGTATTTCGGCGAGCTGCATTTGGAGCGCGGCGGTGAGATCGTGCAGGTCGATTCGCGTCCCTCCGACGCAATCGCGATCGCCGTGCGTCTCGACGCGCCGATCTTCGCCGCCGAGTCGCTGCTCATGCTGCCGGAAGAGGACGAGGAGGAGGACAGCACCGAATCATTCTCGCCTCCGACGCCAGCAGAACGCGATGCATCGGAGTTGAGCGCCGAGCAGCTCAAGCGATATCTCGAGCATCTGCGTCCTGAGGATTTTGGCAAGTTCAATCTGTGATACCGCCAGCCCAGCGGCCTGACTCATCCCACGCCGAGCGGCGCGTCGACGGCCGTGTCGTGCGCGGGACGCGCGAAGGGCAGCAGCCCGTCGCCAACCAGTGGGTGGTCCTGCATCGCGTCGGTCCGGATCGCGCCGGCCCGTTGGACTCGACGCGGACAGCGGCGAATGGACGCTTCAGCATCCGGTATCGGGAATCCGGAGATACATCGGCGCTCTACTTCGCGTCGACATCCTACGGCGGTGTCGCGTACTTCACGTCGCCATTGCGTGCGCCAGTCGTACGCGGTGACGATGCGACGCTCACGGTCTTCGATACGACGTCGGGGCCAGTGGCAATCAAGGTCGGTGGACGTCACGTCATCGTCGGCGCGGTCCAGCCAAATGGGCGGCGGCCGGTCGGCGAAGTGTACGATCTCGAAAACGACAGCACCGTGACGCTCGTCGCACGCGACAGCATGAGTCCGCTGTGGCGCACGCAGCTGCCAGCGCAAGCGCTGGAGTTTCAGGTCAATACGAGCGGCGGTCTCGCGCCGGGCGCAGTGTCGCAACGCGGATCATCGGTCGGGTTGTTCGCGCCGCTGAGCCCGGGCATTCGCCAATTCGCGTTCACGTATGAGCTTCCGTCGAACGCGTTTCCGCTGACGTTGCCGATTGATCGCGCGACTGGTGTGCTCGAGGTGCTCGTGCAAGATCCGTCGGCGCGCGTCGATGGTGTGAAGCTGCGGGAGACCGCGCCGGTGAGCGCCGACGGTCGTACGTTTCGTCGGTTCCTCGGGCAAGATCTCAGTGCAGGCACGGCGATTCGCATTGACATCCCGCATTTGATCGGCGCCGAGCGGGAGAAAGTGTACTTCGGTGTGGCTGCCGCGCTACTCGCGGCGATGGTCGTCGCACTCGTCGTCGCTGCACGGCGATCGGTGTTCCGTCGTCCACTCGCCGCCGCATCGCTGCCTGTCGCGCGGGAGTTGCGATCGCACGGCCTCATGCGCGAGCTCGCAGCGCTCGATGAGGAATTCGAGAAGATCGCCTCACCCGATGATGCGACGCGTGCGGAATATCAGGCGAAACGTGCCGCGCTCAAATCGCAATTCGCCGAGGCCATTGCCGAGGAGCGCCGGGCGACGTAGTATTCCGCCCGTAAGCGATCCACAACTGACCGACAATTGATGGCGAACGCGGGACACGGAAACCGGTGAGATGCCGGTGCGGCCCCGCCACTGTAACGGGCAAAGAAGCACGCTCACGAAGCCACTGACCGCGAAGAGCCGCGGTCGGGAAGGCGAGCGACGCAGCCCGGAGCCAGGAGACGACCCACGTTCGCGCCACGAATTCACAGATCCTCGGGGGAGGACTGGTGGCGACTCGAACCGACCGTCGTCGCGTTTCGCGTTGCGGGCATCCTTCTCCGAGTTCCTCGAGACAGCATGCCCGTCTTTCGTTTCTGCTCGTTCATCGCTGCGTTTGCCATCGCGCTCTCGAGCTGCCGCCAGCCCGAGCACGCGACGCAGCAGCGTGACACGCTGCGCGATGATTACGGCATGTCGATCACGATCGGCCGCCCGCCACAACGCATTGTCTCGCTCAACCCGGCGACCACCGAGATTCTGTTTGCGATCGGAGCCGGTCCGCGTCTCGTCGGCCGTTCGCAGTACGACGTATTTCCCGACTCAGCCAAGTATGTGCCAAGCGTCGGCGCCGCGCTTCGCCCGAACATCGAGTCCGTGCTTGCGACGCACCCCGATCTCGTCGTGATGTACGCGAGCCAGGACAATCGACAGGCCGTCGATCGCTTTCGCGAAGCAGGAATTCAAACAGTCTCGTTCAAGAACGATAGCATCGAGCAATTCGAGCGTGACACGCGACTGCTCGGACGAGTGACGGGAGATTCGGCGCGAGCGTTTGCGCTCGTCGACTCCGTCATGGCGACGCTCGCTCGTGTTCGCGCGGCAACCGCCAACTTGCCGCACCCGACCGTGTTCATCCACGCGTGGGATCGACCGATCATCGCCATCGGCGGCGGCAGCTTTCTGAGTCAACTGCTCGATATCGCCGGCGGGCGAAACATCTACGCCGATATCCCGGCGCCGTCGGCTGCGGTCACGCTCGAGGACGTCGTGGAGCGGAACCCGGACTACGTGCTCGCCAGTCCCATATCGGCGCCGAAGATGCGGGCGAGTGCGTCGTGGAACGCCGTGCCGGCGATCCGCGCCGGCAAGCTGCTCGTGTACGACACGACGCTCGTGGGCCGGCCTTCCGTGCAATTAGGCGCCGCGGCCGTGTCGTTGGCGAAGCTCATCCACCCCGGCGCGTTGCGCTGACCATGTCAGCGGCGCGGTGGCTCGGCCTGGTGATCGTGCTCGTCGCGGCGTCGCTGCTCGCCGTGGCGGTCGGCACCGTGAGCATTCCCATACCAGCATTGTGGAATGCGCTGCGTCGGGTTGGCGATACGATGCCGATCATGGTCGTGTGGACGTTGCGCATTCCGCGCGTGGCGTTGGCGATTCTCGTCGGCGCCGGCTTGGGCATGTCGGGCGCCGCGCTCCAAGGCACCATGCGCAATCCACTCGCCGAGCCCTACCTGCTCGGCGTCTCCGGCGGTGCCGCGGTGGGCGCCGTGCTCGGCCTCGCGCTCGGCCTTGGCGTGGCACTGCTTCCGCTCGCCGCATTCGCCGGAGCGGTCATCGCCGTTGTGATTGCGTTCTTTGTGGCGCACGCAGCCGGCGCGCGCGGCGACCCGCGCGTCTTGCTCATGGCGGGCGTCGTTGTCGGCGCATTTGCGAATGCGGCAATCATGGTCGTGATGGCCAACGCAGAGCCGAACACCATTCGCAATGCGCTTTGGTGGATGATGGGCTCTGTGGGCGATGCCACGTGGGGGCAGATCGCAAATCTCGCGGGGTATGTACTTCTCGGGGGCGGTGCGCTGATCGTCGTCGGACGGCAGATCGACGTGCTGGCGCTTGGCGAGGACGCCGCCGCTGGCCTTGGCCTCGACGTCGATGCGGCGATTCGCCGTGTGTTCTTGATTGCTTCGCTACTCGCCGCCGCAACGGTCTCCGCCGCGGGGTTGGTGGGATTCGTCGGACTCGTCGTGCCGCATTTGGTCCGCGCGGCTGGAGTACGAAAGCATCGAGAGCTGCTTGTTGGCAGCGCGATTACCGGTGCGACGCTCGTCGTGCTCGCGGATCTTCTTGGCCGCGTGCTGCGTCCGCCAGGGGAGATGCCGCTCGGTGCGGTAACGGCGCTCATCGGCGTTCCGTTCTTTCTTGTCAAGCTTCGGCGTCTCGTATGATCGAGTTCGACGACGTCGCGGTGCGATATCCTCGGTCGACGATGAGTGCGCTCGGCGGCGTGACGCTTGGTGCGGGTCGTGGCCTGCTGACGGCGATCGTGGGACCGAATGGAAGCGGGAAGAGCACGCTCGTGCGCGCACTCATCGGTCGCATTCCGCTCGAGCGCGGCGTGATTCGCGTCGACGGCTTGGCAACGACGGGGCTAAGTCGAGCGGAGCTGGCTCGGCGGGTCGCCGTCATCACGCAACGCGAAGAGCTCGCATTCCCGCTGCTGGTGTCGGAGTACGTCGCGCTCGGCCGATTTCCGCATCTCGGCATTTGGCACGCCGCCGAAGCAAACGATCAGCGCGCAATCGACGCATCGATTGACGCAGCAGGCGTTGCGGCGTTGCGAGAGCGGCGCATCGACGCGCTATCGGGCGGTGAATGGCAACGCGTGCGCCTCGCCCGTGCGCTGGCGCAGGGCGGCGACGTGCTCGTTCTCGACGAGCCCACCACCTTCCTCGATATCGGACACGAGATGTCCGTCTTCGAGCTGCTTCACGGATTGGCGCGCACTGGGAAAGCGGTGCTCTTGATCAGTCACCAGCTCAACCTCGTCGCCCGCTTTGCCGACCAACTCGTTTTGCTCCATCGCGGCGCCGTCGCCGCGGCCGGTCCTCCGAACAGCGTCATGCGAGCCGAAATCCTCGAGCGCGTTTATGAATGGCCGCTCGTAGTCTCGCGCGATCCCGCGATCGGGGCGCCGACTCTCGTTCCTCTGCGTCGCCGCTGAGTAGGCGACCTCGGGTCAATCAGCATGAACACTCCTCTACGGTCTCAATCAATGCGCTACGTGCGTCTCGCGTCGCTCGGTCTCCTCGCATCCACACTCGTCTCTCACACCGTTCTGGCGCAGGTCGCGGACACCACCAAGATCGCGCCGGTCGTGGTCACCGCCACCCGCGTTCCGATTTCCGCCTCGTCATCGCCTGCGACGATCGACGTCATCACCGGCGAGGAGCTGCGAGTGCGTGGCGTCACGTCGATCGCGTCGGCGCTCGAAATACTGCCGGGCGTTACGTTCGCCCAGTCCGGCTCCTTCGGAGCCGCGACCTCGCTCTTCCTCCGCGGCGGCGAGAGCAAGTATGTGAAAGTGCTCATCGACGGCGTACCTGTGAACGATCCGGGCGGCGCCATCGACTTCGGCTCGCTGACGACGGACAATGTCGACCGCATCGAGCTGGTGCGCGGGCCCGCGAGCGTGCTGTACGGAGCCGACGCCGTCACCGGGGTCATTCAAATCTTCACACGACGTGGAACGGGCGCTCCTCGAACGATCGTTTCTGCCCGCGGCGGAAGCTACGGATCGTCGGACGAGGACGGCACGGTGCTCGGCGCGCTCAGCAACGGCGATTTCTCCGTCGCCATCGCGCGCCACGACACCAAAGGCATCTACGCATTCAACAACGGGTTTCACAACACCGTTGCAAGCGGTGGTACGCACCTCCAACTGACCCCGCGCACGGATCTCCGCGTGTCGCTGCGGTACAACGACGACGTATTTCACTATCCAACCGACGGCGGCGGAACGGTCTCGGACACGAATGCGCATCTCATGCAGGACCGGACGACGCTCTCGGCGGAGCTTGGCCACATCTTCACGCCGCGCATCGACGCGCACCTGAGTCTCACATCCGAGGCGACGTCTGGCGGTACCGACGACAAACCGGATACGCCGAGCAGCGGCGGCTTCCAGTCCGTCGACCGAACGCGTCGCCGGGGCAGCGATTTGCGAACGAACGTCGCGATCCCGGGCGGCGCGGTCCTCACGGCCGGCGTGCAACTCGAGCAGGAAGACGAACGCACGGAGAGTCAGAGCGTCTTCGGCAGCTTCCAGTCGACTTCCATCTTCCAGGCGTCGCGCCGTAATACCGGCGTCTACGGGCAACTCCTCGGCACGATCTCCGACGCAGTCACGCTCACAGCCGGCGCGCGCAGCGACGACAATGAGCGTTTTGGCAAGTTCGGCACGTACCGAGTGGCCGGCTCCTGGCGCGTGATCGGCGGCACGCATCTCCGTGCTTCGAGCGGCACGGCGTTCCGAGAGCCGACGTTCTCCGAGAACTACGCCACGGGGTTCGTCACCGGGAACAAAGATCTGAAACCGGAGCGGTCGACAAGCACCGAGGTCGGCCTTCGTCAAACGCTCTTCGGCGAACGCATCAGCCTCGGCGTGACGCAGTTCGATCAACGTTTTCGCAACATGATCGACTACACGGGTTCGACCGAAGCGTGCGGCGCGAGCTATTGTAACGTTGCCCGTGCGCAATCGAACGGGCGCGAGTTCGAGTTGCACCTACTCCCCGTGTCGCGGCTTGCGCTCGACGCAAACCTCACCCACTTGGAGACCAAAGTGCTGACGCCCGGGTTCGATACCACGAGCGGCGGGCTATATCACGCCAATGAGCAGCTCATTCGTCGGCCCACGACGACATGGAACCTTGGCGGCTCCTACCTCGGCGATCGTGCGAGGGTCGACCTTCGCGTGCTGCACGTCGGGAGTCGTACTGATCGCGACTTCAGCCCTTTTCCGGCGCTGCCGGTAGTGTCTCCGGCGTACACGCGAGCTGATCTCGGCGCGGACGTCCCGTTCAGCGTCGGTGGGTCGGGCATCAAGTCCGCCGATCTTACGCTCCACGTCGAGAATCTGTTCGATACGAACTACGAGGCCGTCTACAATTTTCTGAGCCCGCGGCGGACGATCCTCGCCGGAGCGCGTCTCACGTTTTGAAACGCTCCATATCGGTGGTAACGGGATAGTTTTCAGTCATGACCTTGGTCGTGACGGAAGCTATCGTTCTGCACTCGTTCGACTATCTCGAATCCTCCCGGATCTTGAGGTTGGTGACCCGGGAGGCCGGGATTCGGTCAGTGCTGGCTCGCGGCGCGCGTCGCTCGAAGCGCCGCTTCGGTGCGGCCCTCGATCTGTATGCCCAGGGGACCGCTGAGCTGCAGACGAAACCAGGCCGTGATCTCGATACCCTGAGCGCATTCGACGTTACACGTGCTCGCCCGCAACTCGCCATGCAGCTCTCACGGTTCACCGGCGCGAGCGCGATCGCCGAGCTGACGTTGCGATTCACGAGCGAGGCGGCCGACCCGGGATTGTTCGATGCGGTGAGAGCCGCGCTCGACGACATCGGTGCGGCGCCGCGCGATCGCGCCCGCGACGTCACGATCGAAAGTGCGTGGCGTGTGGTTTCCGAGCTTGGCCTCGCGCCCACGATCGACAATTGCGCCGAGTGTCATGCGCCAATCGATCCCGACATGTCAGCGATTTTCAGCCACCCTGCGGGCGGCGCGCTCTGCGCTCGCTGCGGGCATCTGGCGCGAAGCGCGCGCACACTTCCGCCGGCAGCGCGCGCGGCGCTGCGCGATTGGTTGGCGGGAACATCGCACCAGCTGGCCGACGCCAACGATGCGCGCGCGCATCAACGCTTGCTTCGCGAATTCTTGCGAGAGCACCTCGCTGACGATCGGCCACTGCGCGCGTTCGAGGTCTGGGAGCAGGACGCATGGACCGGAGGCGCCGCGTGATACTCGGCACCGCCGGACACATCGATCATGGCAAGACGGCGCTTGTTCGCGCGCTCACGGGCGTCGACACGGATCGTCTGCCTGAAGAGAAGCGCCGCGGGATCACGATCGAGCTTGGCTTCGCGCCGCTCTCTCTCGACGGCGTAGGTACGATCGGTGTCGTCGACGTTCCGGGTCATGAAGCGTTCGTCCGCACGATGGTCGCCGGCGCGACTGGCATCGATCTCGCGCTTGTCGTCGTGGCCGCGGACGAAGGTGTGATGCCGCAGACGCGCGAGCATCTCGCCATCCTCGAGTTGCTTGGTGTGCGCCGCGGGATCGTCGCTCTCACGAAAGCCGATCTCGTGGACGATGAGTGGCTGGCACTCGTCGAAGAGGATGTACGCGCTGCGACGGCTACGGTGCTTCGCGATGCACCGATCATCCCGACGTCGGCCGTGTCGGGCCAGGGAATCGCTGAGTTGCGTGCGGCGATGGCCGAGATGGCGCGTACGATTCCCGCTCGCAGCAACGACGATCTGTTTCGAATGCCGGTCGATCGCGCGTTCACGATCAAGGGAACCGGGACCGTCGTGACCGGGACCGTATGGTCCGGTCGTCTGGCGCGGGATGAGACCGTCCGCATTCTTCCATCGAGACACTCGGCCCGTGTCCGAGGAATTCAGGGACATGGATCGCAGCTCGACGTTGCGACCGCGGGCGGCCGTACAGCGATCGCGCTCGCGGGCGTGGATGTCGCTGACGTCCCACGCGGCTCGACGATCATCACCGATCGTGATTGGCGACCGACGACGTTTGCACGCGCTGATGTCACGCTCGTTCCAGATCTCGCGGTCGCGGTCCGGCCGCGCACGTGGTTTCGATTTCATGTCGGTACCGCGGAGGTCGGCGCGCGGGTCGTCGCGCGCGCGATCGATTCGTCGCGCCCGTTCGCGGCGCGCCTTGTGCTCGACGAGCCGGTAGTCCTGCGGGCCGGCGATCGGTTCGTGCTTCGAACGTCGGCGCCTCTCAACACGGTCGGCGGCGGCGTGATCACGGATCCATACGCACCGAAACGTGCGCGTCCTTGGAGTCCCGGGCTTTCCGCGCGCGACCGCTTCGCACAGTTGTTGGAGGAAGCCGGCGCAGAAGGCGTCGAGGCCGCGACGCTTCCGGTCCGTATTGGCCTTTCGACCTCGGAGGTCCGCGATCTGACGAGGGTCGTGGGCGACGAGGTCGCCGTCGTCGGCGGCCGTATCGTGGCAAGGGCGCGGTTGGCGGCGCTTCAGGGGGAGCTGTTGGCGGTCGTCACGCGCTACCACGCCGATCATCCTTTGGACGCCGGCATCTCGACCCAGTTGTTGCGGAGCCAGCTCAAAGGCGGCGCTGAAATCGTGGATGCGGCGCTACAGGCTGAGGTCGCAGCGCGACGAATCGAGAGCGGTGCAGGGGTAATCTCCCTCGGTGGATGGGCGCCCAAGCTGGACACTGGCAGCTCGGCGCTGTCCGCATCGATCCTCGCTCGGCTCAGCGCGGCAGGAGCCGAGCCGCCAAGCGTCGAGGAGCTCGCTGGTGAGCTCGGTCAGGATCCCGGTCCAGTGCTCCGCTTTCTCGAGCGGCAGGGCGAAGTCGTACAAGTCGAACAAAGTCGGTACTATGCGGCCGATAGCCTAAAGCTGGTTATAGATCGGCTTCGGACCGCGATGTCGGGTGGAGCGGAGGTCGGGCCATCCGAGTTGCGCGAGAAACTGGGGCTTTCGCGGAAATTCTTGATTCCGTTGCTCGAGTATTGTGACCGGGTCGGCCACACGAATCGGAATTCGGCCGGGCGGGTGTGGCATGGCACGTAAATTCCTATGCCGCATGGCAATCCACGCCACGGCTCGCTTGACACCGGCTTGCACAAACCGTACTTTAGCGGTACGTGGCAGTTCCTCAGGTTCACCTATTCAGGAGCTCTTGTAATAATCCTGTTTCGTTAGCGCGGAGACAACCATGTTCCACCGCTGGGCAGCACTAGTGCTCGTGCTCGCCCTTTGTGCGATGACGCCAAAGTATGCGGCGGGGCAGCAAACGCAGCAAACGCCCCGAGAGCACGGTGCAGGGGCATTCGGAAAACCATTTCCGAATCCCTTCAATCCAGATGTTCGCATTCCGTTCAGCGTCGACACAACGGCCTGTACGGATGGGAGCAAGCAGCATGTCGTGAGCATGCGGATCCTGAATATCTTGGCGCAACAAGTGGCCATTCCGGTTCTGTATGTTGGCGGTAACGACACGAGGCCGGGTCCTTCGGCTTCAGCGTCCGGACCGATGTCGAATCTGCGGCTTGGCTGCGGCTTCTACACCGGATATTGGGACGGCAAGATTCCGGGCACGTCAAAAGACGCCGCGTCCGGTACGTATCTGGGCCAGTTGTTCGTCGATGGAAAATTGGCGGGAACAATCAAGATCTTTTACGCCAAATAGCGATTCCATCGTCAGCCGAACGTCGCGCGCGCCGGAAGCCAACAGGCTTCCGGCGCGCGTGCGTTTCTGCCCTTCTGCCATTCGCGAATTCAAAATCCGCTCGCCGGCCGCATTGGCAGATTAGTATCAGATATCGCGGCAAGGACCACGGCGCGCACGTCGCGGCGGTCGGCCGCATTGGCGCATCGCGCCGGCACTCACGTTGCCATCGAGTCCAGCATGATCAATCCAGACAAACTCACGGTCAAAGCCGGCGAGGCGTTCAACGAAGCCGTGAACGCCGCTCGCCGCAACGGCAATCCAAACGTCTACGACCTGCATCTGCTCGCCGCGCTACTCGAGCAGGATGAGAGTATCGTCGTTCCTGTCCTGCAAAAGCTCGGTGCGAGCGTCGCCGCGCTGCGCGAACAGCTTGCGCGCGAGACGGCACGCTATCCCAAGCAGACCGATGCCCAGCCCACGCTGTCTCGCGAGCTGAATCAGG
>Ga0070684_100004210_pt1 | contig 10904 bp, 10 predicted proteins | sample KBSC723LmetaG_FD_65653 | JGI IMG/M metagenome (GOLD analysis project Ga0070684, IMG submission 65653) | Corn rhizosphere microbial communities from Kellogg Biological Station, Michigan, USA - KBS C7.2-3L metaG | ecosystem: Host-associated > Plants > Roots > Rhizosphere ...
CGCGCTCGCGAAGCGCTGCAGGCCTTACTCGAGGAAAAGTACGCCTAACATGCTCGACGACCTTCAATCCGACGGCCTCGGCGACGGCCGCAAGCGGGAGCGCCCGGTCAATCCGGAGCGTCCGCTCGCCGATCGTGAGGTTCCGCTGGGTCCTCCGTCGAGCGCCATCGCCGACACGGTGCACTCGTGGCTCGATGGCGACCTGCCGGAGAGCAGCGTACGCCGCGCCGAGTGGTCGCGCGACGTGGACTTCTGGAAGCGGATGAACGAGGACCTGGAGCGCCGCCGCCGGATGCGGACCCCCGCGCATGTGCAGGGCCGCATCATGGAGGCGATCCCGCAGCACGCGCCGCAGATGATCACGCCATGGTGGCGCCGCGAGCTGGTCATGACGCCATCCAGCGCACTGGTGGCGGCCGCCACACTGCTCGCCGTCGCCGTCGCGGCAACCGCCGCCGTGCTCAGATTCGTTCGCTGAGCTGATCGAGCTCGACACGTATGGAGCGGCCGGCCACTGAGTGGCCGGCCGCTCTGCATTGGAACCGTCGCGTGCTCGGCGCGGTTGGTCGCACATGGCTGACCACCTGCTGCGAGCGAGCATTCGGCTCCCTCTGCGGCGCGAGGAGGTATTTGCCTTCTTCGCCGACGCGGAGAACCTGGCGCGGATCACCCCGCCCGAGCTGGCGTTTCGCATCCGCACGCCACTCCCGATCGCGATGCGCGAGGGCACGCTGATCGACTACACGATCGGCCTGCGCGGGATCCCGATGCGCTGGCGAACGCGCATCACGCGGTGGGTGCCCGGCGAGGAGTTCCAGGACGTGCAGCTGCGAGGACCGTACGCGCTGTGGGTCCACACCCACCGCTTCAGCGACGACGCGGATGGCGGCACGCGGATCGACGACGAGGTGCGCTATCGCCTGCCGTTCAGCCCTCTGAGTGAGATCGTGCACCCGCTCGTGCGAGCCCAGCTCCGCCGAATCTTCACCTTCCGGGCGCGAGCGGTGCGACATGCCCTCGGCGTATCCGACGAGCCGCGCGCGGAGGAACAGCCTCGGTTCGGTTGAGGGCGGCGCTCCCGGGCCTAGGCCCGATCAGCGCCAGCCGCCGAGGTAGCGCACCAGGGCGAACAGTCCCGTCACCACGAGCATGAAGCCGACGACGGATGCGATGAAGACGGCGAGCGTCAGTGGGACCGGCGGCTGCCGACGGACGCGCGCCTTGTTCGAGGTGGGGAGGTCGTCGCTCATGAGATCGGGTGAAGCGGGAAAGCAGGATACGAAGACAATCTGATCGAGCGCTTCCACGTACGCTACGCGCCGTGGACGAAGTGCTCAGTCCCGCGTCGGTCACCCGACCGACGGTGCGCGCTCGAGGGTGAAGAGCGTGAGCTCCGGCCGGACGTCGAATCGCACCTGGATGAAGAATCCGAGGCCGCGATTGATGTAGAGCGTGCGCCCGGGTCCGACGTCGAAGGCGCCGGAGGTGTATCGCTTGTTCTTCACGGGAAGCACGGGCGGAGGGAGGAATGGCGCGCGCACCTGTCCGCCATGCGTGTGTCCGGCGAGCACCCAGCCGCGCACGCCTTCCCAGATCGGGATATCCTGCGCGTCCGGGTTGTGCGACAGCACGACCGTCGGCTGACCCGGCGTGAGCCGTCGGAGCGCCGCTGCGGCGTCGGTATGGGCTGGGACGAACGGGCTCGCCGGCGCGAGCAACGCGCCCGTCGGTGGCTCGCCGTGGCCGGCCCCGAACTCCGGGCTCCAGAAGTCGGCGAGCCCGGCGAACTGCAGCCCGCCGATGGTGCGCACGTCGTTCCGCAGCATGATCATCCCCGCGTCCGTCGCCACGCGCGAGACGTCGTCGGCCACGGAGATGTGGCTCCAGTTCCGGCCATAGTCGTGATTGCCAAGCGACGCCACCGTGCCGAGCCGGCCGCGCGGCATGCTGCGCAGCACGCGGGCGAGCTCCGTCACCTCGTGCGCCGAGCGAAACGACACGAAGTCGCCGGTGAAGGCGACGAAATCGGGCGCGAGCTCCTGCGCCGCGCTGAGCGTTCGGATGAGGTAGTCCGAGCTCACCCGCGGGCCGACATGGATGTCGCTGACCTGCAGGAGCGTCTTCCCGACGAGCGACTGCGGCAGATCGGCGAGCGGCATCGGCCGTCGCACGAGCTCCGGCCAGAATGGCTCGATCTGCCACGCGTACACGCCACCGGCCGCCGTGAGGCCGAGCGCGCCCGCGCCGAGCGTGAGGAACCGCCGCCGGCTGATCACGCGTCGGCTCCCGCGCCCGGTCGCCACACCAGCAACCGGAGCGCGACGCCATCCCGCACCAGATCCTCCACGCGCCCTTCCTCGCGAAAGCCGCGCGCCGCGAGCGCGACGGCGGAAACGTCGAAGGGCGGGTCGTTCGGCAGCTCGCAGATCACCAGGCGCTCGCCGGACCGCTCGCACGTCTCGCGCACGGCATCGACGAGGGCGAGCTGAACGATCGGGTCGGGAGCCACGACCGCGTGTACCTTCGTCGCCAGTCGTGCCCCGAGGATGGTGCCGAAGAGCACGAGCCCGTCCGGCCGAGCATCCTCATCCGGGCCGGCCAGCAGGCAGAGGAACTCGGGATCCTCGAATCGCAGCGCACTCTCCAGCACTTCGTTCATACGATCGAGGTACGCCGTGCCTCGAAAAACGTTTCCGACGAGCGCTCGTGCCGAGCCGGCATCCTCCGGCATCAGCGGTCGTACGACGATCGCAGCCACCGTGCCTAGAAGTGGATCGCGCGGCCCAGTGCGGCGAGGGCAGCTTCCTTGGTCGCTTCCGAGAGCGTCGGGTGCGCGTGCACCGTGATGCCGATGTCCTCGGACGAGGCGCGGTACTCGAACCCGAGCACGACCTCGGCGATCAGCTCGGAGACGTTCGGGCCGATCATGTGCACGCCGAGCAGCTCGTCGGTCGTCGCGTCGGCGATGACCTTCACGAAGCCAGCCGTGTCGCCAGCCGTGCGCGCGCGCCCGTTCGCCGAGAAGGGAAACTTGCCGACGCGATACTGCCGTCCCGACGCCTTGACCTCGTGCTCGGCGAGACCGACCGTCGCGACCTCGGGCCAGGTGTACACGACACCCGGGATCGAGCGGTAGTGCATGTGGACCGGCTTGCCGGCGATGACTTCGGCCGCGACGACACCCTCTTCTTCGGCCTTGTGCGCGAGCAGCTTGCCGCCGACGCAATCGCCGATCGCATACACGTTCGGGAGGTTCGTGCGCATCTGGTCGTCGACGAGCACCTCGCCGCGAGGACCGAGCGCGAGTCCGAGGCCGGCCGCGTCGATACCACCGAGCACGGGCTTGCGCCCCACCGAGACGAGCACGTAGTCCGCCTCGAGGGCTTCCTTCGCGTCGTCCTTCTCGATGTCGAGGACGATCGTGTCGCCCTCGCGCCGCGCGCCCGTCACCTTCGTACCGGTGCGGATCTCGAGCCCCTGCTTGCGGAAGACCTTGTCCGCTTCCTTGACGACTTCCTCGTCCGTGCCGGGGAGGATGCCGGGCATGAGCTCGACGACGGTGACCTTCGCGCCGAGACGCCGCCAGACGCTGCCCAGCTCGAGCCCGATCACGCCGCCGCCGATCACGACGAGGTGCTTCGGCACGACGGGGATCTTGAGCGCGCCGATGTTCGAGAGGACACGCTCCTCGTCGAACTTGAGGAAGGGCAGCTCGAACGGCAGCGAGCCGGTGGCGATGATGACGTTCTTCGCCTCGTACGTCGTGGTGGATCCGTCGGCGGCGGCGACGTCGACGAGATTGCCGGCGCGCAGCGTGCCGCGTCCCTTCGCCCAGGTGACCTTGTTCTTCCGGAAGAGGAACTCGACGCCCTTGGTGTTCTGCGCCACGACGTCGTCCTTGCGCTTCATCATGCGCGCGAGGTCGATCTGAACGTCGCCCACGCCGATGCCGTGCTCGGCGGCGTGCTGGCGAATGAACTCGACGTGCTCGGACGAGTTGAGCAGCGCCTTGGACGGGATGCAGCCGACGTTGACGCAGGTGCCGCCGAGCGTCTTGTCCATCTCGACGCAGACGGTGACGAGGCCAAGCTGGGCGGCGCGGATGGCGGCAACGTATCCGCCAGGGCCGCCGCCGATGACGACGACGTCGGCCGGTATGTTCGAAGCCATGGATTTCAGAGCGGGATCGGGACTGGTCAGCTTGAAGAATGTAGCCGCTGGATAAGTACGGTGCGACCGACCGACGTTCCATCTGGCGCGGTCATCCCGGGCACTTTACAGTAGCGGTTGGCTCCCCACCCCTCACGCACCTCCGAGGTGCCGATGGCAACCGCTGTCGCGACCACGGCGCCGCTCGACGCCGTCACGTACACGCCGCCGACGCGGCAACGCGTCGACTCGATCGACCTGCTGCGCGGGCTCGTGATGGTCATCATGCTGCTCGACCACACGCGCGACTATTTCAGCGCCGAGGCGTTCCGGTTCGATCCCACCGACCTGTCGAAGACGTCGGTGGCCCTGTTCTTCACACGCTGGGTCACGCACTTCTGCGCGCCGACCTTCTTCTTCCTCGCCGGTACGGGGGCGTATCTCCGCCGTGCGCGCGGCGCGACGGCGGGGGAGATGTCCCGTTTTCTCGTGAGTCGTGGCATCTGGCTCATCTTCCTCGAGGCCACCGTCATCCGGTGGGGCATCAGCGGCGACTTCCTTCCACATGGCACGTACGCCACGCAGACCATCTGGGCGCTCGGCTGCTCGATGATCGTGCTCGCGCTGCTGGTGCATCTGCCACTCTGGGTGATCGGCGCGTTCAGCCTGACGATGATCGCGGTGCACAACGCGTTCGATGGCGTGCGCGTCGCGAGCTGCCTCCCGGGACAGCCGCCTTGCGGCGCGGGCGACGTGGCGATCCGGCTGCTGCACGTCTCGGGTCCGATCGTGCTGCCGCACGGCATCTTTCTCGTCGCGCTCTACCCGCTGATCCCCTGGATCGGCGTGATGGCGGCCGGCTACGTGTTCGGCAAGCTGTACACGCTGGAGGCGGCGACGCGTCGCAAGGCACTCATCCGGCTCGGCGCGGCCATCGTGGCGCTTTTCGTCGTGCTGCGCGCGACGAATCTCTACGGCGATCCGGGCAAGTGGTCGGTGCAGCCGCGAGGCGTCGTGTTCACCGTGCTGTCGTTCCTGAACACGAACAAGTACCCGCCGTCGCTGCTCTACCTCTGCATGACGATCGGGCCGGGGATCCTCCTGCTGGCGTTCCTGGAACGCGAACGGCGTGGTGGGATCGGAAAGGCACTGGTCACCTATGGACGCGTGCCGATGCTGTTCTATCTGCTGCAGTGGCTGTACGCACACGGCGCGGCGTTCATCGTGTGGACCATGGCGGGGAAGAACACCGCTCCGCTCCACGTGTTGGGCAACACGCCACCCGAGGCGCTCAAGGGAGCCGGGTTCTCACTGCCCGTGGTGTACGCCTTCTGGATCCTGGGCGTGCTCCTGCTCTATCCGATCTGCGCGCGATACGCGGCGGTGAAGGCGCGACGAAAGGAATGGTGGTGGAGCTACCTCTAGCAGGGGCTGTCGATCAGTCGATCAGCATCGTGGCCGGGTCTTCCATCAACTCCTTGACCCGCACGAGGAAGAGCACGGCCTGCTGACCGTCGATGATGCGGTGGTCGTACGAGAGCGCGACGTACATCATCGGCCGAATGACGACCTGGCCGTTCACGGCGATCGGACGGTCCTGCGTCTTGTGCAGGCCGAGGATGCCCACCTGGGGGAAGTTGATGATCGGCGTCGAGATCAGGGAGCCGAAGACGCCGCCGTTCGTGATGGTGAAGGTGCCGCCGGTGAGGTCGTCCATGGTGAGCTTGCCGTCGCGCGCCTTCTTCGCCAGCGCGCCGATGTCGCGCGAGACCTCGATCATCCCCTTCCGGTCGGCGTCCTTGACGTTCGGGACGACCAGGCCCGCGTCCGACGCGACGGCGATGCCCATGTTGACGTAGTTCTTGTAGACGATCGAGTCGCCGTCGATCTGCGCGTTGACGACCGGATACGCCTTGAGCGCCATCGACGCGGCCTTCACGAAGAAGGGCATGAAGCTGAGCTTCACGCCGTGCTGCTTCTCGACCTTCTCCTTCATCCGCTCGCGCAGCGCGCTGACGGCGGACATGTCGATCTCGTTGAACGTCGTGAGCGTCGCCGTGGAGCTCTGCGAGAGCAGCAGATTCTCGGCGATGCGCTTGCGACGCGTCGTCATCTTCTCGCGCGTCTCCCGCTCTCCGGTGGGCGCGAGGGTGCGCTGCGGCGCGGGGGCCGACGGCGCGGGGGCCGACGGCGGCGCGGCGATGGGCGCGGCGACGGGCGCGGGCGCCGCACCGGCGGCCACGTGCTGGATGACGTCCGGCTTGCTCACCACGCCGCCGCGTCCCGTGCCGGCGACGGCGGCGAGGTCGACGTTCTGCTCGGCGGCGACGCGCTGTGCAGCCGGTGAGGCACGGACCGGTGACTCCGGCGCGGGCGTGGCGGCAGCCGGCGCCGGAGCGGCCGCTGCAGGGGTCGGCGCCGTCGGCGCGGGTGCGGGCGCCGGTGCGGCGGCCTGAGGGGCCGGCGTGCTCGCGGGCGCGGCGCCCTCGGCGAGCTCGCCCAGCAGCTCGTCCACCTTCACGACGTCCCCTTCGTTGCGCTCCCGCTTGGTGAGCACGCCCGCGGCGAGGGCAGGGACCTCGACGGTGATCTTGTCCGTCTCGAGCTCGACGAGCGTATCGCCGGCAGCGACCGCTTCGCCCTCCTTTTTCAGCCAGCGTGATACGGTCGCTTCGACGATCGACTCGCCGAGGGGAGGGACTTTGATTGCGGTCATGAGGGCTCTTCTCGAAGCGAATCACGAAGGCGGTGCCGCCTTTCGCGTTGCACCACCCCCACATAGCATTCCGCCGACCAATATAACCCCCGAGCAGAGGCGTGCGAGGACTCACCATCTCGGCCCACGGCGGGCTCGATCGCATCGAGGTGCGCGACGATCTGCCGATGCCCTCGCTCTCGTCGAACACGCAGGTGCGCGTTCGCGTCCTCGCCGCGGCGCTCAACCATCTCGACCTGTTCGTCGTCGGCGGACTCCCCAACGTGCGGATCACTCCGCCGTGGATCATCGGCTCGGACGCGATGGGCATCGTGGACCAGGTTGGCGACGGCGTGACGGATGTTGCGGTCGGCGACACGGTCCTGATCAATCCGGGATTGAGCGATCGGACGTGCTCCTACTGTCTCGCCGGCGAGCAGCCGCTCTGCCCTCACTTCAGCATCCTTGGCGAGCAGCTGCCGGGAACGATGGCGGAGTACCTCGTCGTCCCGGCGGTGAACGTGCGGTGCGTGGCGCCGGACACGGATCCGGCGGAAGGCGCCGCGTTCACGCTGTCCACGCTGACGGCGTGGCGCATGCTGACGTCTCGCGCCCGACTCCTGGCCGGCGAGCACGTGCTGATCTGGGGGATCGGCGGTGGCGTGGCGCTCGCCTGTCTGCAGATCGCGAAGTTGCTGGGAGCCCAGGTGACCGTGACATCGGGAAGCGACGCGAAGCTCGAGCGAGCGGTCGCGCTGGGCGCGGACGCGACGATCAACCATCGCGGCATCGACGTGGGCCGCGAGATGCGAACGCGCACCGCCAAGCGCGGCGTCGACGTCGTGGTCGACACGGTGGGTGAGGCGACGTGGTCGCAGTCGCTCGGCGCACTCGGCCGGCGCGGCCGGCTGGTGACCTGCGGCGGCACGTCGGGCCCGATGGTGACGACCGACGTTCGCCGGCTGTTCTGGAATCAGTGGAGCATCCTCGGCTCGACGATGGGCAACGACGCCGAGTTCGACGCGATCGTGGAGCAGTTCAGGGCCGGCCGGCTTCGTCCGCCGGTGGATCACGTGTACGCGTTGACGGACGGGCGTCAGGCCTTCGAGCGGATGGCCGGCGCCGAGCAGTTCGGCAAGCTCGTCGTGCGGATCGCATCGTGAGCGACGAGCACGCGCAGTTCGAGCCGGCGGAGCAGCAGGCCATCCGGGCCGCGGTGGCGGCGGGGAAGCCGCCGATCTGTCCGCGTGACGGCGCGACGATGACCTCGCGCGCGATCGGTGGCGGATCGTTCGGGCTGGGCTACGCGCGACGGCGCGAGTGGCTGATCTGTCCCACCTGCAAGCGAAGCCTGATCTTCGATCGGCGCCGAGGGACGCGGACGTAGGGAGGCATTCGACGGACCGAGTAGCAGCGTACCGCCCCGGCGGCCATTACTATTCTGCGATCCATATGATCCAGTCCTCCAGCGTCAACTTCGGCGACCGGTTGCAGGCGAGCTTCTCACAGGTCTTCGGTGACTACGTGCCCGCGATGCTCGGCGCGCTGGTCATCCTGTTCGCCGGCTACCTGCTGGCGAAGGTGCTCGAGAAGCTCACCGAGCGATTCCTGCGGCGGATCCGGTTCAACCGAATGCTGGAGCGAGGCGGCGTGATGCAGGCCGTCGAGCGTTCGGGGACGCATCTGAATCCGATCCGCGTCCTCGCGAACCTCGTCTTCTGGCTCGTGATGTTCGCCGTCATCCTCGTGGCGGCGAATGCGCTCGGCCTCGAGTCGCTGGCGAGCGTGTTCTCGGAGCTCGTCGGCTACATCCCGAGCGTGATCGCGGCCATCGTGATCATCCTCGTCGGGATCGTGCTGGGCGGATTCGTCGGTGGGCTGATCGCGGCGTCGGCCGGTGCGCTGCACGGTGGTCGCGCGCTGGCGCGCGTGGGCCGCGGTGGCGTCATCCTCCTGGCCATCTTCATGGCGCTGCAGGAGCTCGGGATCGCGACGGACATCGTCACCACGGCGTTCGCGATCCTGTTCGGCGCCATCGCCCTGGCGATGGCGCTCGCGTTCGGCCTGGGGAATCGCGATCTCGCCGGACAGATCACGCGTGAGTGGTACGAGCGGTATCGACTGGAGCGCGACCAGGCCGAAGCGCGGGAGCGCGAGCTCGCGGCACGTGAGGAAGCCGAGATGGAGAGCGAGTTCGGCGAGCGTCGCACGAGCGATCTGCAGGGGAGTGAATGACGCGCGCTGGGCGCGCGTCGTGATCCGTTCACGGTTTACGGTTTTCGGCCTGCCTCGGGACGCCAGATGCCTCCCGAAGCAGGCCGAAAACCGTAAACCGATCACCGAAAACGGCTCCCTCGATCAGGCCTCGGAAGGCGCACCGTAAGTTGTTGTAGCATAAAGGCTTACAAGCGCGCAAAACGATTGCTTTTCGCCCTCCGTTCGGGTATATTCCACGACTGGGAAATTCCCCCAAAATCTCTGCAGTTTCGCCCGCCGAGTGTAGCCGAGTCATGACTGCTCCGAACAATCGCGAACGCATTCTTCCGCGCCTGATCGACGAAGAGATCAGGGAGTCGTTCATCAACTACTCGATGAGCGTGATCGTGTCGCGCGCGCTCCCCGATGTGCGCGACGGCCTCAAGCCGGTGCACCGACGCGTGCTGTATGCGATGAACGAGCTCGGGCTGGTGCCCGGCCGTCCGTACAAGAAGTGCGCGACCGTCGTCGGCGACGTGCTCGGCAAGTATCACCCGCACGGCGACCAGAGCGTGTACGACGCACTCGTGCGCATGGTGCAGGATTTCTCGCTGCGCTATCCGCTGGTGGATGGTCAGGGAAACTTCGGCTCCGTCGAGGGCGATCCGGCCGCGGCCTATCGCTACACGGAAGCCAAGCTCTCGCCGATCGCGATGGAGCTGCTGGCCGATCTCGACAAGAACACTGTCGACTTCGGGCCCAACTTCGACGACCGGCTCGAGGAGCCGACCGTCATGCCGTCGGGGATGCCGAACCTCATCGTCAACGGCTCGTCGGGCATCGCAGTCGGCATGGCCACGAACATCCCGCCGCACAACCTGCGGGAGACGGTCAACGCGATCATCCACCTGATCGACCATCCCGAGGCGACCGCGGGCGACCTGCGGAAGTTCATCAAGGGGCCCGACTTCCCCACCGGTGGCTACATCTACGGGAAGCAGGGGATCAAGGACTATCAGGAGACGGGACGCGGCCGGATCGTCGTGCGCGCGCGCGCGGTGATCGAGGAGAAGGAGTCGTCGAACAAGTCGCAGATCGTCATCACCGAGATCCCCTACCAGGTCAACAGCGCCCGCCTGCTCGAGAACATCGCCGAGCTGGTGCGCGACAAGAAGCTCGAGGGGATCAGCGACCTGCGGAACGAGAGCGATCGCGACGGCCTGCGCATGGTGATCGAGCTGAAGCGCGACGCCATCCCGCGCGTCGTGCTCAATCAGCTCTACAAGCACACGCAGCTGCAGACGACGTTCGGCGTCATCATGCTCGCGCTCGTCCCCGATGCGGCGACCAAGCGGCTGGTGCCGAAGGTCATGCCGCTCAAGGAAGTGCTCGAGCACTACGTCACGCACCGGCACGAGGTCATCGTCCGGCGCGCGCAGTTCGAGCTCGACAAGGCGCTCGAGCGCGAGCACATCCTCGAGGGGCTCAAGATCGCCGTCGACAACATCGACGAGGTGATCAAGATCATCCGGGCCGCGGCCGACACGCCAATCGCGAGCGCGCAGCTCCAGGCGCGGTTCAAGCTGAGCGAGCGCCAGGCCGAGGCGATCCTCAACATGCGCCTCGCCAAGCTGACCGGCCTCGAGATCGACAAGCTGGAAGCAGAGCTCAAGGAAGTGCGGGCGATCATCAAGGACCTCCGCGCCCTGCTCGCCTCCCGCGACAAGCGGATGGCCCTCCTCAAGGGCGAGCTGCAGGAGATCGCGCAGAAGTACGGCGACGAGCGCCGCTCGGAGATCACGAGCGACGAGGGCGAGTTCACGATCGAGGACCTGATCGCCGACGAGGAGATGGTCGTCACCAT
>Ga0070684_100004211_pt1 | contig 10897 bp, 13 predicted proteins | sample KBSC723LmetaG_FD_65653 | JGI IMG/M metagenome (GOLD analysis project Ga0070684, IMG submission 65653) | Corn rhizosphere microbial communities from Kellogg Biological Station, Michigan, USA - KBS C7.2-3L metaG | ecosystem: Host-associated > Plants > Roots > Rhizosphere ...
GCGAGCGTCTTCGTGGGCGACGACGTGCCGGCGCTGCTCGACGCGCTCCGCCCGCACGTCGCCCTCTACGTCGGCGGGATGGGCGCCAAGGGCCGCAACTTCTACAACTCGCTCGTCCGGCGCTACGGCTGGGAGGAGGAGGCCGAGCGGATCCAGGAGCTCTACCTCGCCGGCAAGCAGCGGGAGGCGATCGCCGCGGTCCCCGACGAGCTCGTCGACGCCGTCTCGCTCGTCGGCCCGAAGGAGCGGATCGCGGAGCGGCTCGCGGCGTGGCGGGAGACGCCGGTCACGACCCTGGTGCTCGGCACGATGCAGCTCGAGGCGCTGCAGACCCTCGCGGAACTGGTCCTCTAGGCTCCGCCTCGATGGCTCCGCCCGTCATCGTTCTCGGCGTCGGCCGCTCCGGCACGACGCTGCTGCGCGTGATGCTCGACCGCAACAGCGAGCTCGCGATCCCCTACGAGTCCTTCTTCGTCCCGCAGCTCGCTCACCGGCACGGACGACGGCCCGACATCGACGAGTTCCTCGACGACCTCGGTCGCCTGCGGACGCTGTACGACTGGGGGATCCGCCCGGACGACGTCCGGCCGCGCCTCCGCGAGGGGATGACCACGAGCGAGGCGATCGCCGCGATCTTCGAGACGTACGCGGAGCGGCAGGGCAAGACCCGCTGGGGCGACAAGACGCCGCTTTACATGCAGCAGCTGCGGCTGCTCGAGGGGCTCTTCCCGGACGCGATCTGGGTGCACCTCGTCCGCGACGGGCGCGACGCGGCGCTCTCCTTTCTCGAGTTGCCGGAGGGCTTCTCGGGCAAGACGTGGGCGCAGCCGCGCACCGTCGGGCAGTTCGCGGCTCGGTGGCGAACGGAGATCCTCGCGGCCCGGAAGCTCGGCCGGCACGCCGGGAGCCGCTATCTCGAGCTCCGCTACGAGGACCTCGTCGAAGACCCGGAACAGTGGCTGCGCCGTGTCTGCGAGCACGCTTCGCTGGCCTGGGAGCCCGGAATGCTCGACCACACGCGCCCGAGCGACACCGCGCACATGCCCGAGCACCGCAACCTCGCCCAGCCGCCGACGCCGGGCCTCCGCGACTGGCGCAGCCAGATGAGCCGCGACGACGCGCTCTCCTTCGAGCAGGTCGCGGGCGACGTCCTCGCGAGCGCGGGCTACGAGCTGCTCGAGCCCGGTGGCGGCTACCCGACCACCGCCGGACGCCGGGAGCTCGCCCGCTTCGCCGCGCTGAGCCGCAGCTGGAACCTCACCGCGGCCACGTACCAGCGCTCGCCGCTCTGGCGGCGGTCGCATCCGCCGTTCAGCTAAAGGAACTGCGCCGAAGGCGTCTCCGGTCAGCAGCTGCCGGGCTGGGGCGTGCCGCCGGGGCCGATCTCGTGCTCGTTCCCGGACTGGAGGCAGTACGACGTCGCGTCGGCGCTGACCAGAGTGACGCCGCTGCCGGGGGGCAGCGTCGCGCCGACGTACGTCTGGTTCTCGTCGAAGTAGGCCTGCAGCGTTGACACGACTTGGTTGAAGTCCACCCCGGCGCCCGCGGACTGCGCCTGCGCGATCTGCTGCTGTCCGGACGGAGAGGTCGGGCCGTTCGACCGCATCTGCTGCATGGACAGGTAGGCACCGAGGAAGAGCGTGATCAGGATCGCCGGAACGGTGAGAACGCGCAGCATTCCCGGGATATCGGCCGCGTGGAGCGGAAGCTAGAGGTCCTGCGTCTGCTCGGCCACGTCCCCCGCGACACCGGTCTTCACGACGATCAGGTAGTCGGGGTGCGTCTCGACCACGTCCTCGAGCTTCGGGTCTTCGTGCCCGGGGATGACCATGAACTGCCGCGGCTGTTCGCGCACTCTCGAGTAGACATCCGCCCCGACCGGGATGTGCTCGGTGCAGTCGGCGTTCGCGCACTCGCACAGGAAGACCGGCTCGGCCGTCGTGGTGCCGTGGCGCTCCTCCAGGCGCGCGATGTTCTCGTTGACCTCGCGAAAGAGCGACTCGTTGCGAGCTGCCCGCTGCTCCCAGAGTGACGACATGACGACCGCGGTCAACGTTAGCCGTTACCGATAGCCGGGAAGGGCCGTTGCACCTGCGAACCACGATGGCTATTCGGGCTTACGACACACCGTCCGATAGAGGAGGCGCCAGGGCGATGGACGCCCGCAAGGCGAACGATCGGATCGCTCAGAAAGCGGAGCAACTCCGGTTCGTCTCCCGCGTTCCCATGCTCTGCGAATGCAGCACGCCTGGCTGCCGGACCATCGTGATGATCGCTCTCGCCGACTACTACGAGATCCGCCTGACCGAGGACAGCTTCATCACGGCGCCGGGCCATCAGGCCGACAGCGCAGCGCTCGAGTCGCAAACCGGGGACTACGAGGTCCACCGGACCGGCCGCCGCTCCGCCTAGCTCGCTCTCTCTCAGGCGATGACGCGGTAGACCTGGAAGACCTCCGCGTACTCGCGGTTCACGTTGACGCCGTGCATGCGGGCCAGGTTCCGGACGTACTCGGCGTTCGCGTAGCGCCGGTGGTGCTGGGACGCGTACTTCTCGAGCGCCGCGATCTTGCGCTCGACGTGCGCTTGCTCGAGGGCGGCGTACCACTGGTACTCGAAGTCGAAGTTGTTCCACGGGATCTCGTAGCCGAGGATCGTCGTGCGCTTGAAGGCACGCAGGCCTTCCTCCGCGACGGTGCGGTGATCCTGGTGGACGTCGTGGAGGCTCGGCTGGAAGACGACGTCAGGCTCCCATTCCTCCCACAGCGCGACGAGGATCTCGAGGATGTCCTGCCGGCGCTCGGGGAACGTGCGGACGTCGAAGTCGTGCACCGTCAGCGACTCCGGGCGGATCCCGAGCTCGGCCGTCGCCTCCGCCACCTCGCGCGCGAGCGTGTCGGGCGGGAAGCCCGGCGGCAACGAGCGCGTCGCGATCGAGAACGCGACGTAGCGGACGTCGCAGCCGGCCTCGACCAGCCGCGCCATCGTCCCGCCGCACCCGAACTCGCCGTCGTCGGTGTGCGGCGCCAGGACGAGCGCCTTCCGCCACTGCTCGATCATCGCGCGATCATCTCAGGCACGGGCTCGGCGGGCTCCACTCGTACCGGCTCGCGCGCGCGCACGCGCCGGGGCGACACGAGCGCGATCAGCCCGATCAGCCCCCAGGTGGTGGGATCCTCGAAGAAGTCGTTGTAGGCGAGCGAGTGGACGAAGATCGCGAGCAGCGCCAGGCCGGCGGCGAGCGCCATTCGCCCGTAGGTGGCGTGGTTGATCCGCCGGTACGCCGCGAGCAGCAACGCCGCCACGAGCCAGAGGAAGAAGAGGAGGCCGGGCGCGCCTTCCTCCGCGGCGACCGTCACCGGGGTGTTGTGCGACGCGCTCTTCTTCGGCTGCTTGCCCGTCCGTTTCGAGTACGCGTGCTCGAAGCCGCCGAGGCCCACGCCGTGCGACGGGTGAGCCTCGGCGATCCGGATGCCGACGGCGATGAGGCTCGCGCGTCCGCCGGTCGCCTTGTTGAGCCCCGAAGTCGTGTGATGGCGTAGCCCGTGCAGCAGTCTCGGCTGGGTCACGGCGATCCCGGCCGCGACGACGATCACGGCCGCGAGCGCGAACAGCGACTTCCAGCGCCAGACGATCGCGGTCAGGGCGAGCACGGCCACGAGCAGCGCGGCGAAGCTCGACTGGGAGAAGGAGATGAGCAGCCCGAGCCAGGCCACGGCGAGGAAGGCCAGAGCGGCCAGGCCGGCCCTGAGAGACAGATGGTCGCGCACGATCAACACGACGGTCGCGATCATCGCCACCACGAGGAACCGCCCGTAGATCGAGGGATCGAAGAAGACCGAGTTGACCCGGAAGAGGGCGTTGAAGATGTTGATCTGGTGCAGCTTCGTGTTCTGGAAGATCGTCTTCGTCTCGTACTGGTAGAAGCCGACGGCGGCGTAGACGAGCGCCAGGCCCACGAGCTCGCCGTAGAGGATCCGCACGCGCGAGAAGACCCACGGGAGCCGCGCGATCGAGACCGCGATGATCGTGAACGGCACGTAGAAGGCCAGCAGGTCGATCGCCGCAGCGTGCAAGCCGACACTCCAGCCCACCGAGAACCCGACCCAGACGAGGTAGAGCGCGAGCGGCCAGGAGGCGATGCCGAGCTCGCGGGTGCGCTCGTCGCCTTCGACCAGCTCCCAGAGCAGCAACCCGGCCGCGCCGAGCGCGACGATGTAGAGCGGCACGAGGAGCTGGTGGCCGAGGAAGCCCACGCGGGCCGGGAGAAGGGCAAGCGTCGCGTAGGCGACGAGCCACGGTTCCCGCCGCAGGAGCCACGCGAGCAGCGGACCGAGGACGATCACGCCCCCGATCGCCGCGCCGAGCTCCGCGGCATTCGCGGGCGCGAACGACGCGGCGAGCAGGACGGAGCCCACTCCCGCATAGCAGAGGCCGGCGATCCGGTTCACGCGCGTGCGCGCAAGGAGCAGGACCGCGAGCCCTATGCAGGCGATCGGGCCGCCGAGCTCCGCGAGCCCGATCACTTCGGGCGCACCCGCACGACTGCGGTCGTGGCATGCCCGTGCTCGGCGACGACGAGCCGGTAAGTGCCGGGAGTGGTCGGCGCGCGCACGTGCAGCGTCTTCCCTCGATGGGATCCGTGCCTGTGGCCGAGGCGCCACGTGTAGCGCTTCGCCGCGGTTTCGACGTGGACCCTGATCCGCCGTCCGCTGCGAACCGTGATCCTGCCCGGGGTGAGCGCGATGTAGCGCAGGATCACCGTCACCTGCTTGCGCCCCGCCGCGGGTGTCACGTTCCCGGCGATGTCCTGTGCGCCCACCGAGAGGACATATCTCCCGGCCGGCAGCGGCCTGCCGCCGAGCGTCCCCGCCCACTTGATCTTGTCGGTCGGCTGGACCCGGCGGCCGACGATGATCTTCTGGCGGCCGAGATAGACGACGGCGTGCGCCTTCCCGTTGAGCGTGTAGCGGATCGCGACGGCCCGGCCCGCCCCGGCGAAGAAGACGAGCCTGGCCGGCCGAGTGGCGGCCGAGACCACCCTCGGCGGTCGCGTGTCCAACGTGATGTTGTTCACGAGCCGGAAGGTCTGGCGTCGCAACTCGATCCACGGTTGGTAGACGCCGTCCGGAGCCAGGCCGCCTGCGTCCGTGCGCCCGTCCCACTGGAACAGCTTTTGCTCCCCGGCCTGCATGAGCACGCCCGACGCGATGGTCGCGACCCGGTCGCCGGAGGCGTCCCTGATGGTCACCGTCACATGGCCCCGGTGGCGGAGCTTGACGCCGACCGCGGCCTTGCTCGTGTCGCAACCGCGACAGATCGGCGAGAAGACCTTGAGAGGGATCTCGACCCCGGCGACGTCGCTCTTGACCAGCTTCAGGTGCTCGGTGATCGCAAAAGCGGCAGCGGTGGCCACCAGCAGGCCCAGGAGGGTGACCGTCGTGAGAACCCGCTGCAAAGCCCGCCGATTCTACGGGCCTCTCGTTAACGAAGTGGGGGTGGTCAGGCGCGCTCGGGCATCGACCGGGGCTCGGACCGCGGCTCCTCGCTCAGCATCACGCGCACGGTGTAGATCGTGAGCACGACGAAGAGCACGACGAGGCCGCCGCCGAGGATCCAGTTCGCCTCGGGTGCGTTGCAGAGCTTGATCCCGCTGAGGATGAGGATCCCGCCGAGCCCACACCGGATCGTCATGTCGGGGACCGTCACGGTGTACCGGCTCGAGATCAGGATTCCGGGCACGGAGCCGAGCAGCAGCCAGGCGGTCGCGTGCAGGTCGACGTCGCCGATGATCAGGTGGCCCACTCCGGCGACCCACAGCAGCGCCGCGGCGTGGAAGATGTCCGTCCCCACGATCCGCGGCATCGTCAGCGGATAGACGAGCACCATCATCAGGCCGAAATAGGTGCCGCTGCCCACGGACGTGAGGCCGACGATGAAGCCGAAGACCGCGCCGGTACCGAGCGCGATCAGCTTGTCGCGGCGGCTCATGATGAACGGCGCGTCGCTCGGCTGGATCCCCCGCTTGACGAAGGACTTGGCGAGGAAGCCGGCGCCGCCGCCGATCAGCGCCACGCCGATGATGTACCCGAGGATCGCCTCCGCATTGGCGAGCTGGTTCTGCATCGCCCAGCCGACGGTGACGCCGGCGATCGCCAACGGGCCCGAGCCGGCGAAGAGCCAGAAGGCGAGGTGGCCGTGCACGGTTCGGAGCCTGCGGTGCCGCAGCGCGCCGAACGACTTGAAGACGGCGCCGTGGAAGATGTCGGTGCCGACGGCGTAGCTCGGCTTGAAGCCGAAGAGGATGATCAGGATCGGCGTCATGAGCGAGCCGCCGCCCACGCCGGTGAGACCCACGATCAGGCCCAGACCCAGGCCCGTCAGGGTGAACTGCCAGGTCATGACGCGCTGAGGACCATCCCTGCGCCAACGGTCTCGTTCGTCGCCTCGTCGATCAGCACGAACGCTCCGGTCGTGCGGTTCTCCTCGTAAGGATCGACACAGAGCGGCTCCGAGAGCCGCAGATGCACGACGCCGATGTCGTTCAGCTCGAGTCGCTCCGGCGCGGGCACGTCGTCGAGCGTGTGGACGTCGGTCCGCGAGACGAGCTCGTCGGCGATCGCGCGTACCGACCGTGACGTCTGCTTCACCGCGAGCTTCGCGCGCGGCTCGAGCGGCCGCTCGCTCATCCAGCAGACGCGCGCCTCGAGCTCTCTCGCCACGGTCGGCGGATCGGCCGGGTCGGCGAGCATGTCGCCGCGCGACACGTCGAGGTCGTCCGTGAGCCGAACGGTGACGGACATCGGCGGGATCGCCGCCTCGAGCGGCCCGTCGATCGTCTCCACCGCATCGACCTGCGACCGGATCCCCGCGGGGAGGACGACCACCTCGTCGCCGGCGCTCCAGACGCCGCCTGCGACCTGGCCGCCGTAGCCGCGGTAGTCGTGATGCTCGTCGGACCGGGGACGGATCACCCACTGCACCGGGAAGCGCCTGCTGTCGAGATCGCGGTCGGAGGCGATCTCCACGGTCTCCAGGTGCTCGAGCAGCAGCGGCCCGTCGTACCACGGCATGTTCTCGGAGCGCTCGACGACGTTGTCGCCCTGCAGCGCCGAGATCGGGATCGCGGCGAGGTCCGGCAGACCGAGTGCCTCGAGCTCGGCCGAGATCTCGTCGAACCGCTCCTGCGACCAGTCGACGAGATCCATCTTGTTGATGGCGACGACGGCGTGCGGGACCCGGAGGATCGAGAGGATGTACGCGTGACGACGGGTCTGCTCGACCACACCCTGGCGGGCGTCGACGAGCACGATCCCGAGCTCGGCCGTCGAGGCGCCCGTGACCATGTTGCGCGTGTACTGGACGTGGCCCGGTGCATCGGCCAGCTGGAAGCGGCGCCGCGGCGTGACGAATGAGCGATAGGCGACGTCGATCGTGATCCCCTGCTCGCGCTCGGCGCGGAGGCCGTCGGTGAGCAGCGCCAGGTCGACGTAGCCGTGGCCGCGCCGGCGCGAGACGTCCTCGATGTGCTCGAGCTGGTCGACGAAGATCTGCTTCGTGTCGTAGAGCAGCCGGCCGATCAGCGTCGACTTGCCGTCGTCGACGGAGCCGCACGTGACCAGGCGCAGGAGCTCGGTCGACTGGGCTTGCTCAGAAGTAGCCAACGCGCTTCCGATCTTCCATCGCTGCTTCGCTGAACCGGTCGTCCGCCCTCGTCTCGCCGCGCTCCGTGACGCGCGTCGCCGCGATCTCCTCCACGACCGCGTCGATCGTGGACGCCGTCGACTCGACCCCGCCGGTGCACGTCATGTCGCCGACGGTGCGGAAGCGGACCGAGGTCACGAAGGTGTCCTCGCCCTCCATGCGCTCGACGTACTCCGAGGCGGCGTAGAGCATCCCGTCGCGGCGGAACACCTCGCGCTCGTGCGCGAAGTAGATCGGCGGCAGCTCGAGCTGCTCGCGCGCGACGTACTGCCAGACGTCGAGCTCGGTCCAGTTCGAGATCGGGAAGACGCGCACGTGCTCGCCCTTGCGGACGCGCGCGTTGTAGAGGCTCCACAGCTCGGGCCGCTGCGCGCGCGGGTTCCACTGGCCGAAGTCGTCGCGGAAGGAGAAGATCCGCTCCTTGGCACGGCTGCGCTCCTCGTCGCGGCGCGCGCCGCCGATCGCCGCGTCGAATTGGTGCTCCTCGATCGCGTCGAGCAGCGTTGTCGTCTGGAGGCGGTTGCGCGACGCCCGGGGTCCTGTCTCCTCCACCACGCGGCCCTTGTCGATCGACTCCTGCACCGACGCGACCACGAGGCGCTCGCCGAGCTCCTCGACGCGCCGGTCGCGGAACTCGATCGCCTCCGGGAAGTTGTGCCCCGTGTCGACGTGCATGATCGGGAACGGGAACTTCCCCGGCCGGAACGCCTTCTCGGCGAGACGGAGCAGGACGATCGAGTCCTTGCCGCCGGAGAAGAGCAGCACCGGACGCTCCAGCTCGGCCGCGACCTCGCGAAAGATGTGGACGGCCTCGGACTCGAGCTCGTCGAGGTGCGTCAGGGTCGGGATCGCGCGGGAGGTGCTCACGCCTGGGACTCCACGCGCTCGGGCAGGAGGTTGAGCTCTTCGAGCCGCTCGATGACGGTCGCGGCCGACTCGGTCGGCGTGCGGCCGGCGGTCTCGAGCCGCAGCTCGGGGTCGAGGGGCTCCTCGTACGGCGCGGAGACGCCGGTGAAGTCCTCGATCTCGCCGGCGAACGCGGCCGCGTAGAGGCCCTTGGGATCGCGGCGCGCGCACTCCTCGAGCGAGGTGGCGACGAAGATCTCGACGAACGGCGCGTGCTGCTCGACGAGGGAGCGCGCGTGGCGGCGCATCTCCTCGTACGGCGAGATCGCCGAGACGATCACGACCGCGCCGGCGCGTGCGAGCCGCGAGGCGACCCAGCCGATGCGGGCGATGTTCGTGTCGCGGTCCTCCTTCGAGAAGCCCAGGCCCTTGGAGAGGTGCGTGCGGACGATGTCGCCGTCGAGGTGGTCGACGACGAACCCGCGGCGCTCGAGCTCGGGCTCGACGTTGTTCGCGATCGTCGTCTTGCCCGCGCCCGAGAGGCCGGTGAACCAGAGGACGAAGCCGCTCATGTGTGCAGCCCGCATTCGGTGCGTTCCGTTCCCGCCCAGCGACCTTCCCGACCCTTGCCGGGAATCGTCGAGTGCGTGTCCCCGATCGACTCGTAGCCCTGATCGTGCAGCTTGTTGTACGGAAGGTCGCGCTCGCGGATGTACGTCCAGCAGTCCTCATCGCTCCAGTCGGCGAGTGGGTTTGCCTTCCAGAGCTCGTGCTTCTCGTCCCAGCCGAGCTTCGGCGCGTCCGCGCGCAGCGGCGACTGGTCGCGGCGGATGCCGGTGACCCACGCGTCGAGATCGAGCAGCGCGCGGTTGAGCGGCTCGACCTTGGCAATGGCGAGGTAGAGATCGGGGTTCGTCTCCCAGAGCCCGTCCTCGACCGGTCCGCTTTCGAACCGCTCGATGGTCGTGCCGTAGCGACTCTCGACCTCGCGCCACAGCTCGTACGTCTCCGGGAACAGGTACCGCGTGTCGATCGCGAAGACGCGTGCGTTCGGCTCGAGCTCGAACAGCATGTCGAGCAGGACCGACTCCTCCTTCTGGAAGGAGCACGCGAGCGCCACACGACCCGGAAACTCGCCGAGCACGTACTCGACGACCCGCTGCGCGGGCCAGGTCTCGACGTCAGCCGGCAGCTGCAGGCTCGCCACCGAGCAGCACCTCCTTCAGCGTGTCGCCGCGCAGTCCGAGGCGCAACGTCTCGAGCGCGATCACCTCGTCGGGCGGGATGTTGCCGAGGTTGACGTTCGTGCCGAAATGCTTGATGAACCAGGCCTGGCTCTCCTTCGTGGGGGCCTCCCAGATCAGCGACTCGAAGGGGACGGAGTGCTCGATCTCGTCGACGAGGCCGGTCCGGAGCTCCCCGCTCGGCCGGTAGATGCCGGCGGTACCGCCCTCGCGGCCCTCGGCGATGACGCGCCACGCGCCCGCGTCGAGCTCCTCCTGCATCCACTGCACCCAGAGGTACGGCGCGATGTTCACCTCGGCGTCCTTCGATCCCACCTCCGAGAGCACCGTGAAGTCGCGGGCGAAGTCGGCGATGAGCTCGAGCTTGCGGTCGCGCGGGATCTCAATGGTGCCGTCGGAGATCTCGACGTGCGAGAAGCGGTACTCGGTCAGCCAGCTCTTGAACTCGTCGATCTTGTCGCGCGCGTAGACGGCTTCGAAGAACGTGCCGCCGCAGACGACGGGCGTCTCGAAGTGGCGATAGAGCGCGATCTTCTTCTCGAGGTTGTTCGTGACGTAGCCGGTGCCCCAGCCGAGCTTGACGATGTCGACGAAGGCGCCCGCGGTGTCGAAGAGCCCCTCGATCTCGCGCAGGTTCAGCCCCTTGTCGATGACGTGCGTCAAGCCGTTGCTGCGCGGCTTGCCGGGCCGCACGGGCACCCCGAGGAATCCGTCTTCAAAGCCCGGCATCGGCGGAACGATACCTAATCGTTCGCATAGCGATCGCTAATAGACCTCGCGGAGCAGCCGCTCGATCTCGTCCGGGCTTGCGGGCTTCGGGTTGGCGAGGTTCCCGCCTCGACCCGCCGCGTCGGCCGCGAGTGCGGGCAGGTCGCCCTCGGGCACGCCGAGCTCGCGCAGCGTCGTCGGTCCGGCGAGCGCTGCCAACGTCTCGACGCGGCCCGCGGGATCGCCGGGGGCGCCGACGGCCTCGCCGAAGCGCGCCACGGCGTCGGGGGCGAAAGCGGTATTGAAGCGAAGCGCGGGTGGCAGGCAGATCCCGTTGAGCGTCCCGTGCGGGAGCCCGTAGGTCCCGCCGATCGCCTGGGCCATCGCATGCGCAAG
>Ga0070684_100004219_pt1 | contig 10887 bp, 7 predicted proteins | sample KBSC723LmetaG_FD_65653 | JGI IMG/M metagenome (GOLD analysis project Ga0070684, IMG submission 65653) | Corn rhizosphere microbial communities from Kellogg Biological Station, Michigan, USA - KBS C7.2-3L metaG | ecosystem: Host-associated > Plants > Roots > Rhizosphere ...
AACCGCGATGAATCTAACTGCCACTTAGCAGATCAATAGCTTTGCAGCCCGGCACTTATAACATCCGCAGTTGGTTGCCAGTGAAGCAAAGGTTGCCCGGTTTATTTTGTGCGGTCCTCGTTCGTAACAGGCACATCATCCTGCCGCGGCATCCCGGTCAGGTACCCTGTTTCACAATCTGGCATCTAAGAAGTCCAGTATGTGTACGGATGGGTCGTATCTATATAAACGGGCCCGATCGATAGATAAGAGTGGCCGATGTTCCTCGAGCCGCACGCGGCGCAGGGACTTTATCGAACTCACTGGAATCTACAGTCTCATCCTGCTTGTGATCTGGACGCCAAGGCCGTTGCAGTGGGCGTTATGGATCGTAGCGTCTGTGTGCATCATCGCCGTGATTGGTTTTTCATTTGATGGGTGGCGCACGATGGGCATCTGCACGGACAACCTGGTGCGATCGCTCTGGGCGGTGGCGCTGGCGGGAGCCGTGGCACTGCTGTCGGTGACAGTTGCCGCGCGTCTGCACACGCTGCGGCTGCCCACTTCCCCGCTGCTGTTCATTCGCCATTACGGGTGGTATGCGGTGTGGGCGGGATTGCAGCAACTGATCCTGCAGTGCTTCTTCCTGTCGCGATCGCTGCGGCTGATTCCCAATGCGACGGCGGCGGCAGTGCTGTCGGCCATGTTGTTCGCGGCGGCACACCTTCCTAACCCGGTGCTGACGGTGATCACGCTGGTGTGCGGGCTGGCCGCATGCCTGTTCTTCCTGCGCTACCGCAACCTTTGGCCGCTGGCCATTGCGCACGCCATCCTGGGCATCGCGATCGCGATTACGATTCCCGGGCATGTGGACCACAACATGCGCGTGGGCATCAGCTATTGGACGTGGGTAGACCGGCCGATCATTTCGGAGACGCTGCCGTTTACGAAGCCGTGAAGCGGCGGGTCAGCGCAGGAAGAGGGACCAGACGGAGTCGACTGTGGCGTGAGTGACTGCGGATGCGCCGACGCGCCGCTCGCGCCGCCAGGCGCGTCCGTAGAAGATGCCGGCGATGGCGGCCAACACCACGTAGCGCCAGTTGAAGTGTGCGGCGCGCTTGTTAAAGTGGGAGAGGCCGAAGAGCACGGCGGTCACAATGAGCGCGGCGGTTCGGCCCATGCGGCGTTCCAGCAGATTCTGCACCCAGCCGCGAAAGAACAGCTCCTCCGGTACGGCAATAAAGAAAAAAGTAAAGATCCATGCAAGCGCGAACTGCCCCGGCAGAGCCTTCGCCTGCGCAAAAGTGAGGCTGTGTGTATGCAGGAAGCCGAGTACGAGGCCCAGGGGCAAGGCGATGGGCAGATAGAAGAGGAACTCGCGCAGGCCGTGGGAGACATTGCAGCGAGTAAGCCGCAGATCGAAGCCGGCGCCGTCAATGGGACGAAGGGCGACGAACGCGTAGATGCCGGCATCGAGAAGCAGGACCTTGTTGAATAGGGAGAGGTGCGGCGGCCAGGCGCTCTGGAACCAGCGTAGGTCGACGGAGAGGCCGAGCACGAGGAGGATGGCGAGGAGCGGCCAGACGGAGCGTTCTGGAATGAAGCGCGCGGCGAAGGCCATGGCAACGGGAAAGAGCGCATAGACAGCCAGCCACCGGAACGAAAACGCGCCGCTGTCGAAGGAGACGAGCCCGTAGGGAATCGAGAGCAGCGCCGGACAGGCAATCTGCGCCCATGCGGGGAGCTTGCGGGCGCACCCGTGCGCCGCGCCGGCGAAAAACGCGACCGCGAGATAGGGAGCCAGCGCGAGCAGCGCGGCTATGACGAGCAGGGGTGTCAGGTGCGGCACGCTCTTATTCTGACAGGCAGAGGTGGTTACGGTTCGCTGAGCGAGAGTTGGGCAGAGGCCCATGGGGATGGCGGTTTCGCCTCGGCAGCGAGGTCGTAGACCAGGCGCTCGAGGACGAGCCGCTTGTCGGGCGGGGAGGAGCGCAGTTCGAGGTCGGCGCGCGCGATGAGGCGCAGGGCGCGGGTGAGGTCGCGCCGGTTCTTGTAGCGGCGCGCCTGGCGGATGAGATCGTCGGCCGCGAATGGCGGGATGCGGAAGCCCTGCCACAGGGCCTGCCAGATGGCGCGCTGATCGCGGACGTTCTTTTCGAGAATCACCAGCATCTGGCGAAAGGTGCGGGCCAGCATGTAGAGGTGTCCGATAGCCGCATCCTCGCCAGCGTCGCTCGAGTTGAGAAGCCCGTTCAGAAGAGCGAGGGCGCGCACGCGATTGCGCGAGCTGATGGCATCAGTGAGTTCGTAAAGCGAGCGCTGCTTGGCGGCGAGGACCATGGTTTCAACATCACCCAGAGTGATGCGGCCACGGCCAAGGGTGTACAGCGTGAGTTTTTCGAGCTCCGAAGCGATCATCATCATATCGGCGCCCAGGGCGTCGACCAGTTCGCGCGCAGCGTCAGAGTCGATGCGCGTGCCTGACTGCTGCGCAGTGGAGCTGACCCACCGCATGGCGTCGTCTTCAGTGACCCGCGCCAGTTCGACCATCGCGCAGTGCTCGCCGAGGGTTTCTGACAGGCGTTCGTAGCGATTTTTGTCGTCCATGTCCATGCGGCGGGTGTCGGACGTGATGCGCAGGAAGTCGGCGACAAAAATGAGCAGGGCCTGCGGATTGGGCGAGCGGAAGTAGCGATCGAGGGCGGCGAACTCATCCTTTTTGGCGCCGCGGGTGTAGAGGTTGCGAATGTTGCGAATGAAGATGACCTGGAACGGGGACATGAGCGAAGGCGTCTGCGCGCGGTCGAGGATGTCGAAGATGGGAGTGCTGGCGAGATCCAGATCGGAGAGGCAGAAGTCGCGCAGGTCGGGAGGGACGAGAGCTTTGAGGACGGCGGCGCGGCAGCGTTCCTGGAGAAACGCCTCGTCGCCCGCGAGCACGTAGCCGGGCTTGAGCGGACCGCCTTTGGCGGCGGCTTCCATGTCGGCCACAAAGCGGCCCGTGGCGGAGAATCCCGCGCCCCAGCGCTCGCCGCTCATTGGACCGGTCCCCTGGCTGCGGATGAGGGATGCATGCGGGTTCAGGATAGCAGGATTCAGGCTTTAGGGGTCAGGGTACAGGGAACAGCGAACAGGGAACAGCGAACAGGTCAGGTGTGGGTGGCCATGCGCTCGAGAATGGCCTGCTCTTCCCTGCCCTGCGGTTCGCGGAGAGTCATGACGGGGCAGCGCGCGTGTGCCAGCACCTTATAGATGGTGCGGTCGCGGGTGAGGTTTTCAAAAGCGGAGCGCTGCGTGGCGCCGAGCACGATGAGGCGGGCGCGGCGTTCGGCTGATTCGGCCAGGATTTCAATGGACGGATTGCCGTGCGCGACCTTCGCTTCGATGGAGACGTTTGTTCCGAGGACGGTTTCGGCGGCGACGGAGCGCAGTTCCTGCATGGCGGCGGAATCGAGGCCGGTGGGCATGCCGCGGCGCTCCATTTCAACAATGGGCGGCAGAACGTGCAGAAGGACGAGGCGGGCGCCCATGGCGGACGCGATCTGGCTGGCAAGCACTGCGCTCGGACGGGAGGCCTCTCGAAGTGTGGTGGCGTGCAGGACGATCCGTTCGGAGTCGCTGCCGTTCACCGGGAGATGGGCCTCGGGACCCACGGTCATGACCGGGATATTGACCGAGCGCAGCACTTGTTCAGCCACGGAACCAATGAGCAGCTTGCTGACCTTGCTCCGGCTCCGGGTGCCAAGAAGGATGCGGTCGGCATGAAACTGCCGGGCCGCGGCAATCAGTTGCTGTGCGGGGTGGCCTTCGCGCACCACCTGGTCGCAGACGATACCTCTCTTGCGAGCTTCTTCACAGTGGCAATCGAGAGAACGGGCGGCAATATCGACGGCGCCCATGGGATCGTAGTACGGCATTCCCGAGGCGTCGGCTGCCATGGCTTCGCCGGTGGAGACGACGTGCAGCAGAATCAGGCGAGCCCCAGTGACGACGCCCTGCTCGAGGGCGAACGGCATCAGCCGGTCCAGGTCACTGAGATCCGTCGCGACCAGGATAACGGCTGGGTGGCTCCATCGGTTCTCGGCCGGGTCCGGCATGACAGCGCCTCGCAACAGGAAAGATTGGCACCAATTGTAAGCCCGAACAGTGCCTCGCGACACTCCAGCTAGTGATCTGGATCACAGCCGACTCCAGAGGCCATTGAAATCACAGAATTTTCTCATCTGGCCACCTCGGCGCCATCGCATCTCACTCCGACCTTAATGCTTCGGTGGGATGGACGGACGCGGCCCGGATTGCCGGGATCATTGCCGCCATCATCGCGGCCAGCGCAAGCGTTCCGATGGCGATACACGCAGAAAGCGGATCGGCTGTGCCGGTGGCAAAGAGCAGGCCGGAGATCATCCGGGCCGTCAGCAGCGCCGTGCAGATTCCCGCAGTGAGACCGAGACCGGTGAATTGACCAGCCTGCGATAGGATCAGACGCAATATGTGCGCGCGCGTCGCGCCCACCGCCATCCTCACACCGATCTCCCGCGAACGCTGAGCAACGGAATAGGAAAGCACTCCGTAGATGCCGATCGCAGCCAGTGCCAGCGCCACAAGCGAAAAAATGCCAAGCAACATTGCTGTCATCTTCTGCCGGGCCATCGAGTCGGATAAGAGCGCGTCGACGGACTGCACATGGTAGAGCGGCTGTTCCGGGTCCAGTCGTTGCACTGCATTGCGGATTGTCGATTCCACGCTTGCGGGATCGGCAACGGTGCGCACGAGCAGAACTCCGTGCAGGCCGAATCCGGGAAGATAAATCTCCGGTTGCGCTTCGCTTTCCACACCGAGATCGTGCGCGTCCGAGACCACGCCAATCACTGGGATCTTCTGCGGATGGGAACTTAACACTCCCAGCAGAATATTTGCGCCCAGGGGATTTCTTCCTGCCAGGTAGCGCCGCGCGAAGGCGTCGTTGACGACAAATAAGCTGGCGTCGCTCTCGATGTCTTTTTGCTCGAAGACTCTGCCGCTCTTGAGCGCAAGGCCGACGGTATGAAAGAAATCCGGGCTCACGTAACGGATCTGCGCCGCGGGAAACGTTCCCGGCGCAGTGGGAGCCGCGCCTTCCACCAGGAATCGCGTCATCACCTGCGACGGCCTGAGCGGGACTACCGACGTCGTGGCGGCAGACGAAACACCGGGAGATCGCGCCAGGTTCTCGAGCAACTGCTCGTAGAAGTGATTCGTGACCGGACTGTCGTCGCCGTACTTCGGCTCCGGCAATGCGATTTCGGCGGTGAGCAGATGATCGGTCCTGAAGCCTGGGTCCACCGCCAGCAACTTCTGAAAACTGCGCAGCACGAGCGTGCTTAAGAAAAGCACGACAACCGCGATTGCGACCTCTGCGCTAACCAGCGCCGCGCGGCTTCTGCTGCGGCTGCCCGTGCTGCCTCTCTCGCCTGCACGCAGCGTCACGGCCAGGGCAGGCGAGCGGCTCAGGAGCGGAATCATGCTGAACACAATTGCGGTGAGCGTGCATGTAAGCAATGCGAACAGCAGGACAGGAATGTTGAGGGCGATCGATTGAACAAGCGATGGATCGAGAGATGCCGTGTGAGCAAGAGCCATGCGCAGCAGCGGCAAGACTCCCGCCGCCAACGCGATTCCGAGCGCTCCGCCCATCAGGCAGAGCACAATCGCCTGCGCCAGAAATTGCGAAAAGAACTGCGTCGGGCGGGCGCCAAGCGCCTGGCGAACTGCAATGTCGCGCCGCTGCGCGCTGGACCTTACCATCAGAAGATTGGCGACATTCGCGCACGCGATCAGGAGCACCAGCAGGACCGCTCCCAGAAGGCTCAGCATGGCCGGACGCAGCTTTCCCACCAGCTCATCGCGCATCGGCTTCAGCATCACGCCGACGTTTCGGTTGGTGGCGGGATACGCTGCCGCAAGGCGCGCCGACACTGCCTGCATGTCGGCTTTCGCCTGGGATAATCCGACACCAGGACGCAACCGGCCAAGGACCCTGACCGAGTGCCACACGCGGGATACGCGCGTCGGCTGGTCGAGCAGCGACAGCGGCAGCCATACTTCCCCCTCCGAAGGAAATGCGGCCCCGGTGGGCAGAACGCCGATGATAGTGAACGCGGTTCCGTTCAGGTTGACGCTGCGCCCAACCACCTTCGGGTCTCTGCCAAAATACCGGCTCCACGCCGAGGCGCTCAGCACCGCCACATGATCGCCGCCGGATTGATTGTCCTCATCGCCGATGGCGCGGCCGAGGATTGGAACGACCCCCAGCACCGAAAAGAAGTTGCCCGAAACGAGCACGCGACGAACCTGCTGCGGTCGTCCATCCGCAACCAGCGAAACCGTTTCAGGATTGAGGGTGGAGTAGGCGGCGAGTTGCACAAAGCTATGTTGCTGGGCTTTCCATTCCTCGTAGTCGGGATACGTGGCCTCGATGCCGCCCTTGATCTGCGGGTGAATCTCAGACAGCGATACCAGGCGCCCTGCGTCGGCAAATGGCAGCGACTTCAGCAGGAGCGCGTAGACACAACTGAAGATCGCTGCGGTGGCGCCCACCCCCAGCGCCAGTGTCATAACCACTGCCGCTGAGAACGCTGGAGACCTGCGCAATGTACGCGCCGCGTAACGAATATCTCGAAAGAACGCTTGCATCGCATAACCTCGCTGAAGTGTGAGACGGCATTCCGATCAATCCGGTGCCAACTCTCTGCGCAAGGCTTATGGCGCGGCCAGTCCCGTGCAGAGTTGGCCGCCGGCACACCTCGAGTTCCTTTCGCCTAACTTGCCATCACTTCGCTGAAGGCTTTGCGGAACGTCATCATCTCTTCCGGCGTGCCCACGGTAATGCGGACCTGAGTCGGCCACGCAGGCCAGATGCGGCCGACGTAGACGTCCTTTTCGGCCATGGCCTTGAGGACTTCCTTGCCATCGCGGCGGGTGTCGAGCATAAAACAGTTGCTCTCAGACGGCGTGACGGCGTAGCCCTGCTGCTTGAGCCAGGCGAGCGTATCGGCGCGCGTGTCGCCAATGGTCTTCATGCGGGTGGCAACCAGGTCAGCCTGCTTGAGGCTGGCGATGGAGCCGGCCATGGCAGTGATGGGCAGGAAGTTGCGTCCGAAGTAATCGATCTTGTCGAGCAGATCGGGGCGGCCCACGGCAAAGCCCATGCGGATGCCGGCCATCCCATAAAGTTTTGAGAAGGTGCGCAGGACGATGACGTTGCGGCCCTCCTTGACGAAGTCGAGGGAGCGCGGCGCGTCACACAGGTGGATGTAAGCTTCGTCGATGAGCAGTATGGTGTCTTTGGGTGCGCTGGCGACGGCGTGCTCGAGATCCGCGCGCGGCGTGCAGGTACCGGTGGGATTGTTGGGATTGCAGATATAGATGACGCCGGGATTGGACGCGGCGGCGAGCATCGCCTTGATGTCGTGAGTGGCGGCGCCGCGGGGGTCAGACAGCGGGACTTTCAGCACGGGCGCGCCGATGCGCTGGGCCGCGAACATGGGCGCTTCGTATCCGGGATCGGCGACGACCACAGGCCGGCTTGCGTTCGCGAACGCGAGGACGGTGTATGCCAGCGGCTCGCTGGACCCGGCATAGACGCGAATGGATTTTGGGTCGAGGCCTTCCTGCTGGGCGAAAAGCGCGACGAGGTCGTCCTCCATGTTGAAGAAATAACGGCCGCCTTTAGGGACCATCTCCATCATGGCCTGGCGCGCGGCATCGCACGGCCCGAGCGGGTTCTCGTTGGAATCGATGTGCACGCCCTTCTCGGGATCGCCGAGACGACGGTGGCGCTGCTCGGCGGCCAAGTGAGCTTCCGTGAGGATGGGGATGGCGGCAACGGCGGAAGCGCCCGCGGCAAAGCGGAAGAACGAACGGCGCGAGATCGACGAATGCATGAACGGCCTCCAGAGGCGGTGGAGAAGGCGAACGAACAAAACGATTCCGGGAAGTGCAGGGGAAGCAGCCCGGATTGGCTGCCAACACGTTAGTCTTCGGGGAGGGCAGCACACAAGAGGGAAAACGATCACGAATCGTCCAAGCCGGTGGTGCCGATTTTTTTCAGCAAGGATGGTTTCCTGGCCGGGCGCGGTTCTGCTACCATCCGGCACAGCGTGAGGGACGCAGCCGGTCCGCGGAAAGGGCCTGAAGCCCACCCCTGCAGTGAATCTTTCCTCGCACCTTCTTTCGGCCCGAAACAGCGGACAACGGGCAGCAAACGAAAGGAGGCTCCATGCCCAACGAATCCCCTTCCCTTCCTCGCGCGCTTCCCGAGCGACCCGATTTACGCCACTTGAAAGATCAGGCCAAGGAGTTACTGCGCGACGGCGGCGCGTCAACGCTGGCCGAGGCGCAGTTCGCAGTCGCCCGGCAGTACGGGTTTGCGAGCTGGCCGCGGCTGAAAGAGCATGTCGAACGGCTGCATGAGATCGGGCTGCTGAAACATGCGATCGACACCAACGATCTGGGCGCTGTGCGCACGCTGATGACGCGCAATCCGGAGTTGCACCAGGCGCCCATGGGGTACGGCAAGAACGGTCCGCTGACCTGGGTGGCGGAGTGCCGCGTGCCTTGGGAGGCCCCGGGGCCGGCGCGGCTGGCGATGGCGCAATGGATGATCGATCACGGATCGGATGTGCACCAGGGCGGGGACGGTCCGCTGATGCGCGCGGCGCTGGTCGATCACCGCATCCCGATGATGGAGTTGCTGGTGCGCAACGGCGCCGACGTGAACGCGGAATGGAATGGACATTTCCCAATTCTGTTTGCACCGTGCGAGACGCTGGCGCCGCTGGCCATGAAGTGGCTGCTGGACCACGGAGCGGACCCGCATCTGCCGGTGCGGCACGGGCGCGAGTCGCCGCTCGATTACGTGATCGGTACGTATTCGCGTTCGCCGATGCAGGCCCAGTGCATGCGCGTTCTGATTGATGCCGGGTGCACAGCGCGCCGTAGCGTCCCGTCAGTGCTGGAGCTTTTGCTGGGCAGGCTCGATCGGCTGGGCGAGATGCTGGACGCCGATCCTGCGCTGGTGCACCGGCGTTTTACGGAGCTGGATTTCGGGTCCTCAGGATCACGGCGCATGACGCTTCAGGGTGCGACGTTGCTGCACGTGGCGGCGGAATACGGCAACGTAAAGGCGGCGCGCATGCTGCTGGCGCGGGGAGCGGATGTGAATGCGCGCGCCGAGGTGAATGCGAACGGGGCTGGCGGACAGACACCGCTGTTTCACGCCGTCAGCCAGTTTTACGACTACGGGCTTGCAGTGGCGCAGTACCTGGTCTCCAGCGGAGCGGACCTTCGCATCCGCGCTCGGCTGCCCGGGCACTATGAAAGGGACGATGAGTTCGTTGAGTGTACTCCGCTGGGGTACGCGGAGTTGTTCCCCGGCGGGCAGACCCCGACGATCGAATTTCTGCGCACTGCAGGAGCCGTGGTTTAAGACGCGGCTCAGGACAGAGGCAACGGTTCGTCGGTCACGCAGCCATTACTGGCGCTCTGCACCAGGCGGATGTACTTGGCGAGGGTGCCGCGCGTGTTCTTGTAGGGGGGCATGGTCCAGGCGGCGCGCCGGGCGGCGAGTTCGGCGTCGTCGACGTCAACTGTGATGCTGTTGGAGACGGCGTCGAGCTCGATGATTTCCCCGTCGCGCACCAGAGCGATCGGTCCACCGTTCTGCGCTTCGGGCGTGACATGCCCAACGATAAAACCATGCGACCCGCCGGAGAAGCGGCCGTCGGTGATGAGAGCCACGTCTTTGCCGAGCCCTGCGCCCATGATGGCCGATGTGGGGGTGAGCATCTCCGGCATGCCGGGGCCGCCGCGAGGGCCTTCGTAACGAATGACGATAACGTCGCCCTTGCCGATCTTGCCTTTTTCAAGAGCGTGCAGCATGTCTTCTTCTGAATCGAAGACGCGCGCAGGGCCGGAGAAGCGAAGTCCTTCCTTGCCGGTGATCTTGGCGACGGCGCCTTCGGGCGCGAGGTTTCCTTTGAGGATCTGAATGTGGCTCGACTTCTTGATCGGGTCGGAAAGCGGGTGGACGATCTTCTGGCCTTCAGACAGGGCGGGAAGGGCCATCACGTTTTCGCGCAGAGTTTTGCCGGTGACAGTGAGGCAGTCGCCGTGGAGCAGGCCGGCGTCAAGCAGCAGGCGGCAGACAGCGGGGAGGCCTCCGACGACGTGCAAGTCTTCCATCACGTAGGCGCCGCTGGGCTTGAAGTCGGCAAGCAGCGGGGTGCGGTCGCTGATGCGCTGGAAGTCTTCGAGGGTGAGGTCGAGACCGACAGACCTGGCCATGGCGATGAGATGGAGGACCGCGTTCGTGGAGCCGCCGAGCGCGCAGGTGACGGTCATGGCGTTTTCAAAGGCCTGGCGGGTCATGATGTCGCGCGGCTTGATGTCGTTGGCGAGCAGGTTGCGGATGGCCTCGCCGGCGGCAACGCATTCGCGCGCCTTGCCCGGGTCTTCGGCAGGCGTGGAAGAGCTGTAAGGGAGCGACATGCCCAGCGCTTCAATCGCGGACGCCATTGTGTTGGCGGTGTACATGCCGCCGCAGGCTCCGGCGCCGGGGCAGGCGTGGCGCACGATGTTGTGGCGCTGCTCCTCTGTGATGGAGTGGGCGATGAACTGGCCGTAGCTCTGGAATGCGGAGACGATATCGAGCTTTTCGTTGCCAATGTGCCCGGCGCGGATGGTGCCGCCGTAAATCATGATGCTGGGGCGGTTGAGGCGGCCCATGGCGATGATGCACCCGGGCATGTTCTTGTCGCAGCCCGGGATGGAGATGTTGCCGTCGTACCACTGCGCGGACATCACGGTCTCAATGGAGTCGGCGATGATTTCGCGCGATTGCAGCGAGTAGCTCATGCCGTCGGTGCCCAT
>Ga0070684_100004220_pt1 | contig 10886 bp, 13 predicted proteins | sample KBSC723LmetaG_FD_65653 | JGI IMG/M metagenome (GOLD analysis project Ga0070684, IMG submission 65653) | Corn rhizosphere microbial communities from Kellogg Biological Station, Michigan, USA - KBS C7.2-3L metaG | ecosystem: Host-associated > Plants > Roots > Rhizosphere ...
GCGATGCGCTTCGGCCCCGACCACGGCCGCATCGATCCGCCGCGGATCTACGTCGTGTCGGGCGACGACATCAAGCCGCTGCCCTGACGCGGACGGCGCCGCGAAAGCGGGTCAGGTTTTCTACTTCTCGGCGTCGCCCAGCGCGACCTCGAGCAGCCGCAGGGCCTTCTCGACCTCGGCGGACGGCTTGCGCGCCAGGTAGCGCGCGACCTGCTCGCGGGCCGCGAGCGCGCCGGCCGCCCGCTCGACGCCGCCCGCCGCGCGATCTTCCTCGAACTGCAGCAGCGCCGCGGGCTCGACCGACAGCGCGTCGGCGAAACCGGTGATGACCTCCAGCGTCGGGTTGCCGGTGCCGCGCTCGATCTGACCGACCAGCTTGCCGCTGACGTCGGACCTCTCTCCCAGCTCTTCTTGCGTCAACCCGCGCAACCGTCGGAGCGCGCGCAGGCGACGGCCGAACAGCTGGCGGATGCTGGCACGACGGCCTCGCGACATGCGCGCATGGTCCCGGGGGCGACCTCCAACATAAACCCAGCAAAGTTCATAAAAATGTGCTCGATTGACTGATAAAAGGAAGTATGATTCCTATTTAGGAATAAATGGGGGCCTGACACGTAAGCGATTGGGCAAATGAGCTTGCCGTCGCGACTTGGTAAGGGCGGTGCGTCGGCGGCGGGTGACGCAATTAGGCGATCACCCGCGGACCTGAAGGCAACCGATGCACCGCCCGCTTTTTTCTTTCGCGGAGGGCGTTCGTCTTGGAAGAGGTCACGAAGCAACATGACCGGAGCCACCTGGACGGTCGGCTGTGCGTCTGGCTGCAGCAGGCCGAGCGCGAGCAGCGCCGGCTCGCGGTGCTGGTCGTCGCCGCCGACAGCCTCGCCTGGATCAACCGGCGCTGGGGGCGCAGCGCCGGCGACTCCGTGCTGCGCAAGCTTGCGCGGCGCCTCGCGGCCAGCCTCGCGCCGGACGACGCCTTCGCGCGTTACGAGAGCAACCGGTTCGGGATCGTCCGCTGGGCGGCGTCGGGCGAGGGGCTGACGCTCGCGCAGCACCTCGCGGGCCGGGTGGCCGGCGCCCCCTTCGAGTTGCCGGGCGGGCGCGACGCGGCCTTTCTGACGATCAGCATCGGGATGACCGTCGCTGGTCCCGTGGGCGACGCCGCCTCGATCGTCGCGGCGGCGGAAGCGGCACTGCGCCAGGCCAAGGACGGCGGCGGCAACCGCATCTGCGGCGCCTGACCCGCGGCCGCCCCCGTACGGGCGTCGCCCGAGAGCGGCGTGCCCTCACCCCGACCCTCTCCCGCAAGCGGGAGAGGGAGAAAGAACAGAGGGAGGCCCCGCACCAGGGCTCTGGTCCCCTCTCCCCGCGAAGCGGGGAGAGGGTTAGGGTGAGGGGTCCGGGAACCCACGCCGCCCGACGGATGTCTGTATCTCGGTGGCCCTCGCGCGTCCCGCACTCCTCCTACTCGCAGCGCTCCTCGCCGCGAGCGCCGCATCCGCGAGCGCGCCTCCGGATCGCGCCTCCGCCGTCGCCGCCGCGCTCGCGACCATCGAACACGGCCTCACCTCGACGAAGTACCAGCACCGCATCTCCGTCGACCCGCGCCGCGGCATCTACCGCTGGGACTGCTCCATCATGGTGGCGTGGATCCTCGAACGCACAGCCCCCGCCGCCCGCCGCGCGATCGGCGTCGACAAACCGCTGGCGCGCGACTTCCACCGCACGATCTCGACCGCCCGCACCGACCGTCCGGACCACGGCTGGCAGCGCCTGACCGACGTCGCCGCGCTCGCGCCCGGCGACGTCTTCGCGTGGCTGAAGCCCGAGATGTTCAAGCAGCGCGCCAACACCGGCCACGTCGGCTTCGCGATCGGCAAGCCCTGGCGCCACCCCCGCTTCGCCGGCGTCTGGCTGCTCCGCATCGCCGACGCCACGACCGAGCTCCACGGCGCCGACTCCCGCCCGCCCGGCGGCGAGGGCGGTTTCGGCACCGCGACCATCGCCTTCCTCGTCGACGCATCCGGCGCCCCCCGCGCCTACGGCTGGTACGGCGAGGCGCAGGATCCCGCGACCTTCGTCGCCACCGACATCGTCCTCGGCCGCGTGTTCCGCTAGCATGCGCCGATGCGGCGGCGCCGCGGGCCGCTCGCCCTCAGAAAATTTAAGCAGACAACAGTGCAGGCTCGAACGAGGGGACGAACAGACATGTCGCGCAACATCGAGACGGTCAACAGGTACCTGGACGGATTTCGCAGGAACGATCACGCGCAGATCCTGTCTTGCCTGACGGACGACATTCGGTGGACCGTATTCGGTGCCTTTCAGCTGACCGGCAAGGAGGCCTACGACAGGGCAATCGACGGTGCGCCCGCTTTCGTGGATCCTCCCGAACTAAAGGTTGTGCGCATGGTGGAGCAAGGCGACGTCGTCATGGCGGAGCTCACGGGCACTGCGAAGCGCGCGACTGGCGGAGAGATGCGTATGTCCATGGCCGAGGTGTTCGTCATGCGCGACGCCAAGATCGCTGAGCGCCGTGCCTGGGTGATCGAACTCAAGGAGAACGACCACCGCTAGCAATGACCGCGATCTACCGGCTAGCGCCAACAGGTTAGCCAGGGGGTCGCTATCCTTCGTGCTCCGTGGTCATGGTACTTTCCACGCTCGCTTAGGGAAGGGCCCGCATGGAACCACCATCGACCGAGACCGGCCAGGTCGACGCGCAGTCGGAAGAATGGTTCGCGTCCTACGCGGAACCCGCGAACCAACGCCGCCGCGTCCGGCTCCGTCACAGCAAGCGCGATCCGAGGCGCGAGCGCCTTGTCCGGCTTCACCGGCTCAAGACGATGATGATGTTCGTGTCGGTGGTGTTCGTCGCCGCGATGACGGCCGGCTTCTACGCCGTCCTGACGCGCTGACCGCCGGGTTCCACGTGCCTCGCACCGCGATCGTCCTCGGCGGCTCTGGGTCGGTCGGAACTGCGCTGCTCCGCGAGTTGCTCCACGATGATGGCTTCGACGCCGTCATCTCACTCTCGCGCCGGTCCTTGCCTGAGGCCGTCACGATGGCTCATGCCGCCGGCCGCAGACTGGTCGAGAAGCTCGTTCCCGACATGAAGGCCGAGCCCCTCGCCGCGGCAACGTTGGACGCAGCGAGAGAGGTCGCGGGCGATCTGGAAGGGTTCAGTGTGCTCGGCGTCGGTGCCGGTACCGCGACGCTCTCGCTCGAGGAACATCGCGCGGTGGACGTTGCGCTGAACGAAGCGTTCGCGCGGGCGCTGCGGGATTCGGGCAAGGTCCGGCATCTCGCGTTCATGAGCGCCGTGGGCGCGGACCCGACTGCGAAGGCGACCGGCGGGGGTGGCGCAGGCATGTCGCGCTACCGCCGCGTGAAGGGTGAGTCCGAAGAAGCCGTGCGCTCGAGCGGGCCGGAGGTCGTCAGCGTGTTCCGTCCCGCGATGATCATCGGTTCTCAGCACACGCCGTGGCTGCTCGAGAAGGCGCTGCCGTTGTTCTCGTTCGTCACGCCGGCGAAGTACAAATCGATCAGCGTGGAGCAGATAGCGAAGGCGATGATCGCGAGCGCGAAGCACCACCCCGCGACGAGCGCGACGTTTCACTACCCGGAGATGATGCAGCTGATCGCATCGAAGCGCCCTACTGATCGAAGCGGAGGATCATGACGACCAAGGAAATCGCCGAGCGCCTGGTGGCCCTGTGCCGCGCAGGAAACTTTGAAACCGCGCAGCGGGAGCTGTATGCCGCCGATGCGATCAACATCGAGCCGTACGGCAACGCCACCTTCGCGCAGGAGACGAAGGGGCTGGATGCGATCCTCGAGAAGGGGCGCAAGTTCGGGGCGATGATCGAGCAGGTGCACGCGGTCGCCGTCTCGGATCCGCTGGTGGCCGGCAGCTCGTTCGCCCTAACCATGCAACTGGACGTGACCCTGAAAGGCCACGGGCGGCTGCGCCTCGACGAGATCTGCGTCTACGAGGTCAAGGACGGGAAGGTCGTCTCCGAGCGGTTCACCTCGAGATTTCCCGTCTAGACCCGACCGAGCTCGTCCTCGGTCGGTGTTCCGCGAGCGACGCTACTTCGCGGGGGCGGCAGGCGTCTTCGCCGCCACGACCGGCTTCTTGCTGGCCGGTCCCTTCAGCTCGAACGACGCCGTCAACCCGGACGTCGAGCTGCCGCCGACGGTGACGTCGAACTTGCCCGGCTCGACGACGAAGTCCTTCGTCGTCTTCCAGAAGCCGAGCGCGTCGTGGCCCAGTGTGAACGAGAGTGCCTTGGTCTCGCCCGGCTTCAGCGTGACGCGCTGGAAGCCCTTCAGCTCCTTCACCGGGCGCGTGACCGAGCTGACGACGTCGCGCAGGTACACCTGCACCACCTCGTCGCCCGCGCGCTGGCCCGCGTTCGTGACCTCGACGCTGACCGACTGCGCGTCGGGATCGTCCTTCGACGGCGCCGGCGCGACCTTCAGGTTCTTGTAGCTGAACGTCGTGTACGAAAGGCCGTGCCCGAACGGGTACAGCGGCGTCACGTCGTCGAACAGGTAGCCGCGCCGCGCGCTCGGCTTGTGGTTGTAGAAGACCGGCAGGTGGCCGGCCGACCGCGCGAAGCTGACCGGCAGCTTGCCGCCCGGGTTTACCTCGCCGAACAGCGCCGCCGCGATGGCCGCGCCGCCTTCCTGTCCCAGGTAGAAGCCTTCGAGGATCGCGCCCGCCTGCTGCGCGAGCAGGTTGATCGATGGCGGCCGGCCGTTCTGCAGCACCGCGACGGTCGGCTTGCCGACCGCCAGCACCGCTCGCGCCAGGTCGTCCTGCCGCCCCGGCAGATCCAGGCTGGGCCTGTCGCCCAGGTGGTTCGGCGCCCACGCCTCGCGCGAGCTCTGCTCGCTGTCGCCCAGCGCCAGCACGACGACGTCCGCCTTCTTCGCGACGGCGACCGCGTCGTCGATCATCTTGCGATCCTCATCGTACGTCGGCGTCTCGACCTTGTCGGCCCACCAGTCGGACCCGCGCGTGATTCCGCAGCCGGGCGCCCACATCACCTTCACCGCCGTCCCGACCGCGTCCTTGATCCCGCGCAGGGCGCCGATGCATCGCTTGGGCACGCCGCTGTAGCCGCCCAGGCGGCACGGCTCCGCGTTGGGGCCGATGACCGCGATCGTCTTCACCTTCGCGCGATCCAGCGGCAGCAGGCCGCCCTGGTTCTTCAGCAGCACGATCGATCGCTCCGCCGCCTTGCGCGCCAGCGCCGTGTGTTCGGCGTTGCCCGCGATCTTGTCGGCCTGCTCGACGTCGACGTAGGGCTGCTCGAACAGCCCCAGCTCGAACTTCGCGCGCAGCACGCGCGCGACGGACTTGTCGATCGTCGCGATCGGAATCGCCTTCGACTTCACCTGGGCGACCAGCGTCGGGTATAGCTTCGGATCGGGCAGCTCGAGGTCGACGCCCGACTCCAGCGCCAGCTTCGCGGCGGCCGCGTCGCTGTCGACCACGTGGTGCAGCGAGTTCAGCTGCTCGATCGCGAAGTAGTCCGAGACGATGAGGCCGTTGAAGCCCCACTCCTTGCGCAGGATGTCCTGCAGGTACAGCTTGTTCCCGTGCGCCGGGACGCCGTCGATCTCGACGTACGCCGGCATGATCGCGCGCGCCTTCGCTTCCTTGATCGCCGCTACGAACGGCGGGAAGAACGTCTCGCGAATCACGCGCTCTGAATAGTTGCCGGGGCCGGCGTTCATGCCCGCCTCGGATTGACCGTGAACGGCGAAGTGCTTCAGCGTCGCCATCACGTGGTTCGCGTCGATCTTCCCGTCGGCGGTCGGCGCGCCCTGCAGGCCGCGCACGGCGGCGACGCCCATGCGCGAGACGAGGTACGTGTCCTCGCCATAGGTTTCTTCGGCGCGGCCCCAGCGCGGATCGCGCATGACGTCGACGACCGGCGCCAGCGTGTGCTGCGCGCCGCGGGCGCGCGTCTCCTTCGCGACGGCCGTCATGATCTCCTCGACCAGCGAAGGGTCGAAGCTGGCCGCGAGCGCGATCGGCTGCGGGTAGCTGGTCGCGCCGATGCCTTGCATGCCGTGCAGGCCTTCCTCGTGGTTCAGCAGCGGGATGCCGAGGCGCGTGTTCTCGAGCGCGTACTTCTGGAGCGCGTTCGCGAGCTCCGCTTCCTGGCGCGCGTTGAGGTTCTTCTTGCGGTCCTCGTTCTCCGACGGCCGCGAGATCTCACCCAGGCCGTTCGCGAACAGCGCCTTTGCCTTGTCGTTCGCCAGCGCGGGGCGCAGCTGATCGTCGACCAGCACGCCGCTCTTCGGGAACCAGTAGGCGGTGAGCTGCGCCACCTTCTCTTCCAGGGTCATGCGCGCCAGCAGATCGGCGACGCGCTTGTCGATCGGCAGCTTCGCGTCGAGGTACTTCGCCTTCGCGAGCGAGGCGTCGCGGGCGGCAGCGGGGGAAGGGGCGCCGGCCGCCAGACACACGGCGACCAGCAGGGGCAGGGCGTAGCGCTGTTTCATGCGCGGAGCCTATGCCGATCCGCGCCCCGCGGCGCAAACAGAATCGAGAGTTCGGAAGGGCGGTTTACTTACCTGATTTACTTGCCTGGTCTACTTGCCCAGGAACAGCGTCACGAACGCGCCGTTCGTCGTCGTGGCGCCGCCCGAGGTCTGGTTCCAGACCCAGACGGAGAGTGTGATGGTGGTGGCCGTCGCCGCCGTGCACTGCGCGTTCGCGAGCATGGACGCGCCCGATTCGGCCGTCGCTTGCACGATCACCTTCGCAGGCGTGATGGCTGCCGGATAGCTCCCGGTGAACGTGACCGTGTACGGATAGCCCGTGCCGCTGACGGTGACCGCGGTGGTCGCGGTGCCGCCGAACGAGCTGACCGTCGCGCCGCCGAAGTGCGCGAAGCCGATCGGCACCGAAGCCTGGATGCCGTTCACCTGCCCCTGCAACTGCGTGAACATGAGGTCGAGGGAGTTGTCGTGCGTGACGATCGCCTGGAAGTTGGCGTTCACGTCGGCGGCTTTGATCGGCGTGCCGGCGACGAATGTGTTCGGCAACGTGAGCGCCGCCGTGACGATCGCGGGCACGAGGACCGCGCAGACCACGCCCAGCCAGTGCCAGTAACTTCGCTTCGTTCGTGCCATCACTGTTCGCTCCTCGCTCATTGCCAGACTGCCTGATCCCAGACAGAGGTGTCCCAGACGCCGGGGGGCAGGCCGCCGGTTCCGCCGGTTCCGCCGCCGCCGCCGCGACCACCGGCGCCGCCCGATCCGACCGCGCCTCCGATACCGCCAATGCCGCCCGCGCCGCCGCGACCGCCCGTCGCGCCGCCGATGCCGCCGGTGCCGGTCGCGCCGCCGGTGCCGGCCATCCCGCCGGTGCCCGTCACGCCGCCGGTGCCGGCCATCCCGCCGGTGCCGCCTGTTCCACCCACACCGCCGCCGCCGCCGATGCTTCCGCCGCCGCCGGCCGAACCGCCCGTGCCGCCCGTTCCGCCGCCGGCGCCGCCATGGCCACCCGCGCCGCCGGTGCCCGTCGGGCTGGACTTGGAGATGGTGATGCTCGCGCTGACGGCCTGGCCCGCGATCAAGGTGACGGCGCCGCTGGTGCCGGAGGCGACGACGACCTGACCGGCGCCCAGCCCGTCAGCCGAGAACGTGAGCGTGCCGGACGAGACGGCCGGAACGTAGTGAACGCGCGCCTCGCCGCCGGCGAACGCGCCGAGGTCCAGCGTCTTGTCGTAGCTCTCGGCGCCGGTGACGTGCAGCGCGACGGCCGTGACCTGCGCGCGTACCGACGCGTCGATGTCGATCGTCAGGTTGACGCCGAAGCCGCCCGGCGGGGACGCCGACGAACCGCAGCCCACGAGAGTGAGCGCGCCCAGCGCCGCCAGACAGAGGTAAAGCCCCTTGATCGTGTGTCCGCGCATCTTCACCGGAGGCCCGCGCCCGGGCCCAGATCGGGCGCCGTCATCCACGGCGTCGATGAGCCGGAAGACAGCGCGATCGCCGTGACGACGCCACCGATCACGACGACGCCGACGGCGGTCCACAGCCACCACTTCTTGTAGATCGGTTCCTCGCCGCCCGTCGCGGGGGCGGGCGCCGCCACCAGCGACGCGGCCGGCGCCGACGGCGCCGCCGACGGTGGCACGGCCGGGACGGCCTCGGCCGGCGGAGGCTGCGGCGCGGGCGCGGCCGCCGGATGTTCAGCCGCGGGTGGCGGCGTGGCGGCGACGGCGCTGGGCGAAGGCGGGGCCACGGCACCGCTGCTCGGCGGCTCGGTCGTCGTGGGCGGCTGTGTCTGCGCCTTGTGCTGCGCGGCGATCGCCTCTTGCAGCTTCGTGATCTGCTGCTGAACGTTCGGGACGTTCTTCTCGCTCGGATAGAACATCACGTAGTTCTTGTAGAGGAGCAGCGCCTTGTCGTTGTTCCCCGCCATCCGGTACGCCTGCGCGGCGTTGTACAGCAGCGCCGGATCGGGCCGCAGCTTGTAGGCTGACTGGTACTTCTCCGCGGACTGCGTGAACTCGCCGACCGCGTAGTGCGCGGTCGCTTCCTGCACGAGGGCGCGGGCCTGCGCGGTCTTGTCGTCGGGGGCTGACTCCGCGCCGCGCGCCGCGCCGGCCGCGCTCACGACCCCGAGCACCAGGAAGAAGGCGACAGGAATGCGGCACTTCGTGAGGCCGCATAGAAAATCCATTGGGCAATACAATCGGCTGCTTTTTTGAACGTGTCAATCGGTTGTACGAACGCGCACGAGGATTGCGTCGTTGAAAGCCGCCGTCGCCGTCGATTGAAAAACGAAAAGCCTTTCCGCTCGAGGTTTTGGGCCTAAGCTTTTGCACATGTCCCTACACGACATCACCGCGAAGACGCTGGAGGGCGAGGAGAAGAACCTCGGCGACTACAAAGACCAGGTCCTGCTGGTCGTGAACACGGCCTCCGAGTGTGGTTCGACCCCGCAGTACGCCGGGCTGGAAGCGCTGTGGCGCGAGTACAAGGACAAGGGCTTCGTCCTGCTCGGCTTTCCGTCGAACGACTTCGGCGGTCAGGAACCTGGCAACGAGAGCCAGATCCGAGAGTTCTGCACGAAGAACTACGGCGTCACGTTCCCGCTGTTCGAAAAGGTGAAGACGGCCGGCGAGGGGCAGTCGCCCGTCTACCGATACCTCGCCGCCGACCACGGCGAACCGAAGTGGAACTTCCACAAGTATCTGGTCAGCAAGAAGGGCCGCGTCATCAAGGCGTTCCCCACCAGCGTCGCGCCCGAAGATCCGAAGCTGCGCGCGGCGATCGACGCGGCGCTCGCGACCTGACCGACTATTCGATGCCCGATGCCCGATGCCCGATGCGGCGCGGCGCTACGCTTACGCGGCGAGCGACAGGACGAAGTCGCGGTAGACGCGGTTCGCGCGTTCCAGCGCGACGATGAAGACGCCTTCCGACTGGACGCGCAGCACCTTGCCTTCGGCGGCGCACTCGCCGACGTTCGCGACGTGAAACTTGAACGTCGCAACCTGCCCCAGCCCGACCTGATCCGTCAGTGACCGGAAGCGGATGCCGCCCGGCGCGATGTCCATCAGCTCGACGATCAACGGCGTCGCGAGCCCGGAAATGTGGACTTCCACGGGCAGCCCAACCGGGACGCGCGCGTGCTTGCGGCGGTTCTGGCGAATCGGCTTGGTCGCCTGCTGCTTCGCCGACGTCAGTTTGGTGACAGGGGAGGGCTTCACCACCTTTTATTGGTGCCACCGACCCGTTCCCGTGGCTCAAACTGAATTCGATTTTTTTACTTATCGAAGGATGCGGAGCGGCAACAGCCGGGTCTGGGCCTCGCCGATATGGACGTGCTTGCGCACGACGTGGTGCCCAGCCCGCGAAGTGACGACGATCATGTGCGAGCCGGCGGGGAGGGACAGCTCGAGCGGCGCGTAGCCCGCGAAGGTTCCGTCGGTTTCGACGCGCGCGCCCAGCAGCGTTTCGCCGCCGACGCGAAGCCAGCCCCGCTTTTGCCCATCCGCGGGCGCGCTGATGGCGGCGGGCGGCGCGAGGCCGGCGCTGGACGCCGACGCGGTGTCGGGCGGAGGCGGGGCCGCGACTCGCAAAGCGATCGGTCGCTGGTCGGGCGCGCGATCGGTCGCGCTCGCGCGATCGCCCCCGAGCACGGTCTCGGCCTTGCTGCGACGGACGGTACGCCACGCGAACGCCATCGAGGCGAACGCCGCCGTCAACATCACCGCGGCGATCAGCGGCTTGCGTGAGCCCTTCGCGGCGGCGCGGCGCTGGCGACGGTCCGGTCCGCGGGCCTGCCAGGCGGGGCTGATCGTGAAGGTGCGCGCGCCGCCGCCGCCCGCCGGCACCGGCACCAGGCACAGGCCCATCAGATCGTCGAGCGCGCCCGTGTGACCCATGCGCGCGCGGACCGGTTCCAGCCAGGTGCGGAGCGCGCCGCGACCGTCCGTGCCCAGCATCTGCGACGCCAGCACGCCCGCGCGCGCGGCGATGTCGGCCGCGCTGGGCCGGGACTTCGGGTCGCGCGAGAGGCACGATCGGATCATCGCGCACACCGGCAGCGAAACGCCGCGCATCCGCGCCGCCGCCTCGCGCGCGTTGCCGCCCTCGTCGGACGTGACGGGCCCGTGCGCGCCGCCGCCCAGCAGCGCGTCCAGCGTTGCACCCAGCGCGTAGATGTCGGCCGCCGCGCCGACGGACTCGCCGCGCGCCTGCTCGGGCGCCATGTAGTGGAGCTTGCCCTGCACGCCGCCGGGGGCCTCGCTGCCCGGCGCGCCCGCGCGCGAGAGCGCGATGCCGAAGTCGGACAGCTTCACGTCGCCGTTCCACGACAGCAGGATGTTGGGCGGGCTGACGTCGCG
>Ga0070684_100004227_pt1 | contig 10875 bp, 10 predicted proteins | sample KBSC723LmetaG_FD_65653 | JGI IMG/M metagenome (GOLD analysis project Ga0070684, IMG submission 65653) | Corn rhizosphere microbial communities from Kellogg Biological Station, Michigan, USA - KBS C7.2-3L metaG | ecosystem: Host-associated > Plants > Roots > Rhizosphere ...
GCGCATCGCGGCGAAGACCTCTGGGACGCGATCCCGCGCGAAGAGATTCACGATCGCGTGTCCGATTATATGGGTCGGGCCCGAGAGGCGATCGACGACGTGGTCGAGTCCGAGCTCAAGGATCTCCGCCGCTCGATTCGACGCCAGCGGAAGCGCCTTGGCATCTGAGGCTCGCCGCGTGACGCCGGCGATGGGGCGCGCGGTTCAGTGCCTCGTCGTCGCCATCGTCGCGCTCGCGCTCACACCGGCCGTCGCGCACGCCTGGACACCGGGGACGCACGTCTTTCTCGGTGAAGCGGTGATGCGCTCGTTGGTTCTGCTTCCGGCGGCCGTAGCGGAGCTGTTGCGCGAATTTCCATATGACTTCTTGTATGGATCGATCGCAGCCGACACGAGCATCGCGAAGAAGTACGCGCCGGTCGGCCGGCACTGTCATTCATGGACCGTCGGGATGGAGATTCTCGACGGCGCGCGCGACGAACCCTTGCGGGCGTTCGCGCTGGGCTATCTGGCGCACCTTGCCGCGGATTCGGTGGCGCACAATTACTTCGTGCCCAGGCAACTCGCCATCACGTCGAGCACCGCGTCGCTCGGCCATTCCTATTGGGAAAGCCGCTTCGAGACGCACCTTGGCGCGGAAGTCGCGCGTCGTGCGCGCGAGCTGATCTTGATCGATCATTCGCGATCCGACGGATTGCTCGATCGCGTGCTGAGCCCCACGATCTTCAGCACGACGACCAATCGCCGCATCTTCCGCGGCATGGTGATCGTGGCCGACAACGAGTCGTGGCAGCGGGTGTTCCAGTTGTTGAAGGAGAACAGCCGTTGGGACCTGCCCGACGACGACGTCACGCGGTACATCGCGCGCTCGTACGACTACATCATCGATTTGCTCCGGAGCATGGATCGCGCGGAGCCGTTCCGCCTCGATCCGTCGGGCGACGAAGCGCTGCGGATGGCCAAACGCGTTCGCCGGCGCATCCTCCGCGAATCGGGCGAGGATCGCCTCCACGAGGAAGCGGACAAGTACTTCGGCATGCCCGCGACGACGCTCACCTACTCATCGTCGCTGAGCCAACCGCTCTACGTCCCGATCCGCGCGCCCAACAACTGATTGACTCGCTTCGGGTCGGCGCTGCCTTTCGACTTCTTCATCACGTGGCCGACGAGCACGCCCTGCAGACGCCGCTCGCCGCCAATGAAGCGCCGCGCTTCGTCGGGATGTTCGGCAAGCACTTCGTCGACCCACGCCACGAGCGCCGAGTCGTCCGTCACTTTGAGCAGCTGTTCGCGCTCGGCAATCTGCGATGGACGATCGCCCGTTTTGACCATGAGGGCGAAGACTTGCTTTGCGGCAGTGAGGCTGACGACTCCGTCGCGCACCAGATCGAGCAGTTCGGCGAGATCGGCCGGCCGGACGCTGAAGTGCTCGATCGATTGATCGGTTGCCTTGAGTGACGCGAGCACGTCGCCCATGATCCAGTTCGCCGCCGTCTTCGGATCACCGCTCGCGCGTGCGACGTGCTCGAAGTAGGCGCCGATCCCCGGTCCCGCGGTCAACACTTCGATGTCGTACGGTGCGAGCGCGGGATACTCGGCGCGAAACCGTTCGCGTCGTGCAGCGGGAAGCTCCGGCAACTCGCGCTTCAGCCGATCGATGCGCTCGAGCGGGATGATGAGCGGCGGCAGGTCAGGATCGGGAAAATATCGGTAGTCGTGGCTTCCTTCCTTCGACCGTGCCGGGCGGACTTCGCCCGCGTCGGCGTCCCACAGCATCGTCTGCTGTTCGATTCGCCCGCCCGCCTCGAGCACCCTGCACTGCCGATCGAACTCGACCTCGAGCGCGCGCGTCACGCCGGAGAACGAATTCATGTTCTTGACCTCGGTCTTCGTTCCGAGCACGGTCTCGCCCATGCGCCGCGCGCTGATGTTCGCGTCGACGCGCAGGCTGCCCTTCTCCATGCTGACGTCGCTGACGTCGATGAATTCGAGAATCTGCTTGAGCGTTCGTAGATAGGCGTCGGCTTCGCGAGCGCCGCGAAGATCCGGTTCACTCACGATTTCGATCAGGGGAACTCCGGCGCGGTTGAGATCGACGGCCGTCACCCCGGCGAACCGATCGTGGACCGACTTGCCGGCATCCTCCTCCATGTGCACGCGGGTGATGCGAGTGTTGATCGGCGAGCCGTCTGGCCGCGTTCCAATCCGAAGAAGTCCGTCCAAGGCCAGCGGTCGATCGAATTGCGAGATCTGATATCCCTTGGGCAGATCCGGATAGAAATAATTCTTGCGCGCAAAGACGGACGTCGACTGCACCCGGCAGCCGAGCGCGAGGGCGGCGCGGATCGCGAGGTCGACCGCGTGCGCATTCAGTACGGGCAGCGCGCCCGGCAAGGCGAGACAGACCGGACAGGTGTTGGCGTTCGGCGGCGCACCGAAGTCCGTGGAACAGCGACAGAAGATCTTGGTCGTCGTCTTGAGCTGGACATGCACCTCGAGCCCAACGACCATCTCGAACGTCGCGGTCGCTGCGGCCGCCGTCGGCGCGCTCACGCGTGCGCTCCAGCGCCAAGTTGCCGCTCGAGCGCGTACGCGGCGGCGAACATCTGTCGTTCGTCGAAATGGTTCGCGATGAATTGCCCACCGACCGGCAGACCGTCCACGCGGCCAATGGGCAGTGACATTGCCGGCACGCCAGCCAGATTCGCCGTGCAGGTGAAGATGTCGCTCAGATACATCTCGTACGGATCCGATTTGGCGCCCAACTCGAACGCCGGTGTCGGGGTCGTCGGCGTGAAGAGCAGATGCACGCCGCTCTTGAACACGTCGGCGAAATCGCGCGCGATGAGCGCCCGAACCTGCTGCGCTTTTCGATAGTAGGCGTCGTAATAGCCGGCCGACAGCACGTAGGTGCCGAGCAGAATTCGACGTGTGACCTCGGGGCCGAATCCGGACGACCTCGTGGCCTCGTACATGCCGCGCAGCCCGTCGCCCTCGAGCCGAAGGCCGTAGCGTACGCCGTCGAAGCGCGCGAGATTCGACGACGCTTCCGCCGGCGCGACGATGTAGTAGACCTCGATCGCCAAATGCGTGTGCGGCAGCGTCACCTCGCGCACCTCCGCGCCCAGCGACTCGAGCACGGCGAGCGACGCGTCGCATTTGTCGCGAATGCGTGGATCGAGATCGTCGGGAAAGTATTCCTTCGGCCGGCCAATCACGACGCCGGTCAACGATCCGCGCGCCGCATCGCGATACATGGGCACGGGCTCCGCCGCACTCGTCGAATCCAACGGATCGAGCCCGGCGATGGTGTGCAGTCCCAGCGCCGCATCGTCCACGCTGCGACCGAATACGCCGACCTGATCGAGCGACGACGCGAACGCGACGAGCCCGTAGCGACTCACGCGGCCGTAGGTTGGTTTGACGCCGACGACGCCGCAGAATGCCGCGGGCTGACGAACCGAGCCACCGGTTTCCGAACCAAGCGCGATGCGCACGAGCCCCGCGGCGACCGACGCTGCCGATCCGCCCGACGAGCCGCCGGGCACTCGCGCGGGCGCCAGCGGGTTCTTGGCCGGCCCGAACGCGCTGTTCTCCGTCGACGAGCCCATCGCGAATTCGTCCATGTTCGACTTCGCCACGATCACCGCGCCCGCCGCGCGGAGACGCTGCGCCACGGTGGCGTCGTACGGGCTCACGTAGCCTTCGAGAATGCGCGAGCCACACGACGTCGGGAGCGACGTGGTGGCAATGTTGTCTTTGAGAATCACCGGAACGCCGGCAAGCGATCCGGCATCTCCCCGTTCGCGGCGACGGGCCACGTCCTCGGCCTGACGTCGCGCGTCGTCACGGTTCTCATATAGGAGAATGTTCAGCCCGTCGCGCCACGCGCCGATCTCGCTCGCGCGATCGAGCGACGCCTCAGCGGCGCTGCGTGGAGACACGTCGCCCGCCGCGACCCGATCGCGAAGCTCGGCTGCCGATAGCGCGCCAATCGCGGCGCGATCGTTCGGCGTCACGACGCCGCCTCGGGATCCTCGTGCGTCGACAGCCGCGGCACGAGAAAGAATCCGTCGCGCATGCTCGGTGCGAAGGTCTCTCGCTCGCGCGCTAGAGGAATTGGCGGCCCCTCGTCCGGCCGCAGCGGCAACCCAGCGGCACCGATCCCTTCGACTGCCTCGATCCCGCTCGTGTCCACCTTGGAGAGCACGTCCATGTGCTGCAAAATCGTATTGAGCTCCGCGACCAGGGAGCGCGCGCGGTCGTCGCTGAGCCCGAGCCGCGCCAGCGCCGCGATGTGCCGCACGTCGTCGAGCGTGACGGCCACTATTCGTCTCCGCGTTCCAGGTTGGCCTGCGCGATGACCAGCGTCTTTCGCCCGATCTCCTCGTCATCGAAGTCGACTTTCACCTTGGCGTCTCGGCCGCTGCCCGCAAGCTCGGCGATCGTACCGCTCCCGAACTTACGATGCCTGACGCGCGCTCCGATGACGAACATTGCCGCGTCCTGCGATTCGTCCTCCGCCCGCATCGATGCCCCGTAGAAACTCACGGGCGACCCCGGACGCCGCGACGCCGGCGATGGCCGCGCGATGATCTCCTCGATCTCTCGATCGCTGCGCGACGCGCGGCCGAATCCTCGGTTGTAGCCGCCCATGCTCCCGCCGGCGCGCATGACGGAACGCCCGGAGCTGCGCACTTTGATCGTGCTCCGTTTGTCCACCATCGCGTCGGGGATCGCGTCGAGAAAGCTCGAGTGCCGCGACGGCAGCAACTCGCCGTTACGGCGGCGCTCCTCCGCGTGCGTGATGTAGAGCTTACGCTCGGCGCGCGTGATGCCGACGTAGAACAACCGACGCTCCTCTTCGAGCAAGGCCGGATCGTCGTACGCTTTCGCGAGCGGAAACAAGCCGTCCTCGAGACCGGTGATGAACACGACTGGAAACTCGAGGCCCTTCGCGTTGTGCAGCGTCATCAGCGACACCGCATCGGCGTCGGCACCCAGTGCGTCGACCTCGGCAACGAGCGTTGCGCGCTGGAGAAAGTGATCGAGCGGACGAAGCCCGACTTCGCCAAGCTCGTCGGCCACCTGCTCGGCCGCGCCGGTGATCAACTCGCGGACGTTGTCGAGTCGCTCCGCGGACTCGGGTCCCTCGGCGCGCAGATAGTCGCCATATCGAATCGCTTCGACGAGCTCACGCAGCAGCTCGTCGACGGACGCTTCGACGGCGAGCTCGCGAAGCGAGGCGATGACGCGAACGAATTCCGCGAGCGCCGTACGCGCGGCCGGGCGAAGCGAGGCGATGATATCCGGTACCTGCGCCCCCTCGAAGATCGGCACTCCGCGTTGACGCGACGCTTCGGCGAGCTGCTCGATGGTCGTTTCGCCAAGGCCTCGCTTCGGCACACCGATGGCGCGACGCAGCGCTTCGTCGTCGGCAGGGTTCGCGATGAGCTTGAGGTAGCTCATGAGATCGCGGATCTCGCGGCGGTCGTAGAATCGCACCGCACCGATGAGACGATAGCCGATCGCGTGACGGCGCAACGACTCTTCCATCGCGCGGCTCTGCGCGTTCGTGCGATAGAGAACGGCGACGTCGTTGAGCGCTGCCGCGGAGGATCCGCCTCGGCGAGCTATGATCTCACCGACGACGAAATCCGCTTCGTCGCGCTCGTCGAGCGAGCGAACCACCGTGACCGGCTCGCCGCCGGCGCGCGTTGCACGCAGCGTCTTGCCCATGCGCGCCGTATTGGCGCTGATCACGACGTTCGCCAACTCCAGAATCGGCGGCGTCGACCGATAGTTTTCCTCGAGCCGAACGACCGTCGCGTCTGGAAAGTCCTTGCTGAAATCGAGGATGTTTCGAATGTCGGCGCCGCGCCACCCGTAAATGGATTGATCGTCGTCACCGACGACGCAAACATTGCCGTGCTCGCCGCCGAGCAGCTTGATGAATTCGTACTGCGCGCGATTCGTGTCCTGATACTCGTCGACGAGAATGTATTTGAAGCGCGACCGATAACTGGACAGCTTGTCGGGGTGTTGCTGCAGCATGCGGACAGGCAGCACCAGCAGGTCGTCGAAGTCGACGGCGTTCGCGAGCTGGAGCGTTTCGCCCAACGAGCGGTACACGGGAACCACCGCTTTCGCGAACGGATCCATGGCCAGTCGCTCGTACTCGGCCGGCGTCACCAATGCGTTCTTCGCGTCGGACACCGCCGATTGAACGGCGCGCGGCGTGAACTGCTTCGCCGGGATCTGATGACGCTCCATCAGACGTTTGATCACGCTCAGCGAGTCGTCCTGATCGTAGATCGTGTAGGCGGGCGTGCGTCCAACGAGATGGGCCGATGCGCGCAGCATGCGTGCGCCGATCGCGTGGAACGTTCCGACCCACATGCCGCCTGGATCGTTGCCGAGCAGGCGGCCGATGCGCTCGCGCATCTCGCCGGCCGCTTTGTTCGTGAAGGTCACGGCGAGAATGTGTCGCGGATCGACGCCCTCGACGTCGATCAAGCGCGCAATCCGCGTCGTGAGCACCCGGGTCTTTCCCGAGCCGGCGCCGGCCAGCACGAGCAGCGGTCCATTGACGTGAAGGACGGCCTCGCGCTGCGCCGGATTCAGTCCGGCGGTCAACTGTTCTTCGAGCAGCATCGACATCAGTGAAGAATAATCTCGAACGCGGCGCCCTGCTCCGACGACGCGAGCGCCAACTTTCCGCCGTGATTCTCCTCGACGATGCGCTTGGCGAGCGAGAGTCCGATGCCCCAGCCGCTCTTTTTCGTCGAGAAGCCGGGCTCGAACACACGCGATCGGAGCTCACGAGGAATGCCGGGCCCGTTATCGGCAACGCGGATGACGACGGTTTCCTCGGGACCGGCGGAGGCGGACAGTCGCACGACGCCGCCGCGTCCGGCGAGCGCATCGATCGCGTTCTTCGTCAATACCTCGACCGCCCATTCGAGCAGGACCGCGTCGCCCTGAACGGGGTGGAGGTCGGTGGCGATCGCGGATTCGATCGCGATCGTGTTCGCGAGTGTGGGCACGCGGGCGCGGAAGTACGCCGCGACGCGCTCGACAATCGCTGCGACATCGAGAGCTTCGAGCTTGGCGTCGCGCCCAATGCGCTCGAAGCGATGCGCGACGCGGTCCAGGCGCTCGAGATCGGCGCGCATGTGACGCGTCGCCGCATGCGAGGAATCATCCGTCGCCCGCTCCTCGAGCAGTTCGATCCACCCCGAGAGACTCGAGAGCGGCGTGCCGAGTTGGTGCGCCGATTCACGCGCCATCCCCGCCCACAGCCGCTCCCGCGCCGCGTTGCCGCGGGTCCGGATGATGTAGAGACCCGCGAGCACGAGGATCGCCGCCATCAAGGCCTGGAGGGCCGGGATGATCGTCAACCCCTCGACGACTGGCGCGTCGCCATAGTAAACCTTTCCGATGCGCGGATCCACGATCGGCGGATTCTTCGCCGCGAGCACGGCGACATAGCTCCGCACGCGGGGATCGTCGTCCGGAATCGTTTGGCCGGGATCGAATGGCAAATTCGCGTGCGCCGCCGGCGTCCCCTCGCGATCGGTTAGGATCAGCGGCACGTGTTGTTCGCGAATGCTCCGCGAAAGCTCGACGAGCGCTTCGGTTCCGGCGTTCGGAGAATTGTCACCCAGCGCGCGGAAGACGCGCGAGTACATCTCACTCGTTCGTCGAGCATCGGCGCGCAGAATGACGATGACGCGTTGCGTATACACGACGTACCAGGCGAGCAGCACTCCGATGAGGGTTGCGACCAGCAGCTCGGGCTTGCCGCGTCGCATGTCGCGTCAGCTCAGGACGTCGGTACCAAGATACGGGCGCAGCACCTCAGGAACGGTGACGCTTCCATCAGCATTCTGATAATGCTCGAGGATGCACGCGATCGTGCGCGGAAACGCCACGCCCGACCCGTTGAGCGTGTGAACGAAGCGCGGCTTCTCGCCTTTGCCGGGACGGTATCGAATGTTCGCGCGACGCGCTTGATAGTCGGCGAAGTTGCTGCACGACGACACCTCGAGCCACGCGCCCACGCCGGGCGCCCACGCCTCGAGATCGTAGGTCATGGCCGACGAGAACCCTGTATCACCGGCGGCGAGCAGCTTGCGCCGATGCGGCAACCCAAGCCGCTCGAGGATCGTTTCCGCGTGGCGCGTCAACACCTCCAACTGCTCGGCGGAATTGTCGGTCGTCGCGTAGCGCACGAGCTCCACCTTGTCGAATTCATGCGTGCGGAGAATACCGCGCGTGTCCTTGCCCGCCGAACCGGCCTCGCGACGGAAGCACTTGCTGTACGCCACGAACGCCATGGGCAGCGCGTCGGCATCGAGAATCTCGTCGCGATACAAGTTCGTGACCGGGACTTCGGCGGTCGGGATGAGAAACAAATCGTCCGTTCGCGTGCCGTAGGCGTCGTCCTCGAACTTGGGAAGCTGACCGGTGCCGGTCATGGTCGTGCGATTCACGAGGAGCGGCGGCCACACTTCCTCGTAGCCGTGCTCCTCGCGGTGCGTGTCCATGAAGAAGTTGAGCAGCGCGCGCACCAAACGAGCGCCGGCGCCGCGGTAAAACACGAACCCCGAGCCGGAAACCTTCGACGCACGTTCCAGATCGATCATGCCGAGCTTCGCGCCGATCTCCCAATGGGGTTTGACACCAGGAGACGGACGAGGCGTGCCCCACTCGCGCACGATGACATTGTGCTCTTCGCCGCCATCCGGAACGTTTGCCAGTGGGAGGTTCGGGATCTCGAGCAGCGCGCGATTGAGCTCGACCTCGACCGCGGCAAGCTCGCGCTCGAGCTGCGCGATCTCGTCGCCGAGCGACCGGCCCTGCGCAATCAACTCGTCGGCGTCTTCCTTGGCGCGTTTCCGTTTGGCGACGTCCTGCGCGATCGTGTTGCGTTGCGCCTTTCGCTCTTCGACGGCTTGAATGAGCGTGCGGCGCTCACGCTCGAGTGTTTGGCCGCGGTCGATGACCGGCGTGAGCGCGTCGAGCACGCCGCGACGACGCATGCCGTCGCGAAGCAGGTCGATCTGCTCCCGAAGCACTCGAAGATCGTGCACGGCTCAGTCCTTTGGAATTCCGGGCAGGAACGAGCGAAAACCGCAGTTCGGATCCGTCGTGAATTGAACGACCATCTGTCGCGACGCCACATCGACCGACCGGATGACGAGCTTGGCGTAGAGTACGGTTCCGGTGAGCGAGACGCCGCACGTGTTCGGGTCGGTCGACTGCACCAACACTGGTACGCCCGGCGTCGCGACGAGCGCCGTATCGGCGCGATACCCCGACGTTGGAGCGCGCGTCAAACTCTCGTACGTGCCCGTGGCGGTCTGCAATCCCACCGTGTGCGTCGCGGCGAGCCCGCTCGCCACCGCGCGCTGCGGCAGGATGACCGCATGCCCGGACGCGTCGATGTCAAACGCGACGTCGAAGACGAACGACGCGTCGGCCGAGAAGAGCTGGCCGGCGTAGACATGCAGCGCGGTCGGCGCGCCGGGCGGAGCGCCGTTGATCGCGTAGACGACGGTGCTGTCGGCCAACGTTGGCAGCGATGCCGGAACACCGGTCAGGTCGCCGCAGGCCACGCCGCCGACGGCAATCGCGGCCATCGCGAGCAGAACAATTTTCGGCCGAAGGCCGAGGGATCGCTGATTCATGTTTGGGGAGCTCAAGGGCGAAGGATACGGTGACGTGAGACATTCTTCAAGCGATTGATCTCGCTTGACTTCGACTATGTTGATCTCTAGCTTCGCCACGACTTTGCCGGGAAGCTTGCCGCGGGAGATGGGATGCCAAGCATTCGTGATTTGGTCGCTGCCATCCGGCAGCGTGAAGGAGTCGACGCCGCCATCGTGCTGGGTCGCGACGGGCTGCTGATCGATAGTCAAATCGGCCCCGGATTGGACGCCGACGACGTCGCCGCGCGTATTCCGGCCATCATCAGTCCCGCCGACGATCTCGGAGCGGCGACCGGCCGTGGCGACCTCATGACCGCGGTGCTCGAGCATCGCGACGGTATCGCGGTCGTCTCTGTGCTGTCGCCCGAAGCGATTTTGCTGGTGCTCCTCAACCCGCGCGCGAACATCGGCCAACTGCTCTTTGAGCTGCGGCGCAACCGGGAACACATCGCCGCCCTGGTCTGAACTCTCGTGGAACGCCCTTCTCCCGGCGCGACGTGCCACGTGCTCGTCGCCGACGATGAACCACACATCGGTCGCATCATCAAGATGAAGCTCGAGCAGGGGCCGTTTCGCGTCACGCTCGTCTACGACGGACGCGAAGCGATGGACGCGCTCGAGCACGAGCCCGACATCTGTCTCGTGCTGCTCGATCTCATGATGCCACACCTGAGCGGCTTGGACGTGCTCGCCGCGATGCGCGCCGACGATCGGTGGCGCGACATCCCGTGCGTCATCCTCACCGCGGCCGGGCAGGAGCAGCAGCACACGAACGCCCTCGAGCTCGGGGCCAACGATTTCCTGACCAAACCCTTCAGCCCGAAGAAGCTCTACTCGCGCGTCGTCGAGCTGGTCGGACTTCCCGCCGACGAATCGAGCGTCGACAGCGCATGAGCCGCTGGGCCGTCGTTCTCGCCGGCGGGATCGGCTCGCGGTTCTGGCCTCTGAGCACGCCATCGCGTCCAAAACAACTCCTGCCTTTGGTGAGCGGCGATCCACTCCTCGTCGATTCGGTCGCGCGTCTCGCGCCGATCGTGCCGCCGGATCGTGTGTTGATACTCACCAACGAGACGTTGGTGCCTGCGATCGCAAGCCTCCTCCCCGATATTCCGCGAGCGAACCTCGTCGCGGAACCCCGCGCCGGTGGAACCGCGGCGGCGCT
>Ga0070684_100004228_pt1 | contig 10874 bp, 10 predicted proteins | sample KBSC723LmetaG_FD_65653 | JGI IMG/M metagenome (GOLD analysis project Ga0070684, IMG submission 65653) | Corn rhizosphere microbial communities from Kellogg Biological Station, Michigan, USA - KBS C7.2-3L metaG | ecosystem: Host-associated > Plants > Roots > Rhizosphere ...
AAGCCGACGAGGTCGAACAGCACCGGGAAGCGCGCTTCGGCGAAGTCGGGGCGGTCGTACTGCGGCGGCAGCCAGACGGCCAGCGGCCGCACGCTCGGGTCGCCGAGGGGGTTGCCGCGGAGCACCTTGGATCGGTGCTCGAGGACGACGACGCGGCCTGGCGGGCCGGAGGGGTGTTTGATCGGCACGGCGAGCTCCGCGAAACCGGGAAGGGCGGACGATAGCAAGCGACAAGCTTGCTTCGTCTCGCGCTCGCGATCGCGCCGCGGCCGACGCGCGTATCCCCGGATGGCAGCGCACCGCCCGCGGTCACAACATCGGGCGCTCCGCGGCGCATGCGCCCGCGTCCCGGGAGCCTCGATGGATCTCACCGCCCTCACCGTCGGCGAAGCCGCGGCGGCGCTGCGCCGCGGCGAGATGGGCGCCGCCGACTACGCCGACGCGCTGCTCGCGCAGGCCGCGCGCGGCGCCTCGCTCAACGCGTTCATCCACCACGATGCCGAGGCGGTGCGCGCCGCCGCCGCGGCGGCCGACGCGAGGCGCGCGCGCGGCGATGCGCTCGGCGCGCTGCACGGCGTCCCGCTCGCGCTGAAGGACAACCTCGACACCGCCGACATGCCGACCACCGGCGGGACGCCGGCGCTGCGCGGCCATCGGCCCAAGCGCAACGCTCCTGTCGTGCAGCGGCTGCTCGACGCCGGCGCGATCGTCTTCGGCAAGGCCAACCTGCACGAGCTCGCGTACGGCATCACCAACCACAACGCGGCGTTCGGCGCCGCGCGCAACCCGTACGACCCGAGCAGGATCCCCGGCGGCTCGAGCGGCGGCGTCGGCGTCGCGGTGGGCGCGCGGATGGTGCCGGGCGGCATCGGCTCGGACACCGGCGGCTCGGTGCGCATCCCCGCCGCGCTGTGCGGCATCGTCGGATTCCGGCCGACGACCGGGCGCTGGTCGCAGCAGGGCATCGTTCCCATCTCGCACACGCGCGACACGGCCGGGCCGATGGCACGCAGCGTCGCCGATTGCGCGCTGCTCGACGCCGTCGTCACCGGCAGCCCGGCGGCGCCAGCGGCGAGCCTCAAGGGGCTGCGCCTCGGCGTTCCGCGCGCTCACTTCTGGACGAACGTCGACGCCGAGACCGCGCGGCTGCTCGAGGCGACGCTGCTGCGCCTGAGGGATGCAGGCGCGGTGCTCGTCGAAGGCGACATCGCCGACGTCACCCGGCTCGACTTCGATGCCGGCTTTCCGATCGCGCTGTACGAGACCGTCACCGACCTCGACGCCTACCTCGGCGGGCACGGCTCGACGCTGCGCTATCGCGAGCTCGTCGCGCAGTGCGCGAGCCCCGACGTCGCCGGCCTGCTGCAGAGCCTGCACGGCGAAGGCGCGGTGCCGGAAGCCGGTTACCGTCACGCGCTCGACGTGTTGCGTCCGCAACTGCAGGCGGCGTTCCGCGACCACTTCGCGCGCCACGACGTCGCCGCGATCGTCTTCCCGACCACGCCGCTGCCGGCGGCACCGATCGGCGATGACGAGACGGTGCTGCTGAACGGCGAGCGCGTGCCGACGTTCCCGACCTTCATCCGCAACAGCGGCCCCGGCAGCGTCGCCGGCATTCCCGGCATCAGCGTGCCGGCGGCGACCACCGCGGGCGGCCTGCCGCTCGGCCTCGAGCTCGACGCGCCCGCCGGCAGCGACGCACGGTTGCTCGCGATCGCGGCGGCGGTCGAGGCGGTGCTGCCGAAGCCCGCGGCGCCGCGGCTCTGACTCACCGCACACGCCGACATTTTTCGTCCGCTTCGCGCCCACCCTGCGCCGCTCATCCACGACAAAGACGGAGGACTCCACCATGCACCGCTCCCCCAATGCCGCGCGCCGCCGCCTCGTCGTCGCCGCCGGAAGCGCCGCGCTCGGCGCCGGCGTCTGGCGGCCGGCGTTCGCGCAGGCGAACGAGTTCAAGATCGGCTTCTTCATCGCGCTGAGCGGGCCCGCGGCGCTGTTCGGGCCGACGCAGCGCGCGTGCGCCGACCTCGCGGCCGAGCGCATCAACAAGGCCGGCGGCATCCTCGGCAAACCGGTGCGCCTCATCTTCGCCGACGCCGGCGGCCCGCCGGCGGAGACCGCGAAGTCGGCGGTGCGGCTGATGCTCGAGGACAAGGTCGACCTCTTCATCGGCTCGCACGACAGCGCCACCCGCGAGGCCAACATCGCGACGATCAAGGCGAGGACGCCGTACATCTACTCGCCGGTGTACGAGGGCGGCGAGTGCTCGCCGAACGTCTTCTGCCTCGGCGAGACGCCGCCGCAGCAGGCGCAGCCCGCGATCGAGTTCCTCGCCAAGGAGAAGAAGGCGAAGACGTTCCATCTGATCGGCGACGACTACGTCTGGCCGCGCAAGGTCAACGAGCAAGTGAAGAAGTTCGTCGCCGCGGCCGGCGGCAAGGTCGTCGGCGAGGAATACGTGCCGTTCGGCGCGCCGAACAAGTTCGAGGAGGCGGTGACGCGGATCAAGGGCGCCAGGCCCGACGCCGTCGTCGCGACGCTGGTCGGCGCCGACAACGTCAACTTCAACCGCACGTTCGCCGGCTTCGGCCTCGACAAGAGCATCGCCCGCGTCTCGCTCCTGCTCGAGGAGAACACGCTGCTCGGCATCGGCGCCGAGAACAGCGGCAATCTCTATTCGTGCATGGGCTACTTCGCGAACAGCCCCTCGGAAGGCGCGAAGGCGTTCAAGGCCGCGTACCTCGCCAAGTACGGCGACAAGGCGCCGCAGCTCGCGACGATCGGCGCAGACTGCTACTCGGCGCTCAACCTCGCCAAGGCGCTGTTCGACAAGGCCGGCAGCGCCGATGCGAAGAAGCTCGCCGCCGCGTCCGAGGGGCTGCCGTTCGACAGCGCTTCCGGGCGCGTCACGATGCACGGCCGCCAGGTCGACAAGGATATGTACCTGGCGACCTGCAAGGGCACGCAGTTCGAGGTCATCGAGACGATCAAGGGCGTCAAGAGCGGCACCGCGTGCCGCGCCTGAGCGCGCCGTGACGGCGCGGCGATGGATCCGGCCTCCTTCGTCGCGCCGGCGCTGAACGCGCTGTTCGGCATCGCGTCGCTCGCGATCGTCGCGCTCGGCCTCGCCGTCGTGCTCGGCCTGCTCGGCGTGCTCAACCTCGCGCACGGCGAACTGGTGATGGTCGGTGCGTACTGCGCCTACGTCGCGCAGTCGCAGGGCTGGCCGTACCTCGCGGCGGTGCCGCTCGCGCTCGCGCTGTGCGCGCTGCTCGGCTGGAGCGTCGAGCGCTGGCTCGTCCGGCCGCTCTACCAGAGGCCGTTCGACACGCTCGTGCTGACGTGGGGCCTCAGTCTGCTGCTGAGAAAGAGCGCCGAGGCGATCTTCGGCCTCGGCTACAAGAGCCTGACCGAGCCGATCGGCGGCACGCTCGAGGTGCTCGGCACGAGCTACCCGCGCTACCGGCTGCTCCTCATCGCCACCGCCGCCGTCGTGCTCGGCGCGCTCTTCGCGTGGTACCGCAGGAGCCGCACCGGGACGCGCATCCAGGCGATGGTCGGCAACCCCGACCTCGCGCGCGCGCTCGGCCTGCCGGTGCGCCGCTACGCGTCGGCGACATTCGTCGCCGGCACCTGCCTCGCCGGGCTCGCCGGTGTGCTGATTGCGCCGCTCGTTCCGGTGCAGCCGTTCATGGGCCTCGACTACATCCTGATGTCGTTCTTCGTCCTCGTCGTCGGCGGCCTCGGCTCGCTGGCCGGGCTCTCGACCGGCTCGGCGCTGATCGGCGGCGTCAACAGCGCCGTCTCGGCGCTCAGCGACAGCACTGGCGGCTACCTCAGCGTTCTCGTCATCGCGATCCTCTTCCTCTGGCTGCGGCCGCGCGGCATCCATGCGCGCTAACGGCGCGGCGACGGCGCTGCGTGTCGGCGCGGCGGCGCTCGCGCTCGCCGCGCTGCCGCTGCTGGTCGGCGACTTCTGGGCCTACCAGCTCGGCCTCTTCTATCTCTACGCGATCGCCGCACTCGGCGTCGGCGTGTGCTGGGGACGCGCCGGCTTCCTGCCGCTCGGCCAAGGACTCTTCTTCGGCCTCGCCGCATACCTCTCGGGGCTCGCGCTGATCGCGTTCGAGCAGAGGCCGGGCTGGCTGCTGCTGATGCTGCCGCTCGCCGTCTGCGTGCCGGGCGCGCTCGCGTTCGCGATCGGCGTGCTCGTGTTCCGCCGTCGCGGCGAGAGCGGCCCGTATTTCTCGATGATCACGCTCGCGCTCGCGCTGCTCGCGTTCCAGGTCGCGAACAACTGGGAATCGGTGACCGGCGGCTTCAACGGCCTGAAGGGAATCCCGGGCCTGCCGGGGCTCGACAGCTACGCCGCGGCGTACGCCGTCGCCGCCGCGGCGCTCGTCGCCGCGGCGCTGCTCGTCGCCTGGCTGTACCGCGCGCCGCTCGGCGTGCTCTGGGCAGCGCTGGCGCAGAACGAGCGCCGCGTCGTCATGTTCGGCTTCGACAGCAACCGGCTGAAGGCGGTCGCGTTCGCGGCGAGCGGCGCCCTCGCCGGCATCGGAGGCGCGCTCTACGCGCCGCAGCAGGGGCTGGTGACGCCGCAGCTCGTCGGCTTCGCGCTCTCGGCCGACCTCGTGATCTGGGCCGCGGTCGGCGGCCGCGGCAGCCTGCTCGGCCCGGCGCTCGGCGCGATCGCGATCGGCGTGCTTTCCGGTGAGCTGCGCGACCGGTTCCCGTACTGGGAGATCGTGCTCGCGATCGTGTTCATCGCCGTCGTCCTGTTCGCTCCCGAAGGGCTCGCCGGCGCGATCGCCCCGCTTGCGCGCTGGCGGCGACGCCGGCAGGCGCAGGCGGACAGTCCGGCGATCGCGGCGCCGCCGCGCGCCGATGCGGGTCGGGCGGCACGGCTCGAGCTCGACGGCGTCGACGTCCGCATCGGCGAGGTGACGATCCTCGATCGCCTCGCGCTCTCGTTCGACCGGCCGGCGATCTACTGTGTGATCGGCCCAAACGGCGCCGGCAAGACGTCGACGTTCAACGTCATCACCGGCGAGTTGGCCGCGCAAGCGGGTTCGGTGCGCTTCGACTCGCGCGCGATCGAGAGCTTGCCGGCGCACCGCGTCGTCCGTCTCGGCATCGGCCGCAAGTTCCAGATCCCGTCGGTGTTTCCAGCGCTCTCGGTCGCCGACCACCTCGCGATCGCGCTCTGGAGCGCGCGCGCGCGGCCGCTCGACCTGCTGCGGCCGAGCCTGCGACGCTGGTCGAGCCCGCTGCTCGATGCATTGCGCGCGCGCTATCCGTTCCTCGCCGACGGCACGCGCGCCGCGGCGGCGCTCTCGCACGGCGAGCGGCAGATCCTCGAGCTCGCGATGGCGCTGCTCGGCGAGCCGCGCCTGGTCCTCCTCGACGAGCCGTGCGCCGGCCTCTCGCCGCAGGAGACCGCCGCCGTGATCGACGTCATCCGCTGGGTGCGCACGCAGCACGGCGCGACGATCGTCGTCATCGAGCACGACATGGCGCTCGTGCGCACGCTCGCCGACCACGTGTTCGTGCTCCACAACGGCAAAGTGCTCGCCGAAGGCACCGTAGCGGCGATCCAGGCAGACCCCGCCGTGCAGGCGATCTACGTCGGCGCCGCGAAATGAGCGCACTCGCGCGACTTGACTTCGACGGCGTCGCGGGCGGCTACGGCGACGCCGACGTCGTCCGCGGCGTCTCCGGCGCGGTCGCCGCCGGCGAGACGCTTTGCGTCGTCGGCCGCAACGGCGTCGGCAAGAGCACGCTCCTGAAGCTGCTCTTCGGCGAGCTCGCGTGCCGCGCCGGCAGCGTCCGCTTCGAAGGTCGCGAGGTCGCCGCGCTCGACGCTTCCGCGCGCCGCGCGCTCGGCATCGGCTACTGCCCGCAGGAGCGCCCGGTATTCGACGACCTGAGCGTGCGCGACAACCTGACGCTGATGCGCGCCGATCGCAGCGTCGACGCGTTCGCGCCGCTGTTCCGGCGCTTCCCGGTGCTCGGCCGCCGCCTCGCGCAGCACGCCGGGACGCTCTCGGGCGGCGAGAAGAAGATGCTGTCGTTCGCGCGCGGCCACGCCGAGGCGCTGCCGCTGTGGCTGCTGGACGAGCCGAGCGAAGGCGTGCAGTGGGAGAACGTCGTGCAGATGGCCGAGCTCGTCGACGAGGCGAAGGCGGCCGGGCGCGCGCTCGTCGTCGTCGAGCAGAACCTCGCGTTCGCCGAGCGCATCGCCGACCGCTATCTCGTCATCGACCAGGGTCGCGTCGTGCTCGAAGGGCGCGCCGGGACGATCGATCGCGAGCGGCTGCTGGCGCATCTGCACGTCTGACGCCTCGTCAATCGACGATCTCGTCGTCCCTCATCAGCGATGCGGCAGCAAACAGATCCAACTTGAACAACGCGATCCATGTCGCGCCGCCGGTTCGGGCGCGGCGGCGTTCACATCGCGGGCCCTGACAGGTTCGCGACCGCCCGCGCCGCCTCGACCGCCTCGTCCCGCAGCGGATCGCGGGGCGCGTGGTGCGAGACCAAGATCTGGCCGAGGAAGTTGCGCGTCCTCTCGTCTTTCGGGTTGGCGAAGAAGTCCCCGGGCGGCGCCTCCTCGACGATGCGGCCCTCGGCCATGAAGACGACGCGGTCGGCGACGCTTCTCGCGAAGCCCATCTCGTGCGTCACGCACAGCATCGTCATGCCGTCCTCGGCCAGCCCGATCATCGTGTCGAGCACCTCCTTGACCATTTCCGGGTCGAGCGCCGAGGTCGGCTCGTCGAACAGCATGATCTTCGGGTTCATGCACAAGGCGCGCGCGATCGCGACGCGCTGCTGCTGGCCGCCCGAGAGTTGGCTCGGGTACTTGTTCGCCTGCTCGGGGATGCGCACGCGGGTCAGGTACTTCATCGCCGTCGCTTCCGCCTCCTGGCGGCTCATGCCGCGCGAGCGCATCGGCGCGAGGGTGCAGTTCTGCAGCGCCGTCAGGTGCGGGAACAGATTGAACTGCTGGAACACCATGCCGACCTCGCGCCGCACCACGTCGACGTTGCGGCGGCCGGCGGCGAGGTCGACGCCGTCGACGATGATGCGGCCCTTCTGCGCCGTCTCGAGCCGGTTGATGCAGCGGATGAGCGTCGACTTGCCCGAGCCCGATGGGCCGCAGATGACGATCCGCTCACCCGGCCTGACCGACAGGTTGATGTCGGTCAGGACCTGGAAGTGGCCGAACCACTTGTCGAGCCCTTCGATGCGAATGATCGGCTCGGCGCCGCTGTCGCTCATCGCCACACCGCCAGGTCAACTCGCCTGCATCGCCGGCAGCTTGGTGCCGAGCCATTTCTGGTAGAGCTTGTCGAGCTCGCCGTTGGCCTTGTTCTTGTCGATGAAGTCGTTGACGGCCTTGTCCAGCGCCGCCTGGCCCGGCCGCATCGCGATGGCCATCACCTGCTGCTTGAGGACGAACTTCTCCTCGTAGGTGTTCGCGGCTGCGCGCTTCTCGATCTGCGCGGCGACCGTCGTCGAGCAGCCGAGCGCGTCGACCTGGCCCGACATCAGCGCCTGCATTCCCGAGGCATCGTCGTCGAAGCGGCGGATCTCGGTGCCGGGCGGCGCGACCGCGGTGAGCGCGATGTCCTGGGTGCTCGCCCGGGCGACGCCGACGCGCAGGCCCTTGAGGTCGGCGGGGCCCTTGACGTTGGTCTTCTTGCCCGCGAGCAGCACGATCGTCGCCGCCGCGTACGGCTTGGAGAACTGCACCTGCTTGGCGCGCTCGGGGGTGATCGCCAGCGAGGCGATGAGCAGGTCGACCTTGTTGGTGAGAAGGAACGGGATCCGGTTCGGCCCGGTGACCGGAACGAGCTTGAGCTTGACGCCCCAGTCCTTGGCGAGCAGGCGGGCGACGTCGGCGTCGTAGCCGTCGGGCTCGTTGTTGCTGTTGACCGTGCCGTAGGGCGGGAAGTCGACCAGGAGGCCGACCACGAGCTCGCCCTTCTTCTTGATCTCGTCGACGGTCTGCGCCTGGGCCGTCAGCAGCCAGGCGGGCACGGCGGCCGCAAGGCCGAGGCTCAGCGCGCCGATGCCGAAGCGGCGTCGTTGGGGGGATCGGATCATGCCGTTGTCTCCTGTCGAGTCACTGATGAAGCGATCATGGGCAATCGGCGCGCCCCTGAACGCTCAGCGGGCAAGCACCCTGCGGTGCCGCCGCTCGATGCCCGCCGCCAGCAGTGAGAGCGGCCAGCACAGCACGAAGTAGATGGCGGCCACCGTGCTGAAGACGATCAGCGGCTGGAACGTGGCGTTGTTGATGATCTGGCCGGCGCGGGTCACCTCGGTGAAGCCGATGATCGCCGCGAGCGACGTGCCCTTGATGATCTGCACCATGTAGCCCACCGTCGGCGCGACTGCGATGCGGACCGCCTGCGGCAGGATGACGTCGCGCATGCGGTCGCGGTACGAGAGGCTGAGCGCATCGGCGGCCTCGCGCTGGCCGCGCGGAATGGCCTCCACGCAGCCGCGCCAGATCTGGCCGAGGAAGGCGCTGCTGTTGAGGACGAGGGCGACGCCGGCGGCGACCCACGGATTGATGTCGAAGCCGAGCACCGGCGCGCCGAAGAAGATGAGGAACAGCTGCAGCAGCAGCGGCGTGCCCTGGAACAGCTGGATGAACGCTGCCGAAGCGCTGCGCAGCCAGGGGATGTCGCTGGTGCGGCTGAGGGCAACGACCAGGCCGCCGATCGCGCCGCCGATGAACGCAATCAGCGAGAGCGCGAGCGTCCAGCGCGCCGCCTCGAGGATGAACAGGAAATCGTTCGGGCCGAACGTGCGCATCCGTCGTCTCCTATCGCCGGTCGGGGTAGTCGAACGCGCGCCGGTAGACAGCGCGGAACAGGGTCGAGAACGAGAGCGCCAGTGCGAGGTAGATCGCCGCCACGACGATGTAGATCTCGAAGCTGCGGAAGGTCTGCGACTGCAGGTTGGAGGCGACCGACGTGAGGTCGTCGGCCGAGATCACCGAAACGACGCTCGAGCTCAGCATGAGGAGGATGAACTGGCTCGTCAGCGCCGGATAGATCGCCTTCAGCGCGGGCTTCAGGACGACGTAGCGGAAGATCTCGTGCGCCTTCAGGTTGAGCGCGAGGCCAGCTTCGATCTGACCCCTCGGGATCGCCTCGATGCCGGCACGGATGATCTCGGTCGCGTAGGCGCCGAGGTTGACGATCATCGCCGTCAGCGCCGCCGTGTGCGCCGACCAGCGCAGGCCGATTGCCGGCAGCGCGAAGAAGAAGAAGAACAGCTGGACCAGGAAAGGCGTGTTGCGGATGAGCTCGATGTAGGCGTTGACGAGCCAGCGGAGCGGCGCCGGCCCACCGGTCTTCGCCCACGCACAAACGATCGCCACCGCGAGGCCGCCGAGCATGGCCAGGAACGAGAGCTCGATCGTCTTCCAGGTGCCCTCGAGCAGGAGCGGCCAGGCCGCGAACACCGCCCCGAACTGGAACGAGTAGTTCATTCGCTGCCCTGCTGGCGACGCATCCGGGCCGACGAGGCGCGCCGAGCTCAGGTCTTGGCGGACTTCCGCTCGGCTTTCTTTGCGGCATCGACGTTCGCCGCCTTCTGCATCTGCTTGTCCGCGCGCGAGGGCTTGTTCCCCTTGGTCGCCTTGGCTTCCTTCGGCGGCTTGGCCGGCTTCGGCGCTTTCGGCGCTTTCGGAGGCTTGGCCTCTTTCACCGGCCTCACCGCCTTGGGCCTGGGCAGCAGCGCCTGAGCGCGACGTTGCTGCTGCTGCTCTTTGAGCCGGCGGTGCTCTTCTCGTAGGGCCTGCTCCGCCTCGTCGGCCGGCTGCTCCGGGCCCTGCGAAAACGCCCGGCTCGCCATGACGAAATGGAGCCGCTGGCCATTCCTGTGGATCCGGCGGGAAAGCGATGCGAACCGTACAGGCATGACAGTGCTCCTGGTTGGACGAGTTGGACTGTAGACCCGCGCGCGATCAAGCGCCGCGAGCTGGTCGCTCGCGCCAGGGCCGGCTTCCGCCAGCCGTCTGCAACAGTCGGCCGCGAGTGCCGGACGTCGGCGAGCCGGCACCCGACAGTGTGAACGCGGGCGAGAATCGGTCCATGACCAAGACCCTCGCCTCCCCCCGCTCGCTCGGCTTCGACGCCGACCGCCTCGCCCGCATCGACCGCTTCCTCGCCGAGCGCTACATCGAGCCCGGCCTCTTGCCGTGCGCGCAGCTGCTCGTCGCGCGTCGCGGCGAGCTCGTCCACCGTTCCGTTCTCGGCCATGCCTCGCTCGAGAAGAAGCAGCGGCTCGCCGACGACACGATCTTTCGCATCTACTCGATGACCAAGCCGGTGACGAGCATCGCCTTCATGATGCTCGTCGAGGAAGGGCGGATCGCGATCGACGACCCGGTCGCGAAGTGGATCCCGTCGTGGCGCGACCAGGCGGTCTACCGCTCCGGCGTTCCGGGCGCGTTCGTCACGCGCGCGGTCGACGCGCCGATGCGCGTGCTCGACCTGCTGCGCCACACGTCGGGGCTGACGTACGGCTTCCAGCTGCGCACCAACGTCGACGCTGCGTACCGCGCTCTCCACGTCGACGCGTTCGAGTCGGAGAGCCTCGAGGCGTTCGTCGACAAGCTCGCCCGCCTGCCGCTCGAGTTCTCGCCGGGGACGGCGTGGAACTACTCGGTCTCGACCGACGTCATCGGCCACCTCGTGAGCGTCGTCTCGGGAGTGCCGTTCGACGACTTCGTGCGCACGCGCATCCTGCAGCCGCTCGGCATGCGCGACACCGACTTCTTCGTCCCCGCAGAAAAGGCGGCGCGTTTCGCCGACTGCTATGTCAAGGGAGCGAGCGGCAAGCTCGAG
>Ga0070684_100004229_pt1 | contig 10874 bp, 10 predicted proteins | sample KBSC723LmetaG_FD_65653 | JGI IMG/M metagenome (GOLD analysis project Ga0070684, IMG submission 65653) | Corn rhizosphere microbial communities from Kellogg Biological Station, Michigan, USA - KBS C7.2-3L metaG | ecosystem: Host-associated > Plants > Roots > Rhizosphere ...
GCTGAGCAGGTACTCTCGGCCGCTGTCGTCCTTCAACAGCGCGCCAAGCGTGCCGCTGCAGCAATCAACAATCGTGTTGCCCCTCTCATCAAAGTCGCTGTTGTTTCCCCCTGAACTCCCAAGCAGCATCGGAAACGCCAGCGCGTTCTGGTGTGTTGCAGGATTGCTGCTCACCCCTGATGAGTTCAAAAGAACTGCCGTCTCTGTCCGTGTCGAGGACCCTGGTACGGATGCAACTACATAGGTCACACCTGTAGCCGGCACAGCGGCCGGTGCTGTGTAAGTCACGGAACAGGAAGTGAACGCGCGCCGATTGCGCTGGCAATTCACCGGGCCGAGGGATCCTTCGCCGCCCGCGTCTCCCGTGGGCGTATTTGAAAGCGCAAAGTGCAATTCATTCGCGCCTCCATATTCAGCAAGATATCCCCTTATTATGACCGTTCCGCCTGCCCCAAGCGCCACATTTTCCGGGGTGAGTGGCTGGAGGAATCCCGGAGTCAAGGTCAATACAGACTCAGCTCGCACATTCGGATTCGAGTCCCGCGCAGCTGAGATCACCACAGTCACACGATCTCGCGTGAGGTAGTTGGGCGGCGTGTACTGTCCCGACGCACTGATCGTTCCTGCACCTGCGATCGGGTCTCCGCCGCTCAGAGACCACGACACCTGACCACTCATTCCGCCCGCTAGCGATACCGAGTACCTGTGCACTGGGCTGCCATGCGAATTCATCGCGTTGCACCCCGTACAGTTCGTGTCGATTACTGCGCTACCCGGCGAAACACTGAGCCCCGGATTCGTTGTCTTCGCCGTCACCGGCCCAGCCCCGCATCCCGTCAGAAAAGCCAACCCTGCCCCAGCCACCAAAACCGCAGTCCGCAGAAGCGCTGTGGACGCATTTCGCCCAAGGGTCCTGGCGAACTTAAGTGTTTGCTGTCGCGGGATTTGGGCGTTATCAATCAAGGTCTATTGAAATGCTCGTGGCTTCTGATCCCCAGGGACTCTGCTTCAGGTTAGCTCATTTTCAACTGCTCCGCCCGACATCGTCCGGCAGCATCAGAGCGAAAGTACCGGTCATTGGACGTTGCCAACCATCCGGACGCAGTGGTGTATCGTCAAACCGGAGATTCGAATGGCGGAACTTATTGCGATCCAGGGAGACATCACCAGGCTGCAAGTCGATGCAATTGTGAACGCGGCGAACACCTCTCTGCTCGGTGGCGGAGGCGTGGACGGCGCTATACATGATGCCGCCGGCCCTGAACTCCTCGCGGAATGCCGCAAACTTCACGGCTGCTCCACGGGAGACGCAAAGGCCACCCCCGGCTTTCGCCTGCCAGCCAAGTGGATCTTCCATGCGGTCGGTCCCGTCTGGCATGGAGGCGACCGCGACGAAGAGGATCTCCTTGCAAGCTGTTACCGGCGCTGCCTCGGACTCGCGCACCAGCATCAAGTCCTCTCCATCGCATTCCCCGCCATCAGCACCGGCGTCTATTCTTTTCCATCCGACCGTGCCGCCCGGATCGCGATCAAATCGGTCCGCGACCACGTCGATGCCAGCAGGGTAGAGATCGTCAAGTTCGTCTGCTTCAACCGCGGGACTCTCGAGATCTACAAAAACCTTCTCTCCGCTCCGCCTAAACCAGCACAAATCTGAACTGCTTACCCGACCCCATTCCTCCGAGGAGTACCACATGGAATACATCAATCTCGGCCCCACCGGCATGAAAATCTCCCGCATCTGCCTCGGCTGCATGACCTACGGCCGTCCCCCTGCCCCTGACGAACCCAAAGCCGGCCGTCACCTGTGGGCTCTCAACGAGCAGGAGAGCCAGCCCTTTCTCCGTCAGGCCCTCGACCTCGGAATCAACTTCTGGGACACAGCCAATGTCTACTCCAGCGGCGATAGCGAGCGCGTTATCGGCAAATTCCTCAAGGCCAACACCCGACGTGAGGCCATTGTCCTTGCGACCAAAGTTCAGGGCATCATGCGCGACGAGCCGAATGGCGGCGGCCTCTCGCGCAAGGCTATCCTCTTCGAACTCGAGGAGAGCCTGACTCGCCTTCAGACCGATTATGTCGATCTGTATCAAATTCATCGCTGGGACTACGGCACCCCCATCGAGGAAACTCTCGAAGCTCTCCACGATGCCGTCAAAGCCGGAAAGGTCCGTTACATCGGCGCGTCCTCGATGTACTCCTGGCAATTTGCAAAGGCCCTTTACCTTGCAGATCTTCACGGCTGGACCCGCTTCGTCTCAATGCAGAACCACCTCAACTTGCTCTATCGCGAAGAAGAACGCGAGATGCTCCCCTTCTGCAAAGACCAGAGAATCGCCGTAATCCCCTGGAGTCCGCTCGCTCGTGGCCGGCTCACTCGACCTTGGCAGTCGGAATCTACCAAACGCTCCGAAACAGACCGCTTCGGCAACACTATGTACTCCAGAACCGAGCAGGACGACAGGAGAGTTATCGACCGCCTCACCGAAATAGCAAAAAAACGCGGAGTACCACAAGCTCAGATCGCTCTCGCCTGGCTCCTCAGCAAACCTGAGATCACCGCACCCATCGTGGGCGCGACCCAGCCCCACCATCTCGAAGACGCCGTCGCCGCCGTCTCCCTCAAGCTGACTCCAGAAGAAGTCTCAGCCCTCGAAGAGCCCTACGCCCCCCACCCCGTCCTCGGTTTCAGCTGAGAACAGTCTGAATATAGAAACGGGATGTGCCAGGCCCTTGGTTTTGGAACCCGGTTTATCCCACCCTCAGCACCAGCTTCCCAAAGTGCGTCGCCTCCTCCATCTCCTTGAAGGCTTCCTTCGCTTCCGTCCAGGGGCGACTTTCAAACACCGGCCTCATCTCAGCTTCCGCAATTGCCTTGTTCATCTCCTCGAAGTTCTCCCGAGACCCCACATAAATCCCCCTGATATGCACTTGCTTGTGCAGAATCATCGGAACCGGAATCGGCTCCGCGGGCCCACTCAAAACTCCGATCTGCGCAATCGTCCCGCCCATCTTCACCGCACGCAGTGATCGCGGTAGAGTCCCCACACCACCAACCTCTACGACCAGGTCTACCCCCTCCCCCCCGGTCTTCTCCACCACCCACCGATCCCACTCCGAATTCTCTCCATAATCCAGCGCCTCGTCCAATCCTAGCGAGCACGCACGCTGCAGCTTCGCATCGCTCGATGAAATCCCCAGCACGCGCGCGCCTCTCAGCTTTGCAAACTGCAGCGCAAAGATGGATACACCACCCGTTCCCTGCATCAGCACTGACGAATTTGGTTTCGGACCCCCGGCCTTCAGCGCATTCCACGCCGTAACCGCCGCACAGGGCAGGGTAGCCGCTTCTTCAAAACCGAGGTGCTCGGGAATTTGAACCAGCCCTGTCTCCTTCAGCACCACGTACTCCGCGATCATCCCGTCGATATCGCCGCCCAGCGCGTCCTTGATCTTCGCTGGAGTCGGCGGCCCATCGAGCCAGTTTTGCATAAAGATTCCGCACACCCGGTCCCCACGCTTCCACCGGCTCACCCCGTCGCCCACCGCCTCCACCTCACCTGCACCATCCGAGCAAGGAATCCGCGGCAGTTGCATTTTCGGGTTGTAGAGCCCCTTCACCATCATCAGATCGCGGTAATTCAACGACACGGCACGAATTTTCATCAGTACTTCGCCGGGCCCGGGCTGAGGAGTCGCTCGCTCCACAAGCTCAAGAAAATCGATGCCGAAACTCGAAATTTGCCAAACGCGCATGAAGTTCTCCAGTCAAAGCTATGTTAAATCTGATTCGATGCCGCCTCGCCGGTGGTACGACGCTTTGACTTCACTCGTAAAATGAACCTATGGCGCGTGGTTGGGAAAGCAAATCCGTGGAAGAACAGATGGCAAACGTCAATGTTCGGAAGCCGGTGCGCGCCGGAGAGGGTTCAATGAGCGCAGAAGAACGGCGCCTCGCCGCCGAAAAGCGTGCAGCGACCGAACGCCGCCGCCAGTCTCTTAATCTGCAACGCGAAAACATTCTTTCGCAACGCACCTCCAACGCAGCCCGTCGTGCAGCACTGGAATCGGCGCTGACCGAAATAGAGTCGCAGCTCGCCGCACTCGATTAGACCGCATTCTCGAACGGATGACGGCGCAGATACCACCGGCCCGAATTGCTTGGCAAATTCGCCCGGCTAATAGGTTGTGTATCGCAGAGTCCCGCTAGTGACTTTCTGATCTCGGGATGGTGAGTTCCGAGCAATTCATCATCCGGAGATCACGGTCTCGGAACAAACCGATCTTGGAAGCCGTAGGAATGTTTGCGACGGATACACCCTATCGCGTTCCTCGGAGGTGATCTTGTTCCGATTGATTCTGCTCTTGCTGCCCTTGATCCCGGCAGTCACGAATGCGCAAAACCAGCCGAGTGCATTCAAAAGTTATCAGGGCGCGTACGAATACCAGGACAACTCAACAATTGACCTCATTGCGGCCAAGGGTCTGTTCGCCGTTCTGGATGATGCGAAATACAGATTGAACTGGTCCGGCGGGGATACCTTCACCAATGGAAGCGGGCAGCCGGTTACGTTTCGCCGGGACGCGAATGGCGATGTGATTGGGTTTGACGAAAAGGGGCACTTCTATCGCCGATTGTCGGCGGAGCCCGCATCTGCATCGCTGGCTCTTGCCTCACCTCGTGCGAAAGGAGATGCGAGCTACACATACAAAGCTCCCGAGGATCGGCACGATGGGATCGCGGTGGGAGACATAAAAGACACAGATTTAAGACGCGATACCGCAAACAAGATTGCCCAGGGCATTCTCAACCAGACCTGGAATGACATACATAGTGTGCTCTTGTTCCAGCATGGGAAGCTTGTTTACGAAGAATACTTCTACGGCTATGACTGGCAGCGTCAGCACCAGATGCGTTCGGCAACGAAATCGATTGTTTCAACGCTCGCCGGAATCGCCATCGATGAACACTACCTGTCGGGGGTGGATGAGCGAGTGCTGCCACGGATGAAGTACGTGAGTTACAACAATCCCGATCCGCGGAAAGGACAGATCACGCTGCGGGACATGCTAACGATGCAGTCGGGCTTGGCTTGCAATGATCATGACAGCAAGTCACCGGGCAACGAGATGCTGATCGATACGAAACCCGACTGGGTGAAAGCTACCCTTGATCTTCCGCTTATCAATAAGCCCGGTACGGTGGGGTACTACTGCTCCGGCGGAGTTTCCGTAGTCGGTCGGATGATTGAAAACGCAACTCACATGTATCTGCCTGACTTTGCGCAGAAGCATCTCTTTGATGCGCTTGGCATCTCGAAGTCGGACGTCACGTGGAACTACGAGTTGACGAATAGGGATAAGGAGTTCTCGCAGATCCATCTGCGTCCCCGCGATATGTTGAAGATCGGCATCCTTTTCAAGAACCACGGCAACTGGCATGGCAAACAGGTGCTGTCCTCGGCGTATGCTGACACTGCGATTTCCGCGATTTCTCACGTTGACAATACAGCTTATGGATATTTCTGGTGGCGTCCGTGGCTGCATGTCGAGATGCCAGACGGTGATCGGCATGTCTACTTCTCGGCAGCACAGGGTAACGGTGGACAGAAGATCTACATACTTCCGAAGTATGACTTCGTCGCTGTATTCACGGCGGGATCGTTCAACGAAGGCAACTCTGCACCGAACAAGGTCATGGCTACTGTGATCCTGCCGCGGCTGCTTGCAAGTCATCCGCTGAGTGCTATGGCGAAGAAATAGTATGTCAATCTTCGTGTTCTATAAATCGCAACCTTGCTGGAACTGAGGAGTTAGTTAAACCGGCCCCGTGCCGGTTTCTTTGCTTTAGCGTCTGTTGGAGGCACGAGGAATCAGTTGTTCGAGTTCTCTAGCCAATAGCGCATGGCAAATTTTTCAACGAGCCATCATTTTCGGGAGTTTTTTATATCGTTCGAGGAGCATCGGCTCGCACGAGTGCCTATGTTCTTCGAACTCCAAATCAGGCCTCGAGTAGGAGGTTGCGACTGTGATGAAGCAGTCGCGGCAGATGGAATCAATTGAGCCGTCTGGATTTATACGATGTATGAATTTTATGGTGTATGTCTGGTTCATGTTCTTCGCTCCTTTCCACCGAACTGAAATCGGTTGCGGGACCGCGTCGCTCAGAACTGATTGTTGCAATTGGCGTTCCTATCACTCGATCTTGCCTTTGATCGGAGCAATATCTGGCCGTGAGGCCCATTTCCATTAGACTTAGAGCAATGATTTTGCTGAATCGTATGGGGAAGGTAGCCTTGGGGCTGAGCTTGACTGCTCTTTCGGGATGCGGGACGCCCGGAGCGCCGCAGCCACCTTCCTTAAATCTACCCGCACCCGTGCGCGACTTATCCGCAACACGAGCAGGAGGCGAAGTAAGACTGAATTGGACGATGCCTAAGCGAAATACGGATCGGACGATGCTCAAAGGTGAAGTTTGGGTGCGCGTATGCAGGAGCGAAAGCGAAGCCGTTGCCTGTGATCCGACAGGGGGAGAGCAGAAAGCTGCGCCCGGTTCAGTAGGTCGATATACGGATGCCCTGCCGGCTGCGCTGGCGAGCGGCACAGCACGTCCGATCAGCTATTTCCTGGAGTTACGGAATAATAAGGGACGCTCCGCCGGATTATCGAATGCGGCCATTGTGCTGGCTGGATCTGCCCCTCAGAAGATCGAGGGATTGCAAGCGCAGGTGCAGAAACACGGGGTCGTGCTGCGCTGGGAGGAGAACGGTGAGAGCACCGCCGTGCGGCTTGAACGGAAATTGCTTACGCGGACCGAAAAATCCGACCGTGGTCCGCTATCTCCCGCTCCGGAACCTGAGAGTCAGAACCTGCTCGTGGATGCGGGGACGCAGCCCCGGGCGATTGACAAGACTGTGCGTTTTGGCGAGAGCTATGAGTATCGCGTGCAGCGTCTGGTGCGCGTGGATGTGAACGGTGAGACGTTCGAACTGAATGGTGCATTTTCGTCTCCTCTTCGCGTGGATGTGCAGGATTTGTTCCCCCCGGCAATTCCCGCCGGGCTCGTTGCAGTGGCGACTCAGGGCCAGAACGGCGGCGGCTCGGCGATCGATCTGAGCTGGCAGGCAGACCCGGACCCCGACGTGGCTGGTTACATTGTTTATCGTCGCGAAGAAGGTGGCTCGTGGCAGAGGATTTCAGAGGGCGCGCCGGTAATCGGGCCCGCGTTTCATGATGCGACAGTCGAGGCGGGACACAAGTATCGCTACGCTGTGAGCGCAATCGACAAGAGCGGACACGAAAGCCCGCGGTCGTCCGAGGCGCGGGAAAGTGTGCCGCAGAACTGATTCTGCTGATGGGAGCAGGTTATGAAATATTGTCGTTTTCGATTTGAGAATGAGATCTTGTACGGGAGGGTCGAAGATCGCGGCGGCGAACCATGGATTGTGGATCTCGCGCACGCGCCGGAAGAGGACCTGGCTTTCAGGTCTCGCCACCGGAAAACCATGCCAACGATTCTGGATTTCGAGCCGCTTGCGTTGAGTTCTGCTGAGCTTCTGGCGCCAGTGACGCCTTCGAAGATTGTGTGCGTGGGGCGGAACTACACTGATCACGCGAAGGAACTGGGCAATGAGGTTCCGGCAGAGCCGCTGCTGTTCTTCAAGCCGCCTTCCTCTCTACTGGGGCACAAAGGAACGGTGATGATGCCCCCGCAATCGGAGCGAGTGGATTTTGAAGGCGAGCTCGCGATCGTAATTGGGAAGCGAGCAAACGGGCTAGCCGCGGATGCCGATTGGAAAAGCTATGTACGCGGATTCACAATTGCGAATGATGTAACCGCGCGCGATCTACAGAAAAAAGATGGGCAGTGGACGCGGGCCAAGGGCTTCGACACGTTCTGCCCGGTTGGACCGATGGTGAGCGATGAGGTCGATCCCGACAATGGGTTCAAGGTGGAGACGCGGTTGAATGGCGAGTTGAAGCAGCAGGGTACTACATTGGATTTCATTTTTGGCATTCCGGTGCTGCTCTGCTATATCACGGCAGCCATGACGCTGGAACCGGGAGATCTGATACTGACTGGAACGCCCGCGGGGGTAGGGCCTGTGAAGCGAGGGGATCGGGTGGATGTATCGATTCCGGGGCTCGCGGCCTTGAGCAACACTTTTGCGGAGAGAGCTTAACTTAACTCGCATTTTTTGACTCTCATCTTGGCATGTGAATTCCGGGGTTTGCTCTGCTCTTTCACTTTGCTCGCCATCATCGAATCCATGCAGGGTGCGACTGAGGGAGAGATCGAGCAGATTGGCCGCATTTTGATACGGATGATTCGTCAGCCCCAACCTGTAAAGCTCTGTCTGGAATGCTGAAAGCACCCGCTAGCGCAGTTTCATCAATTTGTAAGAAATGGCCGAAAAGGCTGCAAATGTTCTCGACGTCAAGAACTTGCAGACAGGGGATGCGCTTTGCAAGCGAAACCTGAGGGGGTGCCCGGGCATCCTAAAGAGCGTTACACTGGAGCCGGGCGCGGTTTGCGCTGGAGCCCCTTCCCCAGGAGGAAAAATGCCACAGAGTTTGCTCGAACAATTGCGTAAGTACACCACCGTGGTGGCTGATACCGGCGACATCGAATCCATGGAGAGGTTCCGTCCGACGGACGCGACCACCAATCCTTCTCTGATCACCACAGCCGCCGGAATGCCGCAGTATCAGGCCATCGTTGATGGCGTGATCATGGAAGCCAAAAAGGAACTGGGCGACGGCGCGGCGGACAAAGACGTGGCGAACCTCGCATTTCAGAATCTTGCGGTTGCGTTTGGAAAGAAGATCCTGGCCATTGTGCCAGGGCGCGTCTCTACCGAAGTGGACGCGCGGCTCTCGTTTGATACTGAAGGAACCATCGCCATGGCGCGCAGCATTATTGCGCAGTACGACAAAACCAGGGTAGGCCGCGATCACGTGCTGATCAAGATTGCCTCAACCTGGGAAGGCATTCGTGCCGCAGAGGTACTGGAGAAGGAAGGTATCCACTGCAATCTGACCCTGCTGTTCGGCATTCACCAGGCAGTGGCTGCTGCTGAAGCAGGCGTGACTCTGGTTTCGCCTTTCGTTGGCCGCATCCTGGACTGGTACAAGAAGGACACCGGAAAGGACTATCAGGGCGCGGATGATCCCGGCGTGCAGTCCGTGACCAAAATCTACAACTACTACAAGAAGTTCGGCTACAAAACGCAGGTGATGGGCGCAAGCTTCCGCAATATCGGCGAAATCAAGGAACTTGCCGGGTGCGATCTGCTGACCATTTCGCCCCAGTTGCTTGCCGAACTGGACAAGTCCGAAGGCGATCTCCCTCGCAAACTGGATCCGGAGAAGGCCAGGTCCCTGGACATCGAGCGCATCGTCGTCGACAAGGCGACATTCAAGAAGATGCATGCCGAAGACCGCATGGCCAGCGACAAGCTGAGAGAAGGGATCGAAGGATTCTCGGGTGCGCTGGTGAATCTGGAGAAACTCCTGGCGAAAAGGTTGGCAGAGCTCGAGTCGCGCGCTCCCGCAGCGGTTTAGCAATTCCGACCAGAATCTCCACAGGGCAGCCTCGCGGCTGCCCTTTCGATTGCAGTTAAAGCTATGGTTACGAATGATTGCGGACCCGCCAGTAAAGTGATTTTGCTCACATCTTGAGTGCTACAATTCGTCTAAAGTTTCTTTCCAAGCAAGCAAATCCAGCGATAGCCGGGCACGGGTCCGGACTGCGCACGTTGCACTCCGGTGACCCGTTCGTCTCAGTTTCGCTTTTGCCGGGGATCCCTATGCAGGTGCAGCAAAGTCATCCGCTCGAACCGTACTTTCAGCAGGCAGTTCGGAACAGTTATGAAGGTCGGTTGGGACTCGGTCCAGAGATCACCGGCTATGTCTCCCGGATGCTTTGCGACTTTTCTGAACCTAACAGTCTGTTTCGTCTTCGCGACCCGAAAAACCGTCCCATTGAGCGGCTCGATGAGATGGTCAAGGCGTCGGACCCTATCCACGGCACCGCGCGATCATTCATTGCCGAGCGGACGATTCGCAAGTACATCGGCGACTACACGCTCTTTATCGCCGGCATGTGCCCCGAGGCAATCGAGTCAGACCCAAACGGAAGTTCCGGGCGGCCGACGCTCTCTGAACTCATCCGGATCGGTAAAGAAAGTTATCACATAGTCAGTCAATTTAATGTTTTTGAGTACGAGAAGGAAGCACCGCTATACGGACAGCTCTCCTCGGTCTTTGAGCATTGCATTCTCGGTCTCGCCATTGCCCGCAGGGATTTGTGGCGAACACTAAATCCGCCAGCACCTGTACATTAGCCATATCCATAAAGCACGAGCATCATTAAGAGCAGTCCTACATAAGAAGTCCTGGCGGTTCGCACCCCAGGGGCATTTCAGGGTAGCCCCTGGGGTAGGTGATTTGCGGCCGAACTCCTTGCAGACCATGTTCGACTCTGCCAACAAAGTTGATCCATCTCTTCCGCAAAGAGCAACATTTTCGCTACATTCTGTGTCAACAACATGTAAATCGGCGGCTCGCGGTCTCGGCTGCACCCTGTCCGCGGACTCGCAATTGCTCATTAAGAAGCCGACTGCGCGAGAGTGCATTGTGGAGGTCCTCAATGGAAAGTCAAAATCATCCGCATCAGCCCCATCCTCTCCAGGGTTTCTTTCAGCAGGTAGTCCGCAACAGCTACGAAGGCAAACTGGGTTTGCACGATCCTGACGTGACCGGGTATATCGCTGATCTTCTTTGCGAGTTCTCTCAAACGGACAAGCTTTATCAGGTGCGCGATACTCATGGCCACCCGATCGAGGAGTTGGAGGCGATGATTCTCGCTGCCG
>Ga0070684_100004233_pt1 | contig 10870 bp, 11 predicted proteins | sample KBSC723LmetaG_FD_65653 | JGI IMG/M metagenome (GOLD analysis project Ga0070684, IMG submission 65653) | Corn rhizosphere microbial communities from Kellogg Biological Station, Michigan, USA - KBS C7.2-3L metaG | ecosystem: Host-associated > Plants > Roots > Rhizosphere ...
TTCCACAATCGTCTGGGGGCCGTGGTTCTTAGGCAGTTCCACGATGACAACCGCGGCATAGGCGCGCATTTCACAGGTAGAGCAAACCTGGTCTTCCAGCCGGACACGTTTTTCCCGGCGCGAGTTCTGGACCGCCAGGCAGCTTGACGTGCGGATTCGGTCAGCTTCCCAGCAAAGATTGCGGTTGGAATAAAGAATTGGATGGACGTAAATGGGGCGGTTGTGAAGATTGCTTTTTTCCAGCACTTCAGGCTGCACTGACTCCAGGACGCCGGTAAGAGGATGGTCCTGCATCCAGAGCGCGCTGGTGAACTTTTCCATCTGCGCGCGAGGCCATTTCAACGCCGCCGCCGGCATGATTTCTCCGCTATCGAGATTCACGTCAACAACGAGCGCACGTGGATTGCCCAGAGCAATGATCTCTTCCAGCAGCAGGGGGAAGATCTCTTCAGAGCGCTCCGCCTGCAATAGACGAAGAACGGCAGGACGGCGAGGCTGAGGCGTTCGCCGTCCGTTCATACGCGCCGATTGTAGCCGAATTTCGGCCGTAGCCATGCGTGTCCCCAAGTCCAGGCCTTACCGGCGGCGCCGGGGTGTACGTGGCCTGACCTCACCCAGTTCTCCTTCTTCGCCTTCAGCGGCGCCTTCACCCAACGTCGGACGGGAAACCAGGCCCGTGAGACCCACAGCGTCAGCGTACTTGAGGTAGGTATCAATCGACGCGACGACGACGCGGGCTTCTACCGTGATCAAGTCAATGCCGACCAGCGAAATGCGGACCCAGGCGTCAATCACGATACCCTTGTCGAGTACTCGATCAAGAACATCGATTAAACTTGATCCGCCGGAAACTCTTTCAACGGCCATTCGAGGGCCTCCTTAATAGAAATCGGCTTACTTCACCCGTTTTGCGCGAACAGCGGGCCTCTTCCGGCCAGGCGTCTCGGACGCCGGTGGCGCGCCGGGTAGCTGGGTCCGCCGTATTGCGTTCTCCGGAACAGGAGCCGTGAGATTTGGATCGTACTTCCACCAATTGAGACCTATGGCCTCAGCTTTATCGACAGAACAAACGAGCAAGCGGATCCGGATCGTGAGCAACTCCACGTTGGCGAGCGAAACACGAATGTCACCCGCAATCACAAGTCCTTTATCGAGTACTCGATCAAGGATATCCAGCAGGTTTGCTGTTCCGGAAACCGTAGGAACTCTTTGCATAATATCTCAGGAAAAAACAGAAGAGACCGCCTGGGACTGGGAGAATCCACGCGACTCATGTCACCGCATCCTAACCAGCCACGCTACAAACTGTCAACCTTTGATAGTTTTTTTCGCTGGCTTCACGAACAAACCGGAAGGGGGGAGGGCCAGCGCGTTAGGTGTGAGATGCTGCTGGCCCGGAAAAAGGTTGCCTTGGATTTCGCTCCGGCTTTTATCGCCTTGCGATACTTGGCCTTTCACGGCTGATTATTTATCAAGCAGGTTCCCCAGAGGACCCAGCTCAAGGTTCAGGTCTTCCGGCTTGAGCCCAAAAGCCCCGGCAAGCTCATTGACTTTTGCCTCAAGGCGCATCAATGCCTGCCCCATCTCTTCCACCTTGGCATCGCCTAAAGATCCGCCTTCCATGCGCCGTATGGCCTGCCGTTCCAGCAGACGCCGCAGCAGCTCAATTAAGCTGAGCACAAGCCGCGCAAGGCCCTGCTCTATGTTTTCCGGCGAACAGTCAATCCGATTGATGGCGCCTTCACCCACGGCCTTGAGCTCGCGGTTCATCTCAGAAACGGCTGCGGCAATTTCTTCTGGAGTGATTTTGCGGATATCTGTCATTTCGCTTTGGCAGCTCCGTCCATCTGAGGGATCTTTACCTGCTCGCTCAGGAACTCAGCGGCGGGCCATGGGCCGCTCACGCGCCGCGACAGATGCGTTGGTATGGGTATCGTCGTGACCGCCTGCCGAAAATCATTCTCTCGGCCTCTCTCCACCAGCACGAAGATTCGTGTCCCGTTTTTGCCTTCGCGGACGCGGACTTCCCTGCTCAAATGCGCTACAGAGTCCTGCACTGCTTGGGCAAGGCCTTCTGAAGATCGCAAGGCAACGGCCTTCTGCTCCAGATAGGCCTTACCCGAACTGCGATCGATGGGCGTTTGTGAAGGCGCGGGATAAATGACGCACTCCATCTGCACAAAGTCTTTCAGTCGATTTAAGTCTTGCAGGAAGCGCTCACGGTTTGCTGTGGCAAAGGCCGTGAACGCGGGCAGATCGTCAAGCACCGATAGCAGGCGAAACGGAATGACAGCGGTCTGCTTAAACACCTGCTGCACGACCTCATGAAACTCGACAGCGCTTCTCTGCATACGCTGCGGATCGAATGGCCAATCCACTTCCGACCAGAGCAAACTTAGATCGTCCAATGACCTTAGTTGTACCGGGGCGGCGTTGACGCCCAGCGTCGGCAAAACGAGTTCCGGCGACTGTCGAAAGCCGCAGTAAACCAGAATTCGGCTCACTTTAGACTCCGCTTCTCCTCTATTTGCAGATTGCTCAGAGCTGTTTCCACGGAGGTAAGCACAACGTTAAGTCCCAGATAGACGAGGTCCACGCCGGCGAGAGAGATCACCAGCGAGCCATGGATCACGACGCCGGAATTCAGCACGTGGTCCAGGATTTCGAGGAGAGAGACTTCATCTTCTCCGCCCAGCGTTTCTAAGGTTTCAAAATCATTCGGCATCGGAGACAAAGGAATACGGCGGCCATGGCCCATTTACTTCGATGCGCCGTTGACCGTCCCACCTCTCTACAAAATTCTTAAGCGCCTGGTCCCACTGCTTGCGTTTGCCGCGAGGCACCAGAAAGGTGGCCTGCCACAGCAAGTTGGGCTGCGCTCCGCTGACCTTGCCGCTGGACGCGGAAGCCGTGGCAATCTTGCCCAGGGCCGTTGCCAGTTCCTGCAACTCCTGATCATTGCGTTCCGGACGGTTCTTTAGCCGCGCGGCTTTCTGCTGTAAATATTCCTTGCCCGACTTTGCTTCCGTCAGGGCGACGGCGGCGACTTTTCGCTCCGCAAAGACCTTTACACCCCATTCATCGCCACCCGCCACGCGGGCAAAAACTTTCTTGAGCGCGGCTTTTCTTCCCTGCACGTCCTTCAGCAGCGTGGGTTCGCCGGAGAATACTGTGCCGAAGCGGGCAGGAACAATCGTCATCTGCTCGGCCACTTCGCCCACCACCTGCTGATGGCGGACGCCATGAAGCGCCAGCCACTCCAGGTTTTCCATGTTGCGCTCAACGGCGTTAGCAAAGCCGGCCTGATCAACTTCACAAACCCAGCATAGGAAATCGCCACAGGGCAGGGGCTGCACGGGATGCACGCCATCAATGCCAACGCTGCCGATCTTTCCCAGCTTTGCGCCCGGCTTTTTGGCGACAGCAGGCGCTTCGGAGATCCCATAAAGATAGAGTGCGCCGCTAGCCGCTATTTTTCGGTTTGAATTTGCCATAACTCGCCGGTAAATTTCTTCAGCTTTGCCGCACCCGTGATCTCCGCAGGAAAATCCCTCACCAAGTACAAGCGATGCAAGCCATACTTCTTTTGCAAAGTCTTCAATATCGCTAACTGCCAGTTTTGCGCGCGACGACAAACCTTGCAGCCGGACGTTTTATCGAGTACCCCATTCTCAAGCAACCCATTCGCCGGCAGCGCAGGGCCAAGCAAGACACGGTTCACGAACACAGAATCCACGGCGACGCCAATCTCTTGGATGGCAGCCAGAAGGCGTTGCGTCTGCCGATCAGGCACCGATTCCGGCAGCATTACCGCCCAGGCGCGACTCTGCCGAGGATCGCGCATCAACTCCAGCAATTTCCGCACGCGCTGCCCCAGTCCAGCCAATTCCACGGCAACATCCTGGGCGAGTGCTAGTGTACGGTGCGCAGCCAGGCTTTTCAATAAAAGGCGCGACCACAGCAGTATCCTGTCGGGCATGCGCAGCAGCTCCAGCGCGTGGCCAGTGGGTGCCATATCAATAAAGACGCTGCCCTGCTTTGCTTCCAGCAGGTCAAGAATGCGAAAGATGGCAAAGACTTCGTCCACGCCGGGAGGGACCACGTCCATCAGTGCGGCGAAGACCTCTTTCTCAAAAGTGAGATCAACATGCAGGCCGCCCGATTGCATGCTGGTCCCAGCCGAAAGCTGCTGCTTAATGCGGGCTGCCCAGCGGCGAAATTCAAAGACCGCGTCCATCTCCATGGCGGCCAGGCCGGAATCGCCCAGAACAGAGATCATCTGATCGCCAATCGACTTCTGGAAAATGTCATCGAGCGAAGGCGCAGGGTCTGTGGAGCACACGGTTACGTGAACATCCTTATTCAGCGAACGTGCATGGAAGGCCAGCGCGGCTGTGACCGTGGTCTTGCCTACTCCGCCTTTTCCCAAGGTGAATGAGAGCCGAGTTTGAGCCACGGGCCATTTGATCTTTGTGAACTTGAGCTTGTGCTTCGATGATGACTTTGGAGGCGGAGCGGCGAGGTTAGCTTTGACTCCGGCAAAGACCACATCGCCAAAGCGTTGAAGCTGGCGTGCACCGAGAAGAGAGTTTCCAGGATCGGGGCCGATTAATCTGGGTACGCGTGGAAATTTTTGCTTTAAGAATTGAACGGCTTTTTTTCCCTGAACCGCGCGATCGCGGCAGCGGGAGCAGTTCCCTGCCGACATGACTATGCGGTTTAGAACGATGCCGCCAAGACGCATCTCCGATGCCGATTCTTTCAGTACGTCGATGCATCGCACTGCTTCATTCAGCGAAAAAGTTTCCGGCGAGGTCACCAGCAGGACTTCAGCCTGCTCCGCGCTGAAAGCTTCTTTCACCTGACGGACGGTGGCTTGCCATTTCTCCAGAAAACCATCAGCGGGGCGGGAAGCGCGTCCGCCGAAGCGCTGGGCCAGCAGATCATCGCGGCTGGAAGCGACCTCAAGAAAATTCAGGAAGCGCTGAAAATGTCCGGGCAATTCAAACAGCCGCAATGTGTGGCCGAAGGGCGCGGTATCGACCACGATGTAATCGTGCTCTCCGCGTTCCAGCATGTCACGCAAGGCCAGCAGTCCTGCGACTTCTGACATGCCGGGCAGCGTAGTATCGAGCAGAGGAGCGATTTCTTCGCGATTGAAAAATGTCCCATTCTCGACAATGTTGAGAATGCCTTCCCGGTTGCCTTCCAGGAATTTCTTGAACTCGCGGTCGCTGTCAATTTGCCAAATAGAAACTTTGCCTTTAATTCCGGAAAGGCGGTGCGGCCCAACTTTATCTTTGATCTCCAGCATGTCGGCCAGCGAATGCGCTGGATCGGTGGACATCAAGAGCGTCGACTGGCGAGGGTGGCGCGCAGCCAGATGCAACGCGAGAGCGCAGGAGGCGGTCGTCTTGCCTACGCCGCCTTTTCCTACGACAAATGTGAGCTTGGCCACAGTGTGATTGTAAGCGGACAGCCAGGAAAACGTCTTTGCGCCGGAGATATGCACAAATTTAGAAAACATTTAGTTGACACAATCTAGTTTGTGATACAAACTTAAATCCGAGAAACATAATTGTGCCCTATGATCGAACAGGCCGACCATCGAGCGAAAGAGTACTGGTTAAGTGACGGCATACCTGCCCTCGTATTTGGCGCAGCCTATATCGTTCTTTTTCTGGAAATATGCGCCTGTTTTGCTCTTCTCTATTTGATTCCCCATGTCGGCAGCAATTGGCTCTGGTTCTTCAACTCCGCGTTCGTCGCATCCCCGGTGGCCATCTTTTTGTCCGTTGCGTGGTTTGGCCTTTGGCAAGAAGACATCATTGAATTCATCAAGTCGCGAACCACTTATCCCCGAACGGGCTATGTGGCGCCACCGAGCTACTGGACGGAGAAGGAAGAGGAGAAGGATGATCCGCCTAATACTTTACTTGGGGCTGTTCTCCGGTGGATAGGTCACCTCCCTGTTTTCGAGAGTGGACTTGGCCGGAGATTGAGGACGTGGTTATGGATTTTGTTCTGGACATGGCTGCTGGGCATCTTCCAGCCCTCCTGGCTTCCTACAAAACTCCGATGGGTCTTCATTGTCGCTTGGGCTTTGCCAAGCCCCGCGTCCTTCAGGGAGTTCCGTAGAAAGGTCGCCACTCATAAACGGGAATGGACCAAGGGCTTCGGTTTTACTTTCGGCGTGCTTGTGGTGGTCATTGGCTTTCTCTGGAAGCAACATCCCACGTTTGGCATGGTCCTGTTTTTATTGAGCCCGGGGATCTTTCTAATGCTAGGAGGCGCCATTGAATTGACCCGCTACCTGCGCCGCAACCCTGTGCCGCGAACATGACAGCACCCCAGGAACTGGCAGCGCTCGATCGTGTAATTCATGAACCCGCGCGCCTGATGATCATGACCTTGCTCTGGGCTATTCCGGAGGCGGACTTCCTCTATCTGCAGCGCGAGACCGGCCTTACGCAGGGCAACCTCTCCAGCCATCTTGCCCGCCTTGAGCAGGCTCGTTATGTGTTGATCGAAAAGACATTCAAAGGAAAATATCCGCTAACGATCTGCAGTCTGACCAGCAAAGGGCGCGAGGCATTCCAGGCGTATGCACAGAAAATGCGTGTAGTCTCAGATGTAACTTCAGCAAAGAAGAGGAAATAAACTTTTGCCCTTCATCCGTATTGCCTTTGTATCTTCGAATTCATCCGCATGAAGCCGCCGACGATGTTTCTACCTTCCGCTTAGGCAAAACTCCGCCACGAGCGGCAGATGGTCGGACGCCAGCAGGGCCATACGGCTGCGGTGGAGCAGAAATTCCTCCAGGGCGAGGTCGCGATCAAAATACATGTGGTCAAGGTGCATGATGGGCAGGACGCCGGGATATGTGCGCTTGCGGTTGAGATGCATTTGAATATCGACGCTCTCAAACGAATGCTGCAACGACTTGGAAACCAGGCCGCGCGTCCATTCATTGAAGTCGCCGATAATCAGGCGCGGGTGCTTCAACTGTGGTGACAGCAAAACTTCACGGCTCATCAACAGACGCGCCTGCTTGCGGCGCTCCATGTATCCCGTGCCCAGATGAACGTTGAAGAGATGCACGATCCTGCCCGGCGCAATTTCCAGATCGCAACGAATGCAGCCCCGTGCTTCGCGTCGAGAAGCCGTCAGGTCATAAACCCGGACTTCCCGCACGGGAAAACGGCTGAGAATCACGTTGCCGTAGATGGCGCCGCGTAGCTTGCGGGTCTCACCAATGCGATAGTCATATCCGGCGGCGTCGGCCAGGTATTGCGCCTGGTTTTGCTCTTTGCGTCCGCCTTTGAGGCTCACCACTTCCTGCAGGGCGATAACATCTGCCCCAAGTTCATTCAGCACTTCAGCAACTCTGGAAGGACGGATGCGACCATCAATGCCGCGGCATTTGTGAGTGTTATACGTGGCTACCCGAAAACGTGGTTGTTCTTTCATTGCTGCAATCGTCTTTGAGAATAACCTTAGTCATTGCCGGCGGGCAATGCTGCCCTAAAGACATTCAATTGAGGGAGAAAAAACAATCGGAGGATTAAGGTGCCTTTGCCAAAAATCCCAAGCACCTGCCGGACAACTGTGCAGCAGCAACACACATCTGTTTTGGCAAGCACATCTCCCACCGGTACCCCCTGTAACGGAATCAGTGATGCTGCATGAGGACATTCCATGCTCAAGCCACTTCGCTTCGTCGTTACTCTTTGTTTCTTGCTCAGTGCCGTTTTCAGCTTTGCCGCCAACCATTCATCTGCCACTCCCGCGGTAAACATTCCATTCTCATTTGAAATCAACCACGGACAGACCGCGCCGCAGGTGAAATATCTGGCCCGCAGCCCGGAAGGCGTGCTGTTTTTTACCGACCAGGGCGTGACCGTGTCTGTGCCCAGAGTGGGCGCATTCCGGATGTTGTTTGAAGGCGCTGCAACAGCTCAGATCTCCCCAGAGCAACAGCTTGCCGCGCGCAGTAATTATCTAACGCCAAGATCCGGCGCGCCGATTACCGGCGTGGAAAATTACCAAGCATTGCGTTACGCGGGTGTGTATCCAGGCATCAATGTTCGCTTCTATGGCCGCGCAAGGCACCTGGAGCATGACTTTGAACTCGCGCCGGGGGCCGATGCCGCCCAGATCGCGCTGCGCTTTGATGGAATAGACCATCTGGGACTCACGCCTTCCGGAGCCGCCGAACTGAGGCTGGGAAAAGCTATCCTTAGCGAAACCCAACCTATCGCATGGCAGACTGTGAAGGGAAAGCAAGTTGCAGTAGAAGCACGCTGGACGATGATAGACAAAGACCGGCTTGGCATCACCCTTGGCCACTATGATCACAGCCTGCCGATAACGATTGACCCGGTTTTGGCTTACTCGACCCACCTGGGAGGCTCAAGCGGAAACGACATTGACACTAACACAAGCTTTCCAGCAGATACTTCCATCTTTAACATCGGCATAGATGCCCAGCGCAACGTATATGTCAGCGGCACCACAAGCGCGGCAGACTATCCCACGACTGCGGGAGCTTTTGACCGTAACCCAAGCCTGCAAGAGGTATTTCACGAAGACGCGACCACACAAAGCGGATTTGTGTCGAAGTTCGATCCCACCGGGCGAATCCTGCTCTACTCCACTTTCCTGCGCGTCTCTGTGGAAACCATGGCCGTTGATCCTGCGGGCCATGTGTACACCGCAGAAGAACAGTTCATTGAAGATCCGGGGCCAAATTTCAGCTTTGACGAAGGCATTCATCTTGACAAGCTGAGCGTGGACGGTTCACACCTGCTATTCAGCACCATGTTTGCCCAGACTTTTGACGATTCAGCACAGTGCCAGGCGTTTTCCAGCTCCATTCCTACTGACCTGGCCGCGGACAATTCAGGCCATGTCTGGCTGGTGGGAAGCACAGTCAATCCGTGCATGCCCGCAACGCCCGGCGCGTTCCAGACAACAATGCCAAACCAAAATAACAACGGCTTTGTGGCTAAATTTGACACCAATAAGACCCCAGCGACAGCGCTGGTCTATGCCACCTATATGAGCGCCAGCACAAATGAAAGCGGGATGAGTTCTGTTGGCATTGACTCCACCGGCAACGCATATCTCGCAGGTACAACGTCAGCCACCAACTTTCCGCACGGCGCGAGTTTTGGCAGCGGCACAGGTTCGGTATTTGTGGCCAAACTCAATCCGACCGGATCAGGCCTGGTATTTTCCACGCTTTTGCATGGAGCATCTTCAGTAAAGCTTGCCCTGGATTCGTCCCATAATGTCTATGTGGCCGGACAGGCAGTAAATGGCTTTCCCACTACAACCGGCGCATTCCGCCGCACCGTGACGGGAACAAATTGCCATGACTTTGTTGGCAATCCTGTCCCGTGCGCAGACGGTTTCATCACTAAGCTCAGCCCCGGCGGCGGAACGCTGCTCTATTCAACTTTCCTGGGCGGAAGCAATGACGACACTATCACTGAGATCAGCCTGAACAGCGCCCGCATGGCGTTTGTTACCGGATTTACCAACTCTACCGATTTCCCCACGACACCCAGCGCGTTCAAGAAATCGATCCCGGCAGGCGTGGTCAACTCATTTGTCACCGCGCTGCAACCGGATGGAAAATCGCTTTATTACTCTACCCTACTAGGCGGCAGCCATTCCACCAAAGCAGGATCTATTGTTGTGGATCCAGCCTGGAACGCCTGGGTTGGCGGGAATACTTCAGACACGGACTATCCGGTCACCTCGAATGCTTTCCAACCCGGCATGAAAGGCGAATCCGACGGCTTCTTCGCCAAGATCGTGATTGCAGGCGATCTGCGGGCCACTCTTGCCCCGGCGACGGCGAGCGTGCTCCACAACAGCGTTGTCACCTTTACCGCCACAGTAACCAATCTTGGCCCCGATGGCAGCGACGCCGTGGTCTTGAGCGACGTAATCCCCAGCGGCTTTAGCTTCTCTGGCATCAGCAGCAGCACGGCTACCTCATGCACGGTTCCGGCGATCGGAGCCACTTCCGGCAGCGTTGTTTGCCACAAAACGCGCTTGGAAAATGGGCAGAGCTTTGGGCTGAAGATTTTGCTTAAAGCCATAGCTGCGGCTGGATCGACGCGGGTGAACAAGATTACGACCAGCGCTAGAACTCAGGACCTGCACACTTCCAATAACAGCGCACAATCAACAGTGACTGTGCACTAAGCAGCGATAGTGAAGGGCGGAGCCGAACCTCGCTCCGCCCTTTTTGTTTGTGATTGAGTCAATTCGGCATGGTCGCGATTATTGTTCGCGGGCAATCAGCCAGCCGAGCCATTCCATTCCGCGTTCCCAATAGGAGCGATGCTCCCATTCGTCGAGCGTTTCACGATGTGATTTGCTCAGATCTTCATTGAAGCTAGCGGTCAGCTTGGCAGCTAACTGCGGATCGAGCGCGGCAAGATTCACTTCATCATTCCAGCCAAAGGAACGATGGTCCATGTTGGTGGACCCCACAACGCACCAGAGATCGTCAACGACCATGATCTTGGCATGGATCATGGCGGGCTCATATTCATAAATCTCAGCGCCTGCTTTTAGAAGGTCGCCATATGTGCCGCGGCTGGAGCTGCGCGTCATGCCGTGATCACTGTGCTTGCCGGGCAGCAGTATCTGCACGCGGACGTGCCGCTGCTGCACGGCCTTGACAATCTCTTTGCGCAAGCTTTGGTCAGGCAGGAAATACGGTGTGGTGATCCGCAGGTCTTTGCGGGCTGAGGCAATCAGCGTTTGGAAAAGAATGCGCGCGCGGGTTGATCCGCCCTGGGACGGACTGCTGTCAACCACCATGGCCTGCGCGCCTTGATTGTTTTCTTCT
>Ga0070684_100004238_pt1 | contig 10868 bp, 8 predicted proteins | sample KBSC723LmetaG_FD_65653 | JGI IMG/M metagenome (GOLD analysis project Ga0070684, IMG submission 65653) | Corn rhizosphere microbial communities from Kellogg Biological Station, Michigan, USA - KBS C7.2-3L metaG | ecosystem: Host-associated > Plants > Roots > Rhizosphere ...
ACGCCGCCTTTTTTCTTGATCAGGCGACAAGAAATTTCCCCGTGCAAGCAGCTCTCTGTCATCGTCCGTTTTCGTTGGTGCTTGTTCACTGATTTGTTTTGGCTTGCCCGAGCGGCAGTATTCGACGGCTGATCGCGGCGCTGAACCGGCTAATGCGCGGTTCGCTAGCGACGATTCAACACGCTGGATATACTCGGTGCCGACATCCTCGACACCGCCACCGACCGGCCAAGCCATGCGTAATTGCTTCGCGACACTGCTCATTGCGCTTCCAACATCGTTGAGTGCGCAAGGCAAATCGGTCGATTGGCCAGTGTACGGCGGCAGCAACGATCACACGCACTACTCGGCGCTCGATCAGATCTCGCCGTCGAATGTGTCGCGGCTGCACGTCGCGTGGACGTACGAGACACACGACGAGTTTCCCGGATCGGAGATGCAGGCGAATCCGATCGTCGTCGACGGTGTGCTGTACGCGACCACTCCGAAGCTTCACGTCTTCGCCCTCGACGCGGCGACCGGGAAGGAGTTGTGGACGTTCGACCCGAACGGTGGCAAGCCGCCGACGAGCCGATTCCGTCATCGTGGCGTCGTCGTTACCGGCGACCGCGTCCTCTTCACGTATCGCAACAAGCTGTGGGCGCTCGATAAGAAAACCGGCGAGCCGATTCGATCGTTCGGTGTCGACGGCGCGGTCGACATGCGCGAAGGACTCGGACGCTCCGTTGCCGGTGTGACTGTGAGCGCGAGCACGCCTGGTGTCGTGTTCGAGGATATGCTCATCATCGGCAGCACCGTGAGCGAGACGCTCCCCGGATCCCCGGGCGACATTCGCGCGTACGACATCAAGACTGGAACGCTGCGATGGGTCTTTCACACCATTCCGCATCCAGGCGAGCTCGGGTACGAGACGTGGCCGCCCGAGGCGTACAAGATCAACGGTGGTGCGAACGCTTGGTCGGGCGTCACCGTCGATCCGAAGCGCGCGATGGTATTCGCGGCAACGGGGTCAGCCTCGTTCGATTTCTATGGATCGAACCGCATCGGCGACGATCTGTTCGCGAACACGGTGCTCGCGCTCGACGCGCGCACTGGAAAGCGCATCTGGCATTTCCAAGGCGTGAAACACGATCTCTGGGATTGGGATTTTCCCGCCGCGCCAACGCTCGTGACGGTCACGCGCGACGGACATCCCGTCGATGCGGTCGCGCAGATCACGAAGACGGGTTACGTCTACCTGTTCGAGCGCGACACGGGAAAGCCGCTCTTTCCGGTCGCGTATCGCAACGTGCCGTCGTCGACGCTCGACGGAGAACACGCTGCGACGACGCAACCGTATCCGGTCAAACCGCCGCCGTTCACGCGCCAAACATTGACCGAGGACATGTTGACGACCCGCACGCCGGAAGCACACGCGGCGGTGCTCAAGACATTCCGCGAATACAAGACCAGCGGGATGTACGATCCGCCCAATCTTCAGGGCACGATCATTTTCCCTGGCGTCGACGGCGGCGGGGAATGGGGCGGCCCCGCGTTCGATCCGGAGACGGGCCTGCTATATGTGAATGCGAATGAGATGCCTTGGATGCACAAGCTCGTGCTGCGCAACGACAAGTCGCTGTTCGGATCCAACTGCGCGACCTGCCATGGCGATGACCTCAAAGGATCGCCCGCCACGCCGTCGCTCGTTGGCGTGGGCAGTCGTCGCACTCGCGAGCAGCTCGCGCAGATCATTCGTCAGGGCACCGGACGCATGCCCGGGTTCGCGGAGGCGCTCGACAACGGCGCGGTGAACGACCTCGTGAATTTTCTCATCACCGGCCACGACGTCGCCGAGGGCGCCGGTATCAACCCGAACTATCTCAAGTATCGCAGTACCGGGCTCAAGATCTTCCTCGATCCGGACGGCTACCCAGCAATCACACCGCCCTGGGGAACGCTCAACGCGATCGATCTGAACGCGGGCGAGATTCGATGGACGATTCCTTTCGGCGAATATCCCAAGCTCGCGGCCCAGGGAATCAAGAACACCGGCAGCGACAACTATGGTGGCGCAATCGTCACCGCAAACGGGCTGCTCATCATCGGTGCTACGACCTACGACAACAAGTTCCACGTGTATGACAAGCGTACCGGCGCGCTGCTTTGGGAAGCGACGCTGCCGGCGGCCGGCAACGCGACGCCATCGGTCTACATGGTAGACGGTCATGAGTACATCGTCATCGCCTGCGGCGGCGGGAAGAACGACGCGCCATCGGGCGGAACGTATGTCGCCTTCGCGCTACCGGCGACCGGGCCAACAGGCTCCCCTCGCCGGTAGCACTTCGTAGCAGCGCGCTTAGCGGCCGCCCACCAACTGGCGCAACACGTACGGCAAGATGCCGCCGTTCTTGTAGTAGTTCATCTCTTCCGGCGTATCGATCCGCGCGCGGACCTTGAATTCCCTTGTCGCGCCATCGCGTCCCGTCGAACGAACGGTCAATGTTGCCGCCGGCGTGAGATCGGCGCCGAGTCCCACGATGTCGAACGTTTCGAACCCCGTGAGTCCGAGCGACTGACGTGTGTCCTCATTTGTAAACTCTAAAGGCAGCACGCCCATGCCGACCAGATTCGAGCGATGGATCCGCTCGAAGGATTCGGCGATCACCGCCCGTACGCCAAGCAGCACCGTGCCTTTCGCCGCCCAATCGCGCGACGATCCGGTTCCATACTCCTTGCCGGCGATGATGAGGAGCGGCGTACCGGACCTTTGATGTTCCATGGCCGCGTCGTAGATCGACATCGCAGTGCCGCCTGGCTCGGTCGCCGTCCACCCGCCCTCGGTGCCCGGCGCCAGCTCGTTGCGCAAACGGATATTCGCGAACGTGCCGCGCATCATCACTTCGTGATTGCCACGCCGCGCGCCATACGAGTTGAAATCCTTCTTCTCCACACCGTGCTCGAGCAGCCACTTTCCGGCGGGGCTCGATGCTGGAATGTTACCCGCCGGCGAGATGTGGTCCGTCGTGATAGAATCGCCGAGCATCGCGAGCACCCGCGCTCCGGTAATCGGCCGGATTCCAGGCGGCTCCATTGTCATGCCTTCGAAGTACGGCGGGTTCTTCACGTAGGTCGATTGCGGATCCCACGTGTAGGTCTCGCCGGTCGGCACATCGAGCGACTGCCACTGCTCGTCGCCCTTGAACACGTCCGCGTACTGTGTCTTGAAGAATTCACGCTTTACACTGCGGAGAATTTCTTCGTGCACCTCTTGAGGCGTAGGCCAAATGTCGCGCAGGAAGACCGGACCATCTTTGCCAACTCCGATCGGTTCGCGCGTCAGATCGAGATCCATGCGTCCAGCCAAGGCGTACGCGACGACCAGCGGCGGCGATGCGAGATAGTTGAAGCGCGTGAGCGGATTGACACGTCCCTCGAAGTTGCGATTGCCGGATAGAACGGCCGCCGTGACCAGCTTGTTGCTCTCGATCGCCTGGGAGATCGGCTCGGGCAAGGGACCAGAGTTGCCGATGCACGTCGTGCATCCGTACCCGACGAGCTGAAATCCGAGTTGATCCAAGTACTCCTGCACGCCGGCCTGCCGCAGATAATCGGTGACGACCTTCGAGCCAGGCGCAAGCGACGTCTTCACCCACGGCTTTCGCTGCAATCCCTTCCGCACCGCGTTGCGTGCGAGAAGGCCGGCCGCAAGCATGACCGATGGATTCGACGTGTTCGTGCAGCTCGTGATCGCCGCGATCACGACAGCGCCGTGCCGCAGCGTGAAGGTCTGGCCATTGTACTCGACCTTTGCGGCGTCTTGTGCGCTCTGATCCTCTTCAGTCGCGAGCACAGCGCTCGCCGCCAGCTCAGGCTCACCGGACACTTTCGTCGCAGTCTTCACCTGCGCCGCCGCGGCCGGCGTGCCAAGCTTGGCGAGATCGCTCGCGAGTGCCTCGCGATACATCGTCTTGGCCTTGGACAACGGCACCCGATCCTGCGGACGCTTGGGTCCGGCCAAGCTCGGTTCCACGGTCGCGAGATCCAACTCGAGACTGTCGCTGAACAATGGGTCCGGCGTGGCGTCGGTGCGGAAGAGCCCCTGCTCCTTCGTGTAAGCTTCGACCAGGGCAACGTGCTCGTCGGGGCGCCCGCTCAGTCGCAAGTACTTGAGCGTCTCCTCATCGGTGGGGAAGAACCCCATCGTCGCACCATATTCGGGCGCCATGTTGGCGATCGTCGCTCGGTCCGCGAGTGGCAGGGACGATAGTCCGGTCCCATAAAACTCCACGAACTTGCCAACCACCTTTTTCTTCCGAAGCATCTCGGTCACGGTGAGCACGAGATCGGTCGCCGTTGCTCCAGGCGGCAGCTTTCCATGCAGCTTGAATCCGACGACTTCCGGGATCAGCATCGACACCGGCTGGCCCAGCATGGCCGCCTCGGCTTCGATTCCGCCGACGCCCCAACCGAGCACGCCAAGGCCATTGATCATGGTCGTGTGAGAGTCGGTGCCGACGAGCGAATCGGGGTACGCGATCGACTCACCGTTTTCCTCGGAGACGAACACCGTCTTCCCGAGGTACTCGAGGTTCACTTGGTGGCAGATGCCGGTACCTGGCGGCACCACGCGGAAATTCTTGAACGCATCCTGTCCCCAGCGAAGGAAGACGTAGCGTTCTTTGTTGCGATCGAACTCGAGCTCGGTGTTGATGAGAAACGCTGCTTGGCTTCCGTACTCATCGACTTGCACGGAGTGATCGATGACGAGATCGACCGGTTGGAGCGGATTGATGCGCTGTGGATTGCCGCCCAGTGCGGCGATGGCGTCGCGCATGGCTGCGAGATCGACGACGGCAGGAACGCCGGTGAAGTCCTGCAGGAGCACGCGGCTGGTGCGGAAGGCGATCTCCTTTTGCACTCCGCCCTTCACGTCCCATTTCGCGAGCGTGAGGATGTCATCACGCTTTACGAATGCGTCGTCTTCATTGCGGAGCAGATTCTCGAGGAGGATCTTGAGGCTCACAGGAAGCTTGCTGGCGTTTTTCCCGGAGAGTTGCTCGACAGCGTCGAGGCGGTAGATCGTGTACTGCTTGCCGCCGACGGTGAGCGTCGCGCGGCTGCCGAAGGAGTTCTTGGCTTTCATTGGAGTTCGTCTCTCGGTTCGACCACTCTTGGGTCGATGCGAGGGTGACAGACGGAGCCACTGGCGGGGCTCGCAAGCCGATCCGCCAGGCTATCGACAAATCTAATGCAGCCTGGTTTCGTCAACCTGGCGCCTGCCGACGTCGAAGCAAGCGTCAACGCCGTAACTGCCGGATTATCCCTCACGTCAACGCACCCGAATGCCCTCGACCTCCGATCTAATCGAGCTGACTACGTCGCTCATGTCCATCGACTCTACCAGCGGGTCCGAAGGAAACGTGATCGCGTGGTTGGATTCATATCTTCGAGAGCGCGCGTGGCGTGTCTGGCGAATTCCCGTCAGCCCGGGGCGGGATGACTTGTTTGCGACGGCCGTCGATAGTCCCACCGTGACCCTGTCGACGCATCTCGACACGGTACCGCCGTTCATTCCACCACGCATGGCTGACGGCAAAATCCATGGCCGCGGGGCCTGCGATGCAAAGGGTATCGCGGCCGCGATGATCTGTGCCGCCGAACGGTTGCGTGCCGCGGGCGCGCCGGTGGCGATGCTGTTCGTCGTTGGCGAGGAGGTCACACACGACGGCGCGCACGCGGCCGACGCAGCGTTCGCGGCCAAGCAGATTCCCACGACGAGCCGCGTGATGATCGATGGCGAACCGACGGAGAGCACGCTCGCCGTCGGTACCAAGGGCGCGATCCGAGTCGTTGTGCGCACGAGCGGCCAGGCCGCTCATTCGGCCTATCCCGAGCTCGGCAAATCGGCGACGCGCGATTTGGTGCATCTGCTCGGGGAGCTCGACGGCATCGACTTCCCGCGCGATTCTGTGCTCGGCGCGACGACGGTGAACATCGGCTCGTTGTCGGGCGGTGTGGCGGACAACGTCGTCGCGCCGTGGGCCGAGGCGCGGATGATGATCCGGCTCGTGACGCCGGCGGAAGACGTGAGGCGTCTCATCGAGCGGTGGGCAAATGGGCGCGCAAGGCTCGAGTGGGGACCGATGGTGCCGCCCGTCAAGTTGGGCGTGGTGGACGGATTCGAGACGTCGGTCGCGGCGTTCGCAACGGACATTCCGGCGCTGACGAATTGGGGGACGCCGTTTCTGTTTGGTCCGGGGTCGATTCACGTCGCGCATCGCGATGACGAGTGTGTCTCGATCGACGAGCTGCGCTGCGCGGTGGATTCGTATGAGCGACTCGTCACGGCGGTGTCGCGCTGAAGAGCTGTTGACTAAAAGTGCCATTTGGTACTAAATTGAAGCATCCCGACCCGGATGGAACTTGTCTCTTCGTGCCCCCGCTCCGGCGACGACCGCCGGCAACCCAGCACTGTTGGCACGCGCCGGCCTCGCCACGTTCTTCCGCGTCGCCGCCGAATGGCAGCTCGACGGCGCTCACCAAATGGCTCTCCTCGGCCTGACGTCGCGCACCACGTTCTTCCGATGGAAGAAGTCGGCGCCCGCGGCGCTGCCACCCGATACGCTCGAGCGACTGTCGCACCTATTCGGGATCTATAAAAGCTTGCAGATCCTGCTGCCCGGGCCCGCGGCGACGACGTGGATCAGCCGCCCCAATAGCGCGCCGCTCTTTGGCGGACGACCGGCGCTCGATCTCATGCTCAGCGGAGTGGCGGGACTGTTTCTCGTGCGCGCCTATCTCGACGGCGAGCGTGGCGGCGACTTTGCCTGATGCCGTGACGCCGGTGGGCTCGACAGTCGTATCGCTCACGCCGTCGCCGGACAATCCGCTGCCCGTGCGACGCGTGAACTGGAAGAACGCGGTCCGCATCATCCCGAGTGTCTTTCCGCCGATCGATTTGTTCGAGCGCGTGGCGGACCCCGAGCATCTCGAGGCAGTCCACGCGATCGAATCCGCGTTCAATCCGCGCCTCCGCGACGCAACGGGCGATCTCTCACTCGTGCCGCGCACGGAGCGCGTGGTTGGGCCGGGCGCCGGATACATCATGGCAGCATTCACCCACGTGTCGCCCGACGGCAGCCGATTCAGCAACGGGACGTATGGCGTCTTTTACGCCGCGCAGCGCGAAGCCACGGCGATCGCCGAGACGCGATACCATCGAGAGCGATTCATGCGCGCGACCGAGGAGCCGCGCATGGAGCTCGACATGCGCGTACTGTGGGTCACGGTGAAGGCGTCACTTCACGATCTGCGCGGCATGCGCGCGATCCTACCCGAGATCTATCGTCTCGACGACTACACCGAATCGCAGATTCTCGGCGGCGCATTGCGAGCCGGTGGATCGAGCGGCGTCGTCTACGAATCGGTGCGACACGATGGCGGGCGATGCGTCGGTGTCTTCAAGCCGCGTGCACTCACGCATTGTCGCGAACGAAAACACCTGCGTTACATCTGGGACGGCACACGGATCACCGACGTGCTCGAGATCAAGCGGCTCCCCGCTCCCCGGCCTTGAGCGGAACGATCCGATCTGTCTTTCGGGCAATGATCGCGTTCGTGGGGCACGCGTGCACGAAATCGCCGTCGGCCGGCGACCACTCCACGGTTCGCGTTCGCGTATAGGCCTTTCCCTCGGAATCCAAGCCCATGAGACTCGGCGCCATCGAGACGCAGAGTCCGCAGCCGATGCACTTTTCGCGATCGACCTCGACCTCGAAGCGACGGCGGGGATACACGCCGCCGGGTTGATCGTAGAACGCATCGATGTCCTCGAGCGCCTTGTGCGCGGCGCGATGTCCTTCGTCGATCGTCTCCGCGATGTTGCTGAAGCTGAGCCAATCTTCGCCGCATCGCGGACGAATGAGCACCATCGGCGGGCCCTCCCAATGCGTGAGCGGATACTGCTGCAGTGCGTGCATCATGGTCGTCGCCGCGCGCATGTAGATGTTGGCGAAGCCGAGTGAGAGCGCGTCGTGGATGGGGCGAAGGTCCGTGCTGCCGACGTCGACGGCGATGATGAGGTCGGCGTCGAGCGAAGCGATGGCAACCGGCAGGTTGTCGACGACGCCGCCGTCGACACAGAGGCGACCGTCGACGAGACCAGGCGGGAAGTAGCCCGGTAACGCGCAGGACGCGTACACCGCGTCATGGATGTAGACGTCCTTGAGTCCGGGCGAGCCCCAGATGACCGGCTGTCCGCGCTCGATGTCGACCGTGTTCACGAGCAGCGGCATGTCGAGGTCGCTGAACTTGCCTGCAGGCACGACGGCGCGCGTGAGATCGCGAAGCGGATCCTCGAGGTAGATGGACGGAGACCGCATGCGGTCCATCAACATGCCGAAATGATTTATTCGAAAAATGTCGCGCCGGCGAAGCGTAACTGAACGCTTGGCCAGCTCGCTTGGCGCCATTCCGCCGATGCGGGCGGCCGCGAGCATGGCACCGATGCTCGTCCCGGCGTAGAGCGTCGGAACGATGCCGCGCTCCTCGAGCGCGGTCATCACACCGATGTGTGCGAATCCCTTCATGCCACCGCCGCCTAGAACGAGGGCGATTCGGCGGCTCGGGGTCGGGACGGTCTTCATTCGAAAAGAAGAGAGCTCTGTGCGGTGGAGAGTGGAAGGGGCGACTCTCCACTCAGTCTCTACTGTAAATAGTCATACAAGCCGACGAGCCCGATGACCGCCCCTCCAATCATGACGATTTGACCCGGTGTATCGCCAATGACTGCCCCGGCGATGAGCGCCGCGACGCCGACGACCATCATGGCTCGGGCTTGGCCAAGGTTGGCATGCTGCGGCATCATGAGTGTGGGCTGATCCGGGCGGGTCGTTTCGCGCGCGTGGATCCCGGCGCGGAGTCCCGTCATCGGCGCACCGAGGGCGGCGGACTCCTGGGGGATGTCGAGGCGCAGGCGCTCGCTCGTCCGCTGCGTGCTATCGACCGCGGCGATGACCGTTGAATCTGCAATGGTGCTCGAAGCGACGTCTTGAGCGCGCAATGGAGCTACACCCGCGGCAAGCAGGGATAGCACCACGACACGGGTGCTGAGGCGCATTGTCTTTCTCCGCGTAAAGGACACAGCCCCTTGCGGAAAAAGCGGGCCATCGACGGTGGATCCAGCCGCACGCGAGGGCGCAAACGGTGGCGGCCGTGACCCACCTCACCTAGTCTTGTACCCGTCCGCCAAGCGTTTCGGCCACACCTACTCGCCACTCATATGAAGCTGCTGCGTGACTTCCGAGCGTAGCCAACGTAGCGAAGGTTCACTCGTCCGCGCACTCGGCACCTGGGGCTTGGCGGCGAGCATCGTCAACATCACCGTCGGCGGCGGCATCTTTCGGCTGCCGTCGGCCGCGGCGGCAGCGCTGGGTCCGGCGGCACCGGCGGCATATCTCGTCTGCGCGATCGCGATGGCGTTGATCGTTCTGTGCTTCGCCGAAGCTGGAAGTCGCGTCTCGCTCACTGGTGGATTGTACGCCTACGTCGAAGTCGCGTTCGGTCCGCTCGTGGGGTTTCTGACCGGCGTCATGCTGTGGGCGGGAATAACCGCGGCGATGGCGGCGGTCTCGACCTTCTTCGCCGACTCCGTGGTGGCGCTCATTCCGTCGCTCGCGGATGCTCACGCGCGGTCGGCGATGCTCATTGGGGTCTTGATTGCGCTCGCGGCGCTCAACGTCGCTGGTGTCCGCGGCGCCAATCGGTTCAACGCTGTGATGACGGTGGCGAAGCTGCTTCCGCTATTGGTGCTCATCGTGGTCGGCATTGCTTCAGTCAAGGTGGAGAACCTCGTGTGGCACGCGACACCGGCGACCGGCGACGTCGCCCGCGCGTCGGCCGTGCTGATCTTCGCGTTCCTCGGCGTCGAAACGGCACTGGTGCCGAGTGGCGAAGTGCGCGACTCGTCGCGCACGGTGCCGCGGGCGATCTTCATCGCCATGGTTGGCATCACACTGCTGTATCTCGCCGTGCAGTTGGTGACACAAGGAATCCTTGGTGCCGCGCTCGTTGGTCAAAAGACGCCGCTCGCCGAAGCCGCGGCCGTCGCGCTCGGCGTGCCGGGACGGACGTTGATTCTCGTCGGGATGACGATTTCGATGTTCGGCTACGTCAGCGGGATGACACTCTCCGTCCCGCGAATGCTGTTTGCGTTTGGTCGCGATGGATTTCTGCCCGCCCAACTCGCATCGGTACATTCGAGGTTTCGAACGCCATACGTCGCGATCGCCGTGCAAACACTGGTCGTCATCGGTCTCTCTGTCACCGGCAGCTTCGAGAAGCTGGCGATTATCGCCAATGGATCGATTCTCCTCGTGTATGCGGCGTGTTGCTTGGCCGTGATCGAGCTGCGTCGCAAGAAAGTGCAGGCGTCGGGAACGCCGTTCCGCGTTCCCTTCGCCGCGGTCGTTCCGGTGCTGGCCATTCTCGTCATCCTCTGGTTGCTCACCAGCCTCACGCCGGACGAATGGAAGGCGCTGCTCGTCGTCCTCGGCGTCGCGGTAATTGTGTACGTAACGAGCCTTCCTTCCCGTCGCGCTGCGGCGCCCGCGGAAGCAGGATCGACATGAACGACCCATTGCTCATCTATCGCCCCGAGTTCCCGATTCTCGAGCGGACGACCTACCTCGTATCGAACTCGCTCGGCGCAATGCCGCGCGGTGTCGCCGATCGGCTGGCCGAGTATGTCGATCAGTGGGCGGACCTCGGCGTTCGTGCGTGGGCGGGGAATGACGGCTGGTGGCAGATGCCCCTCTCCGTCGGGAACGAAATCGCACCGTTGATCGGCGCGGATGCTGGCGAGATCGCGATGCTGCCGAACGTCACGA
>Ga0070684_100004242_pt1 | contig 10860 bp, 10 predicted proteins | sample KBSC723LmetaG_FD_65653 | JGI IMG/M metagenome (GOLD analysis project Ga0070684, IMG submission 65653) | Corn rhizosphere microbial communities from Kellogg Biological Station, Michigan, USA - KBS C7.2-3L metaG | ecosystem: Host-associated > Plants > Roots > Rhizosphere ...
AGGGTTGCTCATCTCACTCGTTGCTGGACTCGGAGCGCTGGCGCTGGCGACCATTGCCCTGCGATTGGCGACGTTTGCGTTCTTCGGTACGTTGCCGCCATCGGTGGCGGCTATCCTTCGGCTCGTTCCCCTCGACCTCGACTATCGGGTTTTCGCCTTCGCGATGACGGTCTCCATTGCGGCGACGATGATGTTCGCGCTGCTGCCAGCGCTTCAGGCGTCCCGACCCTCGCTGATCGACGGAGTGCGAGGCAGCGGCGGCAGCGTGCGGCGCGGATCGAGATTGCGCCACGTGCTCGTGATCGGGCAGGTGGCCGTGTCGCTGATTCTCGTAACCGTTGCCATGACGCTCGCTCGCAACGGCGCCGTTCTGAGTTCGATCGATCTCGGCTATGAGCCGGAAGGCGTGCTCTCGATCAATGTGCGTGGACAGGAAGGAGACCCGATACGTCGCCTGCTGCCGGTCCTCGCCGCGGATCCTAATATCGCGGAGGTGGCGGCAACGGGCGGTAACCCGTTGTTCATCCGGATGCGAGCTGTCGCCGCCGCGCCCGCTGGGGGATCCTACTCGCAGGCTGTGCGCTACACGTTCGTTACGCCCGAGTACTTTTCGATCCTCCGAGTGCCAATCGTCCAGGGCCGGGGATTCCGCGCCGACGAAGCGCGATCAGCGGCACCCGTCGCGATCGTCAGCGCGGCAACCGCCAGGATCTTCTGGCCAGGCGCCGATCCAGTTGGCAAGACCATTCGCGTCGAGCGTGCCAATGGACGACCGGTCGATGAGCTGCCGGGTTACACGCAGCTCACCGTTGTCGGCATCGTGCGCGACGTGGTCAGCGGCCTGCTGATCGATGGGCCCGACACCGGCCACCTCTACCTGCCGATGTCCGCTGACGATTCCCATGCCATCGCCGCGCTCGTCCGCGGCCGCACCGCACCGGAACCCGGGCCGCAGGCGCTTCAGGCGCTGTTCCGGCGCGCAGCGCAGGATCCTCAGGTGTTCGAGGCGATTCCACTCGACCAGATGCGCGACTTGCAGATTTATCCGCTCAGGGCAGCATCGTGGATTGGGTTCGTTCTGGGCAGCCTTGCGTTGATCCTGAGTGTATCGGGCCTGTACGGCGTGCTCATTTACACGGTCAGCCAGCGAACCAGGGAAATCGGAATCCGAATGGCGTTGGGAGCGACGCAAGCTGCGGTCGTCCGGCTGCTCGTCAATCAATCTGCGCGCCTGTCCGCGATCGGCGCCGGCGCGGGACTGATCGCAACCTTCGGTGCGCTCCAGGCATTGAGTTCAGTCGTTCAGCTTCGAACGATGACGTTTCTCCATGCCGGGGCCTTTGGCGCCGCTGTGCTCCTCGTCACCGGGGCTGCCGCCCTGGCGGCGTACCAGCCAGCCCGGCGTGCCACCCTCATCGACCCCGCCCAGGCGCTTCGGTCAGACGACTGACCCAGGCGTAAATACAGAACTATTACAGTCGCCGGCGCGGCGCGCTGATATCGTCGCGCTAATGGCTTCGACGACGTTGGCCTATGGCCGCAAGTATCAAACTGGGCTGAACGCGATCACGACAACCGCCATGACGGGTTTTCACGTCGGGGCGCTCGCCGCTCTGTTTTTCATCGATCGCGGAGCCATTCTCGCGGCACTCATCCTGTACGTCGCCGCTGGCATGCTGGGGATCGGCATGGGCTATCACCGGCTCCTCACACACCGCGGGTACAAGACCTACAAGTGGGTCGAGTACTTCCTGACGTGGTGCGGCACGCTCGCGCTCGAAGGAGGGCCAATCTTCTGGGTCGCGACGCATCGCATCCATCATCAGAATTCGGATCAGGACGGCGACCCGCACACGCCGCGAGAGGGGACGTGGTGGGCGCACGCGGGCTGGATTCTGACCGGCCAGGGGCTGCACCATGATGCGTCGGTGCTGTCTCGATACGTACCCGACCTCGTGAGAGATCGCGGCCACGTATTCCTGTCACGCTGGCACTGGACGTCGAATGTAGTGGTCGGCCTGGGGTTGCTCGCGTACGGCGGCGTCCCCTACGTCCTCTGGGGCATCTTCTTTCGAACGGTCATCGGTCTTCACGCGACATGGCTGGTGAATTCGGCAACGCACAAGTGGGGATCGCGGCGATTCAACACGCGCGACGACTCGACCAACAACTGGTGGGTGGCGCTCCTGACGTTCGGTGAAGGCTGGCACAACAACCATCATGCGCACCCGACGAGCGCTCGTCACGGGCTGGCGTGGTACGAAGTCGACTTCAACTGGATCGGCATCCGCACACTGCAAGCACTCGGACTCGCATGGGACATCAAGGTGCCCAAACAATTGTCGATTGCTGATTGCTGATTGCTGAATGAATTGCTGATAGAGTCGGCGCGTGAGCCGTATGTCGCTGGCTTCCCGGATTCTGATCGCTTCGCTCGCGTCCGCGATCGTTCTGTTCACAACCGCATCGAACCCTGTCGGCGCGCAATCGACGCCCTCTCCGATTCGCGTCGTCCTGGTCGGTGACTCCACTGTGGCGGAGCAATCGGGGTGGGGGCCGGGATTTCGACGGCTGGCAACTCCGGCCGTAGAGGTCGTCAACATGGCGGCCAACGGTCGCAGCTCGAAGAGCTTCATCGATGAAGGGCTCTGGTCAAAGGCGCTCGAGGCCCGCGGACGCTACTACCTGATTCAGTTCGGCCACAATGACGAACCGGGTAAGGGTCCGGAGCGCGAGACCGATCCGAAAACCACCTACCGTTCGTTCATGACGAAGTACGTGGACGAATCCCGCGCCATTGGCGCGACACCAATTCTCGTGACCTCTCTCGTCCGCCGCATCTACAATACGAACGGCACGATCAAGACGACCCAGACACCGTACGTCGAAGCCGTGCGGGCACTTGCGGCCGAGAAGCATGTGCCGCTCATCGATCTCCATGCGATCAGTTTGGCCGACGCCGAGAACGCAGGAGATGACGTGTGGGCGGATCTCAGCCCTCGCGACGACAAAGGCGACGTCGATCGCACGCACCTCAATGCCAAGGGAAGCGACGTCGTTGGACGGATGGTTGCGGAAGCGCTGCGACCGTCTGTTCCGGAACTCGGCATGCTGTTTCGCGTCGCCGCGTCTCGATAAACCGTCTCTTCGCAGGCCTTCCGCCTCAGATTCCCACACCCCCGTTGCGGCCTGCGATGGCGTCCATCATTGGTCACCTGATCACGATTTGGGGGTGTCATTTCTGACACCGGCCGGACGTCTGGCGCCGGCGCAGCCCGAACTTACGCAGGGACCGTCGGTTACAGATTCCCGCGGCGTCGAGGCCAACGGGCACCCCGTTTGCTCAATCAAGCTGGCATCGCAGGTTCGAAGGAGGACCATCGATGCCGCTGAAAAAATCTGCGCGGTCGAAGGCAACGACGAAGAAGTCGTCCACCACTGGAGCGCGTTCGAAAAGGTCGAAGACTCCGTCATGGTCGGTCGGCGCTGGAACGATGCTGCTCGCGGCTATCTGTGTTACCGGCGCCGTGATCGTGATCGCTGCGCACGAGTTGACGCCGATTCCTCGCGTGACCATCGGCGACACCGACAGCGAGCGCGTCGCACCACCAGAGGCCGCGAAGGCCGCACCGTCGTCGTCTGCGATCGTGTCGGAATCGGCAATGGTAAAGGCACCTGAGACTGACACGCTCGAGGTCAAAGGCACTGTGGGACGGACCGCACCGGTCACGATCTTCGGATGCCTTGAACGCTCGGATTCGACGTTCCGGCTCACGGACACCGACGGCGTCGACGCTCCGAAGGCGCGCTCCTGGAAGACCGCGTTTCTGAAGAAGGGAGCTGCCTCGATCGAGGTCGTCGATCCAGGCAACCGTCAGCGGCTCTCGACCCACGTGGGCCAGCGCCTGAGCGTCACCGGCACGCTGTCGGACCGGCAGATGCAGGTGCGATCGATCCGCCGCATTTCGTCGTCCTGCGACTAGAACCGCGCCATTCTCGCAATCGGTGAGTTGGAGAATTGGTAAGTCGGTGAATGACCGCTCTAGGCGGAGTCGGTCTTTCACCAATTCACTAATTCACCAATTCACCGATTCACCAATTCACCAATTGTCTGGCCCCGCTTGCACTGATCCATTGAAGATGGTGTGATCGATCGGACGTGACGACGATCGATCCGGTCAATGAAGCCATCACTGAGGCCTATGTCACTCATTCCCGCCGCGTTCTGGCGACGCTGATCCGTCTGCTCGGAGACTTTGACGTCGCGGAGGAAGCGCTGCACGATGCGTTCAGGGCGGCGCTCGAGCAGTGGCCACGCGACGGGATCCCCGCCAACCCGCGGGCGTGGCTCGTTTCCGCCGGGCGATTCAAGGCCATCGATGGCCTCCGGCGCCGATCGCGCTTCGATCAGCTGGACGACTTCGCCGAGCGAACGGAGATCGGCGTTATCGATGCGGCGGCCTGGGCCGATGAGGAAAGCGTTGAGGACGACCGCCTGCGGCTCATCTTCACGTGCTGCCATCCAGCGCTCGCTCCGGACGCGCAGGTGGCGCTGACGCTGCGGGAAGTCTGCGGCCTGACGACCGAGCAGATCGCGCAGGCGTTTCTCACCCCGGCGCCGACCCTGGCGCAACGAATAGTACGTGCGAAAGCCAAGATCCGCGACGCACGAATTCCGTATCAGGTGCCGACTCCTGCCGAACTGCCGAACCGATTGGACGCTGTGCTACGCGTGATCTATCTCGTCTTCAACGAAGGCTACGCAGCGTCGACCGGTTCCATGCTAACGAGGCACGATCTTTCGGCCGAAGCGATCCGGCTCGGGCGGCTCCTCTCGGAACTGCTGCCGGAGCCCGAGGTTCTCGGCCTCCTCGCGCTGATGCTGCTGCACGAGTCGCGTCGCACGGCGCGCACGTCACCGGGCGGTGAACTGATACGGCTCGATGATCAGAACCGCTCACTCTGGGATCGTCAGCTGATTGCTGAGGGCACGCGGCTGGTTGAGCGATCGCTGCTGTCGCGACGGTTTGGCTCGTACACGATTCAAGCGGCGATTTCCGCGGTCCATGCAGAGGCGGCAACCCCGGCCGACACCGACTGGCGCGAGATCGTCGGCTTGTACGATGCCCTGCTTCGCACCGATCCGTCGCCCATCGTCGAACTGAACCGATCGGTCGCGATTGCGATGCGTGATGGCCCTGCCGCTGGTCTCGCGCTCATCGACGCCATTCTCGCGCGCGGAGATCTCGTCGACTATCGACTCGCGCATGCGGCGCGAGCCGATTTGTGCCGGCGACTCGGGCATGTTGCTGACGCGCGCGCGGCGTACGAACGGGCCATCGCCCTCACGCAACAGGACACGGAACGGCGATTTCTCGAGCGTCAGCTCGCCGATCTTCAGCAGCCGGCATCCGCGGCGGGTGCGGGCAAATCACGACGAACGCCGTCGAGGCAGGGAGAGGTATGAAATACCTGTGTCTGGTCTATCTGGAAAAAGACAAGCTCCACGCGGTGCCCGACAGCGACTGCAAGGCCTGCGGCGACGGTTTCAGGGAGAGTGGCGTGCTGATGGCGGCTGAGGCGCTTCACCCGGTCGAGACCGCAGCCACGGTGCGCGTCCGCAACGGCAAGGTGTCGGTCACCGATGGACCGTTCGCGGAAACAAAGGAGCAGCTCGCGGGGTTTTACCTGATCGATGCCCGGGATTTGAACGAAGCGATCAGCGCCGCTGCAAAGATCCCCCCCGCGCGCGAAGGAAGCGTCGAGGTGCGTCCGGTCCGCGAGTTGAACGCGTGAACAAGAATTGCTGATTGTCGATTGCTGATTGTTGATCAGGGAGCGGCACCATCCGCCGCTCCCTGATCTGGTGTCGAGGTTTTCGCTACTTCTGCCGATCGAAGACGAGCGTGTTCTTGACGGTCTGTCCCTTGGCGTTGACGCCGCTCTGCGCCACCTCCATCGTCTTGCCATCGGCCGAAACCGCGACCCCGTTGACCAGCGTCTGCTTCCCGGCCTTCTTGTAGGTGCTCCGAACCGACGCCGCCGTCAGTCGTCTCAACATCACGACATCAGCATCGGGATTCGACCCGGTAACGGGGATCTCCTTCCGATCGAAGTTGCCGCTGTAGCCCCACTTGATTGCCGAGCCATCCGCCGCCACCCCGACGACATCTACTTTTCGGCCCGCACCTGCCGAGTCGATCGTCGCGGTCATTTCTTTTGGCGCGGGGCCTGGGCTGAAGGTGGACTTCGCCACGTTGAGCTTCCATGTGCCGTTCGCAGGATCCTTGTCCTGCGCCAGCGCTACGCCGCACCACGCAACCGCAACCACGCCTGCCAGGAGCCCGGGGATCCATCGCCCAAGATGCAACCTCATCGCGACCTCCAATAACGTTGATCGTACCGACTGGCCTTCCAGGACCGGATTTCTTTGATGTGAACCGGGCGAGCCTACCTCTTCCGATTCACTGCGTCAACGTCAAGGCGCTGAGCGGAATTCAGCCGCGCCATCCACGGGAGGGACGGGTGAATCGGGCAGGAAGCTTCGGTTTCGATTCGACGGGGGGCTCGGGCTCCCCCGAAGCGGCCGCGATCTCCGCCTCGAGGTCATCGTCTTTTGGAAGCCCTTCGAGCTGATCGACGAACATCAGCGAATGCTGCGACGGAATCTCGAATCGCTTTCCGCACGTCTTACAGGTGACCTCGTCATCGACGCGCAGCAGATAGTCGCGCAGCTTGGCGAATTTTGCGCGATCCTGATCGTCGGCGCCCGGCGGCAGCCTGTCCTTCTTGACGCGGCGGACCCAGCGAATGCTGTAATCATTCGTGCGCCGGCATTTGGGGCATTGAAAGCGTCCGGGTCGGGTTTCCGGTTTCTCCGAGAAAAATGCGCGTTCGTCGAGTGCCACGCCTCTGATTGTAGCCTGTTCCCTTTTCCTGGGTAGCGATGAGCTCAGTGCGGATCAGGCGAACATTCGACCGGTTGCTTCGGCCGGGCGCGCCGCGCCAATCAGCGAGGCAAGCTGCGCGGCAACGATCGTGGCGAGCGCGCGCACTGACCCACGATCTTCTTTTCGGTGGGTCAGCTCGATCGCCAGCACTCCCGCACATCCTGCGGGCGTCATCAACGGGACCGCAAGCGCGCCGCTGATCTCCTCGCTGCTCCTGACCACGCATGTTTGCGCCGCACGAAATGCGGCCGCGGTGGCGTTGTTGGTCTCGCGTTCGACGCGTGGAAGCTGCGCGAGCACGCGATCGGAATATCCGTGAGCGAGCGCAGGCCGCAGCTCACTCGCGATCGGATCCCAGACCCAGACGATGATCCCGACGGCATCGAGAATCCTGGATGTCTCCTGCAGCAGCGGCTGAACGTCATTGGGCGATTCCGCGCGACCGAGCTCCGTACAGACGCCGGCAACGGCCATCAGATCGGGTTCAGGCCGATGCGTCGCAGGCGCGAGCGGCTCCTGCGGGATCGACGTCAGCAGAACCTGCGCAATCGGCTGCCGTAGTTCCACCTCGATCGGCGGAGCCGGTTCAGGTGGAGCACTTACGATTGCCGCGGCAGGACTGGCGAGTACCGGCTCGACTGCCCGCGCGTCCGGCATGTCCTCTGCGAGAACCGCGACGTCGTGTGCGACGGGTGTCGAAGCCACCGGCGTCGGCGATGCAGCGGGCGCGTCGAACAGGGAACCGGCTCGCTGCGGTGCGCGCGTTCTCAGCCGGGACACGGATCCAATCGCCGATGCCACGATGTTGCGGAATCGTGTTGGTGGACCGTCACCAACCCAGGCGCCTTCGGCGTTCGGCGACAGCGCCAGAAGCGGCTCCACCACTTCGCTCGGATCCGGATGGAGTTCCAAGAATTCGCGAACGATCGCGTCCGGCTCGAGGCCGATGGCAATCGCGTACGCGCGAATGAATGCGCGGCGAAAGATGCCGGACGGCCAGTGCGACACGTCGTTCCGCTCGAGTGCTTCGAGGAGTGAAACCTTGATTTTCGTCTGCTCAGCGATGGTCGTGAGTGCGACTTGCTGCTGCTCGCGCCGTTCGCGCAGGCGTGCGCCGAAACTGTCAGGCATGCGGCATACCTCGGGGCCACGACAGACGCAGCCTTCGATCGTTAACGTTGGCAATTCAAAATTGAGGAAGTTTGTGCGGCCTGCAGTCCCGGGGACCGATCACCGCGCAGCCTCGGGCGAGGCGGCCCCGCGCGATGAGGAGGATCGCAAAACCGGCAGCGTCGAGAGTAGCAACATGCGGGATGCGTTTCAAGCCTCTAAATGCATTCTGCACATCAGTTTTGACCCGTTTCGAGGCCCTGGCCGTACGGGGCCTGACGCCGCATATACGCCCGGCTTCAGACGGGTGACCCAGGTCGCCGATTGGCGCGCCGTGGAGCTATACTCGGCACTCACGCCCTCTGCGCTGTTTCGTTCGCTTTTGTTTCGCCTGCGGATCCCGACGCTGTCGCCTTTTGGTGCCCGTTTCCGATTTCCTCTAGAGAAGGAGCTTGGCCGATAGACGGCCGAAACGGGTAATGGATGTAATGAACGTGACTTCCGAGCTGCCTGACAGAACACCCGATGAACGCGTCGTCGCCGACGCGCTGTTCGGAACGCTGTACGCCGAACTTCACCGGCTTGCCCGGCGTGAGGTCAGCCGTCAGGGACCGGTCGGCAGGCTCGGAGCAACGACTCTTCTGCACGAAGCCTACCTGTCCATGTCCGGCAGGGAAGGAACCGCATTCGCGGATCAGGCGCGCTTCATGGCCTATGCTGCCCGCGTGATGCGCGGATTGATCATCGACGATGTCAGACGACGTCGGTCGGAAAAACGGGGAGGCCTGTTCAGCATCACCTCGCTGGGGATGGATCACTCCGACAGCGTGTTTACGCCGAGCTCGCTGATCCTGATCAGCGACGCCCTCGACGAACTCGCGGAAGCGGAACCGGGCCTGGCGGAGATCATCGACCTGAAGTTTTTCTGCGGCTTCTCCTTTGGTGAAATCGCTGCAATGCGCGGCGTGTCGGAACGGACGATTCAACGCAACTGGGAAAAGGGCCGTCTCTATCTGCACCATGCACTTGCCAGCGCAGGGCCGGCGTCCGTGAACGCCAATGCCGCCCATCAACGCTGATCGCTGGCGCGTCCTCAGTCCCTACCTGGACGAAGCCCTGGAAATTGCGCCGGATGAACGTGCCGGCTGGCTGATCGCGATCGAAACTCGCGACCCGGCGCTCGCCGCGGATCTGCGCGCCATGCTCGCCGAGCATCAGATCGCGCATCAGTCGGGATTCCTCGAGAATGCCGTCCTCGATCCCCGCGCCGCCCGCGTTCCGTCGCTGGCCGGACACATCGTTGGCGCCTACCGGCTGATCTCGCCCATCGGCCACGGCGGCACCGGCAGCGTCTGGCTGGCGGAACGATGCGATGGCCGGTTCGAAGGACGTGCCGCGGTCAAGCTGCTCAACATCTCGCTCGTCGGCCGCGCCGGCGAAGAGCGGTTCAAGCGGGAAGGCAACATTCTCGCGCGGCTTACGCATCCACAGATTGCGCATCTGATCGATGCCGGTGTCTCACCGGCTGGCCAGCCCTATCTCATCATCGAGCACGTCGACGGCCAGCACGTCGATCGGTACTGCGACGATCGTCAGCTACCGGTCGAAGAGCGGCTGCGTCTCTTTCTCGACGTCGTCGACGCGGTCGCGCACGCCCACGCGAACCTCATCGTCCATCGCGATATCAAGCCGGCGAACGTGCTCGTGAGCCGGGACGGCCAGGTCAAGCTGCTCGACTTCGGCATCGCCAAGCTGATCGAGCGCGACACGACGTGGGACGGTTCCATCACGCAGGCCAGCCCGATCACCCGGGAAGGGGGCGCCGTGCTGACGCCCGAGTACGCTGCGCCCGAGCAGCTGTCTGGCGGCGCGGTCACGACCGCCACTGATGTCTACGCGTTGGGCGTGCTCCTGTATGTGTTGCTCAGCGGTCGTCATCCCGCGGGCGAGGCGCTGCAATCTCCTGCCACGCTCATTCGCGCAATCGTCGATCAGGAGCCGCCCCGCGTGTCGGAGGCGATGCGTGGCGCGGACGATGGATCAGACGCGCTCGCGCGTCACGCGGCGGCGTGCGGGACGACGCCGGCGAAGCTGCGCCGCTTCCTGCGCGGAGATCTCGACACCATCGTTTCGAAGGCGCTCAAGAAGAATGCGGCTGAGCGGTACCCGTCGGTGGCGGCGCTCTCTGATGACCTGCGCCGTTTTCTACGGCACGAACCCATCAGCGCACGGCCGGCGTCGCTCGGCTATCGCACCGTCAGTTTCGTCAGGCGGCACACCGTCGGCGTCGTCACCTCCGCTGCAGTCGTCCTGCTCGTGGCGGGACTGACGACGGTGCACACGCGCCGCCTGTCGGCCGAACGGGACCACGCCCGGCGCGAAACCGCCAAGGCAGTCAAGATCAGCGAGCTCCTCATGGGCGTTCTGAGCAGCGCCGATCCGTACACGATTCGCGGAGGGCAGGGAGAACCAACCGTCCGCGCGGTGCTCGACGCCGGCGCGGCGCAGGTGCAAACCGAACTGACGAACCAGCCAGAGCTGCAGGCGCAGATGCTGACCAGCATGGGCCGCACATACCGCCGGCTCGCCGCCTACGATCGGGCGCAGCAACTGCTTGAACAGGCGCTCACAATCGGTCAACGGGTGTTCGGCGCCGAAGACGCCCGTGTCGCTCAGACGCTCGACTTCCTCGGCGTAGTCCTTGCCGATAAAGGCGACTACGCCGGAGCGGGGCGACGGCTCGAAGAAGCGCTTCAGATCCGTCGAAAGGCGCTCGGACCAGAGCACGAAGACGTCGCGG
>Ga0070684_100004251_pt1 | contig 10849 bp, 6 predicted proteins | sample KBSC723LmetaG_FD_65653 | JGI IMG/M metagenome (GOLD analysis project Ga0070684, IMG submission 65653) | Corn rhizosphere microbial communities from Kellogg Biological Station, Michigan, USA - KBS C7.2-3L metaG | ecosystem: Host-associated > Plants > Roots > Rhizosphere ...
CTCTACGAGCTCGTCGCCGGACGGCCGCCGTTTCTCGGCGCCACGACGGCGGAGACCCTGAACGCCATTCTGCACGACGATCCGGATCAGTCCCCGCTGCCGCAGATCGAGGCGGGTGCGGCGCTTCGCGACATCCTGGCGCGCAGCCTCGAGAAGGATCCGGCCATGCGCCATGGCGACGCCCGCGCGTTGATCGGCGCGCTGAGCGCGCTGCTGCGCCGGATCGATGCGGCGGCTTCGGCGTCGAGCGGCCCGGCCCGCCGGCCGGTTGCCGTCATGCCGAACAACCTGCCGCTGTCGACGACGACGTTCGTCGGGCGCGCCGCCGATCGCGACGGCGTTCGCGCCGCGCTGGAGGAATCGCGCCTGGTGACGTTGACCGGGCCGGGCGGGATCGGCAAGACGCGGCTCGCGCTGCAGGCGGCGACCGAACTGCTCGATCGCTTCGTCGACGGGGTGTGGCTCGTCGACCTCGCGCCGCTGTCGGATCCGTTGCTGGTGGCGGCGGCCGTCGGTGACGCCGTCGGGATCCGCGAGCGGCCCGGCCGCGCCATGCTCGATTCGCTGTCGGAGCAGCTGTGCGACCGCGCGCTGCTGATCGTGCTCGACAACTGCGAGCACCTGATCGACGCGGGCGCGGCGCTCGCGCACCGGCTGCTGGCGACGTGCGCCGACGTCAGGCTGCTCGTCACCAGCCGGGAGCCCCTCAACGTGCCGGGCGAGACGATCTGGCGCCTGCGCGCGCTGGAGCTCGACGAGGCGGTGCTGCTGTTGGCGCGACGCGGGCGCGCGGCGCGTCCGGCGTTCGACGTGACCGCCGAGAATCGCGCCGCGGTGGAGCAGATCTGCCGGCGCCTTGACGGCCTCCCCCTCGCGATCGAGCTCGCCGCCTCGCGTCTGGCCTCGATGTCGGTTTCCGACATCGCCGTCCGTCTCGAAGATCGGTTTCGCCTGTTGACCGGCGGGTCGCGGACCGCGCCGCCGCGGCAGCGCACGCTGGAGGCGACGGTCGCCTGGAGCTACGACCTGCTGAGCGACGCCGAGCGTCTCGTCTTCGATCGACTGTCGGTGTTCGACGGAGGATGGTCCCTCGAGGCGGCCGAGCGCGTGTGTGGAGACGCCGCGACGGTGTTCGACGGGCCGGATCTGCTCCGGCGGCTGGTCGATCGCTCGCTTGTGCTCTCGGCGGAGGGGGCTGACGGTCGTACTCGCTACCGGCTGCTCGAGACGATTCATCAGTTCGGCCGGGAACGTCTGGCGGCGCGCGGCGAGAGCGCGGATGCGCGCGGCAGGCATCTGCGGTGGGCGGTCGCACTCGCCGAGGGACTTCCGCCGTGGCGGACGGACGAAGTGCATCCACACGCGGCCGCGGAGATCGACAATCTGCGCTCCGCGCTGGAATTCGCCTGCGAGTCAGGCGCCTGGGAGGCCGGTCTGCGCATCCTCGGCAGCGCGCCGCAGTTGGGCCACTTCGCCGAGCGCAAGCGCCTGTGGAAGCGTCTGCTGCCGCACGCGTCGCTGGCGCCCCTGGAGGTGCGACGGAAGGCGCTCATCAGTGCGGGGGCGCTCGCCTACATGATCGGCGAATGGCAATGGGGCGCCGAGGTCTTCGACGAAGGCGCCGAGTTGAACGAGGCAGCCGGAGATGCATTCCGGACCGCGATCTGCCTGTGCTACGCGGGCGGCTGCCACTGGGGATTGCACGATCTCGCCGCGGCGCGCTCGCGGACCGACCGTGCGGTCCAGGTCGCGCGGGACGCGGGCAACGCCGACGCCCTGGCCCGCGCGCTGGTCCTCGGCAGCTGGCTCGAGGTCGAGCGCGACGTGCAGCGCGCCGAGACGATCGCGATGGAAGGGGAAGCGGTCGCCGCCACCCGCTCGTTGCCGTTCGATCTCGCGCACCTGCGCGAAGTGCGCGGCTACGTCCAGTGCCTGAAGGGAGAGTTCGACGCCGCCGCGGTGACGCTGGGCGAGGCGCTGACGCTCTTCGAGGCCATCCAGATGAACTGCGCGTCGCACATTCTCGAGACGACGGCGGCCTGGGCGGCGATGACCGGCCGGCCGGAGCTCGGGGCGGAGATCCTGGGGTCGGCCGAACGCATCCGCGAGGAAACGGGCGACCGCCCGCGCCCGTGGGAACGCCCGATCCACGAGGTGTGGCTGCCGAAGATCGCCGCGGCCCTGCCGCCGCCGGTGTTCGCCGCCGCTCGCCTCCGTGGCGCGAGGCGTCCGTTCCTCGACGCCCTGGACTTCGCGCGCACGGGCGTGCGCCGCGCCGTTACGCCGTCACCGCCCGGGCGTACTCCTCCACGCTCCGCAGCTTGAGGGGAAACGTGCTGAGCGTGTCCGTCATGTCGATCGCCGTCGCGCCCGCGTAGCCGAGCATCAGCGCAGTGAAGGACTGCTGCATCGGATCCGCCGCCGCCGCGAATCGATCCTGCAGCGCCTCGGGCGCTACGTGGGTCACCGTGAACGGCCGGCCGGCGATCCGTTCGAACAGCCGCACGACGTCGTTGGGCGCGATGCCGTCCGGGCCGCCGAGCCACAGCGTCGCGTTGGCCGCGGCGGGATGATCGAGGCTCTCGACGCCGAAGCGGGCCACGTCGAGATACGAGATCCAGCTGATCGCGTTCTCGCCCGTGCCGTAAATCGTCGCCGCCTGGTTCGTGTGATCGAATCCGACCGCCGGACTGAGCCAGATCTCGGTGAAATACGTCGGGCGGAGGACGGTGTACGTCATGCCGCTGTCGCGCAGGCGCGTTTCGACGGCGCGCTTGGCATCCTGCAGCGGAAACGGAATCGTCATCGGCGGGAAGGAGACGTAGACGAATCGCCGCGCGCCCGCCCGCCGTGCCGCGTCGACCAGGTTCAGGGAGCCGTCGCGATCGGTCGCGTCCGGCGTGTTTTCGCCGGGGACGTAGGCGAACGGCATGGCGGACGCCGTGCTGATCACGTGGGTCGCGCCGCGACAGGCGGCGTCGAGCGATGCCGGATCGCGCAGGTCGCCGCGAACGATCCCGGCGCCCAGCCGCTCGAGCGCCTCGATTTTCGCCGGCGCCGAGGAGGAGCGGATCAGCGCCCGGAACGGCCTGTTCGAGTCAGCGAGCAGGCGGCAGATTTCCCCGCCGACCATTCCCGTAGCGCCCACGACAAGGATCATGAAGTCCTCCTAGTGTAATAGGCGGGGTCTCACGAAAAGGGAGACCAATCCCGGGCTTCAAGTACAATTCGGTCCCCCCATGGCCGGTGGTCCGTCATTCGAGTTCGGGCCGTTCCGTCTGGAGCCGGAGGAACGACGGCTCTCCCGCGACGGCCAGCCGATCGCGATGACCCCCAAGGCGTTGGATCTGCTCGCCTTCCTGGTTGCTCACCCCGATCGACTGCTCCGGAAAGACGAGCTGATGGAGCACCTGTGGCCGGGCGTCTTCGTCGAGGACGTCAATCTCGCGCAGAACATTTCCGCGATTCGCCGGGCACTCGGCGGAGATCACCGGCAGTCGTACATCCAGACGGTCCCCGGCGCGGGCTATCGGTTCGTGGCGCCGGTCCGTCGATCGACGGACGAGGCGGGGGAGGCCGCGGCCGCCGAAGCCGCCCCGGAGCGCGCGCCGTCGCCACGGCGGCGCCGCGCCACCGTCGCTGGGCTTGCCCTGCTCGCCACGCTGACGCTGGTGACGATGTGGCTGATCCGCCGCGGCGTGTGGCCCGGCGCAGGTGAACGGCAGCAGCGCCTCGTCGTGCTGCCGTTCGAGAACCTGACCCGCAATGCCGCAGACGATTGGCTCGCCGGCGGGTTCTCCGACTCGCTGACCTTCGGGCTGCGCGATGTCCACACGCTGACGCTGGTCAACCGCGAGCGGGTGGTCGAGATCTACCGCGAGCGCCAGGTGACGGAGGCCGCGACGCTCGACCCCGGCGTGGTGCGCGAGCTCACCGCGCGGCTGCGCGCGCCGCTCTACGTGCACGGGACCTACCAACGCGTCGGCGACCGCATTCGCGTCGTCGCGCGGCTGGTCGACGCCGAGTCGGGACAGATCCGCGCCCAGGAGAGCGTGACCGATACGCTGGAGAATCTGCTCAAGGTCGAGGACCAGCTCGCGCACCGCTTTGCCGCGGCGCTTGCCGGCGACGCGCCCGTCGGTGTCGCCGGCACGACGTTGGTCGAGGCCTATCGCGCCTTCAGCGAGGCGCGCACGCTCTATGCGGCGCGCGAGCTGCCGGAGGCGGAAGCACGGGTCACGCAGGCGCTCGCCGCCGATCCCCGCTACGCGCGGGCGTGGGCGCTGCTGAGCAAGATACACTCACGCGCCCTCTCACCGCTCAACGCGACGGGAGAGGCGGTCGACGTCCATCGAGAGACCGCGATTCGCGCCGCGCGCCGCGCCATCGAGCTCGATCCCGTCCTGTATGACGCGCGGGTGGCGCTGGCCCTCGCATATCGTGACGCGCATCAGACCGACGGATGGCGGGCGGAAGCGCGCACCGCGGTCCAACTGAACGCCCGCGAAGCGGAGGCCTACGAGCTGCTGGGCGACTCGTATGCCATGGGCGCGGACTGGGGCTGCGCCCGGGATCACGACACGGCGCTGGCGGAGCAGTTCTACCGGACGGCGATTCGGAACGATCCGTCATTCATGCCGGCATATAACAATCTTGCCGCCACGCTCTACATGTCCAACCGGATCGACGAGAGCCTGAACGTCACGAACGACGCGCTGGCGGTCAAGCCGGACGACCAGGGGCTTCGCGCGCGACAGGTCTTCCTCCTGGTGGAATTGCATCGCCCGCTGCCGCCCGATGCGCGGACGGGATTGAGCACGACATCGATGGCCGGCGCCTACACGCGCGCGCTCATCGACCTGTCCAACGGCGACCGCGACGTGGCCTGGCGCGAGTTCGACGCGGCGGATCGTCGGCTGCTCTCCGGTCCGCCGAATTCGCTCAACGCTTACCTCGGCTATACCTATCTCCGGCTCGGCGAGCCGCGTCGCGCCATCGCCCTGCTCGAGCCCTACGTCGCCTCGGACCACTCCTGTGCGGATCTGCTGGCCGCGCTCCCGGTCTTCGCGCGGTTCCGGGCCACGCCCGAATTTGCCGCATTCCTCGCGCGCGCCGCGGGGAGATGAACGCGCACCGCGGTCATTTCGTCAGCGCTGCGATCCGCTTCGCCGCCCTCGCGCCCGACTGCAACGCGCCTTCCATGTAGCCGACGAACGCGTAGCAGGTGTGCTCGCCGGCGAGGAACACGCGGCCCGCCAGCGGCTGCTGCAGTTGCGGCCCCACCGTCGTCACCTCGCCGGGGGCGGGAAACGAGTACGAGCCCTTGACCCAGATGTCCGACGGCCAGTCCATGAAGCGCGCGCGCTCGAAGCTGGCGGCGAGCCCCGGATACATCGGCTTCAGGGCCGTGAGGTAGTTCGCATTGCGCTCGGTCGGCGACCACGAGCGGCAGGTGTCGGCGGCCGCACCGCCGGAGAAGGCGACCACGCCCGCGCCGGCGACTTTCTGGTGCTGCGTCGTGTGCCAGGTGAGATGGACGGGGCCGTCGCTCAGCGCATCCGGACCCGCGTTGGACGCGTGCCAGTAGAGATCCTTCGTCTTCATCAGGAACTTCACGTTGCTGCCCATCTGCGGGATCGCGTTGACGTGCAGCCGCGGCGTGAAGGCGATGCGGTTCCAGGTGAGCGGCGGCACCGCCAGCACGGCATAGTCCGCTTCGTACCTGCCCTTGCCCGTCGTCACCACGACACCGCGATCGCCGACGACGATTGACGACACCGGCTCGCGCATATGGACCCGCGCGGCGCCGAGCTCGGCGGCGATCTTCGTCGCGAGCTGCTGGTTGCCCCCGCGGCAGCGGTAGACCTCCGTGTCGGTCCAGTACTTCTCGACGCCGCCGCCCTTGATCTGCGCCAGGTTGCCGAGATAACTCTGCCAGGCGGTGGCCACGCCGTTGTCGGCGACCAGCTGCGCGTCGATGCCCGTCTTGCACAACGCGGAGATCTTCTGTGCCGCAATCCAGTCCGACTGCGGCAGCGCGTCCCACTTCGCGGCGTCGGGCGTCTTCCACGGCTCGAACGGATCGATGACGCGGGAAGCGTCGGCGTTCATCAGGCTCAACGCCTCTTCCATCTCCTTCCACAGCTTCTCGGAGTCGTCGGCCGACAGGCGCTTGCCGTTGAGCACGATCGGTGCCTCGGCGTCCTCTTCGGTGATCTTCACGAAGGGCAGCTTGAACCGCTGCGCGTAGTCCATCCAGATGGCGTGGTTGGTGCCGATCAGCTCGGCGCCTCCCTCCATCGCCGCGCCCGGCGTCAGGTCGTGGAAGCTGACGACGCGTCCGCCGACCCGATTGCGCGCCTCGAGCACGGTCACGTCGGCGCCGGCATGCGACAGCTCGTAGGCGGCGCACATCCCCGCGAAGCCGCCGCCGATGACCACCACCCGCGGCCCAGAGCCGCGCTGGCCGGCGAAGCCGCCGCGCGCCGAGATCAGCACGCCGGCCGCCGCGGCCAGCGAGCGGCGGATCATCTCGCGCCGATCGATCGGTTCACCGAAACGGGTGTGCAGGCGGGCATAGAGAGAGCGCATGGTGCGGTAGAGTTTAGCCGAGGATGGACACACCGATGCGGAAAGCTCTTTTTGTGGCTGCACTCGCGGTCGCGGGCGTCACCGGCTTCGCTCAGGAAAAGGAAGATCGAACGCTGCTCTCGACCGAGCAGATGAACGCCATCATCAACGAGGCCTCCGGCGAGCGCGCCATGCACCACGTGCTGCAGCTGGTGCCCTACCAGTTCGTCCGGCCGCCGTCGGAGTACCAGGGACACTTCCGCGAGGCCGAAGTGATGGCGAAGCTGGCGAAGGAGTACGGCTTCTCCAACGTCACCATCGAGGACTACCCCACGGGGCAGACCTGGCAGCCGACCGTCGGCGAGCTGTGGACGACGACGCCGCGGCCGGAGAAGATCTACGACCTCAACGACATTCCCGAAGCGGTCGCCTCGACCAACGCCAACGCCGACATCACCGGCGACCTGGTGAGCGTGGGGCAGGGCCTGCCGCAGGACTTCGCGGGCACGGACGTGAAAGGGAAGTTCGTGCTCTCGCTCGCGCCGAGCGGGCTCGGCGCCGTCTATCAGCGTGCCGTCGCCGCGGGCGCCATCGGGGCGCTGGGCATCAGCGCCATCGGCGCCGGCGACCGCGCCGTCGACTACCCCGACGAGATCGTCTCGACGACGGTGAACGCGCAGCCGGGGACGGCGGCGTGGGCGCTGGCGCCGAAGAAGGCGAGGGCCCTCGAGACGCTGCTCAACCGCGGCCAGAAGGTGACGATCCACTCGATCATCAAGAGCGAGCAGGTCGCCAACAAGCAGGAGATCGTCCACGCCGAGATCCCCGGCGACGGCAGCACCACGCAGGAAGTGGCGATCGGCGGGCACCTGTTCGAGGGCTACATCAAGCAGGGCGCCAACGACGACAACTCGGGGTGCGCGCTGACGCTGGAAGTCGGGCGGACGTACCTGAAGCTGATCAAGGACGGCAAGCTGCCGCGCCCGAAGCGAACCGTCAACTTCCAGTGGGTGCAGGAGATCAGCGGCACGCGGCAGTGGCTCGACGCGCATCCCGACAAGGCCAGGCGCATCATCGGCGACCTGAACTTCGACATGGAAGCGCTGCGCCTGACGATGAGCCGCAGCTACTGGATCCTGCAGCGCACGCCGGACACGTTTCCGTCCTACATCAACGACATCGGGCAGAGCATGATGGAGTACATCTCGGAGCTGACGCGGGAGCGCGTCCGCTACCGCGCCAACGGCTACCAGCCGGTCTTCAACATCACCTCGCCCAACGGCAGCAACGACGCCTTCTACATCAAGATCGATCAGCACTACGGCTCGAGCGATCACGTGACCTACATGCAGTACGGCATCCCCGCCGTGATGTTCATCACCTGGCCGGACATGTGGTACCACTCGTCGCAGGACACGCCCGACAAGCAGGACCCGACGCAGTACAAGCGGGCCGCGATCGTGGCCACCGGCGCGCTGGCGGTGGTCGCCTCGGGCGGCGACGACATGGCCACGCGCGTCACCACCGAGAACCTCGCCCGCGGCAGCGAGCGCATGGGCGGCAACGAGCGCAAGGGCACCGCGTACCTGGCGGACGCGACGTCCGCCGACGAGCTGCACGCGGCGTGGAAGGACGCGCGCGTTGCCATCCGCCATCAGGCGGACGTCGAAAAGGCGGTCGTCCGTTCGTCCGCGGTGCTCTACGACGATCCCGCCGCGGCGCCGAAGCGGCTCGCCGCCCTCGAAGCGGCGATCGATCGCACGGCCGCCGCCATGGTGGACGAGGCGAAGGCCGCCTACGCGCTCGAGGCCGACCGGCTGCACACGCAGCCGATGTACGACCCGCCGCAGACGGCCGAGGAACAGGACGCCGCCAGGCTCGTTGTCACCTGCGCCAACGGCGAGGGCACGTTCTCGGGATGCCCGGGTGGCGGTGGTCGCGGGGGCGGCGGCGGCCGCGGCGGCCGTGGCGGCACGCCGGGACCGTCCCTGCCGCAGCACATGAACGCCGAGCTCTCGATCCTGCTTGGCAAGAAGATGACGGCGCTCGAGATTCGCGACTTCCTGTCGGGCGAGTTCGAGCCGGTGCCGCTGGCCGACGTGATGGCGGTCCTGCGCGCCCGCGAGGCGGCGGGGCAGATCAAGCTCGTCCAAAGGCCGGCGCCGGTGCCGGTGAAGAGACGGTAGACCGAAGACCGAGAGACGACGCGAGCGAGCGCAGCGAGCGAGCCACGCGAACGGAGCGCGCCGGCGAAGCGGCGCGCGAGAGAGCGTGCAGGGGAGTCCGAGGGGCGACGCCCCTCGGACAGGAATGGAGCCGGTGCCGCTGGCCGACGTGATGGCGGTCCTGCGCGCCCGCGAGGCGGCGGGGCAGATCAAGCTCGTCCAAAGGCCGGCGCCGGTGCCGGTGAGGAAAGGCCGCCGATAGCCGAGGACAGAACAGACAGCCACGGATAAACACGGATGAACACGGATGAACACGGATGAACACGGACAAAACACCGATGAACACGGATACAAGGCCGGATAGACAATAGAGCGGTGGCTATGGGTCGTTGGCTGAAAGGAATCTGGCGGCGCTTGAGCAGCCTCGAACGCCGCGAGATCACCTGGCTGCTCATCGGGCTCGCCAGCTGCGTGCTGCTGCTGGTGTTCCTCAAGCTCGCGAGCGAGGTCATGGAGGGGGACACGCAGTCGATGGACACGCGGATCGTCCGCGCGCTGCGCAAGGCCGACGATCCGTCGCTGCCGATCGGGCCGCCGTGGATGTCGACCGTGCTCGAGGATCTGACCGCGCTCGGCGGGCCGACGGTGACGTGGCTGGTCCTCCTCGCCGTGACCGGCTATCTGCTGCTGCAGACGAAGTACCGCACCGCGCTCTTCCTGTTCGTGACGGTCGCGTCGGGCGACCTCGTCAATCACGCGATCAAGGGGGTGTTCTCACGGGCGCGGCCGACGATCGTGCCGCACCTGCGCGACGCGTTCTCGTCGAGTTTCCCGAGCGGCCACTCGATGGAGTCGGCGATCGTGTATCTCACGCTCGCCGCCATGCTGATGCGCATCGTCGAGGGGCGTGTCACCAAGGCCTACTGCTTTGCGCTCGCGGTCCTGCTCACGTTTCTCGTCGGCGCGAGCCGCGTGTTCCTCGGCGTCCACTATCCGACCGACGTGATCGGCGGATGGATCATCGGGCTGTTCTGGGCCTCGATGTGCTGGCTGGCGGCGCAGCACTACGAAGTCCGCGCCGGCCTGCGGGCCGAGCGGCGCAAGTCGGCCTGACCGGTCGAGTGTGCCGCGCTGTGTCAGAGGCGCACACCTGTGCGCACGGAATCCGTGCAATCGTTCGGGAACTCGCGTTGCGCGCCGGGCCGCGATCTTGCAGCGGCGCCGCACGAACCGACGAGAGGGCCGACAAATGTTCGAGTTGCGAGGAGACGTTCCGCTGTTACGCTATGTGACACGCGGCGGGAGAGCGGACGTGGCTGATTCGAAGCTCGAGACAATTCTGCTCGTCGAGGACGAGCCGGCGGTGCGGCAGCTGTTCGCGCAGGCCCTGACGCGCGCCGGCTACTCGGTTTACGAAGCGCGGAATGGCCAGGAGGCCATGAAGCTGTTCGACACGCACGGCGAGGAGATCGACATGCTGCTGACCGACATGCGCATGCCGTACATGGGAGGCGCCGAGCTGGCGCACCATCTTCGCGGGCGCCGCCGCACGCTCAAGCTGCTGTGCATCTCCGGCTATCCCGGCAACCTCGATCCCGAGCTCGCGATCGATTTTCTCGCCAAGCCGTTTTCCCGCGACGACCTGCTCAAGAAGGTGCGCGAGGTGCTCGACAGGTAATCCGAGCGGCTTCGTCCCCCCGATTCCCCTGCACTAGAATGCTCAGGGGACATGGGGACCTTCTTCAGCCGAATCGCGCCCGCGCTGGCGCTGGCCGCGACGGTGGCGATCCCGCTCGACGGGCAGGGGCGCGGCGCGTTCGACCTTGGCGTCCTGCGCCGCGACGGCATCCTCGTCCCGTTTGCCTCCTACAACGGCCGCTCGTGGAGCGCCGACTGGCCCGGCCCCGGCGCGGCTGTGGAGCTGCCGATCACGCTCGCCGACGTGCCGACGCGGTGGTGGGGCTCGGCCGGGCCCACCGCGCGCTGGACGGCCTGGCCCATCGACGGAGCCGCGCGCCCGCTCCAGCTGAAAAAGCCTGAGCAGACGCCGGTCTTCTGCGGCACGGCGCTCGGGATTCGCACCGACTATCCCGCCGGCGAGTTCGATCCGCGCG
>Ga0070684_100004252_pt1 | contig 10849 bp, 7 predicted proteins | sample KBSC723LmetaG_FD_65653 | JGI IMG/M metagenome (GOLD analysis project Ga0070684, IMG submission 65653) | Corn rhizosphere microbial communities from Kellogg Biological Station, Michigan, USA - KBS C7.2-3L metaG | ecosystem: Host-associated > Plants > Roots > Rhizosphere ...
TTCATCTCTCGCTTCTGGAGCATCCCCGTCTCTTCGATCAGACGGTCGGCCAGGGTGGACTTCCCGTGGTCGATGTGCGCGACGATGCAGAAGTTGCGGATGTGCTCGAGCTTCACGGCAAAAAAGGCGGGTATGGGGCACTCCGACCGAAGGCGCGCCGCGCCGCAAGTCGGTGGAAATGCGGAACTCCGACCGGAGGCGCGCAGCGCCGAAGGGAGGAGCAATTAAAGCCAGAACTGCTTGCAGCCTTACAATATAGCAACTCGGCGCCCTCGGGGCCCTTGTCGAATGACAACTACGGCTGGGGGGTAGCGAGTAGCGGGTACCTGGATGGAGGAAAGGACGTTCGCGCGCTGTTCCTGACCTCCAGGTACTCGCTACCCGCTACCCGCTACTGCCGTTGCAGTTGCCCGTCCGATATACCTTACACGCCGCAATGGAGCTTACTTCGAGAGCCGATCTCTTCGACCCGTCCGCCCTGGCGTCCCTGGGTCACTTCGAGATCGTCGCACGCTGGATCGTCGATGGCTTTCTCAGCGGACTGCACCGGTCACCCCGCAAGGGTTTCTCGGTGGAGTTCGCCGAATTTCGTCCCTATCAGCCTGGCGACGACCTGCGCTACGTCGACTGGAAGATCGCCGCGCGCTCCGACCGCTGGGTCGTCAAGCAGTACGAGGAGGAGACGAACCTCCGCGCCACGATCGTCCTCGACGTCAGCCGCTCCATGGATTGGCGGGGCGCCGAGGGCGCGGGGCGCATCACCAAGCGCGCCTACGCCGAGCAGCTCACCGCCGCGCTCGCCCTCCTCCTCCTGCGCCAGCGCGACGCGGTCGGTCTCATCCGCTTCGACGATGCGGTCCGCTCGAGCATCCCGCCCCGCGCCCGCTCGGGGCAGTGGCGGCGCATCGTCGCCGCGCTCAACGAGCCGGGCAACGGCCGCGCCTCCGACCTCGCCGCCGCGCTCGGCCAGGCCGCGCGCCTCGTCACGCGCCGCGGCATGGTCATCCTCATCAGCGACCTGCTCGTCGACATCGACGAAGTGGTCCCGGCGCTCCGCGGCCTCCGCGCCGCCGGCCACGACGTGACGGTGCTGCACATCATGGATCCCGCGGAGCGCGACTTCACCCTCGCCGGTGAGGCGCGCTACACCGATCCGGAGACGGAGCTCGACGTCCCCGCCGCGGCGTCCGACGTGCGCATCGCCTATCGCGCCACCGTCGACCGGGTCATCGCCGAGTGGAAGGACCGCCTCGGCGCCCTCGGCGCGGGCTACGAGTTGATCCTCACCGATCAGCCTTACTCCATTCCGCTCCGCCTGGCGTTCGGCGCGCGCGAGCGTCGCACATGAGCTTCCTCGCGCCGCTCTGGCTCGCGCTCGGCGCTGCGGTCGCCGTCCCGCTGCTGCTGCATCTGCTGCGGCGCAACGTCGCCACGCGCGTCGAGTTTCCCGCCGCCCGCTACCTGCAGCGCGCGGAGGCGGAGCACAGCCGGTCGCTCCGCATCCGCAACCTGCTGCTCATGATGCTGCGGGTGCTCATCGTGCTCGCGCTCGCTCTCGCCGCGGCGCGTCCCTTCCTCCCCGGCCTCGGCGTCGGCCACGGCCCCACCGCCGTCGCCGTCGTCCTCGACAACTCGCTCTCCACGACCGCGGTGGTCGGCGGCAAGCAGGTGTTCGATCGGCTGAAGGACGCGGCGCGCCGGCTGATCGACGCCGCCACTCCCGCCGACCGTCTCTGGCTCGTCACCGCCGACGGTCGCGTGCGCGGCGGCTCCCGCGACGCGCTCCTCACCGAGCTTGCGCGCATCGGCCCGTCCGAAGGAGCAGGGGACCTCACCCGCGCGCTCGCGCGCGCTGCCACTTCGGTGCGCGACGCCAACCTGCCGTCGCGGAGCGTCGCCGTCGCCACCGATGCGCAGCGCACCGCGTGGACCACCGCCGTGCCGGTCGAGCTGCCCTTCGCGCTCTTCGTCCCGACCGGCGCGCCACCGCAGAACCGCGCCGTCCTCTCTGCCGCCGCCGATCCGCCGCGCTGGACGCCGCGCGGCACGATCACCGCGCGCGTGGAGACGCGTGATTCCGTCGACTTCCGCATCCTGCTCGGCGAACGCACGTTGGCGCGCGGCGCGACGGGTCGCGGCGAGCCGATCGTCCTGCGCGCCAGCCCGCCCGAGCGCGGCTGGACCGCCGGCCGCGTGGAGCTCGCGCCCGACGATTTCCCCGCCGACGATTCGCGCTGGTTCGCGCTCTGGATCGGTCCTCCGCCCGCGGTCGTCGCCGACCCCTCGGCAGGCCCCTTCGCCGCGACTGCGCTCAGCACCCTCGTCGCCGACGGTCGGGCCAGCGCGGGAAGCGTCGTCCGCATCGCATCCGCCGACGTCGCCGGAAACCTCCCCGCGCTGATCGTGCCTCCGGAACCGGTGCGGCTCGGCGCCGCGAACCGTGAGCTCGAGCGCCTCGGCATCCCGTGGCGCTTCGGCGCGCTCGACCGCTCGCCGGCGATCGCGCACGGCGGTCGCCTCGACGCGATCCCCGTCGCCGAGCGCTACGAGCTCGTGCGCGCCGGCGTCGCACCGTCGGACACGCTCGCCACGGCGGGCGGCGAACCATGGATCGTGGCCGGCCCGGGCTACGTGCTCGTCGCCTCGCGGCTCGATCCCGCCGCCACGCAGCTCCCCGTGCGGGCGCCATTCGTCCCCTGGCTCGCCGACATGCTCGCGCTGCGCTTGGGTGCCCCGTCGGGAGATGTAGGCACCCCAATAGCCGCGCTCCCTGGTGGCCCCGTGCATCTCCCCGCCGGCTCCGAGTCCCTCGAGAGCACCGGCGGCTCGCGTCGCTCCGTCACCGCGGAGCTGATGGACGCTCCCGAGGAGCGCGGCGTCTGGTTCGTGCTGCGCGGCGGCCGTCGCGTCGGCGCCGTCGTCGTCAACGCGCCCCCCGAAGAGTCCGCGCTCGAGCGGACGAACCCCGCCGCGCTCGCGGGGCGACTCGGCGGTGTCCGCGCCTCCGTCGCGACGAGCGCCGGTGGATGGGTCGCGGACGTCTTTGCCGCGGGTCGCACCCGTCCGGCCGCGACCCCACTCCTCGTGCTTGCCCTGCTCCTGCTCGCCGCCGAAGCGTTGGTGGTCCGAGCCTCCCGACCGAACGCCGCCTAAGTGTCCCTCCCGAACATCCTCGACGCGATGGAGCGCCTGCCGGCGTTCACGCGTCTCGTCAATACGTTGCCCGCCCCGCGCGCCGAGCTCCTCGCCGCGGGGTTGCCCGGATCCGCCGACGCGACCCTCATCGCCGCGCTCGCACGCCGGCTTCCCACGCGCTTCCTCGTCATCGTCGCCGACGGCGTGCCCCTCGCCGAGCGACTGCTCGCCGATCTGCACACGCTGATCGACGAGACCCCCGTCGCGCTGTATCCACCGCGCGAAGGCTTCGGCGAGGTCGAGCCGCACGTCGAGGTCGCGGGCGAGCGCGTCGAGACCCTCGAGCGGCTGAGCCGCGGTGAGATCCGCGTGCTCCTCACCACGCCGCGCGCGCTGCTCGAGCGCACCCGTCTGCCCGGCGCGCTCGCCGAGCTGCGCATCGAGCTGCGCAAGGGCGACGAACGGCGCCCGCGCGAGCTGGCCGAGCATCTCGAGCGCATCGGCTTCGAGCGCGTGCCGATGGTGGAGGACGTCGCGCAGTTCAGCCTTCGCGGCGGCATCCTCGACGTCTATTCCTTCGGCATGACGGACCCTGTGCGCCTCGAGTTCTGGGGCGACGAGGTCGTCGATCTCCGTCACTTCGAGCTGTCCTCCCAGCGCAGCACGCGCGAGGTGGATCTCGCCGTCGTGCTGCCCGTGGACGGCCAGGTGCGCGAGGAGGCGACGCCGGGCGAGCGGCTCTCCGTCTCCGCGCTCTTCCCGCCCGATACGCTGCTCGTCTATCCGACGGGCACGCACCTGCTCCCCGAGCTGCAGCGCACCTGGGACGAGGCCGCGCATCACATCGACCTCGCCCGCCGCCGCGGCGAGGACGTCGATGCGCGCGAGGAGCTCTTCGAGGCGCCGCAGGTGGCCGGTGCCACGCTCACCGCGTTCGGCACTCTGCGCCTCGTCGATCCCACGGCGGAGAAGCCGGAAGTCGTCTTTCCCTTCCGGCCGCCGGAGACGATCGATCGCGACATCAAGCGTCTGCGCCGTCTCGTGCGCGACGACATTCCGACGATCATCCTCTGCGACAACGAGGGACAGGCGGAGCGTCTCGACGAGCTGCTCAACGAGGACACGCGCGATCCCTCGCCCGCGGCGCTCGTCGTCGGAGCGCTCGGTGGCGGATTCGTGCTGCCGCCTTCCGATCGTGAACGCGGACTTCGCGTCCTCACCGACCACGAGATCTTCCGGCGCGAGCGGCGCATCCGGCGCGCGCGTCGCTACGTCAGCGGCGGCGTCGACTCGCTCGCCCTCAAGCCAGGCGACTTCGTCGTCCATCTCGAGCACGGCGTCGGCATCTACCGCGGCATCGAGACGATCTTCGTCGGGCAGAGCACGATCGAGGTCGCCGTCGTCGAGTACGAGGGAGGCGATCGCCTCAACGTACCCTTGTACCGGATCGATCAGCTCGAGCGCTACCGCTCGGCCGACGACGTCTCCGACGACGCGCCGCCGCCGCGCCTGCACAAGCTTGGCGGCAAGCGGTGGGCGCAGCAGCGCGATCGCACCCGCTCGGCCATCCAGGAGATGACGATCGAGCTGCTCGACCTCTACGCGCGGCGCAAAGTCGCCTCGCGCCCGCCGGCCGTGCCGGACACACCGTGGCAGCGCCAGCTCGAGAGCAGCTTCCTCTTCGAGGACACGCCCGATCAGCGTCGCGCGACGACCGAAGTGAAGGCCGACATGGAGAGCACACGGCCCATGGACCGCCTCCTCGTCGGCGACGTCGGCTACGGAAAGACGGAGATCGCGGTGCGCGCCGCCTTCAAGGCGGTGCAGAGCGGCCGTCAGGTCGCCGTGCTCGTGCCCACGACGATTCTCGCCGACCAGCACGCGCGCACCTTCGAGGAGCGGCTCGCCGACTTCCCGATTCGCATCGCCGTCATGAGCCGCTTCCAGGGACAGAAGGAGCAGGCGCAGACGCTCGGCGAGCTCGCCGAGAAGAAGGTCGACATCGTCATCGGCACGCATCGGCTGCTCAGTCCCGACGTCAACTTCGCCGATCTCGGGCTCATCATCGTCGACGAGGAGCATCGCTTCGGCGTGAAGCACAAGGAGCGGCTCAAGCAGCTCAAGCTCGAGACCGACGTGCTCACGCTCACCGCGACGCCCATCCCGCGCACACTGCATCTGTCGCTGGCCGGCCTGCGCGACATGACGCTCATGCAGACGCCGCCGCGTGACCGGTCTCCCGTCCTGACGTTCGTCGAGCCCGGCGATGACGACGGCCTGATCGACGAAGGGATCTCGCGCGAGCTCGATCGCGGCGGCCAGGTGTTCTTCGTCCACAATCGCATCGAGACGATCGTCGCCCACGCCGATCGTGTGCGCCGCATCGTGCCGCGGGCGCGCGTCGCCGTCGCGCACGGGCAGATGCGCGAGCGCGAGCTCGAGGACATCATGCACCGCTTCGTCAGTGGCGAGATCGACGTCCTCGTCTCCACGCTGATCGTCGAGAGTGGGCTCGACGTGCCCAACGCGAACACGATGTTCGTCAATCGCGCCGACCACCTCGGCCTCGCGCAGCTCTATCAGCTGCGGGGCCGCGTCGGCCGCTCGCATCGCCGCGCGTACTGCTATCTCCTCGTCCCCGACTCCGTCGACCCCGACGCGGAGCGCCGGCTCCAGGTGCTCGAGCACCACACCGAGCTCGGGGCGGGCTACAAGATCGCCCTCAAGGACATGGAGATGCGCGGGGCGGGGAACCTCCTCGGCGCCGAGCAGTCGGGCTACGTGCACGCCGTCGGCTTCGATCTGTATCTGCGCATGCTCGAGGAGACCGTGCAGCGTCTCATGCGTGGCGACGCCGCGCCCAAGCCGCAACCGGCCGACGTCTCCATGGACATCCCCGCGTACCTGCCTGACGACTACATCGAGTCGCAGGAAGCCAAGCTGGACGTGTACAAACGTCTCGCGCGCTTCGAGAGCCCGGCGGAGATCGAGGCGTTGCGCGCCGAGCTGCGCGATCGGTTCGGCGTCCTCCCCGCGCAGGCCGAAGCGATGCTCGCCATGGCACTTCTTCGGGTCGTAGGGGGTAGTCTCGGGATCGAAGGGATCCTGGTGCGTGGGGAGGAAGCCCGTATTACCTTTAGGGATTCCGCCATTCCGCGCATGAAGGGTCTCTCGGCGGCGTTTCACGAAGTGCAATTCCAGGCCGAGGTACGCCGCGCTCATCCGCTCTCCCTCAAGCTCACGCGGCTCGGGGGCGCCCCGTTACTCGACGGGCTTGTGCGCGCGTTGCGTGCCGTGATCTGACGTCCGTCTTCTCATTACCGTTTTCGGTTACCAATGAAGAGAACTTCGCTCCTCGTCCTGTTCGTCGGCGCCACCTCCCTGGTCGCATGCGATGGACTGAAGGAGGCGCTCACCGCCCACGTCGACGTGGTCGCCCGCGCTGCATCGCAGGAGCTGTCGGTGACGCGGCTCAGTGACCTGCTGGGCAAGGCCAGGATCCAGATCCCGATCAACAAGGACGTCGCCACGCTCGTCGCGCGCGACCTCTGGGTGCCCTATCAGCTTCTGGGCGCCGCCGCCGCGAAGGGCGACTCGCTCAACGATCCCAAGCTGATCGACGCCGCCGCCGCCGGGATGATCGATCAGGCCAAGCTCCAGAAGTTCATGGAGCACGTCGCCTCGACGATGCCGAGTGACACCGGCACGCAGGCGAGCTACGAGTCGGGCGCCAGCGGTCTCTACGCCGCGCGCCACATCCTCTTCCTCGTGCCCAAGGGCACGACGCCGGCGGGCAAGGATTCCATCCGCAAGAAGGCGGAGTCGGTGCGTGCGCAGGTCACTGCGGCGAACTTCGCCGACATGGCGAAGAAGTACAGCGACGACAACTCCAAGGCGCAGGGCGGTGAGCTCGGCGTCTTCCCGCGCGGCATGATGGTCAAGCCGTTCGGCGATGCGGTCGCGGCGCTCAAGCCCGGTCAGATCTCGCCGCTCGTCGAGTCGGAGTTCGGCTACCACATCATCCAGCGCAACACCTGGGACGAGATCAAGGGGCAGTACGCGCAGCAGGCCGGTGATCACACCAAGCAGGCTGCCGAGAGCATCTACATCACCAAGGCGCAGGCCGACGCGCAGGTGAAGGTGAAGGACAACGCGGCCGGCATCACGAAGACGATCGCCAAGGATCCGATCGCGCACCGCCACGACAGCGATGTCATTGCCACGTGGAAGGGCGGCGATTTCACCGCGGGCAAGATGGCGACGATCATCTTCTCCGATCCGCGCGGCGCGCAGCTCTCGCAGCAGATTGGCTCGCTCCCGGATTCGATCATCCGCCGCTACGTCGAGCAGATGGCGCAGCGCGAGCTGCTCCTCCAGCGCGCCGACAGCGCCAAGATGGGCCCGACGCCGGACCAGGTCGCGAACCTGCACCGCGATTTCGTCCAGGCCGTGACGGTCGCCTGGCAGGCGCTGCGCATCGACCCGAAGTCGCTGGCCGACTCGGCCAAGACCCCCGCCGAGCGCGAGCGGCTCGCCGCGGCGCGCGTCGAGAGCTTCCTCGACAAGGTGATGGCCGGCGAAGCGCAGCCGCTCCCCGTGCCGGCGCCGCTCCAGATCGTCCTGATGGACAAGTACGAGTACAAGCTCAACACTGCCGGCGTCGATCGCGCCGTGGAGCGTGCACAGAAGGTCCGTGTCGTGGCTGACTCGACGCGCGCCGCCAACCAGCCGAAGTCGGCCGTTCCGCTGCCGGGCACGCCTGGTGCGCCCGGTCAGGCGCAGCCGCCCGCGGCGGGAACCCCGGCGCCGGCCCCGATGCCGAACCAGGGTGGCAAGGCCCCGACGACGCCAGCCAAGCCGTAAACCCTTCGGCGCTCTCATGCCGTCTCACCAGCGGCCCGGACCTTCGTGGCCGGGCCGCGGGTACTTTCAGGATATGCGATTCCGTCTCTCCACTCCCCTCGCGTTGCTCGCGCTGTCCCCTGCGTCGCTGCTCGCGCAGCAGCCGACGCCGGCCGCGCCGCCCGCGACCCAGCCTGCGCCGGCCGCCGCCGCCAAGTCGGTGGTGTCGGGCCCGCAGATCCCGCTCGACCGCGTCGTCGCCATCGTCGACGGCGTCGTCATCACGCAGTCGAATCTTCGCGAGCGGCTCCTCGCCAAGAAGCAGGAGGGCGCGGTCATCCCCAAGGACAGCGCGGCGTTCAAGGCGTTCGCCCTCCAATCGCTCAATGAGCTCGTCGACGAGGAGCTGATCCTCGAGAAGGGCAAGGAGATCAAGACGGAGCTTCCCGACGCCGACGTCGCCAACTCCGTCGATCAGCAGTACAAGGCGATCCGCAGCCGGTTCGGCACCGACGCCGAGTTCCGCGCCGAGCTGGCCAAGGCCGGCTACGGCACGCCGGAGGAGTACAAGCGCTTCCTCACCGACGGCATCAAGCGCAACGAGATGATCACGCGCACGACGAAGAAGCTGCGCGAGGATGGGAAGCTCGTCTCTGCCAACGTCACCGACGCCGAGGTCCAGGAAGCGTTCGAGCGCAACAAGTCGGCGCTGCCGAAGCGCGAGGCGAGTGTCACGTGGCGGCAGATCATCATCGCACCGAAGCCGTCGGTCGCGGAGAAGGAGCGCGCTCGCGTCCACGCCGAGTCGCTGCTCGCCGAGATCAAGAAGGGCGCGGACTTCGAGCTGATCGCGAAGCGTGAGTCCGCCGACTCGGGCAGCCGCGTCAACGGCGGCGACCTCGGGTGGACCCGTCGGGGCAAGATGGTCCCCGAGTTCGATCGCTGGTTGTTCGGCTACTACGCGCTCGCGCCGGGTCAGCTCAGCCCCGTCGTCGAGTCGCCCTTCGGCTATCACATCATCCGCGTCGACCGCGTCAATGCGGCCGAGGTGCGGTCGCGCCACATCCTCATCACGCCCACGATCGACAGCACGGACGTCGCTGCCGCGCGGCGCGAGGCGGACAGCGTCGCGGCGCAGTGGCGTGCCGGTGCGTCCTTCGACTCGCTGGCCAAGAAGCACCATGACTACCGGAGCGGCGAGGAGACCACGCTGCTCACGCCGTTCCCGCGCGCGCAGCTCCCGGCGCAGTACGCGCAGGCCTTCGCCGACAAGAAGCCCAAGGACGTCGTCGTCTTCGACATCCCGGGGAACGGGAACATCCCGGTGAAGATCGCCGTCGCCCAGATCAACTCCGTCGAGGAGGGGGGCGACCTCACCCTCGCCGAGGTCAAGGAGCGCTTCCGCTCCCGCCTGGCCGAGGAAGGCGGCGTGCGTCGTCTGCTGGATGGGCTGCGCAAGCAGGCGTACGTCTCCGTGCGGCCGGAAGCCATCGACCTCACGCCGTTGCCCGACGTTCCACAACAGAAGTGATGCGGCACCACGCCCGATGACCGCGCGCCCGCGCCTCGCCGTCTCGCTGGGCGACGTGCGCGGCATCGGACCCGAGATCGTCGCGGCCGCCCTCGTCGACGAGCGCGTGCGTGCCGCGGCCGATCTCTACGTCGTCGGGCCTGCCAACGCGGGCGTCCACGTCGATGAGCAGGTTGGCGAGTGGCCCACGGTGGGCGAGCGCTCGGAATCGCTCGCCGGCCGGCTCGCCGGTGCGGCGGTGGAGCGTGCCGTCGACCTCGCGCTCGCCGGTGCGGTCGACGGCATCGTCACCGCGCCGCTCGACAAGCACGCGCTGTTGGCCGGCGGCTATCACTATCCGGGACATACCGAGCTGCTGGCCGCGCGTACCGGGCGACCGGTGGCGATGATGCTCGCCGCCACGCGCCCCGGCGCGGGGATGCCCAATCCGCTACGCGTCGTCCTCGCGACCACCCACATCCCGCTGCGCGACGTTCCGCACCAGCTCACGCGCGAGACGATCCTCTCCGCGGTCGCCGTGACGCGCGAGGGATTGCGCGAATGGTTCGGCATCGCGGAACCGCGCATCGCGCTCTGCGCGCTCAACCCGCACGCCGGCGACGGCGGACGCTTCGGTCGCGAGGACGACCTGCTGCTGACGCCCGCCGCGCGCGAGGCCCGCATCGACGGGCCCTTTCCCGCCGACACCGTCTTCGTGCGCGCGATGCGCGGCGCCTTCGACGCGGTCATCGCGCCGTATCACGACGTCGGCATGACCGCGATCAAGGTCGCCGCCTTCGGCTCCGCGGTGAACGTGACGCTCGGCCTCCCGTTCCCCCGCACGTCGCCCGACCACGGCACCGCGCTCGACATCGCGGGGCAGGGCCTCGCCGATCCGTCGAGCATGATCGAATCGATCCTCCTCTGCGCCGACATCGTCCGGCGGCGCCGGACAGCGGGGTCGGACCCCGAGGGCGCAGCCCGAGGGCTCTGACCCCAGGTCTACGGCGAGCGGTCAGCGGCGAGCTCAGGGTCAACCCACACCGTCAGTGGATCAAGAGGGTCAGGCTCGCTTGAACATTCAAGGGGTCCGACCCGCTTGAAAGGAATCCGGCCTTTTCCGCGGCATCGCCGTGCCAGATCCGCGCTCCGTCGTCGAAACGGCAAACGGCCCCGGCGCGCCGAAGCGTCCCGAGGCCGTTCCTCATTCCCTCATTCCCTCATTCCCTCATCCCCGCATCACTGTCTCTCTGCCTCTCGCTGCTTCGATCGCCGGTCGCCGACCGAGTGCAGGTCCACCGCCAGTGACTCGATGCGCCGCCGATCCATCTCGCGCACCGTGAACACCGCGTGGCTCGCCGT
>Ga0070684_100004253_pt1 | contig 10846 bp, 6 predicted proteins | sample KBSC723LmetaG_FD_65653 | JGI IMG/M metagenome (GOLD analysis project Ga0070684, IMG submission 65653) | Corn rhizosphere microbial communities from Kellogg Biological Station, Michigan, USA - KBS C7.2-3L metaG | ecosystem: Host-associated > Plants > Roots > Rhizosphere ...
GATTTCTTCGACGCCGTGCGCCTTCAGCAAGGCGATAAACTCCTCGATCGAGTGCGTCGAATGTCCGATGGTGAAGAGGGTGTTCACTGCCACTACTCCATCTTAGGTCGGGCGGCGCACGGTGGGATTCGCGGGGCCGCCCGACCGGGGGGGACAAGCGTCGGCTCCTCCGCGGCGATTCGGAGTACAATTGCGCACAAATTCCAAGAAGGTGTCGTGAAACTCGGGAACGTTCCGCGCATTTCTGCGCGCATCGAGGAGAGCCAATGAAGCACAAGAATGCCGGCCGCAACGGCCATTCGGGAAATGGGCATAAGCAGGACAAGCGAGCTGCGGAGCTCACCGCGGAGGCGAACCTGGGGATGCTTTCTGCGAACGCCTTATGCATCGGAAAGGACTGTCGCTACGCGAACGAGCTGCGCAAGCTGCACGTCGAGCTGGCGAAGCTGCAGGAGTGGATCCGGCATGAGGGCCTGCGCGTCGTGGTGCTGTTTGAAGGCCGCGATGCGGCAGGCAAGGGCGGGGCGATCAAGCGCATCACTGAGCCGCTCAATCCGCGCATTTGCCGGGTAGTGGCGCTGGGCACGCCCACGGAACGCGAGAAGACGCAGTGGTATTTCCAGCGCTACATCACCCACCTGCCTGCCGCCGGCGAAATGGTCCTCTTTGACCGCAGTTGGTACAACCGCGCCGGCGTGGAGCGGGTGATGGGTTTCTGCACCGACCGGGAGTACCAGGACTTCATGCAGAGCTGCCCGGAGTTCGAACGCATGCTCGTGCGCGCCGGCATCAAGGTCATCAAGTATTGGTTCTCGGTGAGCGACGAAGAGCAGGAGCGGCGGTTCCAGGAACGCATGAAGAACGTGACCAAGCGCTGGAAGCTCAGTCCCATGGACATCGAATCGAGAAAGCGGTGGGCCGACTACTCCCGCGCCAAGGACGAGATGTTCGCGGTTACGGATACCAAGCAGTGCCCATGGTACGTGGTGAACTCAGACAACAAGGAAGCCGCGCGGCTCAACATGATCCGGCATATGCTATCGCTGTTCGAATACAAAGACCTGACTCCCAAGCCGGTGAAGCTTCCGGCGATCGGAAAATCGAAGTACGTGCGTCCGCCCATCCAGGAGCAGAACTTCGTGCCGGAGATGTACCGGTAGCGCCTGGAATCCTCGTTTACGGATAGGTGTTCGGTGGTGCAGAGCGGCGGAGCCATTGCCCGTGCTAGACTTCCACCGAGTTCGCGTCCGCATTGAGAGCAAAAACCCGCCGCGCCTGGCGAGCGGATAATGATTCGCACTCCTGGAGAGGTCATGCATTCTTCTGGTTCAGATCCGTTGTTCACACGCCGCCGCTTCATGCAAGGCGCGGGAGCCGCAGCCGTTCTTGCCGCCGGCCCTCTGTCGCGCGCTGCCCGCGTTGTGGGCCCCAATGATCGCATCAACATTGGCGTGATCGGCTGGGGCATGATGGGACCCGCCAACACAAAATCGTTCCTTGGCTATGACGACTGTCGCGTCGTTGCCGCGTGCGACATCCACAAGGCGCATCTGCAGAAGGCCGTCGACACCGTCAACGAGCACTATGGCAACCAGGACTGCAAGGCGTATCACGACTATCGCGAGCTGATCGCGCGCGACGATATCGACGCCGTGATGATCGCCATCCCCGATCACTGGCACGCCATTGTGGCCACCGAGGCGGCGCGGCGCAAGAAGGACATCTACGGCGAAAAGCCGCTGGCCAAGACCATCGCCGAGCAGCAGGCCATTGTGCGCGCCGTCGAGCAGAACAACATCATCTGGCAGACCGGTTCATGGCAGCGCTCCCAGGCGCCGTTTCACAAGGCGGCTGAAATCGTTCGTAACGGACTCATCGGAAACGTAACGCATGTCGAGGTTGGCCTGCCGGGCGGTCATCACGATTTCCCGGGCACCGTTCCCGCACTGATGAGGCGGCTCGAGACGCTGCCTGACAAAATCGAGAGTCCCGCGCAGATCGTTCCCGGCACCCCGGCGTGGAAGCTGGCCGTTTCCGATCCACCTGCCGACCTCGATTACGACACCTGGATCGGACCCTCGCGCATGGAGCCGTATATCGATGTGCGCGTTTACCAGAACTGGCGCTGGAATTACAACACCGGCGGCGGCCAGTTGCTCGACTGGATCGGCCACCACGGCGACATTGCACACTGGGGCCTTGGCTTCGATCACACCGGCCCCTCGGAAGTCTCCGGCTTCGGCGACTTTCCCCATCGCGACGCGGTGTGGAACACGGCCACGAAGTACACCATCGAGTGCACCTATAAGAAGCAGGTAACGGGCTACGAGAACGACGTCAAAATGACGATCGCAGGCGGCTCGCCCGCCATCGCGATGGGGACCAAGTGGATCGGCACCGACGGATGGGTCTGGGTGGATCGCTCGGGATTCGATGCCTCGAACCGCGACTGGCTGCAGGGCGACTCGCTGCCAGACGACGTGCGCAAGGTCAAGCTCTACGAGTCAAAGGAGCACCGCCGGAACTTCCTTGATTGCGTGCGCTCGCGCAAACCCACGATCGCGCCCGCTGAAACCGGGCATCATTCGACGATCCCCGGCCACCTGGGACTCATTGCAATGATCGTGGGCCGAAAGGTGCACTGGGATCCGGTGAAGGAGCAGATACTGAATGATTCCGGCGCGGCTGAGCTCATGAACCGCGCCTATCGCGAGCCGTATAAGCTGGCGTAGCAGAGCGGTCTGGCGCGATTCATGATTCAGCGCCGACCGCAAATCCCTCTGCCCGAAGTCGTGGCCCTTGAACAGAATCGGCTCGCGCTTCTCGCGTACCAGGGCATAGCTGAAGCCGTCCCCGAAGTTCGACTGAAGCACCTCGGCGTTGTCCAAGGCTTCCGCAAACTGCGCAGCTTCATGAGTTTCGCGATCCTTGATATTCAGGCTCACGGTTCTACCTTTCTACCTCCCTGTTCTACCAATCTGCGCATCCCACCATTCCGCTTCGCCGCTGCGCCGTGCCCTAATCTAGAACCATGGCCGATTACCCGCTCGACTCTGTGCCGGACGCCAACCGGTTCAACATGGCTGCTCCGGGCCAGAAACCCTCCCTGGATACCGTTTATGACGTGCTGGTGATCGGGGCCGGTCCTACCGGCCTCTCCTGCGCCATTGAAGCGCAGCGCGCCGGCCTGCGCGTCGTATCAGTCGACAAGGGCTGTGTCTGCAACTCGATTTTTCACTACCCGTCGCATATGACGTTCTTCACCACGTCTGAACTGCTGGAAATAGGCGACATTCCGTTTCCCAGTCCCAACGCCAAGCCCAATCGCAACGAGGCCCTCGAGTACTACCGCCAGGTGGCCGCTCACTACAACCTCGACATTCGCCAATATCACCGGGTCACCAGCATCACGGGCGAGAACAACAATTTCACCGCCCACCTGGTTGACCGTTTCGACCGCCAGACCGCGCTTCGCGCCCGCAAGCTCATCGTTTCGACGGGTTATTACGATATCCCCAATCTGCTGAACATTCCCGGAGAACACCTGGGCAAGGTCCATCACTATTACGACGACCCTCACCCCTATTTCGGCATGGACGTGGTGGTGATCGGGGGCAAGAACTCCGCCGCTATTGCCGCTCTTGAACTGTGGCGTCACGGCGCTCGGGTGACTCTAGTGCACCGCGGGCCGTCCATCCATCGGCACGTCAAATACTGGATCAAGCCGGATATCGAGAACCGCATCAAGAACGGAGAAATCAGGGCCTTTTTCGACTCAAGAGTAGTCGAAGTCACTCCCGACACCGTCGTCGTAGAAACTCCGGCGGCACGCGAAATCCTCCCCAACGACTTCGTCTTCGCGCTCACGGGGTACCGGCCCGACTTCAGCTTTCTTGAAAGCCTCGGTGTCCACTTCGAGGGTCCGGACCGGCTCCCCGTTTGCGATTCCGAAACTCTGTGCAGCAACGTCTCGGGCATCTTCCTGGCGGGCGTGATCGTCGCGGGATCGAGGACGAACGAGATCTTCATCGAGAACGGCCGCTTTCACGGCAAGCAGATTGCGCGTGCGCTCGCGCTTTCGTAATCTTCGAAACCCAACCGTTCTATACTTTGGGCAAAGCCTCTTCTTCCCTGAACATGAGGTCAGTTCATGCGTTGGTGGCCCCGTTCTATCCGATGGCAGATGCTCCTCGGGATTGCCCTTCTCGAGGCGCTTTCCATCGTTCTGTTTGCCACCCTTCTCATCCGCATCCAGCGAAATCAGATCCAAGAGCGAGCCGAACAGCGGTTGATCCACCAGGCAGATTCTCTTGCCGAACAGGTGGAAGAAGGGCTGGCCGGGAATCGCCCGGAATGGATTGGGCTTTCCGTCCACATGATGGGCCGCGCGCCGAGCGTAGGGCGGGTTCGCATCACCGACCCCACGGGCAAAACTCTGTTTGACAGCGGCGCGGAGGCCGCTCCGCAGCAGCTCAGCGCAGAAGAGCTGGGGCAGATGTCTCACACCCGGGGCAGCGTGGCTCGCGTGTTTTCCAGGGCCGATGGCGGCTGGGAATCGATCAAGGCCATCTATAACGGTCCAACTCTCTACGGCTACGGCTGGATTCAATCGCTACCTTCCTGGGATACCCGGGAACTGAGTGAAACGGTTCGCGGTACGGCGCTATTCGGGCTTGTCTGGGTCGTGGCGTCGGTGCTTCTGGCCTGGGTACTGGCGCGCGGAGTTTCACGCCCGCTCGCCATCCTGCTCCGCGGTACCCGGGAACTGGTTTCCATGCCCGACTCGGCCGCGAGTTTCCCACTGCCTGTGAAGGTTCACAACGAACTTGGCGATCTCACTGAGGCGTTCAATCGCATGGTGGCCGCCATTGAAGAGCAGCGCGCGGGGTTGCGCGATACGCTGTCCCTGCTCGACTCCATGCTGGCCAATGCGCCGATCGGATTCGCCTTCTTCGATCGCTACACCCGGTTTGTGCGCGTCAACCAGGTTTATGCCGATCTGACTGGCATTCCGCTCAGCCGGCATCTGGGCCGTACGCCCGCCGAGTTGCTTCCCTCCGAAGTAGCAGAGCAGTTGGGCGATGCTGTCCGCGACGTATTTGCCACGGAGAAGCCTGTTACCGACATGGAGTTTCACGGCACCGCGGCTTCCGGCCCGTGGACATGGCTGGTGAGCGCCTATCCCGTCCGGACCGCCCCCGATCAACTTCGCTGGGCCGGCATCATTGTTCGTGACGTGAGTGAACGCGTGCGTTCCGAGGAGGCGCTGCGCCGAACGGAAAAACTGGCGGCTACCGGCCGCCTCGCGGCATCGATCGCACACGAGATCAACAACCCTCTTGAAGCGCTCATGAACCTGCTTTACCTGATGCGCGAATTCAGCAACCTGGAGGGGCAATCGCGCGAGTTCGTATCCATGGCCGAGCAGCAGGCTCGCCGCATCGCCGAAATCGCACAGAAGACGCTGCGGTTCTACCGGCAGTCCACAATGCCGGCGCGCACCCGGGTCGCCGACCTGATTGAATCCATCCTCGATCTCTACGCGGTTCGCATGAATACGCTCGATATCCATCTGGACTGCGAGGTTGACAACTCGGCCACGCTGTTCTGTTTCGAAGGTGAGGTACGGCAGGTACTCTCGAACCTGATTGACAACGCAATCGACGCCACCTCAGGGGGCGGCCGCATGGTCATTCGCGCCCGGCGCTCGGGAGACTGGTCTCGAGCCGGCGCACCGCCGGGCATCCGATTCACGGTAGCCGATACCGGACTCGGCATGCCGCCCGAGGTCCTCAGCCGCATCTTTGAAGCGTTCTTCACAACCAAGGACGACACCGGAACGGGACTCGGTCTGTGGGTCAGCATGGAGATTATCCAGAAACACAGGGCTCACATCCACGTGCGCAGCCGCACGGCGGAAAGCGGGCGTCCATCGGGGTCAGTCTTCCAGTTGTTCATTCCAGACGATGAATCGCTGGGGACGCGAATTCCGGAGTCTTCAGAACCCGTAAGCGGGACGGTTCACAGTTCGCAGTAAGACCTTCTGAATTGCGAGCCGGAGACTCGGTTCGCCAGCCTGCCCAGGCGGGTGAGCGGCACCTGCTCCCTGCCGTAACTTTTTCGGCGCATCCGGGTTACAGATAACTACGGCGGACGCCTGGAATGCGTCTAAAATGACAGGCGTCTCCGGTGAACAATTCACCCTCTGCCGAGGAGATCGACAAATGAAATCCCAATGGCTGAACAAGTTGAAACTCACGGCCCTCGCGGCTGGCGCAGCCCTGGTTCTTTCCGGTTCCATTCTTGTTGCCCAGCAGGCGGCGCCCACCAGCGGCAGCCGTACCGACGGCCAGATCGAAATGGACGTGGTCCACGCGCTTGACGCGTCCGCGGCACTCAAAAACGATCTCATTACCGCGGCTACCATTCAGGGCGAAGTGACGCTCTCAGGAACCGTGGCCAGCGATGCCGACCGGCAACTTGCCGAGTCGATTTCCGCCAAGGTTCCCGGTGTCACGAAGGTGAACAACAAGCTCCAGGTCGGCAATCCGGCGGACGATCCAAATAATGTCGGCGGTCCGGATGCCGCGGCCGCGGCCCAGCCCCCGCAGGACGATCAGGATGCGGGGCAGCAGGCTGACAACAACCAGCCCCAGGATCAGAATCAGCCGGACTTGAACCAGCCGAATTCGCCCAGCCAGCAGAACCAGGCGCAGCAGCCCTACGATCAGAACCAGCAGGGGCAGAACCAACAGCAAGACCAGCAGGGGCAATATCAGGGGCAGGGCTATCCGCAGCAGCAGGGGCAGCCGAACGGCCCCACCACTCCGGGACAGATGGCGCCGCCGCCCGGCCCAGGCTATGCGCGGCCCGGCGGCAATGGGCCGTATTCCGCGCCCGGCGGTCCTCCGCCTCCGGGATATCGCCAGCCTTACGGTCGTCCCTACAGGAACGGGCCGGGGAATTTCGCCATGGCGACCGCCCCGATTACGGTTCCCCCGGGAACAGTGCTGATGCTGCGGACCAACGAAGCGTTGAGCGAGAAACATGCCAAGGACGGCCAGCCGGTGGATTTTGTGGTCATCCGGGATGTACCGGTGAACGGCTACCTGGCCATTCCGCGCGGTGCGACGGTGCACGGCGTGGTGACCGAGGCCAAGCACGCGGGCCAGCTTACCGGGACACCGGAACTTGCCCTGGCCGTGACCTCGCTGGATATCGACGGCCGCACCTATCCTCTGCAGTCGGACGAGTTCCGGGTGCGCGGTCCTTCGAAGACCGGCCGTACCGTGGGTAATGCCATTGGCGGAGCCCTCTTCGGCGCGATCATCGGCGGCGCGGTGGGCGGCGGCAGCGGTGCCGCGATCGGCGCGGCGGCAGGCGGCGCGGGAGGCACAGCGGCTTCGGCGGCCGGCGGCCCCCATGCCTGGATTCCGGCTGAGGCGCTGGTGACGTTCCACCTGAATTCGGCGGTCACGGTTGATCCGGTGAACCGCGAGGAAGCCAACCGGCTGGCCCAGGGGCTCTATCCGGGCGGCCCGGAGCTCTATCGCCGGCGCGGACCTTACGGTTATCCGCCGCCGCCTCCTGGATACTACGGATACCCGCCCGTGTATTACCGGCCATACTACCTCAGCGGCGGGTATTACTACTGGCGGTAACGGCACGAACCGGGAAGAGAAACGGCGGGCATCCCAGAGGGAAGCCCGTCAGGCTGATACAAGACATGGGAGCGGAGGTTGTGCTCAGGGCAGTCTGCTGGGGACAGTTCTCCTGTAATCCTGGCGGGGGCGAGGTGGGCGGCATTCTGCTGAGTCGCAAAGAATACCGTTTGAGTCCGAGTTGCTCTAAACCACTGGTTCTATTGCTGCTTATGCGATTTAAGAAAATCTGTGGAAATCGCAAAAAAATAAAAAAATAAAAAAAAACGGAACGGAACTTGTGTCCGTTTTCATCCCAAGCTCCCGGATTTCTCCGGGAGCATTCGGGAGCAAAGGTACAGTAGCATTCTGGTAGCGATGTGGATGTGATGGCGGATACAGGTGTCAAAGGCAGGGACAGGGATGGAAGACTCAGAGGCGGCTCCCGCCTCGTGCGCGGGGCCGGTTATCGGAATATGATTGCCAGTTGCACGCTGCTGGAAGTTTGGGAGCATCCAATATTGCCGCCTCTGGTCCCCCTGCCTGGACGGGACTACCGAGACATTGAGCGGAAGCCTTAAGCGGGAGCATTGTGTTGGGTATCTTTGACGAGAGCGAAAGAGTTAGAGGCAAGGGACGCCAGGCTCATGGTCGCCGGTCATGGCCTCTCTCCGCGCGGCTCCTCGTCGGAGCCTTGTTCGTCTTGAACATTCTGCTGGCGGCGTTTCTCGTAAAAACCGAAATCAAGAAGGCGGGAGCACCGGCAATTCTCCACAGCCCGAAGGCCGATTCCACACCGCAGCGCAATGCGCCAACCGACCAGGGGTCGAGCCCCGGTCTGACGTCCCCCGCTATCGAAGCCAGGCCGGTCGCCTCGCCTAGCACCCGGATGGCGAAGCCAGCCCCAATTAAGAGATTGCCCGAAGCACTGGGAGCGGGACGGGGAGCAGGACTGGGAGCAGGGCTGGGAGCAAGTCTGGGAGCCAGTAAACCGGCGCGCGCGGCTTTGCCGGCGCCGGTGCCGCGGAGGGTGACTTACGCTTCACCTGAACCTCTCGTCCGGACTCCCGCGCCCGTTCGTAATTCAGCAGTCTCTTCGAGCGCAAGCGCCAATATCCCTCTCCCCGGCCGGGCTCCATCCTTCGGCACCCCTGGTGCGGGCGTCCCCAGTAGCGCGGGAACCCATGCCAACGCGCCCGCTGCATCGGCTCTTAACCCGGCGGCGATCGGCCACGGCCTGACTGCGAAGGCGACCCGGTCGGGCGCGGTGGCCACAGTGGCCTCGGTTCGGCTTCCAGCGATGGAAAAGGGGTTGGTGACACAGCACAGGCCCGTCGCGCCAGCCGGCGTTAAAGTCGAGTTCATTCCCCGGCCTCCGGTGACGCTTGAGAATTGCGGCGACGACAAGGTTTTTATCGCCTGCCCCACGCTGAAAATCCGGTATGACACGCCCTACACCTCCGAGGCTCCATAGCAAGTTTTTGGCGAGACCATCGGTGTGGCTCTTCGCACCAACCGGCACGTGTTTGCGATCACCCCAAAACGTATCGCTACGCCGTAACACGCCCGGCGGCTGGCAGGGCACGAGGACCGGGCTGAGGAATCTATGCAGATAACGCGGCCACTGGCGCAAAGGTGAGAGTCAGGACCGTGATGTCATCTTCCTGCCCGTGAGACTGAGCTGCGGCGGCGATGTCTTCCGCGGATTGCGTGCTGATCTGGCGGGTGCGGTCGAAGCCGAAGAGCTCGCCGCCGTGATCCTGCGCTTCCACGACGCCGTCCGTGATGAGCGTCATCCTAAGGCCGGGCAAGAGAGAAATCTCCGATTCCCCGTAAGAGGAATCTTCGCTGAGCCCAAGCGGCAGACCGTTTTCGAGAACCAGTTCGTGGCCATCGATGTACGGCGCCAAGTGACCGGCGTTGGCGATGGCAGCTTTGCCATCGGGGTCGACGCGCACGACGAGGCAGGTGGTAAAGCCACCGTTGCTGCGCGCGAGCATGCGCTGGTTCATCGCTGCAAGAATCTCGCCCGGACTCTGCGTGTAGTGGGCCAGCGTGCGCACGGTGCCGACGAGGAGGGAGACAGTCATGGCAGCCGGCATCCCTTTGCCGCTGACATCGCCGACGACCACCAAAACACCTCCGCTGGCGGTGGGCAGAATCTGAAAGAAGTCGCCGCCGACTTCTCCCGCCGGCTTGTAGACGCTGTCGAGGCCGAACCCCGGAATGGAAGGAATCTCTTCGGGTATGAGGACCTGCTGCACAATACGTGCGGCCTCCAGCTCGGCGGCAACCCGCGTATGCTGCCTGGCGATCCCGATGGTGCGCAGTACCAGGAAGAGCAGCATGGTCACGAAGTAGATGGCGTTCCAGACATTCCAGAAATCTGCGTCATAAGAGCCAATGGACAAATTTGGCACAGAGGGGAATTGGATGGAAAGGTTCAGGAAAGCGGCCATGGTGGCGAGGAAATTCCAGTAATTCGCGACGCTCACCACCCCGATAGCCGGCAGAACCACGCGCGCATCCCGATTGCCGCGGATCAGGCCCCTGACGAGCAGAAAAGGCAGGACGGCCTGCATAACCAGCACCGGAAAAAAGTAGGCAAACAGAAGCGGTCGGGGCGAAAGATAGCCCAATCTGGCCACATTGGTCGCGAAGTACCCGAGAAAGACTGCAATCTGAAGCGCCAGCAGCCACCGCGAGCGGCGCAAATTGAGGATCAGGCGGACGAATTCGATGAGAGCCACATTGGTCACGCCGAGCCATAGCGTTTCCCAGAGAGCGGCCTGAGTATCAATGCCATGCAAGCGGTGCAACGCGATTACAGCCAACTGAAGAGCGTTTGCAAGCAGAGAGACGGCAATGGCCAGGTACTCCGTCCGGTTGCGCATTGCAATATAGAGCGCCAGAGCAACCAGGCCCACCACAAAGCCGAGTCCGGAGAGCAAAAACGGGATCAACGCCTGATGTGCGGCGTTGTAGCTGGCCTCGAATGGCGTCTGAAAGCTGGTGGACAGAAGGATGCTGCCGCTTTGCAGCGGGCTGATCGCTCCCGCCCCTTCCCGCCCGGTCTTGTTGGGCGCAACCCGAAGGGCAATCACCAGGTCGCCGCTCCGCGCTGTCATCTGGTCAGGAACGGCAAATGCAATCATGTGATCCGTTTCCTGATCGGAGGAAGCCATATTTCCAACGGTGCCGACCTG
>Ga0070684_100004255_pt1 | contig 10845 bp, 12 predicted proteins | sample KBSC723LmetaG_FD_65653 | JGI IMG/M metagenome (GOLD analysis project Ga0070684, IMG submission 65653) | Corn rhizosphere microbial communities from Kellogg Biological Station, Michigan, USA - KBS C7.2-3L metaG | ecosystem: Host-associated > Plants > Roots > Rhizosphere ...
GAGCCATGGTCGCGACCACCGCCTCGATCTCCTTGGGCGTGATCACTTTCTTGCGGCGGCTCGGCGGGACCAGCATCTGCATCGCGCCGACCTCGTCGATCACGTCGATCGCCTTGTCGGGGAGCTTCCGGTCATGGATGTACCGAGCCGATAGCTCGACCGCCGACTTGATCGCGTCGGGGGTGTAGCGGACGTTGTGGTGCCCCTCGAACGAGGACCGCAGGCCGGCGATGATCTTGATCGTGTCCTCGATCGTCGGCTCGTTGACGTCGATTTTCTGGAACCGGCGAAGCAGCGCACGGTCCTTCTCGAAATGATTGCGGAACTCCTTGTAGGTGGTCGAGCCGATGCAGCGGATCGCGCCATTGGATAGCGCCGGCTTCAACAGGTTCGACGCGTCCATGGCGCCGCCCGAAGTTGCGCCTGCGCCGATCACCGTATGGATCTCGTCGATGAACAGGATCGCGTTCGGCATTTTCTCGAGCTCGGAAACCACCGATTTCAGCCGCTCCTCGAAGTCGCCGCGGTAGCGGGTGCCGGCGAGCAGCGCACCCATGTCGAGCGCGTAGATGGTCGCGGGTTTGAGCACGTCGGGGACGTCGCCCTCGACGATCTTGCGTGCGAGCCCTTCCGCGATGGCGGTTTTGCCGACGCCGGGATCGCCGACGTAGAGCGGGTTGTTCTTCGACCGGCGGCAGAGGATCTGCACCGTCCGGTCGACCTCGGGCATGCGGCCGATGAGCGGATCGACCTTGCCCGCCTTGGCCTTCTCGTTGAGGTCGACGGTGAACTGTTTGAGGGCTGACTCCTTCTTGCCGCCTTCCTTCTCGCTCGCCTTCTCCTCGGAGCCTTCGGGAGCGCGCGGCTCGGCCGCGGTCTCGCCCTTGCCGACGCCATGGCTGATGTAGGTCACTGCATCGAGGCGGCTCATGTCCTGCTGCTGGAGGAAATAGACCGCATAGCTCTCGCGCTCGGAGAAGAGCGCGACGAGGACATTGGCGCCGGTGACTTCGTCGCGGCCCGAGGATTGGACGTGGAGGATCGCGCGCTGGACGACGCGCTGGAAGCCGCTGGTCGGAGTGGGATCGGTCGCGCTGTCGGCGACCAGCGCCCCGAGCTCATTGTCGAGATACTGCTTCACCGATGCGCGAAGCTCGTCGCGGCTGACGCCGCAGGCCGTCATGACCTTGGACGCATGCTCGTCGTCGATGAGCGCTATTAGTAGATGTTCGAGTGTCGCATACTCGTGCCGACGACGGCTGGCCTCACCCAGCGCGTTGTGAAGGGTCTGTTCGAGCTCGCGAGCGAAACTAGGCATTTAGGCTGGTACTCCCGCTCCCGCGGAACGGCCGCGGGCTTTCAAATCAATGTCATACGCCTTCGCCGCCCAATCAAGGGCACGAATCACAGCATCTGCGAATTATGGTTAACGTCTCTTGAAAAGCTCTTCCGCCGCCGAGCGATGGGTCTCCGCGCGCTGCATATGCGCTTCGACGCGCGCGATCTCGGCCTTGAGGGTCTCGATACGCTCCTGCAATTCCTCGATCGACATCGGGTCGAGGTCCTGCCTGCCAAGCTCTACGAGCGGGTCGCCGGGCTTGCTCGGGAAAAGGTCTTCGAGGTCCACGGGCGGAATCGTTGACCCATAGGGCGCAGCTGTCAATAAGCCGCAGGATGAAGGGGCTGCCGACCTCGATGCGCGCGGTGATCGCCACGGGTGCGGGCGATCTCGCGGTCGTCGAACGGCCGGTGCCGATGTGCGGACGGGGCGAGGTGCTGGTCAAGGTCGCCGCCGCCGGGGTCAATCGGCCCGACGTCTTGCAGAGCAGGGGTCTCTACCCCCCGCCACCAGGAGCGCCTGACATCCTCGGCCTGGAGATTGCCGGCGAGGTCGTCGGCGCGGGAGAGGGCGCGGAAGAGCTCGTCGGACAGCAGGTCTGCGCCCTGGTCGCGGGCGGCGGCTACGCCGAATATTGCGCCGCTCCGGCCGGAACCTGCCTGCCTGTCCCCGAAGTGATCACCGCGGTCGAGGCGGCGGCGATGCCCGAGACGCTGTTCACCGTCTGGGTAAACCTGTTCGAGCGCGGCTTCGCCTCGGACGGCGAGTGGGTACTGGTCCACGGCGGCACCAGCGGCATCGGGACGATGGCGATAGCGCTTGGGAGGTTGTTCGGACTGAAACTGATCGTGACCTGTGGAAGCGACTCCAAATGCTCGCGCGCGCTGGAACTCGGGGCCGAGGCGGCGATCAACTACCGCACGCAGGACTTCGTCGAGGAGGTGCATCGGGTGACCAGCCGGGGCGGGGTGAACGTCGTGATCGACATGATCGGCGGCGACTATGTCCCGCGTAATCTCGCCTGCTTGACCGAAGAGGGCCGCCACGTGTCGATCGCGGTCCAGCGCGGCGCGAGCGCGGAAATCCAGATCTTCGACCTGATGCGGCGGCGCCTGACGCTCACCGGATCGACGCTTCGGCCGCGCAGCGTCGAGTTCAAGACAATGGTCGCCGACGAGATCGCCCGCACCGTCTGGCCCTATGTGGAAGGCGGGCGTCTCAAGGCGGTCATCGACAGCGTCTATCCGCTCGACCGGGTCGCCGAAGCCTTCGCGCGGATGGACTCGGGCGAACATGTCGGCAAAACCGTGCTGGAGGTCGCTCACTAAACGGGGGAGTGAAGCCGATGACCGACAAGCTCGTGCTCCACGAATATTCCGCGTCCGGCAATTGCTACAAGGCGCGGCTGACGGCGGCGCTCGTCGGCGAACGGCTCGAGCGGCGCGAATATGATATCATGAAGGGGGAGACGCGCACCCCCGAGTTCCTCGCCAACGTGAACGCGAACGGCCGAATCCCCGTCTTGCAGGTCGACGATCGCTTCATCCCCGAGAGCAACGCCGCTTGCTACTATCTCGCCGAAGGCAGCAGCCTCATCCCGACGGCGCCGTTCGACCATGCCGACATGCTGCGCTGGATGTTCTGGGAGCAGTATAATCATGAGCCGAACATCGCGACCCTGCGCTTCTGGATGCGCGAGATCAGGCCCGAAAACCTCAACGATATGCAGCGGTTGCAAATGCCGGCCAAGCGCCAGGGCGGGAATGCGGCGCTGAAGCTGATGGATGAGCATCTGAGCGGCCGCGACTGGTTTGTCGGGGATTCGATCAGCCTCGCCGACATATGCCTGTTCGCGTACACGCATGTCGCCGGAGACGCCGAGTTCGACCTCGGCCGCTACCCCAATGTCGTGCAATGGATCGAACGGGTGAAGGGCCAGCCGAGATACGTCGCGCTGGACGCTTGAGCCATTGCTTCTGAAGTAGCTGAGGGTTACATCGCGCCCACGCTGGCCGCTCCGTGAGGGGCGGCCCTATTCATTTGTAGAGCACCGGAGACGAGCAGTGGCCCAGCCCCTGATGCCCCATGCGACCGCCGCCTGGCTGGTCGACAATAGTTCGCTGACCTTCGAGCAGATCGCGGAGTTCTGCGGGCTTCACATTCTCGAGGTGCAGGCGATCGCCGACGACACCGCTGCAACCAAGCTCACCGGCCGCGACCCGATTCGCGCGGGCGAGCTGACGCACGAGGAGATCGAGAAGGGCCAGAAGGACCCCGACTATCGGCTGCAGATGTTCAAGGCGCCGGACCCGGTTCGACGCACACGAGGGCCGCGCTACACTCCGGTCAGCAAGCGCCAGGACAAGCCCGACGGAATCGCCTGGATCATCAAGAACCATCCCGAGGTGAGCGACGGGCAGATCAGCAAGCTGATCGGAACGACTCGTACGACCATCGCCGCGATCCGCGACCGGACCCATTGGAATATGGCGAACATCACGCCGAAGGACCCGGTCACGCTCGGCCTGACGACGCAGCGTGAGCTCGATGCCGCAGTCGCCAAGGCGGCCAAGGCCGCAGGCATGCAGGCGCCGACGGACACGCGGCTCGACAGCGACCGCGAGGCGCTGATCGAGCAGCTCCGCAGCGAGCGCGAGCAGCATGTGCGAGAGGCGGAGGCGGCGCTCGCCGAGGCGAACGGGGAGGCGCTGAGCGACGAGATCGTCCCGGGCATCCGCGACCCGTTCAAGAACACGCCGGTCGAGTAGCTGATTGCTTGATTCAGGGCGTGCTGGGGGTCACAACCGCATCATGGCCACTGTCGAGACGAGTGACGTCAGCCAGCTGAGCTTCGAGGCGGCTTTGGCGCGCCTCGAGGAGATCGTTCGGACGCTCGAGAAGGGGGAAGCCCCGCTCGACAAATCGATCGAGCTTTACCAGGAGGGTGATCGCCTCAAGCGCCACTGCGAGGCGCGGCTCAAGGATGCCCAGGCGCGGATCGAGCAGATCGCCTTCGGAAGTGACGGCAAACCGGCTGGGCTGAAGCCCTTCGATGCCGGTTGAGACAATCGACCGGCTCCAGCAGGAGCTAAACGCCGAGGGCGCGCGTGTCCGCGCGGACGTCGACAATTTCTTCAGCCGCCTGCTGGCGCCGACCGATGACAGCCGTGAACGGCTCTACGAAGCGATGCGCCACGCGGCGATCGGCGGCGGCAAGCGCCTGCGTCCGCTGCTGACGCTCGGCGCTTCGCGGTTGTTCGCCATCGATCGCCAACGCGCGCTGAGGGTCGGCTGCGCGATCGAAGCCATCCACGTCTATTCGCTGATCCACGACGATCTGCCGTGCATGGACGACGCCGATCTGCGCCGTGCGAAGGCGACCGTTCACAAGGCGTTCGGAGAAGCGGCGGCGGTGCTTGCCGGCGACAGCCTCCATGCGCTGGCGTTCGAGATCCTGGCCGACGCCGCCACTCACGAGGACCCATGGGTGCGGTCCGATCTCGTGATCGAGCTTGCCCGTGCCGCCGGGCCCGCTGGAATGGCCGGCGGCCAGATGTTGGACCTTGCCGCCGAGGGGAAGCAGCTCGACCTTCCGGCGATCACCCGTCTTCAGCAGCTGAAGACCGGAGCGCTCATCGAATATGCGGTCGAGGCGGCGTGCATCATGGTGAAGATGGCGCCGGAAGCGCGCACCCCCTATCGCGGCTATGCCCGCAACATCGGCCTCGCTTTCCAAATCGCCGACGACCTCATCGATCATAGCGGGAGCGAAGCCACCGCGGGCAAGCCGACGGGGCGTGATGCCAGCGCCGGCAAAGCGACTTTCGTGTCGTTGCTTGGCGAGGAGCGGGCGCGCCAGCAGGCCGGGTTCCTCGTCAACCAGGCGATCGAGCATCTGTCGGGCCACGGCAGCGAAGCCGACCTGCTTCGCGCCATAGCCAGGTTCGCCGTCGAGAGGGATCATTAATGAAGATCGCGGTCTATCCGGGGACGTTCGACCCGATCACGCTGGGGCATCTCGACATCATCCGGCGCGGCGCGCACCTGGTCGACAAGCTGGTGATCGGGGTGACCACGAATCCGTCGAAAGAGCCGATGTTCTCGGTCGACGAGCGCCTGGCGATGGTCCGGCGCGAGGTGAAGGGCATTCCGGGCACGATCGACGTCGTCGAGTTCGATTCACTGCTCATGGACTTTGCCGAGCAGCAGGGCGCGACCGCGATCCTGCGCGGCCTGAGGGCGGTCGCGGACTTCGAATATGAGTTCCAGATGGCCGGGATGAACCAGCAGCTGAACGAGAATATCGAAACGGTCTTCCTGATGGCCGATGCGTCGCTGCAGCCAATCGCGTCCAAGCTGGTGAAAGAGATTGCGCGGTTCGGCGGCTCGATCGACAAATTCGTGACCGCCGCCGTTGCCGAGGACGTTCGCCGGCACCTAAACGACGGTTCACGCTAAAGTCAGCGGCGCGGCGGCAGTAGCCGCGAAAATTTTCGGGGAGGGAAATGCTTACCAGGTCTTTGCTTGCATTGCCGCTGCTGGCTTTCGCGCTCGTCGCGGCGAAGCCGGCGCCCGCGCCCGTCGGACCCAGCATCGCTGCCCCGGCCGAGGTTGCGGCGAACAAGGCCAATCATTTGTTTATCGAGCTGTCGAGCGGCGGGACGGTGGAGATCCTGCTTCGCCCCGATCTCGCGCCGCACCATGTCGAACGCATCCAAACTCTGGTCCGGCAGGGCTTCTACAACGGACTGACGTTTCATCGGGTCATCCCTGGCTTCATGGCCCAGGGCGGCGATCCCAAGGGGACTGGCGAAGGCGGTTCTAGCCTGCCTGACCTCAAGGCCGAGTTCACTCCGGTGCCGTTCCTCAGGGGATCGGTGGGGGCGGCCCGGGCCGACAGCCCGGATTCGGCCAACAGCCAGTTCTTCATCATGTACGCGCCGCACCCCGAGCTCGATAATAATTACACGGTGATGGGGCGCGTGGTGTCAGGAATGGACGCGGTCGACGGCATCGCCCCCGGAGAACCGCCCGACCAGCCGACCAAGATTGTCAGGATGTGGCTCGGAGACGGAGCACCGGCTTCCGCCGCGGCGAACTGACGTTATGGCGGCGCGATGCGCGTCGACCTCTTCGATTTCGAGCTTCCGCAGGACCGGATCGCGTTGAGGCCGGCGCGGCCACGCGACAGCGCGCGGCTGCTGGTGGTGGAAGGGAGCGAGATCTCGGATCACACGGTGCTCGAGCTGGGCGATCTGCTCCGGCCGGGCGACGTGCTCGTGTTCAACGACACCAAGGTCATTCCTGCGCAGCTCGAGGGCAGGAGGGGAGCAGCGAGCATCGGCGCGACTCTGCACAAGCGCGAGGGTCCGCGCGACTGGCAGGCGTTCCTCCGCAATGGCAAGCGGGCCCGGATCGGCGACACGATCGACTTTGGCGGAGGCGTGGGCGCGTCGGTCGTCGAGAAATCGCAGGACGGCTCGGCCCTGCTTCATTTCGCGGGCGAAGAGCCGGTCGAGTTCTTGCTCGAAAAGGCCGGGCGGATGCCGTTGCCGCCTTACATTGCTTCGAAGCGACCGGCGGATGAGGAAGACCGGGCCGACTACCAGACGATGTTCGCACGTGAGGAGGGGGCAGTCGCCGCCCCAACCGCCGCGCTGCACTTCACGCCGCGGCTCCTCGAGAAGCTCGATGCACACGGCATCGGTCGAGAGACGCTAACCCTTCACGTCGGCGCGGGTACCTTTCTGCCCGTGAAGTCGGAGGACACCAGCGGCCACAACATGCATGCGGAATGGGGGCGCATCGATGAAGCGACGGCCGAGCGGCTCAATGTGGTGCGCAGATCGGGCGGTCGGCTGATCGGGGTCGGAACGACCAGCCTTCGCCTGCTCGAAAGCGCGGCTGACCAGGACGGTACAATCCACCGGTTCGAAGGCGATACGGCGATCTTCATCACGCCCGGGTACCGGTTCAGGGCGATCGACGGGCTGATCACCAATTTCCATCTGCCGCGCTCGACCCTGTTCATGCTGGTCAGCGCGCTCATGGGCGTGGACGTGATGAAGGCAGCTTACGCCCACGCGATCGAGGCCGGCTATCGTTTCTACTCCTATGGCGATGCGAGCCTGTTGCTGCCAAGGCGCCGCGCGTGACCCGCTTCTGCTTCTCGATCACCGCGACGGACGGCGCCGCGCGCACCGGCGTCATCGAGATGCAGCGCGGCGAGATCCGGACGCCCGCGTTCATGCCGGTGGGCACGGCCGCCACGGTGAAGGCGATGCGGCCGGAGGAAGTCCGCGCTGCCGGAGCAGACATCATTCTCGGCAACACTTATCATCTGATGCTCCGGCCGGGCGCCGAGCGCGTCGCCAAGCTCGGTGGGCTGCACAAGTTCATGGGCTGGGAGCGGCCGATCCTGACCGACAGCGGCGGCTACCAGGTGATGAGCCTCAGCGAACTCACGAAAGTGACCGAGGAGGGCGTCGCCTTCGCCAGCCACCTCGACGGATCGCGGCACATGCTCTCGCCGGAACGGTCGATCGAGGTACAGCGGCTGCTCGGCAGCGACATCGTCATGCAGTTCGACCAGCTTGTGCCTACGACGTCGGGCCCCGATGAGCAGCGCGAGGCGATGGAGCGCTCGATCCGGTGGGCGAAGCGTTCGCGCGACGAGTTCGACCGCGGCGGCGACCATGGCGATCGCGCGGCCATCTTCGGAATCCAGCAGGGCGCACTCGACCAGACGCTGCGCCGCGCGTCGGCCGAAGCGCTGATCGAGATCGGCTTCGACGGCTACGCTGTCGGCGGATTGGCCGTCGGCGAGGGACAGGAGGCGATGCTCGGCTGCTTGGACTTCGCCGTTGAAATGCTGCCGGTGGACAAGCCGCGTTACCTCATGGGGGTCGGCAAGCCCGACGACATCGTCGAAGCCGTGATGCGTGGGATCGACATGTTCGACTGCGTGCTCCCGACGCGCTCGGGACGCACGGGGCAGGCGTTCACCGCGGACGGGCCGCTAAACATGCGCAACGCCCGCTTTGCCGAGGACGAGGAGCCAATCGAGACCGGGTGCGCGTGCCCGGCGTGCACGCAGTTCAGCCGGGCTTATGTCCACCACCTCGTGAAGTCAGGCGAGATCCTCGGCGCAATGCTGATGACGCAGCACAATCTATGGTTCTACCAGCGCATGATGCAGGACCTTCGGGATGCGATTGCGGCGAATGCGTTGAAAGACCACGCCCGGAGCTTTCTGGCTCGATACCGCGGCAGGTGCTGATTGCCGCCAGGCGATGCGAGTGGTAGCGTTACCACTCCGACATTCGGAGACGACCGATGCGTCACTTGTTCGCCGTCTCGTTCATCTCGGTCGTGCTCGCGACCTCCGCCGCCGCAGCCCCGGCACCGAAGGAAAGCTGGGGCAAGGTGGGAATCACGCTCGCGCAATACCGGCGCGATTCGATCGAGTGCGGCCTGCAGGGCTATTACACCGACATTTCCGAGACCGCGGACGCCCAGGCATTCGTCAAGGCATCGCAGCAGCTTGACGCGGTCACGACCGGCGCCTCCGCGCCGATGACAATCGACAGCAATCCAATGGGCCCAGACTCGACGAATATCGGCGAGCAAGCGGCCGGCTACGCCCAACAGCAGCAGCATATCGTCGACAGCGTCCGCCCCGACGAGCGCTACAAGAGCCTCAAGCAGCTGCTGGTGTCGAAGGCCGAGCAATGCCTGGTCGGCCGCGGCTATTCCAAGTTCGAACTGACCGAGGAGCAGCGGCACGCTCTGCGCAAGCTCAAGGCGGGGTCGGACGAGCGGCGCGCCTATCTCTACAGGCTGGCCAGCAACCCGGCAGTCCTCCACAACCAGAAAACCGCCGGGCAGCCCTGATCGCTCAGATTGCGTCGTCTTTGACGGCGGCGAGATCCTCTACTTCCGGCGTGCGCTGGATCTTGTCCTCGGTCCGAAGCTCGAAGTCGCTCGCGTCATGGCGCTCGTGGAGCTGTTCGCGTTCATCGCCGGTCAGCTTGTTCACGATCCTTCCGCGCTTCACCGCGGGTCGTGCGTCGATCGCCCGTGCCCAGCGCAGCACATGCTCATATTCGTCCGTGGCGAGGAACTCAGCCGCGCCGGGGTAATTCCGCCCGAGCGCCACGCCGCCGTACCATGGCCAGATGGCGATATCGGCGATCGTATAATCCGAGCCGGCGACATATTCGCTGTCCGCAAGACGGCGGTTCAGGACGTCGAACTGGCGCTTCGCCTCCATCGAATAGCGGTTGATCGCATATTCGATCTTCTCAGGCGCGTAGGCGAAGAAATGGCCGAAGCCCCCACCGAGGAAGGGCGCGCTGCCCATCTGCCAGAACAGCCAGGAGAGCGTTTCCGCGCGCTCCGGTCCTGACTTGGGCAGGAACTCGCCGAACTTCTCCGCGAGGTAGAGGAGGATCGCGCCGCTTTCGAAGACGCGCACCGGCTTGGAACCGCTGCGATCGACCAGCGCCGGGATCTTCGAATTCGGGTTCACCTCGACGAAGCCGCTTCCGAACTGGTCGCCCTCGCCGATCCGGATCGGCCAGGCATCATATTCCGCTTGCCTGTGGCCTTTCGCCAGCAGCTCCTCGAATATGATGCCGACCTTCTGCCCATTGGGCGTGGCGAGCGAATAGAGCTGGAACGGATGCCTGCCTACGGGAAGTTCTTGTTCGTGGGTCGGGCCGGCAATGGGACGGTTGATGTTGGCGAACTGGCCGCCGCTGGGCTGTTCCCATTTCCAAACTTTGGGAAGTACGTATTCGGTGCTGCTGTCGCTCATCACGGTTCCTTAAATCTCCAGCCCGGAGGCCGGAGCTAGGAACCCCTGCAGCAGCTTTCCAGTGTCAGCGATGTGCCCTAGCCCGCGCTCACGGACAGGAACGAGGGAAGCGGCCCGTTCCATTCGTTGCTGATGTCCTCGACGACCGGCGAGCGCTCGCGTGCCGACTCCCGCGGCTTCGCTTCTTCCGAGGCTGTTCTAGTCGGCAATTTCTCGGCCTTAGCGCGTTTCTCGCGTTTTGCCGGCTTCGCAGTCTCGGCGGTTTCGAGCGCCTCGCCGCCCGTGCGCGGAATCTTGTGGCCGATCAGCTTTTCGATTCGGTCGATCGCTTCACCGTCCGCCCGGGTGGCCAATGTAATCGCGATGCCCTTCATACCCGCGCGTCCGGTGCGCCCAATGCGGTGGATATAGTCGTCGGGCTGCCAGGGAACATCGAAGTTGATTACGTGGCTGACGCCTTTGACATCGAGTCCGCGCGCAGCGACGTCGGAAGCAACGAGAACCGTGATCTCGTCCTTCTTGAAGCGGTCGAACTCGGCGATCCTGTCCGATTGGTCCATGTCGCCTTGGATCTGTCCAGCCGCGAAACCCGAACGCTTGAGGCTGCTCGCAAGCTCGCGGACCGTCGTCTTGCGGTTGGCGAAGACGATCGCGTTCTTGAACTCCTCGTGGCGGAGGATGTCGCGCA
>Ga0070684_100004256_pt1 | contig 10845 bp, 9 predicted proteins | sample KBSC723LmetaG_FD_65653 | JGI IMG/M metagenome (GOLD analysis project Ga0070684, IMG submission 65653) | Corn rhizosphere microbial communities from Kellogg Biological Station, Michigan, USA - KBS C7.2-3L metaG | ecosystem: Host-associated > Plants > Roots > Rhizosphere ...
TGGTTGACCGAAAATCAACCATTCCGAACCAAAAGTGGCGGCGATCTCTCCGTTGTGGAGAAAAGTGGGGAATCGCCGTCATGAACAAATGGACCAGGTCCATCCTCGCCGCGAGCCTGTCCGCAGCTCCGCTCCTTGCCCTTGCGGCCCCGGCCAACGCCGGCGTCGGCGACCTCCTGGTCGCACCGACCCGGCTGGTCCTCGACGGGCACCGTGGAGCGGAAGTCATCCTCAACAATATCGGCGACCAGCCGGCCACCTACCGCATCTCGGTCGAGTTCCGGCGCATGACGGAGAACGGCGACCTGGTCGACGTCGCGGCGCCGACGCCCGCCGACAAGACCGCCGAGGACATGGTCGTTTATGCGCCGCGCAAGGTCACGCTTGCGCCGCATGAGCCGCAGGCGATCCGCGTCGCCGTGCGCCCGCCCGAGGGCCTCGCCGATGGCGAATATCGTGTGCACATGCTGTTCCGCGCGATCCCGCCGGCGACGCCGGCGGTGCAGCCGAGCGGCGAGCAGGCGAAGGGCGTGCAGTTCAAGCTGACGCCCGTCTATGGCGTGACCATCCCGGTGATCGTCCGCCTCGGCAACCTCCAGGCTGCCGCTGGCATCGCCAACGTCCATCTCGACAAGAAGCCCGGCGGCGCCGCGGTCGATTTCGACATCACGCGCACGGGCTCTCGCTCAACTTACGGCGAAGTTCGCGTGCTCAAGGCCGGGGTCAAGGACCCGATCGCGGCCGTGAAGGGGATCGCCGTCTATACCGAGATCGGTACTCGCCATGTCACCGTTCCCGTCGCCGATAGCTTCAAGGGCGATCTCAGCGGTCCGGTGACGGTCGAATATATCGAGACCACCGACGACGGCTCGCACCTCCTCGCCCAGACCCAGGCGGTGCTGCGCTAGGGCGCGACGGCCGAGCGCGGATCAGGTCCGATGCCGGGCGGCCGCTCCTGGCTGCGCAAGACAGCGATGCTGCTGGCGCTGTGCGCCGGCAGCATCGCCGCATCTGCGCCCACGACGCCGGCTCCGCGAAATACTGCTCCCGTTTGGACTGCCGATCCGGACGAGCAGTTCATCCTCGACGTGAACATCCGCCAGCTGCGGTTGGGCGACACGGTCCGGGCCTACAACGCGCCCGAAGGTCCATGTGTCGTCTTAGGCGACTTTGTGAAGGCGCTCGACGTGCCGATCCGCGTCGACCTCCTCGCCAAGAAGGCGAGCGGGTGGGCGTTCAAGGAAAGCAACAGGCTCAATATCGATCTCGCGGCGCGCTCTGTCGCATTCGGCTCGAAGAGCGAGCCTCTTGCCCCCGGCGCGGTGCGCGAGACGCCCGAGGGCTGGTGCGTCCAGACCTCGGCGCTCAGCCGCTGGTTCGGCATCGGCGTCACTCCGCTCACGGCCGGATCCGTGCTGCTGCTGCAGTCCGAGACCAAGCTTCCGATCGAACTCGAAATGGAGCGGCAGGAGCGCGCCGCGCACATTCACCGCGCGAGCTTCGACCTCGGCAGCCTTCCCCAGGTGCGAATCCCGTACCGGATGTGGCGGACCCCGGCGCTCGACTTCGTCGTCAGCGGCGGGATGACCTACCGCGCCGGTGACGGGGTCCAGGTCGACCGCCAGAGCTCGGTCTATGCCGCCGGCGAGATCGCGCATTTGTCCTACGATGCGCAGATCACGACGACGGCGAAGGGCAAGCCCAACCTGCTGCGGGTGCGGGCGTTCCGTTCGGACCCCGACGCGAACCTGCTCGGGCCGCTTCATGCGACACACATCGGCGCGGGCGACGTCGAGGGTTTCGACAGCGCGCTCACGGGGTCGGTCGCGGCTGGCCGCGGCGCCGTGCTGACCAACCGGCCGCTCGCCGCGCGCACCGCGTTCGACCGCACGCGGATCGAAGGCGACCTGCCGACCGGCTGGGAGGCCGAAGTCTACCGCAACGGGGAGTTGCTCGGCTTTGCCAAGTCGGACGCCTCGCAGCGCTATGTCTTTGATGACGTTCAGCTTCTTTACGGGGAAAACCAGATCCGCATCGTTCTCTATGGACCGCAGGGCCAGGTGCGCGAACGCAACGAACTGCTCGACGTCGGCCAGGACAATGTGCCCAAGGGCAAGACCTGGTATTGGATCGGCGCAAACCAGCCCGGCCGCGACCTCATCAGCATCGAAAAGCCTCCCGACGCGGCGGCTTTGCCGACCGCGCAGGCGACCGCATCGCTGGAGCATGGCCTCGACTCGCGCACATCCGTTGGGGTGCTGGCGCGGGCGATGCTTATCGGCGACCAGCGCCTGACCTTCGTCGAGGGCACCGTTCGCCGATCGGTGGGCGCGGCGATGTTCGAGCTGAGCGGCGCGCGCGAATCGAACGGCGGAACGGCCGCGCATGCCCAGCTGCTCGGCAAGTTCGGCCCTGTTTACGTGAATGCCGAGGCACTTATCGCGAATGATTTTCATTTGCGCGGAGGCGGCGAGGAATCGCAGCGGGAGGGGCGGCTCTCGCTCGACGTGCCGTTCAAGCTGGGCAAGACTTTGGTGCCGGCGCATGCCGAAATGCATGTGACGGACCGTCCCGACGGCTCGCGAACGCTCGAGGCGGCGAGCCGCTTGTCGGTCGCCTTCGACCGCTTCGACCTCGGCGCGAACATGACTTACCAGAAGAACTACTTGCCGGTGGGACCGGCGCCGCCGGGCGAGATGCAGATCGGTCTGCTCGGCAGCGGCCGTGTCGGCGCCGTGCGGCTCCGCGGGTCGGCCGATTTCGACGTCAATCCTGCGGCCCGGTTCCGCGACGCCGAAGTCTCGGCTTACTGGTCATCGTCGGACAACAGCGATTGGGAGGGCGACCTCGCCTATGACGGGCTGCTGCATCGGGTGCGGGCGCGCGTCAGCCATATCCTGCGCATCGACTCGATGGCCATCGCGCTGACCGGTGAAGCGGACACGCACGGCGATGTCGCCGCCGGCTTCAACATCAATTTCTCGCTCGATCCGCGGCACGGCTTCACCCTCTCGCGAAGGCCGCTCGCCCAGGGCGGAATGGTCCATGCGACGGTCTTTCGCGATCTCAACTCGAACGGACTGCACGACCCGGGCGAGCCGTTCGAGAAAGGCGCGCTGATCACCACCGGCACGCGCCAGGCCGAGCGCAAGACCGACGCCAACGGTTCGGTCACGATCGGCGGTCTCACCGCCTACCTTCCGCTGCCGGTCGGCATCGACGCGACCAGTCTCGACGACCCGATGCTCGTCCCCGAAAAGCCGCTGCAGGTCGTCGTTCCGCGTCCCGGCATTCCGGCCGACGTGCAGATCGCGCTGGCCGGCGGCGGCGACATCGAGGGCGCGTTGATCAAGAGCGGCGAGCTGGGCTTCGAGGGCGTCGACCTCGAGCTGATCGACTCCGCCGGCAAGATCGCCGCCGTGGCACGGACCGATTTCGACGGCTTCTTCCTGTTCGATCGCGTGGCGTACGGCAGCTACACGCTCCGCGTGAACGCGGCGTCGGCCGCGGCGGTCAAGATCTCGCCTGAGCTCGGCATCAAGATCGTGGTCTCGGGCAAACGTCCAGTCGTGCGCCTCGGCTCGATCCAGCCGCGGCCGCAACCCAACATCGCGTCGGCCGGCGGGCCGGTGACCGGCGCGCCCTGATTGAGGTCCGCTGGAAGGTGAGCATGCAATCAGGCTGTTTCCCGGACAGCCTTCGATTGCATGCTGGTGCGGTCGAGAAGACTCGAACTTCCACGGCCTTTCGGCCACAGCGACCTCAACGCTGCGCGTCTACCAGTTCCGCCACGACCGCACGTCATGAAATTGCCGGCTCGGGAGCGCCGGCACTGGCAAGGCGCGGCCCCTAGCAAAGGGCCTCGCCGGGCGCAATGCCGCCCCGAATGCCGCTCAATTTGGTCCATAACGGGACAATAGTTAAAGCCGCATTTACCATTTGCGTGAGAGCACGTTAGGCGTGCTCATGCTCTTGTTCGCAGCAACTGCTCTAGCGACCTCGCTCGCGCCACCGTCACCGCCGCGAGCAACCGCGGCCGTCGTGCAGGCGACGGCAACGATCCGCGTCGTGTCCGGCGTTGCGCTAAAGCTCGATGCGCCGGCCAATCCAGGCGCGCCGCGCTCGCGAAATTCGGCCATCCGCGCTTCGGACGGTACGCTCGCGCCAGCAAAACTCATTGAATTCAAGTAACTTAGCCGTTCAGGCCGTGGGCTCGCCGAGCGTGATGGTCAGTTCGTCTCCGCCGGGTGGGACGTTGACTTCGGCGCTGTTGAAGCTGGCGCTCGCGCCCGCCGGAAGCGAGCGCGCGGGCGGGGCGATCGTCCAGCTGTAGACGACCTTGCCGGCGCGGCTCTTGAGCTGCGCACGGAGTGGCGGGACATCCTGTTCCCTTGTGGTCGGGTTCACTACGCGCCCCGTCACCGTCAGCAGCTCGTTGCCGCTTTCGAGGCGCTGCCGGTCCATGTGCGTCGTGACCAGCGCGAGCGGGCTCGTCCCCCCGGCCACGAGGCCGAGGCGCGCCTTCAGCTCCATCGGTGCGAAGAACCAGAACAGGGCGGCAAGCAGGATCACCACCAGCGCGATGATCAATATGGTCGTCAGCCGGCTGCGCCGTTCCGGTTCGACTTCGTCGGGCGCGGCAAAGGGGCTGAACACGTCGGGCGCTGCCTCCGCTTCGGGCGGCTCCTTCCAGTCCTCTGCGGCCGAAGCTGTTGAGCTTGCTTGCGTTTCTTGGACCTCGGCGGGGATTTCGATGCCGGCAGGCTGGTCCGCGTCGGGCGCAACAGTTTCGCCCTCCATCGCCGCTTCTTCATAGGCCCGTTCCTCGGCTTCCGGACCGGATCGCGGGTCGATCAGCGTAGCCTCGGCGAGGCTCTCTTCTTCTTCGGCCTCTGGAGTCGAAGGGGCGTCCTGCTCCGCCTCCATCGGACTCGGGGCTTCTTCATAGGCTGCATCGGTCGCGGCAGGCGGCTGCGCGTCCTGCGCGCCTTCTTCGGGATCCTGGTGCCAGCTATGCTTGCAAGCCGCACAGCGAACCTGCCGTCCCTCCGGGGGGATGGCGTTATCCTTCACCACATATTGCGTTCCGCAACTGGGGCAGGTGAGGATCATAATCAGCAAAAGCCCTCTTCCGGGACGGTGAGCGCAAGGTAAACAGGAATGCGCATGGCTTGGCAAGTTGGCGGGCAGCCCTGCAAGGGTTCCGCCAGGCGGGGAGGGTGAGTGGCTGCAGTTGCCGAATTCGACAGCGTTGGGCTGCGCTACGGCACCGGAGCCGAAGTGCTGCGCGACCTCGATTTCCGGCTGCGTAGCGGCGCCTTCTATTTCCTCACCGGCCCGTCGGGCGCTGGCAAGACGTCGCTGCTGAAGCTCCTCTATCTCGCGCAGCGGCCGACGCGCGGGCGGATCAGCCTGTTCGGCGAGGAGCTGACGGAGGCGCCGCGGGATGCGCTGCCGCCGTTCCGCCGTCGCATTGGCGTCGTGTTCCAGGATTTCCGCCTGATCCGCCACATGTCGGCTTTCGACAATGTGGCGCTGCCACTGAGGGTCTCCGGCGTGCCTGACGAGGAGGTGGAGGGGCCGGTGCGCGAGATGCTCGCGTGGGTCGGTCTTGCCGACCGCGCCAGTGCGCGGCCGCCGACGCTGTCGGGCGGCGAGCAGCAGCGCGTGGCGATCGCGCGGGCCGTGATCAACCGGCCGGAGCTGCTCGTCGCCGACGAGCCCACGGGCAACGTCGACGCGGAGATGGCCAACCGCCTGATGGGCCTGTTCACCGCCCTCAATCGCCTCGGAACGACTGTCGTCGTCGCCACCCACGATGTCGGCCTGATCAACGCCACCCCCGGGGCGCAGCTCATCCGGTTAGAGAACGGCACGCTCGTCGATCCGACGGGCTCGCTCCGCAATCCGCCGCGCCCCTCGAAGGGGCAAGGCTGATGCTCAACTGGCTGTTTGTCGCGCCGGCGGAGCGGCGGCTGCTCGGCGCGACCGCGAGGCGGACGTCGACGGCCTGGGTCATCGCGATCATGAGCTTCTCGATCATGCTGATCGCCGCAAGCGGCCTTGCCCTTGCGAACACGGCGGGGGTGCTGAGCCGGGCCATCGAGGCACGCTACGCGCTTGAAGTCCCCGGCGGCGGGGCGAACCTCGATGCTTTGCTCAAGACGGTGCGCTCGTCCGCTGGAGTCACGTCGGCCGAAGCGGTGCCCGAAATCGAAATGCGCCGAACACTGGAAAAATGGCTGGGACCCGCGGCTGAAAGCGCCGAGCTGCCGGTGCCCGCGCTAATCAACTTCGATGCGGGTTCAGGCGCCAATCTCAATGCGATCCAGGCGCGGGCCCAGGCAATCGCGCCCGGCGCACGCGTCAGCGCGCACCGCGACAGCGTCGCGCCGCTGCTCCATTCGCTGAGGCTGCTGCAGTGGGTCGCGTTCGGGCTGGTGCTGCTGCTGAGCGCGGCAGCGGCGGCGGCCGTCGTGCTCGCTGCCCGGGGGGCGCTCGACACGCATCGCTTCACCATCGACGTGATGCACGGGATCGGCGCGACCGACCTTCAGGTCACGCACCTGTTCCAGCGCAAGATTGCGATCGACGCCTTCATCGGCAGCATCGGCGGTGCGCTGGCCGCGGGAATCGTGCTCCTGCTGCTGACCACGGGCGCGAGCTTCGCGGGCGAGCTGACCGGCGGCGCGACACTGGGGCTGATCGACCTGCTGATCCTCGCGCTCCTTCCGCTTGCGCTGACGGCGCTCGCCACCTGGGTTGCCCGAACAGCCGTGTTACGGGCATTGCGCGAAGCCTTATGATCACCCGCGCCGGTGCGCTCCTCCTGCTGCTTTACGCGCTCGCCTTCATCGTCTTCGCGTTTACACTCGGGAATCCCGCGCCGGCCAACACCCCTGCGACGGATGCTGCCGTTGTCCTCACCGGCGGCGCAGGGCGCTTCGAGCATGCGATGGACGTCCTCCGCGCGGGCAAGGTGAAACGGCTGCTGGTGTCGGGTGTCGATCCGTCGGTCACGAAACCCGATCTCGCGCGGCGAAGCCCCGGCGCGCGGAGCTGGCTTGCCTGCTGCGTCGACCTTGGCAGCGAATCGGTCGACACGCGCTCGAACGCCGAAGAGGCAGGGCGGTGGATGGCGAAGCACCATTACAGCTCGGTCCGGCTGATCACGAGCGACTGGCATATGCGCCGCGCCCGCTACGAGTTCGACCGTGCGCTCGGTCACAAGTACAAGATTGTACCTGACGCGGTCCGAACCGAGCCGAGTTTCCTCACCCTATTCGGCGAGTACAACAAATATCTGCTGCGCCGCCTGGCGGTCTGGGTCGACCTCTGATGGCGACCCTGCGGTCGCTGCTCTACGCGGCCCTGTTCTATGCCGCGACCCTGTTGTGGGTGCTCGGCGGTCTGGCGGCCTCGGTCTTTGGCGAGCGGCCGACGCTTGCGGTCGTGCTGAGCTGGGTCGACGTCCATCACTGGCTTGCCCGACAAGTTCTCGGCATCGAGACGCGGGTCGAAGGCGCCATTCCGGCGGGCGCGCACCTGATCGCGGTGAAGCACCAGTCGATGTTCGAGACCCTGGAGATGGTGCGGCTCACGAACCTGCCGATCATCGTCATGAAGAAGGAGCTCTCGGACATCCCGCTCTTTGGCTTCATGACCGGGCGTTATGGCGTCATTCCGGTCGAGCGGTCCGCCGGCGCCAGGGCGCTTCGCACCCTGGTCGAGCAAGGGCGAAAGGCGGTCGCCAGCGGACGGCCCATTATCATTTACCCCGAAGGGACGCGCGTGCCCGTCGGGGCAACGCCGCCGCTCAAGTCCGGCTTCGCCGCGTTGTACCGGGCGCTTGGCCTTCCGGTGATCCCGGTCGCGGTGGACAGCGGCAGACTGTGGGGCAGTGGCCTGGTGCACCGCAGCGGGGTGGTCACGTTCAAGGTCGGCGAGCCGATCCCTGCAGGCTTGTCGCGCGACGAGATCGAAGCGCGCGTGCACGCGGCGATCAACGCGCTCGAACTAGCCCCTGAGGCGTGCGCCTAGCTTCTCCGCGGCGGCAACGATGCGCCTCGAGATTTCGCCGATCTGCTCGTCGGTAAAGCTCTTGTCGGCCGGCTGGAGCGTGACCTCGAAGGCGAGGCTGAGTCCGTCCGGCGACTCGAACCGGTCGAACAGGCGGGCATCGGTGATCGCGGCTTTGTCTGCACTGCGGATCGCCCGGAGCAGCGTGTCCGCTGTAAGGTCTGCAGGAACGATGAAGGCGAAGTCGCGCGTCACCGCCTGGAGCGCGGGCGGCGCGTAGGCCGGCCGTGCCCGGCTGCTCGAGCGCGGCGCGGGGATGGCGTCGAAGTAGATCTCGGCGGCGACCGAACCTGGCGGTGCGTCGAGCGTCCTGCTGAGGCTCGGATGCAGCTCGCCGAAGGCGGCAACGATCGTCTTCGGTCCGAGCCCGAGCCGCGCCGAACGCCCCGGATGCCAGATGGGCCCGGCATCGGGCAGCACCTGCAGGCTGCCGACCGGAGCACCGGCCGCATCGAGCAGCGCCGTGACCTCGGCCTTGGCGTCGAAGGCATCGAAGTTCTGTGCCTTGCCCGACCGCCAGCTGCGCGGCTGGCGCTCGCCGGCGAGCAGCAGGCCCAATGTCGGGTGCTCCGCGTCGGCCAGATAGCGGCGGCCGATCTCGAATAGCCTCACCGAAGACGCGCCGCGATCAAGGTTGCGCCGAGCCGCCGCGATCAGCCCGGGCAGCAGCGACGGGCGCATCACCTTCATCTCTTCGCTGATCGGGTTCGCGAGCTTCCACTCTCCCCCGCCGAACACTTCCGCTTCCTTTTCCGAGATGAAGCTCCAGGTCACCGCTTCGTCAAGTCCGCGCGCCGCGGCGGTGCGGCGCACGCGCCGCTCGATCAGCTGCGATCGGGTCGCGGTCGGCTTGGCGACGCCCGGTGCCCGGTCGAGCGGGGTCGAGGGCACTTGGTCATAGCCGACGATGCGCGCGACCTCTTCCACCAGGTCTGCCGGGCCTTCGACGTCGCGCCGCCAGGTCGGCACCGCGACCTCGCTGCCGCTGACGTCGAAGCCGAGCCGCTCGAGAATGTCCTTCTGCTGCTGTTCGGGGACGTCGATCGCGCCGAGCGCCTCGGTCCGTTTGAAGTCGAACACGATCACCCGCTTCTCGATGGGCGGGTTGCCGACGCGGAGCGCAGCCGAGGCTTCGCCGCCGCAAATGTCGAGGATCAGGCCGCTCAGGATGGCGAGGCCGTCGTCGAGAAAGGCAGGATCCACGCCGCGTTCGAACCGGCTTCGCGCGTCGCTGGTGAGGCCGAGCGCCTGGCCGGTGCGCGCGATCCGCTCGGGGGTGAAATAGGCGACTTCGAGCATCACGTCTCTCGTCGCCTCGCTGACTCCCGAATCCTCGCCGCCCATGATCCCTCCAATGTCGTGGACCTGAGCGTCGTCGGCGATCACCGTCATGAACGGCTGGAGCGCATATTCCTTCTCGTTGAGCGCGAGCACCTTCTCGCCCGGCTTGGCAGGACGCGCAGTGAGGGCGCCCTTGAGCTTGGCGATGTCGTAGGCGTGGGCCGGCCGCCCGAGGTCGAGCATTACATAATTGGTGATGTCGACCAGCGCCGAGATCGGCCGCTGCCCGGCCGACTTGAGTCGCCGTTGCATCCACTCGGGCGAGGGGCCGTTCGTCACGCCCGTAATGGCCCGGCCGAAGAAGGCGGGGCAGCCGTCCGGATCCTCGATCCTGATCGGCACGGGGCAGGGAAAGTTTCCCTCGACCTGCGGGACGGCGAGCGGCTTCAGCGTCCCCACGCCCGCAGCGGCGAGATCGCGCGCGATTCCGCGCACCCCCATGCAGTCCTGGCGGTCGGGCGTCACGGCGACGTCGAACACCGGATCGCCGAGCGCGGCATAGTCGCTGAACCCCGCGCCCACAGGCGCATCGGCCGGAAGCTCGATGATGCCGCTGTGGTCGTCGCCGAGCTCGAGCTCGCGCGCCGAGCACATCATTCCGCGACTTTCGACCCCGCGGATGGCCGCGACCTTCAGCGTCAGGTCGGAGCCCGGAATGTACGCGCCCGGCGGGCCGAACACGCCGAGCATGCCTGCATGCGCATTGGGCGCGCCGCAGACCACCTGGACCGCCTCGCCGGTGCCCGCGTCGACCGTCAGCACCTGAAGCTTGTCCGCCTGCGGGTGCTTTTCGGCGGTCAGCACCTTGGCGACGCGAAACGGCGCCAGTGCCTCGGCGGGGTTGGAGACATTCTCGACCTCGAGTCCAATCGCGGTGAGCTTCTCGGCAATCTGTTCGGCAGAAGCATCGGTCTCGAGATGCTGCTTCAGCCACGAAAGGGAAAATTTCATGATTTGCCCTTTCGTGCTCCGGCGCCGGCCGGAGCCCAGTCAAGCAAAGGGCGAACCTGGACCCCGGCCTTCGCCGGGGAACAGGAGAGCGAGAATTTCATGCGCCCACCCCGCCCGAGAGCGTCGGCACGTCGAGCGCGCGAAAGCCGTAATGCTTGAGCCAGCGGATATCGCCGTCGAAGAAGGCGCGCAGGTCGTCCATGCCATATTTGAGCATGGCAAGGCGGTCGATCCCGCAGCCGAAGGCGAAGCCCTGCCACTCGTCGGGATCGAGGCCGCAATTGGCGATCACACGCGGATGGACCATCCCGCTGCCGAGCACCTCCATCCAGCCTTCCTGCCCGCCGACGACGCGGCGGCCCTTCTCCATCGACCAGCCGACGTCCACTTCGGCCGACGGCTCGGTGAAGGGGAAGTAGGAGGGGCGCATCCTGAGCACGACGTCGTCGCGCTCGAAGAACGCCTTGAGGAAGG
>Ga0070684_100004259_pt1 | contig 10844 bp, 7 predicted proteins | sample KBSC723LmetaG_FD_65653 | JGI IMG/M metagenome (GOLD analysis project Ga0070684, IMG submission 65653) | Corn rhizosphere microbial communities from Kellogg Biological Station, Michigan, USA - KBS C7.2-3L metaG | ecosystem: Host-associated > Plants > Roots > Rhizosphere ...
CCGGGCGCGGCGGTTCGACGGCCACCGGGGGCATCGGCGGCACCGCAAATACAGCAGGTACGACAGGCACCGGCGGCAGCGCGACGGGCGGCGATCAATGCAAGGCCGTCGGCTGGGCCACGCGCACCGGGCGGACCGGCGGAAGCTTCACCGTCACGGGCGGCGGCAGCGCAACCCCCATCGTCGTGAAGACCTTCGCGGAGCTGCAGCAGTACGCGTCGGACGGTCAGGCGCGCGTAATTCACATCGACGGCACTCTCGGCAACGGATGGTCGGGGAACTCTGGCGATCGGCTGGAGATCAAATCGAACAAGACGATCGTCGGCCTGCGCGCAGGCACCCAGCTGAAGGCCGCGATCCACCTCAGCGGCGCGAGCAACGTCATTCTGCGAAACATCGTCGTCCGCGGTCCCGGATCGAACGAGGATCAGGCGTGGGACAACATCAACATCGAGGGGAGCTCGAAGAACGTCTGGGTCGATCACTGTGAATTCTGGGACGGCCAGGATGGCAACGCCGACGTCGTGAAGGGGCCCGACAACGTGACCTTCAGCTGGTGCATCTTCGGCTACGCGCTCGCCGGACATCCGCACAACCTCTCCAACTTGATCGCGTCGTCCGACAACGAGCCCGAGAGCGAAGGAAAGCTGGACATCACGTACATGTTCAACTGGTGGAACGGCGCGATGGAGCGCCAGCCGCGCTGCCGCTACGGCGAGATCCACGTGGTCAACAACCTGTACACGTCGAACGCGTCAGTCGGCGCGTCGCGGCTGGGCGTCACCAACGGCTTCTCGTGCAACGTGCTGACCGAGAACAATCACTTCATCGGCCAGGCCAATCCGATCGATCTGGGCAAGCAGGCCGGCACCGGCTCGGTCCAGCAAGCGACGGGCAACCTGTTCGAAAGCTGCACCGGCAATCAGAAAGGCAGCGGCACCGCCTTCACGCCGCCCTACGAATACAGGTCGATCATGGTGCCCGCGTCCGACGTGAAGGCGCTGGTGCAGAAGCAGGCGGGCGCGACCTTGACCAGTCCGCCGGCGTGCCCGTAAGCGCGCCGCCGCGTCGAGGCATCAGTTCGCCGCGCGGGCCGTGCAGCCGGCGTCCAGCTTGCGGCCCGGCGGCGGCGACGCGGCCGCGCGCTGCTCCTCTTCCTGCTGTTTCGGCGCTTTCGGCTTCGCCGTTGGAAAGAGAAACGCCAGCTGGATCCGCAGCTGCCAGTTCCCGATCTCGGTGGCGTTGTCGGCGTGCAGATTGTAGTAGCCCTGCACCTGTCCGTTCAGCGGCAGCTTGCCGAGCTTGAAGATCTTCCCGATGCCGCCGCCGAACGGGACGGTCCATTCGTTTCCGTCGCTCGCCTTCCAGTTGAACGTCAGGATCGGCGAGCTCGACAGATACCAGGCGTGGGCGAGGTTGTAGTTCACGAAGTACTGGATGGTCATGAGGCTGACGGCGGATCGGTCATCGGGCCCGGCGAACGACCAGATCTGGCTGGCGAGCGCGCCCACGGTCCAGTGCTTGGTCTGAACCAGACCGACCGCTGACGGACCGACCGACCACTTGCCCGTCCCCACCGCCGTCTGCGTCGCCGTCGGGAGAAGAAAGGCGGGGCCGACGCCCCAGATGAGCTTTCCGGCGTTCGCCGGCGACAGGAAGAACGTCGGGTTCGCGTCACCGACCGCCGACGTTCCGCCGGTGGCGCTGTCCAGAAACGGCTGGTAGCTGATCGGGACGACGATGCGCGAGATCAGCATCCAGCTTTCGGAGAGGTGAAGCGGGATGACCGGCTGGATGTTCAGCGTGTTCGCGGCGCGGTCGTTCGGTCCGACGTTGTAGGTGGTGTTGTTCTGGAACGGCACGCTGACGAGATCGGCGACGGGGTTCTGCACCGACTTGGCCAGTTGCTCGGCATCTCCCTGTTCCTCGGCGGAGGGCTGGTCGGTGTCGGCCGGCTCTGCGGCCGCCGCCAGCCGCGGGATCCAGGAAAGGATCCAGATTCCGGCGAGAACGATCGTCCCGGAAGATCGGGTGCTGAGCATGTGCGCAAACCTCCCGCCGGCATGGTGCGCATCCCGTGCCCACCCCGATCGGCGAGCCGCGCGAAATCAGGTGCCGCCTGATCCGGGTTTACTCGGCGGCGGCGGGCGCGTCGTCTTCTTGCGGTCGTCCGCTGGTGGCGCCGGTATCGGGACGGTAGCGCCAGAACGCGGGGAGCAACGGGATGCAAAGCAGGACGGCGGCGAGGCAGATCCATCCGCCGGCGACGATCGAAAAGGTCGTCGACCGTGCCGAGGCCATCCAGCCGGCGCGCGCGTTGCCGAGCAGCGGACCCGTCATGTAGCTGATCATCTCGACGCCGGCCAGGCGGCCGCGCAGGTGCGTCGGGATCGTCTCGTTCCAGATCGTCATCCGGAAGAGGCCGCTCACCGCGTCCGCGGCGCCTGCCAGGGCGAGACAACCGAGCGCGAGCGGGAAGTTGCCCGCGTGCCCGAGCGCGACGATGGCGACGCCCCACCCCGCCGCCGCGATCACGACCGCGGCGCCGCGGCGCGAGACCTTCTTGGACCAGCCCGAGAAGAGCGTCATCACGAAGCTGCCGAGCGGCATCGCCGCGTACAACCAGCCGGCGGCGGACGCGCCGCCCCAGCCCTGCGCCAGCGCCGGGAACAGCGCCATCGGCATCGCGAACGTCATCGCGACGATGTCGACGACGTACGTGCCGATCAGCTCGGGGCGGCGGCGCGCATAGTCGAGGCCCTCGACGATGCTGCGCAGGCCCGGCTTCGCGGCCTCCGGCGCGGCGGGCATGTCCGCCATGCGCGCGAGCGCGACCAGCGAGACGACGAACGTGCCGACGTCGATGAGGTACGTGGCGCCCATCCCGAACTGCGCGATGCAGATGCCGCCGATGGCCGGGCCGGCGACGGCGCCCAGCGTTCCGCGCAGTCCCGTCAGCGCCGCGGTGGCGGGCAGCTCGTCGCGGTCGACGAGCCGCGGGGACATCGCCTCCAGCGTCGGGCGGTGGAAACCCGCGACGGCGGACGACGCCGCCGCGAGCACGAAGATCGCCGTGACATTCGGGTGCGGCAAGAACGCGTTCACCGCGAGGGCCAGCGACAGGAGGCTCAGCAGCACCTCCGCGCCGATGAGCAAGCGGCGGCGATCCATCGCGTCGGCGTAGGCGCCGCCCAGAAGCGCGGACAACAGCAGCGGCACCAGCTGCACGGTGCCGAGCAAGCCGACCGCCAGGCTGGATCCGGTCAGCTGAAACAGCTGATACGGAACAGCGACGTACGTGATCATGCTGCCGAAGAACGAGACGAACTGGCCGATGAAAAGCAGCCGGAAGTCTCGGTGCCGCCGCAGCGGCGAGGTATCGAGGAGCAAAGGCGACCTTCTTCTAGTCGTTGTTAGCGGGGCCGCTTCGCGTCGGCGCGGGCGTCGTCCGCGTCGTCGTCCTCGGCGAGGAGCCGGTACAGCGCCTTGCGTGCCTCGGCGAGGATGCGCCGCGCCTCGGCGATCTGCGTGGCCGATCCGGCGCTCACCACCTGCAGCGCGGCGGCCCCGACCTGCTTGAGGAGGTGGAACATCTCGGGGATGTCGTCGCCGGCGGCGTCGCTCAGCGTCTCCCACGGCGCGGTGTTCTCCTCGGCGTGGGTCGTCGCCTCGGCGCGGCCGCGCGCCGTCAGGCTGAAGACGCGCCCGCCGCCCGATGACTCGGCGGTGATCAGGCCTTCGTCTTCCAGCTGCTGGAGCGCGGGGTACACGGCGCCCGGGCTCGGGCGCCACATGCCGCGGCTGCGCTGTTCCAGCTCCTGCATGATCTGGTAACCGTTGCGCGGCTGCTCGGCGAGCAGCGCGAGGATGCCGCTGCGGATGTCGCCGCGCCGGGCGCGCGCGCCGCCGCGACGGAACATGTTCAGGAAGCCGAACGCGGCGCCCGGGAACATGCGCGGGTCGAACGGCCGGCCGCGATGGCCGCCCCCGGGGCCGCCGGGGCCCGGGCCGCCGGGGCCCGGACGGCCGGGACCACGATGTCCTCCGCGGTGTCCGCTCATGTCGAGGTTCTGCCAGAAATTGTGATGGTCGTGCATGGGTACTGTCCTTTCGAAGCGCCAGTCTTCAGCGCATCTAGATACAATATAGATATATCTAGATCGAGCGACCGAGCAAGAGGAAATTCTCCCCGCCGGGGCCTCCTCTTGCAAAATAGATAGTCCTCTATTATAAGGGACAAGTCGCCATGGCCATCGAAGCCTGTCGTTAGCGTCCGAGGAGCGCCCGCGTGGGCGGTCCGGACGCTTTCAAGCGAAAGGACACTTCGATGAGAAATGGCAATGCCAGGTCGGCCTGGGTCGCGAGACTCGGCAGGGTTCCTCTGATCACGCTGACGCTCGCTGCGGTCGGACCGCTCGCGGGATGCTCGAGAGAACCGAGCGGTCACGCCGGCGTCGAATCGGCGGGTTCGATCGGCCTTCAGTTGACGGCCGGTCCGGGCATCACGCTGAACGCCGTCACGTACACGGTCACCGGCAGCGGCTTCACCAAGACGGGGCCGATCGACATCAGCGGCTCGCCGATCATCAGCGGGACGATCGGCGGCATTCCCGCCGGCAAGGCCTACACGATCACGCTGACGGCGACCTCCGTCGAGGACGGCACGCCGTTCACCGGATCGGCCACGTTCGACGTGACCGCCGGGGCGACGACGTCGGTGACGGTCCGTCTGCTCGGCACGGGCAAGACCGGGAACGGCTCGGTGTCGGTGAACGGCACCGTCAACGTGAAGCCGCGCATCGACGAGGTCACGGTGACACCGCAGACGGTCTTTGTCGGGAGCTCCATCAAGCTGTTCGCGGCCGGCACCGATCCCGACGGGTTCCCGTCGCCGCTCACCTATTACTGGTCGACCACGGGCGGCGTCATCGACAGCCCGATCGGGTCGAGCGCGACGCTGACCAGCGCGACGCCGGGCACCTTCACGATCAAGCTGACGCTGTCCGACGGCGACGCGACCGACACGGCGACCACGACGGTCACGTTCGTCAGGCCGTCCGCCGGTGGCGCGGGTGGCGGCGGTGGCGCGGGAGGCGCAGGCGGCGTCGCGACCGGACCGAGCAAGCCCAACATCTTGCTGATCATCGCCGACGACCTGGGCGCCGAGGCCACCAGCCTCTATCCCGATCTCGCGGGCGCGAAAGGCCAGGTGTCGATTCCGAACATCGAGGCGCTCGCGAGCAACGGTCTCGTGTTCGACAATGCCTGGGCGAGCCCCGTGTGCTCGCCGACCCGCGGCACCATCGTCAGCGGACAGTACGGCTTCCGCACCGGCGTGACGACCGTGGGGAACGTGCTGCCGACCTCGACGGTCACGCTCTTCGACCGCCTCACCGCCGAGAGCCCGACGTACACGCACGCCTTCTTCGGCAAGTACCATCTGGGCGGCGGAACCCCCGGCATCGATCCCCGCCCCGACACCGCGTTCCCGGACGCCACGAGGGTTCTCCAGCACGTCCGTGACCTGGGAATCACGACCTACCGCGGGATCCTCACGGGCGGCCTGGTCGACTACTTCAACTGGACGGCGTTCGACATCAACGGACCGGCCGTTCCGACCACGACGTACTCGACGACCGCGCTGACGGACTACGCGATCGACTTCATCCACCAGCAGCAGGCGACGAAGCCCGATCAGCCGTGGTTCCTCTACCAGGCGTTCAACGCGCCACACGCGGCGAACGGCGGCAACAATCCGTTCCAGGTGCCGCCGCCGCAGCTGCACCACGTCGATCTGAGCTCGGTCGGCAATCCGGCGCCGGGCGCCTACCAGACGAACATTCCCGTCTACCAGGCCGACATCCAGGCGCTCGACACGGAGCTTGGGCGCTTGCTCGCCGAGGTCGATCTCAGCAAGACGCTGATCATCGTGATCGGCGACAACGGCGTTCCGCCGCCCGTGAAGGACACGGCGACCGGGCTGCGCGACGCGAAGGGCAGCGCGTACGAGGGCGGCGTGAGGGTGCCGCTCATCGTCGCGGGCGCGGGCGTGACGCGTCGGGGCCGCGAGGACAACCTGTTCGTCACGAGCGACCTCTATGCGACAATCCTCGACGTCGCGGGCGTGCCGGTGAGCCACGTCAACGACAGCTGGAGCCTGAGGCCGTTGTTCGCGGACGAGGCCGCATCGAGTGGACGCGCCTACAACTTCTCGGAGATCTCGAACGGCACCAGCCAGCGCCAGTACGGGCTGCGCGACGCGCGCTTCAAGCTGGTCAACAACCTCGGGAAGTGGGAGCTCTTCGACCTGTTGGCCGACTCGCACGAGGCGATCAACTTGTTCTCGAACCCGCAGTATGCGGCGGTGCGCGGCGCTCTGCTCGCCGAGATCGCGAACCTGAACGCAGGCGCGGCGCCTGGCTACTTTCAGTTGCCGTGAAAATCTAGTGCCCGCAGCGCCGCCTGGATCGGGGCGCTGTCGGGGAAGCGCGCGCGGGCATCACGCAGCGTCGCCCGCGCGCGCTCGTCCTGCTGCGTGGAGTGTAATCCCACGCCGAACGCGTACGCGTAGTGGCTGTTGTCCGGCGCCAGCGCGCTGGCGCGTCCCAGCTCGCTGACGCCGCTCGTGATCTCCTTGCGGCGCACCAGCAACATTCCCAGGGCGAAGTGCGCGTCGGCCGACTCTGGATAGAGAGCGCAGGCTTTTCGCAGCAGCGTCTCCGCCGCGGCGTCGTCGCCGGTGCCGCGCAGGTCGTCCGCGAAATTCAGATACGCGATGAGCGAAGTGTCGTCACGGCGGAGCGCGCGTTCGAACGCCGCGCGCGCGGCATCCGGATCGCCGGCGGCGCGGCGCAGGCCGGCCCGCTCGACCAGCGCCTCGGCCCGATCGGCGTTCGCGGTGAGCCAGGCATCGTAGTCGCTCAGCAGAGCGGAGACGCCGTCACGCGCACCAACGGGCAGCGTCGCGTCCGCGGTCGCGTGCGCCAGCAGCGGCGCGGCCGCCAGGCGCACCGCCCGCGAGGCGTCGGTCGCCTCGCCTGCCAGCAATCGCGTGCGCGGGGCGCCCGGCGCAGACCGCAGCGCTTCGACCGCGCCCAGCCGCAACCATGGATCGTCGGCACGAAGCAGCGGCTCGGCGAGCACGGCCGCTGCTTCGGTCGGCGCGCCGTCGCCCAGCGCCGACAACGCGGTCGCCTTCGACAGCCCGGCCACCGTCGGGTCGCCGATCAGCGCGCGCACCGCCGCGACGGCGTCCGGCCGCTCATGCCGCGCGCTGGACAGCGCCGGACCGAGCCGCTCTGTTCCCCACGGCCCCTGGCGCCGCCCGCTGCGATGGCGGGCAATCGCGTCCGCCGCCCAGGCGTCGCCGCGCGCTTGATGGCAGACGCGGCACGCGTTCGGCGTCCCGAGCGTGGCGCTGAGATCGGGTCGCGGAACCGCGATGCGGTGATCGCGCCGTTCGTGAACGACCATGTACGTGCGCGGGGGCATGTGGCAGTTCACGCAGCGCGCGCCGTCCGTGTCGGCGACGTGGAAGTGGTGTTGCGGGCCATCGAACGTCTGCCGGTCGTGGCACCGCGTGCACAGCGCATTTCCGTCGGCGCGCAGCCGCGCCGTGTGGGGATCGTGGCAATGGCTGCACGTGACCCCGCGCGCCGCCATCTTGCTCTGCAAGAACGAGCCGATCTCGAACACCTCGTCCTTGATCTGTCCGTCGACGAAGTACAAGCCGTCGCGCAGAAGCTCCGGGCGCCAGGTGTCGTGCATCCGTTCGTGCGACGCGTCCTCGCGCAGGCGGACGCGGCGCGCGTGGCAGACGCCGCACTGATCGAGCTGCTCGGCCTGCGTGTGCAGCCCGTTCACGAAGCGCTGCGCGGACGGGCCTCGCGTCGCGCGCTGCGCGGCCTCGATGTGCGCCGACCCGGCGCCGTGGCAGCTCTCGCATCCGTTCCCGAGCTCGCTCCACCGGCTGTCGAAGCGATCGGTCGTGTCCGAGAAGCGCTTGCTGAAGCTGGTCGTGTGGCAGTCACCGCACATGTGATTCCAGTTCTGGCGCGGGCGCATCCAGAACAGCGGGTCCGCGGGCGTGACGTCGGTGTCCGGATAAAGATGGAACCAGCGCTGGCCGCCGCGTTCGCGCGGGCGCGCGTCCCAGGCGAACGGCAACGCCTGGATACGCCCGTCGGGGAACGCCACCAGGTATTGCTGCAGCGGCGCGTACCCCAGCGTGTAGGCAACCTTGAACGTCTCGGCCTTACCCGCCTGGTTCTCGGTCGTGACCCGAAAGGTCTCGCCGTCTCGTGAGAAGCGCGTCTCGCGCCCGAAGTAGCGAAACGTCACGCCGCCAAAGTCGCCGAGGACGCTCTTCGCATGGGCCGGCTCCATCGCGTGGCGGTGATGCGACGACGACCACGCGTCGCTCTCGGCGGGATGGCAACCCGCGCACGCTTGCGAGCCGGCGAAGTGTGCGGTCGGCGGGGCACTGGCATCGGGCCCGCCCTCCGCCGTTCGCGGCCGCGCGCGCGCCAGCAACGCGACCACACCAGCGACGGCGAGCGTCAGCAGCAGGGCGGCGCGGCGCCGTCGTCGAACCGGTGCGACACGACGGGCTGCCACGGTCCATCTTGTATAATAGACATAGGTCTTTCATACAAGATGCGGTGGCGGCCCGGACTTCAGGCGCGCGCTACGGCATCACGCAGATGATGCCCATGTTCTGCACGTTGGCGCAGGACAGGCCGGTGCTGCACGTGCCGGTGGCGACCGTGCCGGAGCCGCAGCAGGGCTGACCGCGCCCGCCGCAGGCCTCGCACATCGCGGCCGCGGTGCCGCCCGGATCGACGCAGGCGAAGCCGGTGTTGCAGCTGCCCGCGCCGCCGCCGCCGCAGCAACGCTGGCCGGAGCCGCCGCACGCCATGCAGGTCGAGCCCGCGTCGGCGGCGCCCGTGACGCAGACGCCGCCGCTCTGGCAGACGTTGCCCGCGCAGCAGGCCATGTTGAGCGCGCCGCACATCATGCAAACGTTGGGGCCGGTGCCCGCCGGGTTCGCGCAGCCGAGGCCGGTGCTGCAGGTGTTGTTCGCGCAGCATTGCTGGCCGTTGCCGCCGCACGCCTCGCAGGTCTGCGTGGTGCCGCCGTCGGCAGCGGTCTGGCAGGACAGGCCGGTGCCGCAGGTGTTCGCAGCGCCGCCGCCGCAGCAGGCCTGCCCCGTGGCGCCGCACGGCTGGCACATCGCCGGCGTGTTCGCGCCGGGCGGGTTCACGCAGGCGTTGCCCGTGTTGCAGGTGCCGTTGCCGCCGCCACCGGGGCAGCACGGCTGGTTCGGGCCGCCGCACGCGGCGCACATCATCGCGCCGTCGCCGCCGGCCGCGACGCACGCGCCGCCGCTCTGGCAGATGTCGCCGGGGCAGCAGGCCATGCCGACCGCGCCGCACATCATGCAGACGTTGGGGCCGGTGCCGGGCGGGTTCGCGCAGCCGAGGCCGCTGTTGCAGACGTTCCCGGGGCAGCACTGCTGGCCGTTGCCGCCGCACGCCTCGCAGGTCATGCCGCCGTCGCCCGTCTGGCAGGAATGGCCGGCCGTGCACTGGTTCGCGCCGCCGCCGCCGCAGCAGCGCTGGCCCGCGCCGCCGCACGCCTCGCACATCCCCGTCGCGCAGACCGCGCCCGGGCCCGTGCAGGTGGTGCCCTGAGCGCCGCCGCCACAGCAGTTCTGACCGACGGCGCCGCACGTGCCGCACGAGCTGTTCATGCACGTCGCCTGGACGCCCTGGCCGGTGCACGCCGATCCCGCGGCGATGCACATGCCGCCCTGACAGCAGCCGCCGCTGTTGCAGGTGTTCGCCGCGCAGCAGTTCTGGCCGGTGCCGCCGCAGGTCGTGGCCGCGCCGCCCGTTCCGCCCGTTGCGCCGCCGCGCCCGCCGGTCGCAGCGCCACCGGTTCCACCAGCGCTCGTGCCGCCAGCGCCGCCGCGGCCGCTCATGCCGCTGATGCCGCCCGTGCCCGCGACGCCACCGGCGCCACCGCGGCCGCTCATGCCGCTGACGCCGCCCGTGGACGTCGTGCCGCCCGTGCCGCCGGCCGACGTGGTGCCGCCCGTGCCGCCGCCGCTGGTGCCCGCGAGCGCGCCGCCGCCGGTCCCGCCCGGCGCGCTGCCGCCCGTGCCGCCGTTCGCGCCGCCGGCGATGCCTCCGCTACCGGTGGCCGACGACCCGCCTTTGCCGGCCGTTCCGGTGACGGTCCCACTGGTTCCGCCTGTTCCGTTACTGGAACTGCCGCCGCATGCTGCGTAACCCAGCAGCAGAGCCGCGAATCCCAGTCGCCACGCTACGCCTGCACGATCCCTCGCGTTGTCCATGGGCGGACCTCCAGCAATGTCGGGCCGTAGTGAACCGGCCCATTAGTGCGCCGGGGGTCCCCCCGTCATCAATCGGAGACGTCGAACCGGTCGCCGCGCGCCAGGGCGTGGATCACGTCCATCGGCGTGACGATGCCCGCGAGCTTGCTGTCCGCGTCCAGCACGACGATCCGGTGGATGCGCCTGCGGGCCATCTCGGTCACTGCGGCCATCGCGGGATCGTCGGCGTACAGCGATACGACGTCCGGGGTCATCACGTCCCCGACCGTCGCCTCTCCCTTGATCCACTGCGCGGGCTCCGGGTTCACGAGGTCCGAGCTGGACAGCACGCCGACCAGGTTCCCGGCCGCGTCGCGCGCGGGCGCGCCGCCGATGTGCCGGCGGGTGAGGCCCCAGGCGGCCTCTTCGGCCGACGCGTCGGTCTCCACCGTGTAGACGGAGCTCGTCATGATGTCTTTGATCAGCAGCATTTTTCCCTCTCGCGAAG